>FRDC01000077.1_pt4 | contig 28173 bp, 23 predicted proteins | sample 1106171 | NCBI WGS metagenome assembly FRDC01 (sample SAMEA3930566, study PRJEB13176) | freshwater metagenome | biome: Drinking water system; feature: drinking water; material: water | place: Singapore | collected 2014-12-20 | reverse complement strand
TCCACATTTTGCAACAAAAACTAGAGAGATCCCATTTATGACGAGTTTTGAAGCTAAATAGCGATTTTTGTCCAAGCAGAGCTCTTATCTAAAATAGCTGCCACTTAAAAACTATATGCCGTGGCATATGGCATGCATTTTTCTGACGTCTCTATCAATCTATCAATCGGAGCGTTGATGCCATCACTAATATTTGCGGTGACTATTTCATTCTCGATTCTATTGGCTATGACTACTTTTGCTTTTGAAACATGTGAGGAATTTGTTCCCGATTCAAACACCAGCGACTGGTATTTCGCGAAAGTTATCCTAGGCCTAAACGAACAGGCAAAACAGAAAGCTGAACGCTTAAAAAGTGCATGTAAAAATTTTGATTCTTCAAATGACTTTTCCGTCTGGTTAAATGGTCTTGATACATGGCATTTTCGGGGGAGCCTATTTTATCTTATATACGCAGAAATACCTGATGCTTTTCGTAATCTGAGTCACACAGAGGAAGAAATAAATTACGCCAATCAATTAACAGAGATAAAGAAAATCCCTTCGGCGGTTGAACGAATAAAAGAAACATATAGTCTTGTTATAAGACATCAAAAGCCTTATAACTATAAGCTGACTCCTAGTAGCAATAGAGAAATAATCTATACACCGGAAAGGACATTAAAGTATGGCGGTGTGTGCAGAGATTTTGCGCGAACCCTCAAGTGGTCTCTACAACAAGTGGCAAAATCAAGCTCCACGGATAGAAATGCAGAAACTTTCACGCCTGAAATTCAATGGGGACACGATGGCAAAGACAAAGGCCACATGTGGGTCTCCGTAAATGTGCCTATTAGAAATACTAACGGGCACATTCAAAGATTTGCACATATTGATCTAGATTCCACAAACTATAATTTGTCTTTTGTCCCACTCATGCCGCTCTCTAAAAATTTGTCGCACCAACAAATGAAGCAAAACTTTAAAAGCTGTCAGCAAATCATAAGTTGTTTAGAGCAAAACTAATTGGTATCGTGTCTACCGGCAACTCAATTTATAGACAAAACCGTTATAAGCTAAAAACCCAACCGTTCGCACTTCGCTTTTACTAAGGGTTAGCAAAATTGCTTCACTCACGCCGCCGCCAAAGTCGTCAGATTTTGCAGACCTCCCGACAACAACAAAACTATTACCGTAGGCTTTATTGCTGCCCCTAAAAATTTGGCTTTTTCCAGAAGGAAACATCACCTCTACTTCTACAGAATTTCCACCCGAAACAACCACAGAATCTAAAGCATCGCCAGGAGTTGTACAGGTTAAAGACTTTTCAGAACCTTCAGAAAATTGAGCAAATAATACGACTGAGACAAAAATAATTTTTTTCATACGAATGAAGTCCTAGAAATTTCTATTTTTGTCAACAAATCGAAACAGAAGATTTTTAACTTAGGAACAATTTTCATTCTACAAAACTAATCCGGCAACTCCGACGCGGCCTCGAGCAATTGATTGATTCTAATATCAAGTTCTTCACCCAAAAACCGAAGCCATTCCTCAGGACCCAATAGTTCGTAATGAGCCTGCGCTTCTTCATATTTATAAAGATCTACAAAATTTTTAACGATTTCTTTAAACTTATGTTTCTCCTCTGGAGACAAATAGACTGTGCGATGTATGGAGTGCATAAATAGACCGCTTCTACTGAATTTCCAAATATTGTTTTTCGGAAGAACATCAAGATCTGACACATTGATGCCGGTCATTTTATGAAGACCAAACACCACTGCCGCCAGTGGCGACATATAAGGACGGGCATAGAAGTCGATGGCTCTATTAATAAAATCTACTGCGGCAACTTCGTCGGATCCTACCGTCGACGGCTCCGTTATGAGTCTGACAAGTCCGGCATGTGACAAAAATGTATTCATCTCGCGTAAATTTGCAAATCCCGACACGATTTCTGCAGTCCCCGCGTCGTTCTCATACCCCCTGTCAGATAAGATCTGCTCTATGACATCTTTGGTAATGGGGCCCAACTCTGATTCCTTTGACGCTAAAAAGTTAATGAATTGTTGAGTTCGGATATTAATGTCGTAGCCGCGTTGAATAAACTTTCTTGGAAATAAGATTGCCCCGAGATGAAAACTGACTTCATGCACTGTGAGTTTCGGATTTTCATCCGAATATGGAAAGTGTAGAAGAATGTCGTTTTCAGGATCTGGTTTCGTCATCATTTCAAGAGCTTGGCTCGGAGAGACAAAGTCTGATTTCTCCAAAGAATAAGATATTGGTTCGTACCCTTTGGCTTTAAGAATAACGTTTATTCTCCGGATCCAAGCTGCCAATCTTTTGGCCCCCGGTACTAACATATAAATTGAGCCGTTTTCAGCTTTGCCGATTCGAAATCCCATTTTAAATGCCAACTCCGCTCCAAATAAAAAAATTGGATTTCGCGGATCTGACTGCGGGGTAAGATGTCTTAAATGATCAAATGATGATCGCCAAGTTGCCGACTCCTCTTTGTCTAAACGAATAAAACCATTGGCTTGAAGCTCTGAAAAATAAACCGTCGGCAATCGGCTGGACCCACCGCGCTTCAGATTCTTCTGAAGTGACCGAAACTGCGCTCGACTCCTCCAAACTGCTCGCCACTCATTCCATTTACCTTTAATTTTCTGAAATGAACCGGGTTTTCCATCCATTCCCGAAAAAAGAAAGGAACACTCCTGAGCCTGGACCGAAAACCCCAGGAGAAATAAGCTGAGACCAATGATACTTAATTTCTTAGCTACGGCCATATCATGATATATGCAAATCAATAGCCAGTAAAAGTAAGGAGATTGGCCCACAACAATAGAAAACTTTGATCGATAGCCAGTTTTTGGTCGCTAACTGTCAGGATCTTTTACGGCTGTCTCATTTTGAAACAACCTAAACAGCCCTCTTTTGTTTTGAGAAGTATTTAGTGGCCCGACCACTCCCGGTCCTTTCAATAAGATTTGCCTCGGTGGCTTCCTTAAGGTAACGATTTGCCGTAGCCACCGATACTTGCAAAACTTGCATAACCTCGTTCACCGTAAAATACCCGCCACCGAGTAAACGCAGCATTTCATTGATGTGCGCTCCACGTACGTCGGAGCTGGGGTCAAAGTTTTTGGGAATTTTTAGTTGGTAAGAGCTATTTGATTTCAAGGAGTACTCACCGTGAGCTTCATCGATATAAAAATCAAATTTGTTTTCTACCATCCAATTTCGCGCCCGGTTAACGGTATCATAAACCCGATGACCTGAGGTCACTAACAACAATGGCTCATTTGGAAAAACTTGAGAAAACAGCGCCTCCATTTTAAAGGTCTTATACATATTATTGGCAAAAACTTTTAGCAACCGGTGAATCGACGTGCCTTTCTTAATGGATTTTCCTGAGGAAAGTTCAACCCCATCACGTACATCAAAAACGAGTGACGAACTGTTACTCACTGATGAATTAAGGTCCCAGAGATAATTATCGTTCAGTTCAAGTTCATCACCCCAGTGACGAACTAACCTCTCCCGGTAGGCAGGATACGGCGAGCCAAAATATACCTTAGTAATGAGGTCTAGATCTTTCGTATTCACAGCGCGAATGAGATCGCATTCCCGAACAAGCTCGTGAAGCCGCTTAGCTTGCGCTGTCACTCTAACTTCATCGATAGACGAAGTATTTCCCGTTGTACGAAGGTCGATGACAGCAAGATTTTTTTGCAGGTACACATCGTAACGGTAGTGAGAACTTCCAATGACATTTTCAATTTCACTTAAAAGTTTTTTTGCTTCGATAAATTTTCTCTGATCGATAAGAGCCTCGGCATAAGTTTGCAAGGCGTTTGCTAAAATTAAATTGTAATTTCGAGTTTTAGCCTGCGGAATTACATCTTTGACAACTGCAATAGCACTGCCAGGATCATCAAGACCGACATAGGCTTGCCCTAAATTAACTAAACCAATCAACTTATCATAAGGAGAAATTGATGGATTCTTGGTATAATCGAGGAGCAACTCCTTGCTCTTGGTATATTCCCACTCACCAAAGTAATTAAAAGCTAAATAAAGTTTACTTTCTGGACAACTTGCCACTTCGGGTAACTGCAACACCCGTCGCGATTCCTCAATCACCCCTAAGCGAAAAAGAATGATTCCGTACTCAACCAATTCAGCAGGAGTGGCCTTGGCGTGTGACAATTTATTTTTAGGCCTTACAATGGGATTGAGAAGTCGAAACGCCAGCCTATGAAATCCCGAACGACGCGCGATATTTGCCATACCTAAAAGTTCTTCACGTCGAATCTTTTTAGGTTCCAGTTTCTCAAGATGAGACTGAACTTCGCGAATTTTACCAGCCTGTAATAACAAAGTAAGTTTCTTTTCCATTTAATTCTTATCGGCAGCTTCCTCTCAAAATTCAGAGGTTAATTTATACCTTGGTCGTGCCGAAATAGTAATGATATGAAGTTACCAGGCAATTTCAAAATGAGACTATTAGCGTTTGCTGCCACAATAGTATTAATTTCGCATTATCAAAACTGTAATCCCTCTGGGAATTCCATACGCTTTGATAGTACCGGCTTACCACCCGTCAACCGGGTCAACGGTGGTAGTGGCGACGGTCTGGACGGCAAGCCAAGAAATGGAGACTGGATAAGAACATTCCCCGACTACCATTGCCCAACGTCGACTTCAGAAATACAAGCCACGATTAAAATTGATAACATTGGTGCAACCGTTTTAACTGATAATTGCACAAATCCCAATTTCTCTTTTTCACCATCCGATCCAGCCTTATCATTTGAATTTTACAATCCCGACTTTCTTGTATTTTCAGGTGGTATCTTTGAAATTAAAGAAACTCTTACAGAACGTCCCCATATCAACGAAAGCCTTTGTCGCTTTAAGGATTCTTCCCGTGGCATTGATGTCGTCATTCAGTCAGGCTTGATGCCACAACTCTCTGCCAAAATCGTAGCCGGATTTTATGCCTCTCGTGATACCGCGTCCATAAATTATTCAAGCGTTAAGAAAACAGTTTTTCCATCAACAACAGAATTCGAAAGCGCTGATGGCTCTTTTGTTTTGACGATCAATGGTACTCCCCAAGAATATAAAAATTTAACTGGCAGGCTCACGACTCACATTGATGGCACTATGAAAGACTTCACAGTTGTGTGTCAAAAGATGAGCCAAGAACCAGTTATTGCTGTAGATACAACCTCCCTTGCGGCCTATTGGAAATTTGATTCGCCAACGATTATTGATAACGGTGTACTTGCCGACTCTGCAGGAACTTTTCCTGGTACCATACATACTTCAGACGCTCTCAACAAAGCCACTCCAGGCGCATTTGGAAACGCTATGATTTTTGACGGTTCTAACGACTATGTTGACATCGGCCCGAATCTTGACATGCCTATGAATGATTTCTCAATAAGCTTTTGGTATCGTCCACAACAATCAGCGATTGCACGACAAGTTTGGGGGCGACGTTGGGATCTCGGCGGCAAGATGACAGGATGGAATTTGGAGCAATTCGACAATACGATTGATCCACGTATGTCAGATGGAACAAATTTAATAACTTCGCACTTCACACCGGTTCCAATCGATAATGCGTTTCATCATGTGATTGTGGCTTATGACCGCTCCAACGGAGTTATAAGACTGTATATCGATGGTAGTGCTAGTGGTACAATTATCGACATCAGTATGGTTGGAAGCGTCGCCTACTCAGGACGCTTCCTGCTGGGCGCTCCTAGTTACAGTCAAACCATCGCCAACTTTCTCGGTGCCATGGATGAAGTTTCGGTCTGGACACGAGCTCTTAATGCCGCCGATGCCCAAGCCATCTATAGAAATATCATTCTCTATTAAGAAAAAATGTCTTAATTTGAGCCATTATCCAGTCACAAATGCGTGGTGCAACTCTTCACCATTTTCAATAGAATTTAATTATGGGAGGGGTGAAAATGAAGCCACCCATCTCAATTTAGAACACAAATATAAGAATTACGTGCCTAAGTTTTAAACTTGCACGTTATGCCTCTGCATCTCCCAATCCAATCCCGACCACCGGTGTTACTCCACCGGTGGTTTTTTATTTCACCTACCTGCCTTTTTATTTTTACCAATGACGGACGAAAGAGTTTGCTTCAATAGCTCAAATGTTTTTCATCTACGGAAGGCGATTGATAAAATGAAATTACTTCAGCAGATAATCGATAAAAAGAACCTGGAACCTTTTTTAATAAGCTCGGATGCTGGCTTCCAGATTGGGATCGATTGAAGTTTGATGATTTTGTGTTGCCAAGAAAACCACCGGCACCCGATCGGCAGTCGTCTGACCAACCAAAGAAAATATGACGTAGCCAGGGTTAGCTAGTTCGCCCGCCAAGTTCTGATCACGAAGACCAATCACGTCAGCAAGCTGCTCGTGACCCGGAGCTTTCCACACCAATTGCGCTAATCGCGAGGCATGGTTGTGGGCCACAAGTGGTTTTGTTTTTGGAGAAGCATCATGGGTTGAATCCAGGTTGCCTGCGTAAATATCAATTCTTCCCGGAAACGAATATGCGTCAACGCGTTTCTCGCCAATGGGAATATTACCAACCCAATGCGTACAGGAATTATAACCACCTTTTGCACAATAGTTTTGACCTTCTTTGTCGACCAAAGTCCAAGGATATTGCGCCAGTAGGTTGTCACTGGTTTTTCCTAACATCTTAAACAATTCCATCCGTTCGCCCTCAGCGGTACTTAGCAAAATATGCGGCATAAGAGTTCCCAACTGAGGCATCCGCATTTCACTAGATAAATTTGCATATGAACCATATTTTTTATTATGAGCAATCGCTAGTGTTCCCTGATAAGGTGTGTGAACGTGAATTAGAAAATTCGGCGAACCAAAAAGTTCCTGATATACGGGCCAAGATTCTTGGCTAATAGCGACAACAAGTTTTTCACTATTCGTTTCTTGGGTCTGTGGACCTTTTCGAAAACGTTTGGACAAAGTCACACTTCCCGTGCGGGCAATATATTGACCCAAAAGACTTTCTGGAGTCGGACTCAAGTGATTTCCACCGTGAACCAAAATTTTTAAATCATCTAAAGAGATTTCTCCTAACATTTGTAGAAGAGTTCGATAACTTGGCGATTTAAAATAGCTACTGATACGCTTTTCAATTTGGTTTGCCGGCACTCTGTTAACAAGTGAATCGGCGATAATTTTTTTTAAACCGCTAATTTTTTTATTTTCTCTTATCGCGCTGCCAATATTATTTATAAGAAGGGCAAAACGCTCTTGCGCCAAAGGACACTCCTCTTCAACAACAAGTTGACGCACTAAATCCTCACTAAAGACTCGCGCAATCCCCCGACTTCGTTCTTTCAAACGCAAGTAAGGATTAAGGCGGGCTTGCTGTTCCGGAGAAAGTGCTGGTAGCGTAAACATACCTTCACAGGCTATTTGCGCTAACACATAATGATTAAAATTAAATAGAGCGATAGAAATTAATAATATTTTTTTAAAAAATCTCATTTTGTCTCAATCCTAGATTGTTTTTCTAACCATTGATTGAAGGCGTCGCTAAGTGCTGATTCTGCCGCAAATTTTGCCAATGCACCTTGCACCATGACCGATGCAGATTTAGAATCAAGAGCGTTCGAATAAAACAAATTAGCAATAGATTCTAAATCTTTGACATACTGTTGTTGTTTTTCCGCCACCAACTCCTTAAGGCCATGAATTTTTAAAAACTCGAAATGTCCCGTCCAATCACGTAGCGGCCAAGCAAAGTTGCGGTATACGCTTAGGCTTTCAAGTTCGGTTCCAAGATAAGTCAAATCTGATTTCAGTTTATTAGGAAAGACTGTAATCAACATTTCCTTAACTTTGGGTGGCAGTTTTTCGAAGGAAATTTCAGGATCAAATGGCAATAAAGAGGCCGCTGAGGCAAACACATCGCGATTTACCGAAAGTAATTGGGTATTACGCTCTACCCGCGAAAACAACAACTTCAAATTTTTGTGGGCATCACGAGTTTCAATCAACACGCGAGCTTTGGTGATGTCAGGGCGATAAACACTGCCACCGATATACTTGAAAGAATATTGCTGGTTAGAGATGTCCGTGCGGGGCTTACCATCGAGAAATAAGCCTTGAGAGTTTAGCATGAGGTATTGCTCAAGCATTTTCTGACGCAACAAAGTCATTGGCCCTAAATGCGAGTGATTAAAAGATTTGGCGACTTCTTCGCTTAAATTTGTTTTGTAACGAGAAAATCCCAAAACCAACTTATTCAAGGTGTCTTGATCATGCAAAAACTTAAAGAAACCAACGTTAGTGGCAAGTTCTTTATTAAAAAAAGCTGAGCGTGGAAGACTAAGAGTTAACTGAGCAGATCCGGCTCCATAACGACTAAAAGCAATCCCGAGGAAATGTTTTACCTCCTCCAAGGAGTTAGCGACTTTCGAGACAATCTCAAGATTACCTGTTTCATCTAAGATCAAAGTGGAATTCACCATTAATTTTAGCGGACTATTGTCTCTTAAAATGAGTTTGCCAGGCTTTTTTGTTTCCGGAAAAAGTGCTTTTAGATTCTTTTTTACAAAATCAACCCGTTGTTCATCAGTAAGATCTTCGGTCCATTTTTTGACTGTAAGGTTGTGTTCATAAACAGGAGGAATATAGTCTTTTAGCAGAGCTCCGGACTCATTTAAAACATATTCAATTTCAAATCCATACTGAAAAAAGTCTTTTGGATTCTGATCTAGATTTGTATTTTCGGGAAAACGCAACTGCGAAAGGAGCAAAGGAGTCGGGCTAAATAACCCTTGGCAGCTCTTGTTTTGAGCCAATGCTGGGACACTAAAGACACTCAAAAATGCGAATATTAATGATACCCGATTCATTTCTACCACCACAAACGTTCCACGCATTAAAGCCTCTGTAACTGGATGAGGAGTATATCCGATATTCTGAGTCTGCAATGATAGGTAAAATTTATATGGAAAACATTACATACCTTAAACATTTCAAATATTTGATTTATACTACACGTTAAGTTAAAAAGGAAAGGCCCCAACCCATGCGTGCACTGGTTACTATTTGTGTTTTTTGTTTTTCTTTGTCTGTTCAGGCCGCAGCATTACGGTGCCAGGGACTGTTTGGAGCTATGACAATGAAAATCGCGGCCGTCCAATTTGAAATTACCGGTAATAAGAAATATCCTGATTTCATCGCTCAGTTTGAGTCTCATATCATCGAGGCGAAGAAAAATAATGCCGAGCTTGTCCTCTTTCCAGAGCTCATTACCGTCGACCTTATGCCTCATGTAGAGGGTCAAGAAACTGAAATTCTAAAATCTATTGCTGATTCAGTGACCCCGAAATTTTTTAGTCGCGTTCAAGAGCTTGCGAAAAAACATGAAGTCGCGATTTTGGGTGGCACATCACCACGTTTTTTAAATAATAAAATTGTGAACACCGCAATTCTTGCCTTTGCCGACGGAAAAACTATTTACCAAGACAAAATTTTTCCAACTCCTGACGAAGTTATTTGGGGCTGGCAAGGTGGTTCGACCTTGAAGGTTTTCAATGCGCCGTGGGGAAAAACTGCCATACTGATTTGCTACGATTGTGAATTTCCAAAACTCTCAGATATCATCGCCAAAGAAAAGCCGGAGGTCATCCTAGTGCCTTCTATGACCGGATCGGAGCAAGGTTTCCACCGAGTACGTTGGACCGCACAAGCACGCGCTATAGAACACTTTGCGTATGTTGTTCATACAGGCACAGTTATGACTCGAAAAGATGCCCCTCCGGGACACTGGCTTCACTACGGACAGGCGTCATTTTTAGGACCACAGGAGGCGGCGCTGACCAAAATCACGGTTGAAGGCGAAAAACTCAAGCCCTCAATTATTTACGATACTCTTGATTTTTCAGCCCTTAGAGCCGGCCGTGAAAAAGCCGGTATTTACCCTGCCCGTGAACAGGAAAAGCGCCAAACGCCCATTTTTGTTGGCCATGAATAAAATCTTTTTTTCTTATGAAGGAATTTTTATGAAAACTATTTTAATTTTAATGGCCGTCATCGCACCGCAGTTGGCTTTTACTGCTAGCGATGTTTTACAACCTATTGAAGAAATCTTTGAACCCAAAGAAACTTTTGATCTCGGAAAATATGATAAAGTAGCCGTGATTCAGTGGAACCCGGGCCCATCACCTGTTCCAGCAACAGAAAAGCAAGCTCAGGAAGTTAAAATGCGTAATGCCCTAGATCTTGCGGTTCATATTACTGTCGCGACAGAAAAAGGTGCTAAACTTGTCATTTTGCCAGAGTTTACCGTTGTCGGTTACCCCGACTTTCCAGGAGTTCCATCTGAAGAAGACAACTTTCGTAATCGTGAAGACATCATGCCTTATGTAGAGCCCGTCGGTGGTCCGACGACTCAGTTTTTTTCTGATCTCGCGCGCCGATTAGATGTCTCAATTCAGTTCGGTATGGCCGAAGTAGATCCACAAACCGACAAGTATTACAACAGTGCCGTAATAGTTTCTTCTTCTGGAAACGTTATAGCTCGTCATCGTAAGGTTCACTTATTTGAACATGAGGTCGATTATTTATCTGCGGGTGATAAAGCCACTGTTTTCATGAGCCCGTGGGGTGTCATGGGAATGATTATTTGTTCTGATGTTTACGATTCCAAAGTGTTAAATGAAATGGCAAGTTTAGGTGTGAACGTCGTTAACCTCTCGACTTCCTGGGCACAAATGAATTCAGGAATGTCGCAATTTCGCAATTCAGCGCGGCGTTTACGAGCCTACTTGTTGGCTGCCAATCACAACTATTTCCCAGACTCTGGTGTTATAAACCCCGATGGCACCAACCAGTCCCACATTCGTCAGACAGCGGGAATCGCCTATGGCTACATACCGAAAGCGCAATTGGTTAATTTAGGGACGAAAAACGCGAATTTTCACTAATTAAATCAATTTAATAGAACTGGAGAGGGCCCTTTTCTTGCACGGCCTTTCTCCGCTCATGAAATCTCTTTTTGTTCTCATATTCTCTTTAACGACGAGCTTTGCTAACGGCAACCAATGTCGTGAGTTATTTAATTTTTCCCGCTTCCTCAACTTGGGTAGCGAAAACGAAGTCCTCAAAGATTTAGAAAATGAATTTCTTGATAGCGGCGACATGGAGGCCGCGGCGATGACCGTCGGTAGTAAATGGCAAACGACAAAATTTGAAATTCTTAAAGCTTATGCTCGTGGCCGCTCTCGTTTGAAAGAAAGTCTTGCAAAAAATATTTATCGTCCAATTTTAGAATTTGGTAAACATAGCCTCGCTGAGTTCGGTACGATTTATCGTGCCTACTTTTTACGACAGGCCATGGATCTCGACTTTTTTCGCTGGCATTATGTGGAAACACTTCACGAAAAAGGAAAAGATGCAATTGGCTTTGGCTCCCACTCATATCCAGGCCTCGTGCAACTAATGACTCGAAAACAAAAAACTTCGAGCGAAGTTATTTCTAAGTCTCAACTCAAAGTTGGTGTCTCCAATCCCTGGGTACAAGGGGCTATGGTCAATATCTCCGGCATGAGCTATCCGCAACTGTCAGCTCATGCTGTGATGAGTTTAATATATGCGCACATTAAACTCGCGAAATCAGGGATTCGTAACACCATGAACACTGGCGAAGGCGGCGCAAATTTTCATTTGGCGTTACTATCCGGAAACCTGCACGAGCTACGTAAAGCCGTTGTTGCCTATGAACAAGAAGCCAACGGACTAAGACTAGGAAGTCTGGAGCATGCTAAACTTGAAGTTTCTGTGGAAGAATTATTTAGACGTCGTAATGAGCTTTTTAGCGAATTCTCTAGTGAAGATATGAGTAAGGCGCAAATTATTTATCAAATAGGCTCTGGCCTAAATGGCGTGCGCACCGCCGACGGAGGAGTTGACTACGACGTTTTACGAGATTTATCTCGGCATCCTAATTATGCCGGAACACAAATCAAACTTCGTCAAGCTGCAAAACAAGGGGCAAGTGTCGATGCTAAAAAAATAAATCCCATCGCCGCTTACATCCGGGGTATACGCCGGGGCACCAATTCCCACGTCACAGAAACTCCTGATGCCTGGTCAACACCGGAAAGTTTGGCGCAAACAATTTTGAATGTTAGAGCAATTACTCAAAAGCCAGTTTCTATAAAATTCGCCATCAGTGACATCAACGAGACTTATGTTTTATTAAAAACTCTGAGAGATTCCAATGCGCTTCCTGATCATATTCAGCTTGATGGCAGTGGTTGGATTCGTCAACCCGGCACCGGCAATGGGCCGCTAATGGGAAATTCTGCCCGCAATATCGCTCCGGCGACAATCATCCTAAATACATTACTAAAAAAATTAGGAATTCGCGAGAAACTTGTCGTTGAGAGCAGCGGCGACGTGGAGACTCCAAACGAAGCAATGATGCTACTATCAATGGGTGCCGATGTCGTTGGCTCAGCTCGCCTATGGATGGGCATGACGCTTGGTTGTCGAAGAGTTCAAAAATGTAATAGCGGCGCATGTCCTTATGGAATCACGAGCGCCGATGGTTCTATCATGACTTTAGGTCTTGATCCTAAAACTATCGGTTCTAAAGGCTTTACAGCCGCGAAATCTTGGCAGAAAGACTTTTCGGATTCTGTGGCAAAATCGGGAGTTACCGATTGGCAAAGACTCTATCAGCAAATTCCTTTTAATGAGCCTAACAACCCATTAATGATTAGAACCGAATACGACCATGTTGGCCTTGCCGATATTTTTCCGGCCCACAAACTCGTCAATGATTTAGCACCTGTCATGAATGAACAAGAAGCCAATCAATTCCTGATTGATATGATGCTCACCGATAAACAATAAAAATTAGTTACCCGCACATTTATTGATGACGTCGATAATTTCACTGCGATCGTCGCAGCCGAGTTGGCCTAGACGTCTGCAAACGGCATTTACACACTCGCCACCAAAGTTACCAACGCAAGCGCGTGCGACTTCCTGTATCTCACTGCGATCATCACATCCTAAAGAGCCAAGATGCTTACATGCCACGCGGATACATTCGCCATCAAAATTCCCGCGACACATTTTTAGAACCTCGTCAATTTCACTGCGATCATCACATCCTAGAGTGCCAAGATTATTGCATACAGCATCAACGCAATCCATTCCGGGTGAGCGGCACTCGTCATTAAAAGGAGATTGATTTTTGAAATAGTCATCAACTAAGAGAGAAACGATCGCTTTTTTTTCATCCTTAGCAAAAGTCAGAGATCCTGTGACGACCAAAAAAATAAAAACTAATTTCTTCATAACTGTCTCCTTTCCTTAGACGCTAACGAAAAGGACTACCAAAGCCAAGAACTATTTTGTTGGTTTTCCATGACCAGATCCCAATAGAATAGAGCGCGGTTTTAAGCCAAAGAGATCTATAAAGTTATTAAAGGTTTGGTTACTTAATTGAATCGAACGATCAATACAATCTTGTGTTTCTGTTATTATTTTTTCTTCAGTCAAAATGCCACTAGTTTCAGCTAAATCTTTTTTATGGATAGGACTTTTGAGCCAGCGTTCAATCATAGGACGGTCAACTTCCAAATGAAATTGAAGGCCATAGACTTTTTCACCGTAACGAAAAGCCTGCCCTTTACAGATATCCGAATAAGCCAGATGCTCTGCCGACTTTGGAATCTCAAAAGTATCTCCATGCATCTGAAAAACTTTTTCAGTTTTTTTAAAATGATTGAAAAGTCTGTCAATGTGTCCTTCAGGAGTTAAATGCAGATTGGACCAACCGATTTCTTTTTGTGTGTGTTTTTTGACATTGGCGCCAAGCACATGAGCCAGAATTTGAGCTCCTAAGCAAATTCCTAAAATAGGAATATTTTTTTTTAGCGCCTCTTCGATAATCTGCATTTCGATTTTGATATGGGTGTATTTGTCTGCTTCGTAGACGCCCATATGGCCACCAAGAATAATTAAACTATCATATTTTTCGATCGACGGCCGAGATTCGGGATCGCGTTCGTAGTTGATATAACGAACGCGAAATTTTCGTTCTTTGAGTAAAGAGTTAAGAGTGCCTAAAATCTCATGGGCCACATGTTGAAAAACCAGAACTTTCAAAACGAAATCCACCCTTCAGCAAAAGCTTACTTAAAAAAATCTAATATGACACTAGACCTTAGGCGTAATTGCGATTTCGGTCAGTGACTTGATTTTAGGTTGGAGTGACTATAAACACAGGTAAACGTTCACAAAAAATACCACCACTAACATTGGACAAAATAATGGATCTCGCCGAACTCTCGATAAAAAGACCAATTTTCATTACCTGTATAGTTTTCTTAAGTATCGTCGCCGGCCTGATGGCACTTTCACGCTTAGGTGTTGATCTTTTTCCCGATGTGACTTTTCCGGTCGTGGTGGTATCGACACCTTACCCTGGCGCTGGCCCGGAGGAAATTGAGACATTAGTTTCGAAACCTCTGGAAGACCAAGTAAGCACAATTTCTGGGTTAAAACGTCTCACTTCGACAAGCCAGGAAGGCATGAGTACCGTCGTTGCCGAATTTAACCTCGAGACTGATTTTAAATACGCAGAACAACAAATTCGCGACAAGGTCTCTGCGAGTAAACGACTCCTTCCCAAAGACATTAAAGAACCGATAATTCGCCGTATTGATCCTGCCGACCAGCCCATTTACATTCTCAGTGTTGACGCCGATCTCCCCCCCGCCGAACTCTATGATTTTGCTAAAGAGAAAGTGAAACCCAAGCTTGAGCAAGTCAACCAAGTAGGCTTAGTTGAAATTGTTGGCGGAAGAAAACGTGAAATTCAAGTGGCACTTGATCCTCAGAAACTAAAAGACAGAAACCTTTCAGTTCAAGGGGTCATCGCACGCATGGCGGGATCAGGAGAAAATATTCCCGTTGGTAAACAAAGTACGGGCGAAAAAGAAGCTGTATTTAGAACCGTGGGACAATTCAATAAAATTTCCGACATCGAGAACCTTGTCGTTAATTTCGTTGGCAACGATATTCCTGTGGCCATTCGCGACATCGGTTCCGTTAACGACACCTTGGAAGATGAAAAATCTCGCGCCTTCGTCAATGGTAAAAAAACCATCATGCTATTTGTCTTCAAACAATCTGGATCTAATACGATTGCCGTGTCTGATGGCTTGAAAAAGAAAATTCAGGAAATCAACGAAACTTTCAAGAAATCAAACGCCAAAGCCGAAATCAAGGTTGTGCGCGATGGAAGTCTTTGGATTCGCGCCAACGTCCTTGATGTCGAAGAGTCGATTGCCATGGGGACTTTTCTGGCTATCGTCGTCGTCTTTTTCTTTCTAGGAAGTTTGCGTTCAACAATCATTACCGGCCTTGCGCTCCCAAATTCCCTTATAGGGGCGTTCATATTAATGGCTATGGCGGGATTTAGTATCAATATCATGTCACTGCTTGCCCTTAGTCTTTCGGTTGGTCTCCTAGTTGATGATGCAATTGTGGTGCGAGAAAATATTTTCCGCCATATTGAGCTAGGAAAACCCGCTGACCTTGCGTCAATTATTGGGACCAAAGAAGTTCGCCTTGCGGTAATTGCCACAACATTTACAGTCATCGCAGTGTTTGGTCCTTTGGGCTTTTTAAAAGGCGTGACCGGACAATTTTTTAAGCAATTTGGTTTAACAGTCTGCTTTGCAATGGCTATTAGCTTGTTTGACGCTTTGACGATCGCTCCCATGCTTTCAGCTTATTTTGCGACAACGCGAGACGAACACAAAAAAGGATTTTATGCGAATACCATAGGTAGACTGGTAAATGGTTTTGAAAAATTTCAAGATAAGTTAGTTCTAATCTACGAGAAGGTATTGAAGTTTACACTTGCCCACCCACTTGCCGTACTCTTTATGAGTTTTGTCGTATTTATAGTTTGCTCGATGTTAGTAGTTTTCGTTCCTAAAACATTCTTGCCGACTCAAGATCAGGGAGAATTTACAGTTGCCTTAGATTTACCACCCGGAACAAGTCTTGATAAAATGTCAGAAGTTGCCGCTCAGGCCGATCAAATTATTCGCAAACACAAAGAAATTGATGTTAGCCAAGTCACTGTCGGTAGCCGTGAAGGCGAACCAAATTTTACTGATATTTATGTACACCTAGTGCCCATGAAAATGCGAAGTCTTCGCACCAACGAAGTTAAAGACAAACTCCGAGATGACTTAAAAGTATTAGCGTTTGCCAATCCCAAGGTTAAAGACTACGACCCCGTTGGCGGGGGAATGCGACCGTTTGCCGTAAACATAACTGGAACCGATCAAAAGGAGTTAGAAAAATACGGACTCATTCTGCTTGATAAACTTAAAAAATATCCAGGTCTGAAAGATACCGACATCAACTTCCGTCCAGGCAAGCCCGAATTTCAGGTACAACCCGATCGACGCAAGGCTCAAATGCTAGGTGTGACAACCACTGGTATTGGCAATGAACTGCGCGCGCAAGTGGAAGGCTTTGAGGCCGCAAAATTTCGTGAAGACGGTCTTGAATACGATGTACGTGTTCGCCTGGCCGACGACAAAAGGAACCTCAAAGAAAGATTTAATGAAACTTATGTTCCAAACATGAATAATTTCCTTATCAATCTTGCGACCATCGCCCGCCCCATCGAAACTGAAGGGCCTTCAAAAATCAACCGTCAAGACCGTAATCGCTATGTTCAAGTGAGCGCCGATATTACCCCGGGCGCAGGACTCGGTAATATCATGAACGATGTCACCAATATGCTGCAAAATGAAATTAAACTTCCTAAGGAACTAGGTTTTGTTTTCATTGGACAAGCAGAAAACTTTAAAGAGCTCGGAGAAAGTATGCGTTTTGCGATGGGTGCAGGGATCATTTTTATTTTTCTGGTACTATCAAGTTTGTATGAGTCATTCATAACGCCGTTTACGATTATGCTGGCGCTGCCGCTGGCCATTTGCGGAAGTTTCTTAGCGCTTTTTATCGCCCAAGAGTCGCTTAATATTTTTTCAATGATCGGAATAATTATGCTGCTCGGGGTGGCCACCAAAAACTCTATTCTTCTTGTCGATTATGCTCATCAAGAAACGGAGAAAGGAATTGACCGGATCAACGCTATGCTAGCGGCTGGTAAAACACGTTTACGACCAATCCTTATGACCACCATGGCTCTTATCGCCGGAACTGTCCCGATTGCCCTGGGCCTTAACGAAGCTTCTCGACAACGCACGAGTATGGGTGTGGCAATAATCGGTGGGCTTATTAGCTCCACACTTCTAACTCTTGTTGTAGTGCCCGCCGCTTATATCTATATTGATCGCTATCGCGTTTGGGTTAACAGTTTCCTAAAACGCAAAGTTGTCAACTAGGCGCGCCCATTGCAAGCATTCTATTTTTGATAACCTCTGGCCACCAAGACTGGTTTATGGTTTTATCAGCCTCAAAAGGAGTAACCATGAAACCTTTATTGGCATCTGTTTTAGTATTTATCACAATGATCTTCGACGCACTGGGAAGTGAGCCCTCTTGTCCTGTGGGAACTGAACTCTTTCTAAAAGATAAAAACCTACCGTCTTGTGGTCCCGAAGCTTCGGGACCAAATTCTACGAATTTAAAACCACTTCACCTTTTCGATATCCGAAAAAGCTATAATCCTCAAAACGTACTGGTCATTTATTCGGAAGTTACCGCCGAATGTAAGTTCCCAGAAACGCAACGACCGCAAGAACTTATCGATTTTTATTGGCGAATGAGAGAGGGAACAGATGACGCTTGCAAAAAAGAATCAGCGGTGAAAGAAAAAATTCGCACAAAGATTAAAATTCAAAGTGTTTCTGAAGATCGCGGCCACATGGTAATCTATCTTGATGATCTCGACAAAGTAAAACATGATTTACCAGATCGCGCAGCCACGATCACTCTTTCGAAAGCAAAAGATACATCATGTAATGTGCAAGTTTCCTTTGCGACCTCATCTGTCGATAAAAACAAGAAACTCCAATTACAATGCGTTTACGGGGAACCCATAATGTTATTCTTTGGCCTTCCTTCTCCCGTTGAAGAAGTTGAGTCGCTAACACTTTTTGGTACTGATGAAAACAATAAACCTGTTTCCAAGCGTTTTATAAGGTAATTTTATTTTCTCTTGAACAAGTTGCCAAGCACATTACTTAAGCCTTTGGTTTTGTTAGTTCCAGGGCCACTGCTCTCAAGCTTTAGAACATTCAGTTCACGACGTGCGGCCACAAAGTCAGATTTGGCTGATACTGCTTTTTCAAAATACCCAATCGCGTTGTTTTTATTTCCGAGATGTTTCTGCAATAGACCTTTTACAAATAGATAAAGAGGATCATTGCGTATCTCGTTGGGAGTTTCTTCAAGCTTAGTAACAAACTCAGAAGCATCAAAGTGACTCGTCTTTGACTCACCCAATTTAATTGTAGCCCACATACGTAAAAAAAGAAGCTTTGGCATTTTACTATCGAGTTTGCGAACTCGGTCTAACACCTCAATCGCCGGCTGAAATTGATTTGTGCCCACCATACGCATAGCGCTTTCGAAAATAGTTTCCGCCTCAAGAAGCGCGTTCGTGTCTCCTTGCTCCATCTCAATTAAGTAATCTCTTTTCAAGGCGTCTTTGCTGATAGCGGCATAGGCCTTTTGAATCTTTTCAAAAATTTGTTTATTGTACTCCACCAACTCCTTCGGAAGATCTGTTGGCTGCTTGTCGGGGTGAAATACGTTTACTAATTCATGATAAGATTTCTTGATTTCTGAATCGGGGGCATTTTTAGAAACATTTAAAATCTCAAAATAATTTTTTCCATCCATTTCGGCCACTATTTTCTTCAGTCTTTGACCGAGAATTCCAAAATTTGTTCCACGTTCGCCAAAGCAAATCACACGGTTGATCGCCAAAAAGTGCAGTGCTGCCAAAAAATCGTGTTCCTCGTAATTTCCGTCAGTAAGAATCCAATCAATGCTTTTTCCTGACATTATCCACTTATCAAGATTACTTAACCGATTAAACAAAGGTTGATCTTTGTAACTAGTAATTAAGTCGTGCATCGGGCCCTTGACCACACTCTGATCCATCCAACGCACATAAAACGCCTTAATCCATCGCTGCGGAATATGGGACCATACCCAACTTAGAAGCACTTCCCGGAAATCACCCATACCCAAACCGCTGTCCGATGGCAACTCGGGGGTAATATCAAAATTTATCGCGTAAGTTGTGTCTCTTAGAGTTTGGGTAAGCTGGGTCTTGATAACACCCAACTGCAGCTCACGTCCCGCATGTGGGCTAATTAGATTCTCCCTAATCAAATACTGGTCAACACGTTCTCCGGGGTTTAAATTTAAAGGCGGATGATCCAAATTTAGATATCCATACTCTTGCGCGAGAGTCACAAATAGTTTTTCAACGTCGCTACCATCTTCGACCGCAACAATTTGGTCATTGTTAAAGTAAACATTGATGATCTGCTGATCTGGAGACGTCAACGTGAGCTTTCCCGGTAGCCCACCATGCAAAACAAATCCGTAAATAATCGCCAAATCATGGCCGTGAACAGAAGAGGTTAAGTCGACCGCCTTCAAAATATCGCCGGTCTCCGCCTCGGGCGCCCAAAAAATTCTAAACAACGGCGGTCGTGATAAAGTTGCGCGGTCATAATTTTGGGATTCAATAATGTAAATAATTTCGTCGACGATAAATGGTTTTACAAAAAACTCGGCGGCTCCAGTGCGGGCCATTGCTTCACGAATAAAAACTTTGTCTTTAAAAACGCCACTAACTAAAAATACGGGGGCGTCATTTAGGTGTTCCTCTCTTATCTTGGTGACAAAATCAACGCCCTTCTCGCCAGGCAAAAAGCAATCGATAATCAAAGCAGAATAACTTTCTAATTTTAATTTTTGATAAGCGATATCGGCCTTATTGCAAAGCGTGGCTTCGTAGCCTTTTGCAGCTAAGCCGCGGACTAAACCGGCGCCCAGGGTGGCATCGTCTTCAAGAATCAAAACTTTCTTGTCTTGCACGTTTTCTTTTCGGGTAAATGCTTAGAGTTATTGATAGGATGGTCATTTTAGGTGAGTATTAACTAGATAAGGCGATATTACCTTATCTAACAATAGGACTTAAGGCCTAAGGATAGACATGGGAACGCTTCGAGTTTTAAAAAGTCTAGAAAAACTGATGCCGCAATTCATGATTCATCAACATAAAAATATCGAGAATCTCGAAAAGTTTTTGGTGCACGGTAATTTTCACGAAATCGCCCGGCTTGGACACATCATCAAAGGCTCAGCAGGCGGCTATGGTTTTAGTGAGCTAATTGAAATTGGAAACGAAGTTGAACTCGCAGCACAAAATCAGGACCACGCAAGAACTGAGCTGAGCATCGTAAAGTACCGCGAATATATTATGAATATAAAATTTGTGTTCGTTGAAACCCACAGATAGCCCGTGAAAGAAAGAGCCCGAACCCCAGAATGTAAAAAAATTTGACAACTGAATCACATCTTCCGGCTTTGAGGAAGGGAAGACTTTGTAACTACGGACAATTACTACAAATTTTTTCAAGAGTAATAGGCACAATTGTTGGATCACTTAAAAATGAAAGAAGGATTTATGAAAAAACTTATATTTATTCTAATTGCCTCAACTTCGATTCCCGCTAGTGCAAACCACCATGTGGTCATGTATTCCGAGGATCGACAAAATTATACAGCGGATTCAGAGAAACTGAGAACTGTCATGGCTTCAGGATCTAAGGAAGGGCAATGCTTACTTGGCATTTCAGACGCCCTTAAAATTATTAAAAACCAGAACCCGCCACAATCGTTAGAAGACCTCGAAATCGGGGTTTCTGATGGGGGGACCTCTCCCCGTACTTTGGAATCATTTGTAAATCTCACAGTATCTTATAAAAACTCCAGGGTTTCTGCCTCGATAATTCATCCGTTCCAAAACAACTGTACTACGAAAACTCAGGAACTAATTTATAACGCCAAAGAAAATTACAAGATAATGCAAAGCTATAAAGACAAGGCGCCAAATGCTATCGAGATTTTTGAACGGGCACGCCAATCTCACTAGTATCGGCCGATGATACCCAAATCTCTCTTTATCTTATCGCCAATCGCCTCTCGGCAGACAGGGCAGAACTCAGGACCCGACTCCATCATACAGCGAAACCCCGGTTTATGACTGTGATTTCGCGGTTCAGAATCAGCGTAACCACCGCGGTAAGCGCCATAGGTCTTAGGTTTTTCTTTCCAAATATCAGTTGGAGTGGGAATAGGTGTCGCCTCCTCCACATACTGCTTCCACTTTATACCCGTCGATTTGAGATTAAATAAAAAAGTAATATTTTGCGACCAGGGCTCGGAAATTCCCTTCGCGAACTCTAGCTCTGTTGGACCACCCCCCTCATACTCTTCGTTTAAACCAAAAAAGTGGCCAAATTCATGAAGCAGTAAATAACGAAAGGAATCCGAATCTGCCGGGATGGCAGTGATTTCATTGTAGTTGCCAATGCCCCAATAATTATTGTCATCGACAATCGCTATAGGATAATCGTATGGGACCTGGCCAATACCCTCACGAAATCGGCTCTCGCGTGTGGGATATACCACGTTATACCAGCGACCAAACTTGATCCAGTAAGGATAATACAATCCCAAAAATGAATTCCTCTCAGGGACTGGAAATCCTAACTCACTGGGTGATCCCAGCTCTTCTTCTGATTCCGTAAACACACCATATATTTCGAAGTGCTCAAACATAGGAAAGTTAGTAGATTTTAGCGTCTCTACAACTTTCTGTGCAGTTTCCCAGAATTTTTCTTGGTACTTCTTCTTAAACCCTTCGGCATAGAGATTTACGACGATAACAGGACTCTCTCCCGCTTTTAGTCGGCGAACTTCAAGTCCGTCAATTTTTTTTATCTCAGCAGTTGGCCCAGAGACTTCTTCCGTTAATAGCAACTCCATTTTTCCACTTGTAGGATTTTCTCCCCAAAGCTCAAAGATCGCCGGTTCCGATGGAATCGGCAACCGAAACGTCAGTGCGCGAGTTAGTTTTCTAAACAAACTCCCAGTCCCAATAGATTCGTACCCAAGCAAATTCCCTTTTTTATCTTTCAAGTAACCACGATAACTTCCAAATTCATCTGTTTTTTTCACTCGCGCTGCCCATGCACTTGTTCCCGAACTCTCTTTGATGATCGCGCTAATAGAAAATTTATCTTTTTTCTCCTCCCAATCAAGCTGGATACGCATCAAATCAATTCCATGCAAAGACATCTGCGGAACATCGTCAAAATAATGACTATGAAAAAAATCTGGCCAAACAGGATCCTTTGGAATTTTTGTCGGATCCCAATAGGGATTGGCAAGAACAACCTTCGTAATGCCTACAATGATCAATGTAAAAATTAAGTTTAGCATGTTTGCTCCCTATTTACTCCGTAATTCCTGACAAATTCGCGCTCGTAACCACAGTCGTTCATTTTTTGAGCGCGCCCCCCCAAAATGATTTCTTTTGCATCTGAGCGTAGCACAAGTCTTCTCTCGTAATCTACAATTTCTTCAAACATAAAGACCCCAAAGAGCTCCAACAATCGTAAACATCACGCCCACATACAAAGTGCGCAAGGACAATCAGCTAAGGTGACTTTCACATTGTTTTGTGCAAAATGAAATTATGAAAGCTACCGGCACAGAACGCAAGACAGTTCTTTTTATTTCACCCCATCTGGATGATGTGGCGCTGAGCTGTTCAAAGTCGGTTTCCGCCCTTCGCAACCAAGGATTTGATATATTTATAGTCACGTTGTTTTCGACCTCGGACGATCCAAAACAAATTGGAAATAGACCTTGGGAAAAAGTCTCCTACGAAGAAAGAAAACGTGAAGATGTAAACGCCTGTAAATCATTAGGGGCAAGTCCTCTTCATATGGACTTTCTTGACGCCCCTTATCGGCTCGAAAAATTTTCTAAGTTTAATTCATTGTTTTTAAGTTCGCCGCAAAGTTATCCCACAATCATAAAAGATCTCGTTAGTAAAATTTCTACAGTCGTTAACCAATATCAGCCATTGAAAGTCTTTGCCCCTCTCGGAATCGGTTGGCATATCGACCATCTCTTAACCTTTGAAGCTGTTTACTCGCTGAAAAGTAATGCTAACTTTGCTAACATTGAATTTTATTTCTATGAAGACCGGCCTTACACTTTCGTATCCGGAGCCACCAATTTACGTTTTTCCGAACTCGGACTTTATCCTGCCAATGAAAGTCCATACATGTTAATGACGAAATTTATTTTAGCAATCGTTCATGCTTATGCGTGGATTTTTTCACGGATGGGAACAGCGGGACAAGTGAATATACTTTCTATGCTCTGGGGATTTCTTTTAACCTTACGAAGAAATCTCAAATTTATCCGAACACGAAAAAACCAAGTCGCATTAAAACTTCAGCTCGATGGCTCCGTTGAAGACTTAAATTTTGCACTTGCGGTCTCTAAACTCTATGCAAGTCAATTTCCCTATCTATTTCGAGATGACAAAAGCTTCGAAAATTTATCGTTACAGTACGCTCAAGCTTTGAGCCCTAATTCTGCCTATTCTGAGAGAATGTGGATTATCTAATTTAGAGTTTCTCGTGACATACTGGCACTCTGTCCCGGCAAAATATCCCCTGGAGCCTTTACAATTTAATTTAAATGCAAAGATTTTTAGGTATGGGTCTTGCTCTTAGAGAGTCTTACCAACACAAACCAAGGGAGGTCATGTGTTTCCAATTGAAATTAAATTTCGCAATATGCCTTCTTCCGATTTTGTCTATAACAATATTTTTGAAAACTCCGAAAAACTGGGGCGTTTTTTTGACCGTATAACTTCCTGCCAGGTCGTGGTTTCCGCCCCCCACAAAAAGCATAACAAGGGAAAGATCTACCACATATGGATTCATCTCAACGTTCCTGGGCGCACTATCGTTGTAAATCGCGCCTCAGATCTAGATTCAAGTCACGAGGATATTTATATTGCGATACGCGATGCTTTCGAGGCCGCCACTCGCCAACTTGAAGACTACGTCCGGCGTCGCCGAGGCGCAAAGAAATATCATCCTTGGCAGATTGAGAAAGAAAAAAATAGCGTTCGAAGTTTAGGAAATGAGCTAAAAGACATGGAGATGTCCAGAGAACTTCTCGATGTAAGATCCTTTCGCTGACATTCGCTCTTTGATACTTTGATTTTGAGCCGCGGCGTCGCTGCTAAATAACCAAACGGCGATGCCCGCACTATTGAGTTGCGCGACCACAGATTCGATATTGGCAATATCTTCAATGGCCACAACAAATAAATTCCCATTTTTCTGGGAACCTAGTTTCGCCGCCTGCGCTTCGAATTCTGCCTTCAATTTCTCAATATCTCGAAGTTTTCCGAAATTTCGACTGGCATCGGTTTTTACGAGAATGTTGCGACGAAACGAGATCTGGGGAGGGTCAACGAGGTCATTATTATTAATAACTATGGAGCGTGCCATCTGTTTTTTGAATAGTACCCGTGCGACTTTGACAACACTAACACTATCACGCAAAAGCGGTGTGCGCGAAAGAACCCTGCCTTCGGCAACTGATAACTTATCGACATAAAAATCATTAATTTTAATTTCTCCAGGAGAAAGGTTTTCAGAAAGTTCACCGAGTACTTTTTCAACATTCCTGACATTTTCAAAATCTTTTATTTTCATTAAACTGTGTAGAAAATTAATCCCAAAATTTCCAACACTTTGTTTTTGGTCTCGAATTGAATTTGTATTAAGAAGACTACATTGCAATCGGAACTCGATAAATTCACCAGGTCTGAATTCCATAATCACACCCATCCACATATAGCCAATGTCATTATTCTTTGTTACCGCAGTATCAGCAAAACTAAATCGACGCCTACCTATCATGTCTGGAGAGTTTATCTTGTCTTTTTTTTCATAGATCTCCAAAAACCCTGCCTCTAGCATACCCATGAGACGCTCTTGGCGAACGGCGGGCAATTTTTTTGCCGGATCTTTTTCATAAGCAAACGCACTAAAATCCTTGTCATACTCGTTCTTGCTTCCCAATAGGATCCCAGAGAGGGGGCCAGAAGCATTATCCAATTCACTAAAAACAAACCCTCCCTCTCCAATCATATGAAGCGTGCCCTTGAGGTTGGCGCGGGTAAGTTCTTCAGCCTTTTCTCCGGTCGATAAGGCCGTACTAAAAAGCTGCGAGCAGAAGGCCTGGGCATTGGCAAATTCACATAAAACTAAAAAGGGTAATATTATTTTAAGCACAAAGGTCTATCTTCAATTTAAGTACCATAAAACGGGAAAACCTATGCCATTTGGGATGTTTAAGGTCTATACAGGAGCCAGTATTTGACTCTTTCAGGGATACCGCTTTCATTATGTTTTCGCTCAAGTGACTTGTAAAGCTGGGGATGTCACTGTAGCACCGATGTTACCTAAAAAATACAAGAGCGGAGTCACATTGACTCTGAAACTTTAATATCAGGTTAATCAAATCAAATAAAATTTAAGGAAAGAAATTTTTTCCTCGGCACACCCCGTGCAAATGTCACATTCGGGATTTTTGCTTGAAGGGGGTAACCAATGAAAACAATGTATTTAAAAATAGTGGCGCTATCACTCTTGACGAGTCTGGCGATAGCACAACAAAACCCACCACCAATTCGTCGTTCACTGCCACCAATCTCCATTTCTCCTATGAATGACACGTCTTGGTCGCAACGAGAGTCACTCGTTCAGCAACAGATTAGTCAAATGCTGCTCGGGCAAGGACAAATTCTTCCCATACGTGCAACTCTCGGTTTACAACACGGGCAGGTTGTAAAAAAAGTTATTGTAATTGCGATGTCACGCGCCGGTCATGGACGTTTAGAAGTTCTTGCCGATGGCAGACCTCTATTGATTGCCTCTGACGGCATGCAATCCTACGAAAAAATTGTCGGAACTTCTCTGGAGGTAATCGAAGCAGAGGTCAATCTACAGATAGGTTCAAGTATGCAAACTCTGCAACTACGCACCGACGGACAGATCTTAATTTCACTTCTCGGAGCAACAGTGCAAAACCAGATTACCCCACCGCCGATTCCGGTTCCGATACCGCCACGACCAATTCCGCCGAGACCCTTTCCACAACCCGTTCCGCAACCGCTTCCCCTTCCTTCATTTATAGTTTGCGCTAACGATGCGCTCAATGTTTACCAAGCTACTTTCCAACGTGTAAAAAATTTCGCGTATAGCACAAGTGGTTTGGATATGACCGAAGCGCAGTCCACTCAGTTCGCCATTGACTATACTAATCACAACGCCTGTGATGAGGCGGATGGATACATGAGGCGCATTAGTTCTCTTCGCGAATTTGCTTACTCTACCGCGGGTCTGGACATGACGTCGGCACAAGCAAGGCAATTTGCAATCGAGAATGAAAACAAAGTCTGCATCTTAGATAATTCTTTCGTGGGAGAGTTTAAGCAACTTTATAACTTTGCATACTCCACGTCGGGGTTAAATATGACTTCGGCACAAGCGCGTAATTATGCTTGGGAAAAAATTCAATCTAAATATTTTAGCTGCGCACGATGATAAAGAGAGGGACCGAAAGGTCCCATCTCCTTTAAAACAAAAATGAACAAAGTAGATCAAGGCGAGGCAAACGCCCTGAGCGGTTTCTGATAACAGCAATTGCCCAAAAATTTCCTTCGCCATCGCGTGAAACTACGGGATCGTATTTTTCACCCTTCCAGAAAATTTGTGGAATTTTTCCATGATCAGAGTCAATTCGCCGAGCGACCTCAAGGAAATGCTTTCCATTGCGATCAAAGGCTTGGCGAAACCGATATCCCCGCTCATTCCAAGTCTCAATTTGTGGACTTCGCGTGAGATCAAAAATCAATTCGTCTAACGTTTTAGAATGAATCGATTTGCCGATTCTAAGAGTACGCTTCATTTTTCGCCAATTCTCCTCGAGAAGCTGCGGAGACAAAACTAAAAGTGTTTTTGACTTCATCGAATGAAAAGGCAAAAGGTCTGGCGTGGCAGCATAATCCATGATTTTTAATAGAAGATAGGCGATAGACTCCACGGCTTGGATAGATTTCAAAGGACGGATATTGCGAAATTCAATCGTTCCCTGTTTTTCAGTCACATGCTCTAAATTCAAAAACACGTTATGTTCGAAGAGAATTCTAGTTTGATTCCCCAAAAATTCTATTAGCTTTGGAAAAGCCATCGGAGAACCCTTATTCGCAGTGTACCACTCGTCAAATTCCGCAATTCCACGACGTAACTCTTCTTCTCGATTCAACAGATCACCATATGGAAACGCATTGCGATCGGCATCACCAATTTCAAATCCACTGGCAAAGCCATAAAGAAGAGACGGATTTTGGTGAAGCAACACTAAAAGGTTTCTTAACAGAAGCGGGTTTTCAACAAATACACGTTCACTTAGCCTGTTTGCGCCGACATGAAAGTGACCCGAACCCGAACGATAACCATGGATATATACGCTGGGTTTGAAGCCAACTTTCTCAGCAGCTTCGTAAATAGGTTCCCAGTTCTCTTTAATTTCAGCAAATGTCACGGGCCCCTTAGTGACCTCCAAAACCTGTGGTTCCATATTAATTTTAAATTTCTCAGAATCTGTTTTGACTAACCAATAGGGCTTAAAAGAAATGTGAGTTCGGTAACTGACAACCTTGGCTCCCAGCGCGGAGATCAACTCTCGACCCAATTTCATTTTTTCTTCTGTTGCAAAGATGTCGACATCCTGAGGCTCCTGGCTCATATTTGCAGTTTGAAAAGTGGCCTCATAACCAAATAGGATTTTTTTAGGATTAATGTGACGGAACTCACCAGCTGACGCCCTAGAAAGAACGAGAGAAACGAAAAGCATAAAATAAACCGCGTACGTACCGTTATGCATCGAGTATTACCAATCTGCAATTATGACGCCTGAATTTTGCGACGTTAACTTCCTGAAATTTCATCAAAAAAGTGACGTCCTTGGGC
>FRDC01001028.1_pt1 | contig 28182 bp, 19 predicted proteins | sample 1106171 | NCBI WGS metagenome assembly FRDC01 (sample SAMEA3930566, study PRJEB13176) | freshwater metagenome | biome: Drinking water system; feature: drinking water; material: water | place: Singapore | collected 2014-12-20 | reverse complement strand
AAAACGGTTATTTGATATTGAAGATGGATATGATCCCTACCTTGAAGACGATGCGACTATTTGGCTTCTTCATTGGTTAATTGCATCAAACGCTGAGAACGCGACATCATTCTTCTGGTTTTTTAATTTATTCCACAAACCTGAGTTTACACAAAAAGAATTATTTGAAGCTTTGCAAGTATTTGTACATGAGAATATAAGTAGCCGAGTTGCTAGTAATACTTTGAAAAGTGATATCACATTAATGCTACGAACGTTCGAACCAACAATAGATTTTAAGAAAACACCAATTGAAGAAGGACTCGACTCTCCGCTAGCTATTCTCGGATTGATTAATGAAATTGGTAATTCAAAATATCATGAATCTAAACGTGAGAATCGCTGGAATATTCCTGTTGTATCATTCAGTTATGCGATATTGGAAATTTTTAAACTTCTTCAGCTACCTAACCTGCCTATCGAACAGTTGATGAATAGTGATGGCTTTTATGCAGCTCCAGGAGCCGTCTATAGATTAAATGAAGAAGGATTGCTCGATAGGCTGGAAGAAATGATAGCTTGGTTACCAGGTGTCTTTGAAATTCGAGAAACTGCCGGTATTCATCAATTATATAAGCTTAAGCAAATAGAACCACTGGATGTCTTAGATAAATATTACGAAGAATTTAACGAATCACGATTGGTGGAGATAAAAGCATGAGGCTGATAAACCATTTGAGAGTTAACACGCATTACACCAGATCGATCAATCTGGAACGAGATTCTGAAGAAGATTCAAGTGCATGTACTTATATCCCAACGCATCGTGCGATTCAAACGTTGAATCGTGTTGTCGACACAATTAATACTAAAGAAGCGCCCCGTGCATGGGCATTAGTAGGGCCTTATGGATCAGGGAAATCGGCATTTGGCTTATTTCTTAGCCAATTATTAGGTAACCCAGAATCTGTAACATGGCAACATGCAATGAATGTATTAAAGAGTGCAGATGAGAGCCTAGCCAACAAGATTAAAAACAAACTTATCGGAACTGATGGTTATTGCTGCATCAATTTAACTGGAAGTTCAGAAGCTCTTAGCAAAAGACTCACGAAAGCTATGCTTACTAGTGCCCAAGTTTTTTTTGGTAAAAAGTGTGAGCCTTTACCGGAAGTTTTTAAGCAGCTTGAGGCTGTTTCAAAGTCTGATTTCGTTACCTCTTCAGAAGTTATTGAACTAATTTTAGAGCTTCAGAAAGCCGTTTATCGAGCGAAAGGTGTTGGCATTCTTATCATAATTGATGAGTTAGGAAAATTTCTTGAATTCGAAGCGAGAAATCGCAATGCAAATGATGTGTTTTTATTACAGGCAATTGCGGAATCTGCTTTTAAGCCCAATTTAATCCCATTGCATTTTGTGGTTTTATTACATCAAGCTTTTGAGCAATATTTTCAGGGCTTTGGAGAGAAGCTTAAGAATGAGTGGAAGAAAGTACAAGGTCGTTTTGAAAATGTACCATTTCTTGAGTCCGTAGAACAAACTCTACAAATTCTTTCGGTATCGCTGATTCCCAATTTCGATAACGATATTGTTGTACGAAAATCTGCTCAATGTGAACACATAGCGAAATCACTCTTCTTGGTCAATGCGTTGCCTGCTGGAATGAGTATTGCAACAGCTCAAAAATTATTTGAGAACTGCTATCCCTTACATCCTTTGACTTTATTATTATTACCCACGCTATGTCAAAAAGTAGCACAAAATGAACGTACTTTATTTACTTATTTAGGAAGTCAAGAACCATATGGTTTTCTTGATACATTAGCTCATCTTGAGATCACTGATGATAGATTGCCGTGGATAATGCCTTGGGAAATTTATCAGTATTTCATTTTGAATCAGCCAGGACTAACCACAGATCATGCTACTCACCGTCGCTGGGCAGAAGTCGTGATGGCATTGGAACGTTTAGGGGATGCGCCTATACAGGAAATCCAAATACTCAAAACTATTGGATTACTTAACATTATTGGTGCTCAAGGTGGTTTAAAAGCCTCAAAAGAAATTATCGCCTTTTGTTGTGATAACAATGAAGGTGCTGTCACTCATGCACTGGAGTTGTTACAAAAAAAATCAATTATCACTTACCGTAAATTTAATGCTGAGTATCGTGTATGGCAAGGCAGTGATTTCGATTTAGAAGCTTCAGTACAAGAGCAAAAAGCGCAAATGATCAACCTTCATCTTGCAGAATCACTTAATGAGAAGAAACCTTTGCAGCCTGTCGTCGCTCGACGTTATGGGATTGAAATAGGCACGCTACGATATTTCAGGCCAGTATTTATTGATAGATTTAATACAAATCAAATCGTTTTAACAAACGAACCTACAATATATTTATGTCTTTCAGAATCGGGGGAAGATGAAGTTCTCTTTGAAAGCTGCTTGGATACACTTGAGTATTCATTAGCAATCGGTGCAATTATATGCTCAAGTGCCACAGTGAAGGAATCTTTGATTGAGCTGATTGCTTTACAAAAGATCCAACATAGTAGTTCTGAATTAGCATCTGACCCGATTGCTCAACGTGAGCTTAAAGATAGATTGGCTGTTGCAATCAAGAACGAGAGAAAGGCAATCTCAAGTATTCTGGAAGAGCCGCATAAATCTACTTGGCAATGGGGGGGGCGCCAATACAAAGTAAATAATAAGCGTGCATTCCAAGAACTATTAACGTTAGTGTTGAAAACTAATTACACAAAAACGCCACATTTACATAATGAACTGATCAATCGAGAGAAACCTTCCTCAAGTGCAATAGCTGGCCGTAAGAAATTACTACTTGCTATGATTGATATGGAATCTGCTGAAGATCTAGGAATTGAGAGATTTCCACCAGAGAAAGCGATTTATCGTTCTATTCTTCGAGCTACTGGCCTTCATACAAAGACGAATCATGGGTGGCAATTTACAGTACCTGAATCTACATTAGCTTCAGATAGAAGTATCCAATCTCTTTGGGAAGCAATCGATAACTTCTTAAGCCGTACCGAACAGAATCCTTTAGCGATCTCTCAACTTTACCAAGAATTACTAAATCCACCATATGGTATTAAATCAGGTCTCTTACCAGTGCTCTTTCTTGCAGCTTATTTGATTTATAAGGAAGAAATTGTTATCTACGAAAATGGATATTACTCGCCATTCTTAACTCAGGAATTGTTGGAAAAAATCTTGAAGTCGCCTGAGATATTCTCAATTCAGCGTCTCAGAATTGATCATCTTAAAGATCAACTTTTCAAGAAATATGCTCAAGCTATTACACTTGATGACCCTGCTGAGGTTAATATGATGGCAGTACTTAAACCACTATCCAGGTTTATGGTCAATTTGCCGGATTATACAAAGCGAACTAAACGTATTTCTGAAAAAGCACAGAAAGTACGCGAGCATTTCTTTGCAGCCAAGTCCCCGGCACAGTTGTTGTTTAAAGAATTGCCGATTGCCTGCGGATTCAAACCCATTGGCGCAGAAACAACAAATGAATTACTTGAAGATTTTTCCAAAGAATTAAAGTCAATATTCTTGGAACTGCGGATTGCCTATCATAGCTTGCTAAGCGAGTTTCGGCTGATGCTTAAAAATAGCTTTAATGAGAATGAAAAAGTTGCGTTCTCAGAATTGCGTGAACGTTTGCGCGGACGCTATGGCCCACTTCAAACATATACCATTGATACACATGGATTAAAGGCGTTTTTGGGTCGCTTGGCTGATCCCTATGGTGATGACGGACATTGGTTAAATAGCCTGGCAACTTTCGTTGCTCGAAAACCTCCCGAAAAATGGTTAGATGAAGATATCAATATAGCGGAATACCGTCTTGTTGAATTCTCAAAGCGTTTGCGTGATCTGGAGCGTTTGCGTATTCATTATGAAGATAGCGCACCATCTTCTCACAGCACTCAAATTGAGGTGGTAATGCTCCGAACAGTGCGTCAAGGTGGGAATGATCATGATGCTATTATTTCACTTGATGAATCCAAGAAAAAAGCCATAAGCGAAAAATTTGAATTGATTCAGCGCATGTTGAGTGGTTTGCCTTCAGAAGATCTGCGTTTAGCACTTCTAGCGCAGCTTTTTGAAGAACACATTGCGAATCAAAAGAATAGAGATAATAATTTATCATCTAAAAAAGAAACAGGAGCAAGTAATGAGCGATAAAAAAATACGTCATGTTCTAGGTCTGTCTGGAGGTAAAGATAGTTCTGCGCTTGCAATTTTTATGCGAGACAAGGTGCCACAGATGGAATACTTCTTTACTGATACAGGTGCTGAACTACCAGAGACATATGAATACTTGGATAAATTGGAGGCCTACCTTGGCAAGCCTATTGCTCGTATCAATGCTACACGGACTTTCGATCACCTTCTTAAAAATCAATATAACAATTTTCTTCCATCGCCTAATACACGCTGGTGCACTCGTGAACTTAAAATAAGACCATTTGAGGAGTTTGCGGGAGATGATCAGGTCGTTAGCTATGTAGGAATACGCGCTGATGAAGATCGAGAAGGATACGTAAGTACTAAGCCTAATATCAAAGCTGTATTTCCTTTTAAAGAAGCAGGCCTTGTATATACTGATATTATGCGTATTTTGAATGATTCTGGCCTTGGCATTCCTGCTTACTATGAGTGGCGTAGCAGATCAGGGTGCTATTTTTGTTTTTTTCAGCGTAAATCTGAGTGGGTTGGTCTCAAAGAACGCCACCCGCAATTGTTCGAAGATGCAAAACAATATGAAAAGTTTGATCTTGAAACAGGCACACGATATACCTGGTCACAAGGTGAAAGTTTGAATGAACTTGAAACGCGTGCGGAAGCTATTAAGCAGAATGCAAGTCAAAAGTTAAAATCAATCTCTGCTGTAAGTTGGCAAGATAAGCTAGCTACAATTGCTGATGAAGAAAATGATGAATCTTGTTTGATATGCACGTTATAGATTGGCAGGATAGCCTTCTCCAAGCCAATTGAAATAATTGTATCATGCTGTGGTATTTTAAATCTGAACAAATTGGAAGTTTCAATGATTGGACAAGATATTGCAGCAGTGATTGGAAGGTTTAGCTCGGACTCCCTTAAAGATCTGATCGGTAATGATATAGTTGAAACATTAAGGGTCTTAATGAAAGAGCAGGAGTTTGCAAATGGATTGCGAAATATTGCGCAAGACTTAATTTATAATCAGCCCGAAAAATATTTCTCGAATCCCAAAATACGGTCTTTATTTTACAACGCAATGGATAAAGAACGTATTTCTGCTCTTGCAAAAAGACTGCACATTGAAGACGTTGAATCTGTTATTTCTTTAGATCCATCAAAAGATGCGGAAACGTTTTCCCGATATCTTGGTTTTTTCGGTATTGATATCCGTTCTTCATCAAGCATATCTGACGCAGAACCTGAAAATGATCAAGTTCAAGTAAAGTTCGGTCTTTTTCCGCATCAGCGTCAAGCCGTAGACAAGGTATGGAATGTCATAGGTGATGGCTATGGAAGAGTTATCCTTCATATGCCTACCGGTGCCGGTAAAACGCGCACAGCTATGCATATTGTTAGCAGGTATCTTAATGCTAATGAACCAGGAGTAGTGATATGGTTGGCAAATAGTAGTGAGCTTCTTGAGCAAGCTGCTGATGCTTTCAAAAATGCGTGGTCTAGCCTTGGCGCGCGTGATGTACAGCTTTACAGGATGTGGGGAGCAAATCATCCAAATTTGATCGAACTAAAAGATGGCCTGATAGTTGCGGGCCTTCAAAAAATGTATGCGTATTCTAATCGTGAACCACTAGAGCTATTAAGACTAGCTTCACGCGTGAAATTAGTTGTTGTTGATGAGGCGCATCAGTCAATTGCACCGACCTATAAAGAAGTGATTGAAAAGTTGGCTGATTCGGGTTTACGTAATGCTTTGTTGGGACTGACAGCAACACCAGGTCGAACTTGGGCAGATATGGCTGCTGATAAAAAGTTATCTTCCTTTTTTTATGAAAAGAAGGTGATGTTGGAGATCCCCGGTTGGGATAATCCTGTTGCTTATTTAATTGAGGAAGGTTATTTAGCAAAGCCGATCTTTAGAACTCTTGACTATTACCGAGAAGGTCAATTTGTTGATGTTAAATTTCCTTCAGGTAGCTCGATAGAAGATTACTCAGCCGAGGTGCTTAATAAATTAGCGAGTGACGCATTTAGAAATAACGTAATTATTGAAGAAATACATAAATTGATATCTGAGGGGCATAAGCGGATTATCGTGTTTGCTGCATCGGTGAGACATGCAGAAATATTAACAGCTATACTTTCAGTAATTGGTATTGATGCTGGGCTTATTACAGGAGAAACAGTGCCATTGAATCGTCGTCGTATCATTAATTCGTTTCGTGCCCAATCAGATCGACCAAAGGTGATTTGCAATTTTGGTGTATTAACCACAGGTTTTGATGCACCCAAAACAAGTGCTGCAATCATTGCTCGTCCTACGCGCTCGCTAGTATTGTTTAGCCAAATGGTTGGACGTGCTACTCGCGGAGAAAAGGCGGGTGGGAATCGTAAGTGCACGATTAGCACTGTTGTAGATACTGCCTTACCAGGTTTTGGTGATATGGCAGAGGCATTTACAAATTGGGAGGATGTGTGGAATGACTGACACAACTGTAGGAATTGTGACCGATAAATTAGAAGGGCAAATTATTCCTTCTCATCTTGCGATCACTGCAATGAGGGACTCTGGTTACAAGAACACGGCGTATGCTTTAGCTGAACTGATTGATAATGCACAACAAGCGAATGCTAAACACATTGAAGTTTTTTGTTTAGAGGAAGAAAAACTCATTGAACATCGACGTAGGTCTCGGGTTTCTCGCATAGCTGTTTTGGATAATGGCGATGGAATGAATGCACAAACCCTTCGAATGGCTTTGCAGTTCGGTAATGGCACCCGTCTTAATGATAGAAGTGGTATTGGTCGCTTTGGAATGGGTTTGCCCAATGCATCTATATCTCAAGCTGGACGAGTAGACATCTGGAGTTGGCAAAATGGTTTAGATAACGCAATTCATACGTATTTGGATATCGAAGAGATTCGGACTGGTAACTTAAAGCTAATTCCTGATCCAGTTCATTTTCCAGTCCCTAATGAATGGCGTGAGCTATCTGATAATACCGGAAAGTCGGGAAGCTTGGTTGTTTGGACCAAGTTGGATTTTCATCGGCTTACTTGGAAAACAGCAAAATCAACTCTTCATAATACTGAGCAAATTGCAGGAAGAATTTATCGGCGATTTTTTAGTGATGACTCTCTTACTCTCCGAATGGTTGCGAAGCATGAAGCTGGGGAGATCTTTTATGATCAGAAAGCGCAGGTTGTTGATCCTCTGTACTTAATACCATCACCCTTGGTACCTTCTCCCTTTAATAACAAGGCCATGTTCCAGCCAGTTTTCGATACAATGAGCTACGACATCGAGTATGACGGGAAGAAGCACAAGGTATATGTTCGGTTTTCTGTGGCTAAATCCGAGACCATAGACCATGCAGGAACGAATAATCGAGGTGATACAAAATATGGGAGTCATGCTGCAAACAATATCGGTGTCTCAGTTATACGTGCAGGACGTGAACTGATGCTCGATCAAGGTTGGTGTATTGGATACGACCCTAGAGAACGTTGGTGGGGGGCTGAAGTTGAATTCCCTCCCGCACTTGATGAAGTTTTTGGGGTGACCAATAATAAGCAGGCAGCAACTCATTTTTCAGAATTGGCAAAGGTGGAATGGAAGCAGCTAGCGGAAGAGGGTGAAGATTTTATTGATGTGACCCGCCGTTTAAAAGAAGACGGTGATCCGCGAGGATGGTTATTGGAGTTAAGCGATGGATTGCAACGAAATCTACAGCAACTAAGAAATATTATTAAGGGGCAAGGTTCTGGGAAAAGGTCAACTCATAAGCACCGACATAATGAAGCTGATGATTTAACTAAAGCGATAAATGAAAGTTGGAAAGACAGGTCAAAGGAAAGACCAATCGAAGGTGAAGACATTCCTCCGTCTGCTGAGGATATTGCAAATATAAAGAATGATCTCACAGAGGTTAAAAATTATACAGTGCAAGAGGCGGATGACCTTATCGATCTCATTAAGGAGAAAGATTTAAAGGTTATCTTTCTCGAAGCAGACTTTCCAGATCGCTATAATCTCTTTAATGTTGAAATAAAGGGAAGCCTGACAGAAATTACCTTTAACCGACAACATCCAGTATTTGATGATGTATTTGGCACTGTCAATACTATCGATGAGGACATTCATGGCCTCACTAAGGAAGAGATTATCGAGCGGTTAGGGCGTGCGATCAATGCATCAAAAGTAATCTTTGCGGCTTGGGCAAGATACGAGCGTGAGGCTGGAATTGATCGTGCACGTGCCCTAGAGAAAGTTAGACATGATTGGGGACTAATAGCAGCGTCATTTCTTGAGCATGAAGATGATGCATCCCTGTAAAACAAGTCTCTAATAATGATTCTTGACGGAGAAAGAATAAAAAAACTGTTAGGTCAGGCTAAGTCAGAAGTGATTATCTGCGCACCTTTTATAAAGCTTTTGCCCTTTAAACTTATTCTCGGTTCCGTTCCACGCAGTGTAGCGGTAAAGGTGGTTACACGCTGGAGGGCTGCTGAAGTTGCTTTAGGTGTTAGTGATCTAGAGATTTTCGATGTCATTAATGACAGGGAAAATTCTGAACTACGTTTGGTGAACGAACTTCATGCAAAGTTATATGTAGCGGATCAAAAATGTTTGGCAGGTTCTGCGAACGTAACGGGGGCTGCTCTTGGGTGGAGTAACCAGCCAAATTTAGAGCTTCTTCTAGATGTTGAACGCTCTGACCTTCGCATCAAGGGCTTGATTGATAGAATTAAAGATGCCGAGCTTGCAACATATCAAATTCGTTCCGCGCTAGAAGTCGAAGTAAATGAAATTACTAATCCGAGTCTTGAAGACATTCTTTTCTTTGACGAGGACCAATTAACAGGGGCTATCAGTCCATGGCTTCCACAGTGCGCTGCACCTGATAAGCTCTTTAAAGTTTATCAAGACGCCCTTACAAATGCAGTCGCGACAGGAACACTCGAGGACGCACTATCGGATTTACGGGCACTTTTGCCTCCTAAGGATCTAAGCGAGCAAAATTTCGTTTTATATATTGCCTCGACTTTGCAGGAACTGCCGTCTTTTCAGCAGATCATCAGTCGAGTGCCTGAAAGAGTGAGCGACGTGAAGGGGGAACAATTAGTAGCAGAAATCAAGCCTGAAATGACTCCTTTAGAATGTAGAAGGCAGTGGATTATTATCCGAGATTGGATTAGCGTTTTTATGTCAGATCGTATAGAAGTTGCCCCTGAAAGCTTTGTAGTGCGACTTAAGTCGCATAAAAAAGAATAGCCATCGTCAAAAAGGTGGAAAAAATTTCATTTCTGGACCCTTATACACAATATCGACCATGATTTAGGTTGCTTTACAACATTTGCCTGGATATACTTTTAATGAAGGTAAACGTCACTTGTCGTAATTAAATCCATCAACTAAGGAGAAGGTGCTGTTCAGATGGAGGATGCGCAAATACTCTATGTTGCAATTGGCAAGAAAGTACTCGTATTCTGGGCCAATAGCACCCTCAATTGCCTGATATTCGTCGGAACAAAATCCAGAATTGTATTTTCCAAGGAGTGCCTGAATATAAAGAGCGGATATACGACAAGAGGCGTTCAGCAGCTGAAGTAAATAATTTCTATCAAAGTCAGAATTGAGGATGTAATCCGGATTGGGGATCAACGGGAAGATTCCATGAGCCACATGATTTCTTATGTTACGTACAAGATGAAGTGCATAACTAGGAAGAGCTTCATTAGCCAAACTCATCCCGCTAAGCTCGCTGCTATGGGTTTGCAGATAACGGGTAAGTAGCAACTTATAATTAATTGCATAATGTTCTAGGTATTCTGGATAGAATTCGTTTGGAATAGAATCAATGAGTTCAGAGGCCTTCAGACTGTTTCTCTTCGGTCTCTTGCTCTCAGGTATACATTTATAAGCAGCCAGAGGTTTGTAGTGTTTTTCCACGAACCTATACGTTTCTTCTAAGGCATGGGTTACAAACACAAACCGCGTTAGAGCAGTTGCATATAGTGAAAAGTGAACCGAATCTGAGGATACTCGATCAGCCGCATCTCCACAGTAAAAGGCATCATACTCAAACATCCAAGAATTTACCTTAACCTCGTCTAGTTGGGCGGTAAGCTTAAGCCAATCCGATATTGTTTGGGTTCTTGCTACACGATATGATTTTCCATCAGGAGAGGGTTCTGAATTTCCAAGATATTCGCATAGAAGAGCCAATTCCTGAAGATGCAAACCCAGCGGACGGAGATTCGCACAGTAAAGACAGCTGGATTTTTTATTCATTGTTTATCAATATTAGACGATCGATTAGCATCATGTGGATAGATATTAGTGGACAATCTGATAACATATTCAAATACCTAAGCCGAATAAACCAGAGAAAATAAATCTTATTTTATTGAAATTGTCTGGGGAATGTATTTACCATTTTTGGATAATTTCATCTTCGTAATTTGTCTTGAAGGAAAATTTGAGAAACTTACATGAATGGATCGATCTACTCCATAGAAATATATCCGATCAAACCTCGTATTCTCACTAATCCAAAGCGCTACGTCTTCCATATTTTCATCTTCAACAATGAAGTCACAAGCAGCACCGAGCCGTTCACATATAAATTTACCATTCCTTTTTTTTTCATGAGCAGCATGTTGATCTAGATTTGGCGAAATTCTTCCAGATATTTCTTTTGCAAGATCTGTAGAGCAAAAACCATAAGTTAGTTTGATCATTCCAAAATAATCTATAACTGGATCAAGAATATTTGTAGCAAGTTCAAATATGGCCGTATAGGAATCAGCTTCTTTTGGTGTATTAGAAAGGCCTGTTCTGGCTTGAGCTTCGCCGCATTCAATAAAATCCCGATAAGTTAAGTATTTGCCACACGGAGTATTAAGATCTGGGATAGTTTGACTACGAATTAAATGCATTCCATTAATTTCCCAACGAGCTAGACGCAATTTTTTTTCAAATTTTTCTGTTTGGGGTCCATAGCCTGAGAAATCAAAAAGATTCAGAGCTTCTAGATGATTATCAAATACAATCTGTTCTGTGTAGCCATCCATTTCTTCATTCATGAACCGCGATTTCAGATAAAGATAAGGTGGTTCAAATTCTTCTCCGTATTCAAAAAGATGAAACTCTTGCTTATGAAATAATATCTTTACACGATGTATCATCTTAGGAAGTGGCTTACCATAGAAATCATCAAACCGCACCAGAGTGAGCTTTCCTGATCGTATGTGAATTTTGACTAGATCGGCAGATGTAATATCACCGTATAACGCTGCACCACAGCCAACATATATACGAAGAATGGGGGTAAGTCGCTCGACAAGACTTGAATGAAGTTGTAATGACTCGCCTTCGATATACCAACCAAGACCTTTTGATGCCGCGTCACGACAGGTCGCGTCGATGCATTCAGGTTGCGAAATTTGAAACAGTAATTCCCTTGCCACTAGCTGGGCAGTTCCATAATCAGCAAAGTGGGCTTTAATGTCGCGTTGCAACTGAGGATCGAGATGACGATAGGGTTTGCGCTTATCAAACATTCCAAGCGCAAAGTAAACTAATAAATCATTTTGCCGGATCTTGCGAGCAGTCTCCAGAATGACATCATCTTTTTGACTGCGCAAGAAACGAAGTGCTCTAGGCAAACTACCAAAAACTTCGAGTACTTGAGGTAAATTTATGACTTCACTTTTATCCGGTTCACGTCCATTTTCTAACCATTGAAGCCAAATTGAATCGAGCAGAGCCTGATGTTTGGTATAGCGTGCGAGGTCTTTTTCGATCTTACTTGGTTTTGATGCGCGTTGTACCTGACTAGCAGCACGCAATAGATTTGAACGTGAACGGCTTCTGTCAACCAAGAAACATTGTTCCGCATCTTTGTCCTTAAAAACGAAAAATATACCCGGAGCTACTGGAATTGATTCTTCATGCAAATTTTGTTCGATAAAAATTTTTAGTTCATTTGGTGTATAAAATTTTTGGAAAGTACCTCGAGTTGTCAAAATTCCATCATAAAGGGGTTTACCTTTAACTGCATATTGGTTTGTTAACATCACTGATACCACAAGTAGTTCTTGTGCTAAAGAATAGGCTCCTTGAAGCGCCTCAATACGTTCATTGATATCTTCAATAACGTTAATGACAAAACCTAGGTTAACAATATTAGATAACGTCTTTTGCTTTTCTGGTGCAAAGTGCGGGTCCCAACCTAATGCCTGAATACCATTTTCTTGCAAACCACGTAAATCATCGCCACGACCACAACCATAATCAAAAATACTTCGCGAACCATCTAGAAAACCAAATCTTGCGAGTATTTGAATAGGCGCAGAAAATCCATATCGTACTAGAGCTGTTAAATGTCGCTGCACTTCATCAGAAGTAGAAGTGTTACTTTCGTTATAAAGTTCTGAGAAGTCATTACCGAGTGGAACAAATTCATAATCAAACAGCCGATACCCTTTCTCAGTAATCAATTTCTCCCATTGGTTTTGAAAGCCAATTCTGGAAGGATCATCAAAGAGACCTAAGGTTTCAGCTATATTAGTTAGTGCTTGAAATTTTGAGATTTCTTTATGATCAGGTGGAAGTAGAAGCTCTTTACGATGGAGGATAGGCGGGTTTAGTGAATCAGTGTAGGAACGATTACGGATTTGTTGATCTCCATGGAACTCAACACGCCAACTTGCCTTTAGTTTGGGGAAAGGTTGATCAAAAAAATTAGGGTAATAAAGGAAGGAAACAGATTCTTTATTTTCAGAGATTCGAACAACATTGTAATTAACGCCTTTAGTAACTTGCGCAAGTTTTTCTGCTTCTGCTATTAATTCTAAATCAGTTAGACTCAGTGAATTGAATGCTTCTATGTGCAGGTAACGAGATGAATGAACAAATTTTCCAGTACTGTTTGATTCTGCCATTGTTCAGTTTGCAGGATAAAATCTTTAATTCTAAGATGCCAGTTTGATTTAATTATACCTAAGGAAGCTCTGAAAAACTACTGCACTCGGTCATGCTGTGTTGAAATCAGACTCAAAATGCTCATTTACATCTTGTAAACTGCGCTTTTTCATCTGATTTCGCCTTGCCTGACCGTCGCTTGCTTCCCTTTTTCAGAGCTTCCCTAATATGTTAGCTAGTCTATATTTTCGTAATCTTGCATACTATATTTATTATAAAGCATAGATTTTAATGAAGTGCGATTGCCGTCACTTAATCAAAGTAGCAAATTCAAGACCATCAATTTCCAATTAAATTTAGTAATTTCCTTTCTATTATTTGTAATATCACTTTTATTGTTTCTGTGGATTTGACATCACTATAAGCGGTATGTTCGAATACTGATACAAATATCAAATATGGGAGCATTCAAACATGTCCAATCGAGGCGGAAAAAGAGAAAATGCAGGCAGGCCAGCTGGTCAGGGTAAGTATGGCGAATCAACAGTGACAATGCGTATACCGCAACAACGATCAAAAGCTTTCTGGAAGCCTTGCAACGAAAAAGAGCGAATGCTGTGAAAGAGAATACCATCACAGAAATCGAAGTCGATGAGTTTTTCACGCCCGCGATCAGTGAACAACCGACGCTATTGCCATTGTTCTCTACCAAAGTGGCGGCAGGTTTTCCCAGCCCAGCGGACGATCATGTCGAGAAGCGCCTGTTAGAATAGCGCGGACTTGATGTCAGGTTCTCCATCAATAATAGGCAAAAGGTAAAGATTGCGACCATACATCCGGTTTTTAGTGAGATTGTTACCTCTATACTTGTAAACAGCTAAGAACCTGTTTACTCTTGATATTCATCTTTTATCAATAATTCCAACTATGCCGTTCACCTCGAGCATGGCAGCACCATGCATAGAGCGCGTCATAGATGACCATTCCATGTATCAGCATGTCATGATCGTTTTGGAAGTTATGTGACAATCCCAGTGATATTGCCAGTAAACCCGCACACTGTGGAGCCAAGTCAAGACGATCCGTGTCTGCCCCGCGCACGATAATAGCCAAATCCTGGAGTGCTGGATTTGTCAGATTATATTTTTTGAGGAATGTATCAAAACTGCATTCAGCGCCAACATGAGACAACTCCACATTCGGTATATCGAACGGAATAGCGCCAGTAGACTCAGCATCAGCTACTACACGATCGGACGGTACAAACAAGAATTCAGGTTCTTTGTCGATAAAACGGGCAATCAGCCAAGGACAGGCAATCCGATCAATTTTGGGGCGTTCACGAGTAATCCATTTCATAGTGTTACCTCACAGAAAAGTTTTTAGAATCAGTCCGATTATTGCGCAGACTGCAATAACTTCAATGACATTACGTTTAAAGAGAAACAGTGCGATAGCCGCCGCCAAGGCAATCAAGGCCGATATCCAATCGAATGTACCGGTAAAACCCTGTGGCCATAACACATAATAGCCAAAGAACAAGGCAAGATTCAGGATAACGCCGACAACGGCTGCCGAAATCGCGGTCAGAGGTGCGGTGAATTTCAGGTTGCCGTGAGTTGATTCTATCAACGGGCCACCGGCTAGGATGAAAATAAAAGACGGCAGGAATGTAAACCACACTACCAATGTCGCTGCTATCGTCCCGGCCAGAAATAGTGAATCCGGTCCAAACAAAGCTTTTACATAGCCGCCAATGAATCCGACAAAAGCAACAACCATAATAAGCGGCCCGGGAGTAGCTTCACCAAGTGCCAAGCCGTCGATCATCTGAACTGGTGTGAGCCATTCGTAATACTCAACCGCACCTTGATAGATGTATGGGAGTACTGCATAAGCGCCTCCGAAAGTCAGCAAAGCTGCTTTGCTGAAGAACCATCCCATCTGAGTCAGCGTGTGATCCCATCCAAAATTGGTTGTTAGCAATGTCATTGGCAGCAGCCATAATAATCCGCCAATTACGGCCACCTTAATTAATCGCGGCCAAAGAAAGCGTGCATGTTCCGGCGTGGGGGTATGGTCATCAATCAATGCTGCACCATAGGATTTTTTTACTGTTCCATGCCCTCCACCTACTTTGAAACTATTAGGCGCAATCCGTCCGCCAAGATAACCGATCACTGCGGCACTGCCGACAATAATCGGAAATGGAATATTTAATGCGAAAATCGCGACAAATGAAGCTGCTGCAATTGCCCATAACAAATTATGCTTCAGTGTTCGCGAACCAAGGCGATACGCAGCCTGCGCCACAATGGCAGCTACTGCGGGTTTGATGCCATAAAATAAACCAGCTACCAGCGAGACATCGCCGTAAGCAACATAGATCCAAGAAAGTGCAATTAGAATGAATAATGAAGGCAGCACAAACAAGGCTCCGGCAATGATTCCGCCCCATGTGCGATGCATCAACCAGCCGATGTAAGTTGCAAGCTGCTGTGCTTCCGGTCCAGGCAGCATCATGCAATAGTTGAGCGCATGGAGGAAGCGCCGCTCTGAAATCCAATGCATACGCTCGACCAAGTCTTGATGCATGATAGAGATTTGACCAGCAGGTCCACCGAAACTGATAAATCCCAGTTTTAGCCAATACCAGAAGGCTTGCGAGAGCGTGACTTGTTCGGGGGGTGTATCGTTGGAATGATTTTGTTTTGCTTCGTCCATTAACTCTCCTTGGAATTATCCAATATAGGAGCAGTACTTGGACGAAAATCGTCTTGAGGCGGGGAGTCTGCTTTATCCCCAATTTAGGCCATTATCTATACATCTACGATCAAAATCAAGAGAGATAACACAAGTTGCCAGGAATTTTATAACATATATCAGGTAATAACAACGCTAAACTAGAGCAGGAAAATTGTTCCTGCAAGTTTTGCCTGAATGCTCGGCATTCTTTCATTTCTGCGAGACTTAAGAAATAATAAGAACATGATTACAAATAAAAAGACAAGCTCCAGTTACTTGCTCCTATCCTATGTTAAGTTTTGATCCAGATGGGATGGGTAATCTCATTTAGGATACATGCTTAGCGAGTATTGTAAACCTGTGGGCCGATCCTATAAAAAAAGCGTGAATCGATATATTCTCCCCACTTCTCCATTAACTCACGTCGTTTTTCAAACAAATCACTTCTCCGGTAAGCAGCTTCAGTTTGATTCTCGATCACGTGAGCTAATGCCGCTTCGCAAACTTCCCGTGGAAAATTGGTTTTGTCTCCACACCAATCACGGAACGAGCTTCGTAGACCATGTATGGTAGCTTCAGGATAAGAAACGCTTTTGAGCATTTTACTAATGGCTACATCGCTGAGTTTTCGACCAAACACATGATCATCATTCCCTGATTTGTATTTTTCTAACGAAGTCAGTATTTCCAAGCACTCACGGCTTAACGGCACACGGTGCATTCGACCAGATTTCATTCGATTGGCTGGGATTGTCCATGTTTTTGCGGTCTTATCGATTTCACCCCAAGTCATTCCACGGGCTTCTGAACTTCTGCACGCGGTCAGAGCTATCCATCTAACGCAATAAGCGCTCATGCTGGTTTCGTCTTTTGCACGCAATGCTTCCATGACTTCAATCAACTTGCCATAGGGAATCGCATTAAAATGAACGACAGGGGTTACCTTCTTTGGTGCTGGAAATATGTGGTCTAAACAACCTTTCCATCGAGCGGGGTTACTCTTGTCGATATTTTCATGAAGAAAAGCGTAATCCAGCACTACTTCTATTCGCTGTCTTACCCTTGATGCGGTTTCCGTCTTATCTTTCCAGATTGGGTTAAGCACAGCTTTAATATCATCCACGCCAATATCCGTGATGGGTTTATCGCCAATGAATGGAAACGCATATTGCATAAGCGTGTTTCTCCATTGGCTCTCGTGCTTACTGTTCCGCCATCCAGCCTTTTTATGTTCTATGCATTCTAGTGCATAGTCAGCGAAAGTCTTGCTGGGCTTTTCTATTCGTAATACTTCTTTAGGAGATTGGCCATTTGCGATTGCGCGTCGCATATTACCGGCGATTTCACGGGCCTCAGCTAGCGTTCTATCAGTTGTCGAACCTAATCCAAGCTCAATGGCTCGGCCATTTTGCTTATATCGGAATACCCAACTGCGAGAACCGGAGTCTCTTACCCGTAAAAGCAGATTATCGCCGTCCGAGTGAGTGCCGGGTGGGAGTGAATTGATTTGTACTGCTTTTAGTCTTTTGACTTCCTTTGCCATCTCGTCTTGCCATCCGTCTTACCCTAGAAGTTGGATGACATTATATTCCACGAGATTCCTTTGGACAAACTTAAGAGTTAATCTATTGATTAATTATATTATTTGTACTGGTTTGGATTTCTTTGGATGATTTGTTGGCGGAGAGGATGTCTGACAATATAAGAAATTAATATAATGATTTATATAAATAAATTAATATTTAAACGAATCATGTCTTTCCTCTAGTCTTTCCCATAAAATTACTCAACTAAAAATAGGAAATGCTGAAAAAATTCCAAACACGGATTCGAATCCACCAAAATACCCAATTCCTAAACTTAAACCAGACCATTACTTATCAAGCTATATTTTTAAAACTTGATAAGTGGCGTCCGACATTCTTTATCAATCCACTTGATTGCTTTGAATGAAATTACGAAAGGATTGGTTACCAGAGTAGCAGGCATTTCGTAGCATCATCCACAAATTGCCCTTGCTACTTATAACTGCAAAAAAACACCACTAAGTAGCAATCTCAGCCTTCTGCAAGAAAGAATTGCCAATATTAGTATTAGCAATGACAGAGAAAGTTTGTTGGTAAATCATGCCACTTTTGACCCAAACGGTACATATTGTTCTTATCAACCAGCGTAAGAAGTTTAGCCTGCTATATATACCACAGTGTGCAACGCATCACACGATAACCGACAAGCAATCTATTCGGTGGCTCGATTGCGGGTTTTTGGCCTGTCAACGCTTGAGCCAGCGGCGCTACGGTTTCATTAGCGACTTGTACTTACCGCATTGGATGATTTCCAGTAACCGGCTATCCACTGGCTGCGCGAAAAGTACCGATCTGTATGGCGTCGCAGAGCTACTTCAATGTGTATGCTCCTGGCAAACCTACTGAGCTAATGTGTCTTCCTAATTAAGGCTATCATCTGCTCGAATAGTTTTGACAACATAAAAATCTAGTATAACAGCATTGCTTTTAACTCTTGGAGCTTATCCTGAATTTTCCTGGTTTGTAAATTAATGTGCTCTTCAACTTTCGAATCTGCAATATTAAGTTCTTTTAGAAACATTGCTTGTGATTGAGATTTGGCTGTAAATAATGCATAACCTAGCATAAAAGGTAACAATACTGTAAAAATTGGAACTTGGTACCAAGTGAGATCGAGGTCAGCAGTCTTTTTATGAAAATTATTCGCCCCACTTAATGAGCTATCAACTTCTAAAGGAGGATAGCCAAGTTTTTTTGAAAAATCCCCATACATTTCAATCGTCGATTTGATTTCATTATTCACTTGAAGTGGGAGTGTTTTGTATAACACTTCTGTACGCTCGTTCATTTTGTTTCTTATTTCGTCATCATTCCAATTAAACTGAGATACGTCATTGATATAGGTGTTAATGTCATTTAGCCATTCTTTTTTTATTTTTTTCATGACATAGTTGCATCGAAGTGGCAATCGTATAATTAACGAATCAAAAAAATCAGAAAATGCCTTTCTCTCTACTTCAATTTTTCCAAAAGGCTTTGATTCGCCAGAACGAGTCTTTTTTTCTTCACTACAAACAGAAATTACTGAAATCCCTGGGACAGATTCCTGTATTGTTTGCTTCATGGTATTTTCGTCGTCTTCGCTAACTTGATCACATTTTGTTAGTATTACAGATACGTTATATTTATTTTCGATAAATTTTTTAATAATATCTATATCACAATCTTGGACTCTATTTCCTCCTGCCTGAATACAATAAAAAACAGAATGAAACCATTCAGTGGCAGGCTGATTGATACCTCGTTTATCAAGCTCTACGCTTAATTCTGTCAGCCATGCATCATGCTTCCCAACTTCAAGCCCCCAAGAATCAAAGAGGGTAACTGGTAAACCATTTATTTCCATTTCTATCGAATGAAATCCATTTGCAGTCACTGGTTTTCCAATTCCAGTTTTTGCCACTTTTTCGCCATAGAGATAGTTTATGAATGTACTTTTCCCAACGCCTGTTTGGCCTATAATAGCAACATTATAACTAGCATTCATTTTACTTATCTCTGTTCATTCTTAAGGTTATCTTTAATACGCTGTTCAAAGAATAGCTCAAGGTTGTTAATGAAATTATTTAGCTCATCAATATCTCCTTCAAGCCCTTTTTTAATGATTGCTTCGCATAATTCTATAATTGACAAACCTAAAGCATAAGTTATTGATGATGCAACGGATGCAGTTATAAGTCCACCAGTAATAGTCCCCAGTCCGGGAAAGTATTTAAATAATTGACCAACAATCCAAGTTCCGCTACTAGTTATGATTCGCCCAATAATTGGTATCAATATAGATTCTTTAAGTTTACTTACAATGTTATTAAGGTTGTAAACGAATAATATTCTAGCAATCATGGCGGCCTGATTTCCTAATAGCAACGGTGCATCAGAAACAGGTATGGGAGTAAAACCAATCAGCGCAGATCCTGCAACATGTTCGTTAATGATTTTTAAGGCTTGGTTGCGTTTAATACTCAAACTTTGTTTTTGGGCGGATGCAAATGCAATTTTCAGAGCTTCTGGTAATTTCTCAATCGACCACTGTAACAAACTATCAAAATCCCATCTTTGCTGAGTGTTTTTTGTACTAGTTTCAAAGATGAGTATATTGGGTAGTGAGCTTTTTATTACCTCTTTAAACTCAATCGACTCATTTTCTGAAATCAATTCAGCTTTTGTAAGCACGATTGCCACAGGAATACCGTAGGCAGAAAGCCTGTTAATCGTATCGATGTCGAAATCTAAAATACGACTGCCTGATGCCTGAATACAGTACCAAACCAGATGAATAGAATTATCACGTTCTGACGAGCTAAACTCCTTGGCAGCGTATCGAACAACATCTTCTAAAAATGCTCTCTCTTTTTCAGAGCCAACTTCATAGCCTTTAGTATCAAAAAGGACAATCGGAATTGTTTCACTAGAAAAAGAATCAATGAATTGAGTTACTGGCTTTCCCGTGTCGACCCTGGCTAGCTTTTCGCCGAAACAATAATTTATTAAAGAACTTTTGCCAACACCCGTTCCACCGATGAGCAAAATATTTGGTTTTTTTACCTCCCTTTTGAAACTTTTAAATTCAGTACTGAGAGAGTCTTCAAAATCATTTATCATCATCTACTTTTATCCATTCTTCGACCGCAGCTCCACTAGAGGATTTTCTCAGTTGCAATGTTTTTACTATCTGTACTATTTTTGTAAAATGCTGCTGGGACAAAATCCAGTCCGGAATTTTTGGAAAATCATTTGAACAATCGGGTAGGTAATACCTACCCGATGAAATGATTTAATCTAATAATCAAATTTTACGGTATAGCCATCTCATGCTGCTTTCTTATCACTGGCGCGAATAAGTAACTGATTCTCTTCTGTAGTGCTGGCTTGGGTTGTTCTAGGTGGCTCAGGTGTTCTAGGTGGCTCAGGTGCTCTAGGTGGCTCAGGTGCTCTAGGTGCTCCTCGTTTTTTTCCGACCTCTTTCGAAAAACTTTTACGCAATAATTTCATTTTCCGACGAGTTCTAGGTTTAAGATATTGCTCAGATTTGCAGAAATATTCTGCAATCCCATACAAATTTTGAATTTTCACATCATCTGAAACGTGAATATCACCGATTCCCAAACAATTATTCCTTTCGAATTTTGCTTTTTCTGCATTCCGGTTCCAATAAACTCCCCGACCATTCGTAATTTGATTTACCCAATATTCACCGATTTCTTTTGCAAAAAAAATATCGCTATCAGGTCTTCGCTTCGAACCATCATAAAATAGAAGTGTATGCGCATGCATTCCTTTTTCGAGTCCATATTCGATTTTATTAATGTAGCCCACCAGATGATCAAACAGTTTATTATGCCGTTTGTTCTTGTGAAGATGGTCGATGTCTTTTGCAAGATCTTCGATATTTACATTCTGCCCTTTTTGATAACCGAAATCGATTCTCAAAACCACTAATCGCGCAAATCTTGCAAAAATTTTATCGATTTGATGGACACATTCTTTATAATTTTTCCCTACCGCCCTTTCTCTATCAAGAATTTTTCTTTTTGTTTTTGGATCACGGAGTTTTTCATGTAAATCTCTGAAGAACCCATTAATAATTACCCTCATTTCATTGTAAGAAATTTTACAATTGGCAAACAGAAAGTAACTATCGGGATTGCGGCAGAATTCAGTTATATTCTGATCATATTCTGGAAATGAATAATCATCGCAAACAGATAAAAATGTTTCTATTCTTTCACTGTAGATACATTCAGCAGGAAGATTACGAGCATAAAAAATATATAACGGTAGAGTCGATAGATAAGATCTACGCCATGAATCTTTAGATCGCCACGAATCTTTAGATATTATGATGTTTTGAAACTTATCAAACTTGGGCTTTAAGACCATATCGCGATAATTGAGTTTTGCAAATTGCTTTAAAAAATTATCCAATTCCTTCACATATCTTGCATACTCAATCGCGTTGCCAGGTAAATTTTCATAATCGGGTAGGTTTGTTTTCCCGGGATTACTGTGATCTGACACTAGATTGCAGATAGCTTCTCGATAAATTCTTTCTTCTCTGCTTTCTTTTCTGAAAATCGTTTGCTTATTCATAATTTTATTTACCTCTCTCAAATTTAAGGTTATAAATAAAACATGGGATTCTTTGGAAATGTAGGAGAGATATACGTATAACATCATCTCCTTTCATTCAAGCTAAACATCATAAAAGTATAAATCTAATGATGGAGATAGTTCATATATCCAGAAATCAGATTACTAATCAATGTTATTAAAATAAATAATATAATATTAATAACATAAATAACCTGAAAGAGCTCCTATTAAAAATCCTATGCTTAATAAAAAATGTAAAATTTAACGCTTAGGTTCCTACGCTAAGCGTGGAAGTTAACAATGTACTAATTTACGCCACCTGAAATTTATCCTGGTGGTTTTAAAATATTATTTACGATTATTTAGACGTGTACGAATCCAGTCCTCAATCTCCTTTAGTGACCATGCTGATGCACCTTTACTCCCATTTGCAAGTTTCACCTGTCGTGGAAAATCAGGATCGTAGTATGGGGAGCTTGGCTGCAACCGTGAATAAATGGAACTCCGAGAAAGTCCTGTCATTAACGTTACTGTCTTGATTCTAATTAAAATATTATTTGGATATTGACTATTGTTGCTGTCGAGAATCATGGTCCTCCGCTAGTTAAATTTGATTAAAAGTTTTTATAAAAATCATCTAAAAATCTAAAATTTATTTGTGGGGAGATCCCACTTTTATCTAAAAGAGCGAACCTGATTCTCAATCGCTCCGCATCAAATATATATCGTTGATGCTTTTATATGAGCATAGTGATTTTTAAGCACTAGCTTTTTTATGTATGATGCTTACTACCTCTCTATCGAGGAAGAAGCATTTTTATAGATAGGCCCTAACTTCCAGCCTAAAATTGATGGGATGAATCCAAGAAATACTTTTATCGAATAGGCAAATTCCTGTTTTAAAAAAATCGCCTCGCCACAAGCAACAAGGTATTAATTTTATTTCATAGAATAAACAAGTGCTAAATAGACTCGCACTCATTCATTGCTAATAAATTAGCAAAAAATTTTGCAATAATCAACTGCAAATTCAAAAAATATAGATTTAAGCTTGATTTAAATATTTGTGCTTTAATATTTTGGCTTTTTATGCTATGCCAAAATAAATTTAACTGTTAATTAGGCCTCAAATTAGCAAGCCAAATCAACAATTGATTTCAGCCTTAGAAAGTTATTATTATCCCGCCGTATTATTCTTGGGTTTAAAATTATTGAACTCTAATTATATGATTGGTATTGAATATCGTTCAATTCTGTACATCAAGTGAATTAAGTTGGTACAGTTTTTTTAATTAATTTTTCACAACGATTTTTATGCACTATCGTTAGATAGAGTAGCAAAGTGGATACAATAAATTTTGCTAAAAAAAAATGTAGACAAAGGAATAGTATTTAGGGCCCTATGAATGATCGATAGAGATTGGTAACGCTGTAGACGGCTGTTATGTCACTAGCCAATTTTGAATATTGAGTTCATTATTGGCTAGGACTAATTACGATAATGCTTGATGAGTTACATCACCTGTTCTTCGCATTTTTTAGTATTATTAAAATGTTTTGCTTTCTGATTCAATTTTGCCATTAAATCAGATTTCTTTTCTTGATTGTCTATAGCGCCAGTATCGTCAAGATAAAACTCCTCAACCACATCAACACCTTCTTCCTCAGAATCCTCGAACGCTCCATTCTCAAAACCCAATTTAGCTGCCTCATCCAAAGCAACTTGATTAAAACCCGATGCTTTCCGTTCATCGGCCAGTGTTTTGGCTTTTGCGATGGACTCAGTCATTGTCATACCTGCTCTTATCGTTAAATCTACATAATAGATCGGTGCGCGATGCGATTGAGTGGTCGATTTACCGCGCAAGCGAAGTTCCAGGGGCAGTGTCGACAGTAATTCTCCCGATGCCGCGGCGAAGTAACGCAACCGGGTGGATAGCGTGCGGATACTGTTAAATCCAGTGGTGCGAAACACAAAACTACCCAATTCATCCTCATCATCGATACAAACATTCAACCGGCCATAGGGCTTGCAGTTACCACTTTTGGCAAGCTCGCATGATTCCGGCGCTGGACAAGGAAATGATTGAATACCCGTATTGGTTGCCCGGCGGCATGTTTCACCATTGCCAACACAGACAGGTCTGCCAGTTTGCCGGTCGAACAGCGTGTAATTGGCGCGTAAGTTGAGATCAGGATCATTAAACAGCAGCCTTACCGGAATATTGCGCAATTTGCTGCCGTGTTCTTTACGCAGGGTTTCGTTCAGTGGATGATTGACCCAGCCGTCCTTGTTTTGTATTTGGCTGGTAATCGTAAATTCGTCGTCTTTCTCAGGCAATCGCTTACCGTTCTTCTCCACGACTTTACCGATGGTTATCCGGCCAATCACCGGCGGTGTTAATGCAAGTCCTTTGAGCATGATGGTTCCTTTCTATAGCAATATAGCAATTAGGTTTAGGGGAATCTAGGTTGACGCATGGATCAGAAAACGCCGTGAACCAGACTTGGTCAAGCCATAGCGTTGCAGCAATTCGGGTCGATCTTTCAGCAACCGGTCAGTATCCAGTTCTGTTTTGTCTTTGCTGCTTTTCCAGGTGACTTCACCGTTTTCAAACAGCGCTTTGGTTGCTTCTCCCAGGCGTTGCTGGATTTTTTGCTTCAATTGGGATTCGAGCTGGTTTTGGCTGGCTAATACTTGTCTGACTGCCAGTAAATCGGAGAATGTTTGTGCCATTTCCGGATCACGGCTCAAATCGAGCGTTTTGCCGTTATCGTGCGGATACAGACATCGCAATGCCAACTCCGCAGATTCCGAACCATCGGCGGGCGGTGCTTGATCCAGTTCCACGAAACGCCAGAATTGCCGTTCCAGTTCGATCAATTGCTCGATCATCGTTTCGTCTCGTTCAATACGGTGTACTTGCAGTTCTTGGCCGCAAATCAGCACCGCCACATCAGCCGCTTGTTTACCAGTGACCGCCAGTTGATGCATGACCTGAAGCTGAACATATTCCGGTACACCTTCTTTCCACAGTTTCACGCCGTTGATGCCGGTAGTTTTGCATTCCAGAATTTGCACATCCGGTGCACCGGTCACTTCCCGGTCTATGTTGGCCAGCATCCAAAGCTCAATGGGATGTTGCAATACCGCATTGATGCGCCTGACCTTGTTGCCGGTACGCTTGGTGTATTGGGCTGCAACGAAGGGTTCCAATAAAATCCCCCAGTACATCGGACTGGATTCGTCATTGGGGTCGGTTTTCGGTAAATTGCCATCGCGGCCTGTCTTTTCCAGCCACAATTCCAGTTGCGATTTGTAAGGATTGAGACCTACAGCCGCAGCCGCATCGGAACTGCCGATACCGTTCTTGCGCACGTTCAACCACTGATCGCGGTTGAGATCGCGGGTTTTGACGAGTTTCAATGCCGGTTGGCTTTTTATCTTTCTTTCGGGTTTGAGGGAGTTGCTCATGATTTTTTCCTGTCGGGTGGATAGTTTTCTTTCTTCAAAATGAAAAAACCCCAGCCAATGCACTATCGACTGGGGTGGATGCGTTGAAAGTTGCGCGGGATGATTGAATGCTAAGGGTTGGTAATGCCGGATAAATGAACCGGTAGCGGTTTACTCCACCAGTTGCAGCGCGTAATCGAGAGCGCGTTGTTTCAGGTTCGCACCTTGGCCGAACCATGCGCTATCGAGTCTGTGTCCCTGGCTTCTGGCTCTTTTTTCGTGATCGACAAACTCGGTGACTGCACAGAGCAATCCCCAAGCCGTGCCATTGGCGGATGCCAGTTGCGCGCCTCTGCCGTGGCCGTCATACAGCGATTGCACGGTTTTCAATGCCCGTTCATTTTTGAGACCGGAGGGTTGATTGTCGTGATCATCGGTTTGGCATAGCACCTTGAGGAAGTAATTCATCGATTCGTGGCTTTTGACTTTGCGCTCCGACAGGGTTTTCATGCGATACATGAAGCTATCCCACTGCGATACGGCGATACCGAGTTGCTTTTTGACGGCTTGCGCATCGAAACTGGTGCTGTGCGGTACTTTGATAGCACTGCTGGCGCCATTGAGTGCGATGGATAATGTGTTGTTGCACACCACGCGAATGGTGGTTGGGGTTGCGGTGGTCGCCAGTGTGCCATCGCAGGAGGTGGCAAGCAGAATGTAGCCGTTGACCGCATCGTCGCCTTTGAGCTTGGTTTCCTTGCCAGTTCTAGCCAAAGCCCAGAATTTCTTGCCTTCCTTGAGAACCCCGGCGGTTTCTAGCTCAAAGCCGGATACTTCGGTGAGATCGCGATAAAACTCCAGAATTGCTTTGGGTTGGACGACTTGATAGCGTTCGCTGACTACCGATAGCGGTGCTTTGGTATCGCTGCGGTACAGCACCTTTTGTTCGTCAAACGACCGCAATGAACCCAATGATCCGATTTGTTCGGTCATGTAGCGCACTGGTGCTTCGCAGATACTCCAATCCATCCCGGCTTTCTCCGCCCAGATTTCAATCGGTTGTTTGGCGGGTAAGCGGTTGCCCAATTGGTGCCAGGGTGTTTCACCGGAATAAGCCATATTTTGAACGAGATGTGACATGGTGTGTTTTTCCTTATGAGTAAGTATAAAAATGCACGTAACGAGGCCATCGCTACTAAAAAACGATAGACCGGTACTTGCGTGGATGAAAAAGGGAATAAAAGAGAAAAATAGAAAAGCGGAGAAGCAAAAAAGCGACTAAAACCGAGGTGTACCGGATGAATGCGACTCAATCGATCCTGAAAACATGCTCGCATTGCAGGCATTCGTAGTTATCCAGCACCCGGTCGTCGATTATTTCTCCGACCTTGGCGCCTGCGATTCCACCGGAGATGCCGCCAATCATTGCACCAAGCAGTAAACCAGCGAGTCTGCCCAGGAAAGTGCCGGTTTGACCGAAGAAAGCGCCGACTTCAGCGCCGATTCTGGCGCCTTTAAGCGCATTTGAAACACCTTGTGCTCCACCGGCTACGATACCGATGCTACAACAGGTCTTTTTGCCCATATTTCGGGCTGCAATCAGGGTGGAATTGCATTTGGGGCAATGAATAGCCATAGAAAACTCCTTAAAAATATCAAGAAAGAGAGCATTGATAATGCTCGATGGATGAAAAATGCTTAAAGAGGGGATTTTTAGGGAAGGACAGAGAAAAAATAGGGAACCAGGGGAAAATACTGATAAAGAAACGGCGAAACAGCATAAATCATTGAAATTTGGTGAATTGAAGCTGGTAGTTGCGACAATGCTGCTTTAAAGCGATGCTCACCGAGTCTTCAGAGAAAGTATATGTGACTGAAAGGTTTTAGGAAGGATTCGCTTGATCATTTTGGTGAGGCAGTCATTAAATTTGATTCTATTTTTTAATTCTGGGTTCGCAAGTGCAAAACGAATAAATCACTCCGCCGCAGGCAGCGGGGTAATAACTGCGCTCTTAGATCTGCTAGTTTTCAACAAGATTTCACTCCCTAGAGGTGGGTATTGAGCCCACAGAGATTAAACTTAAAAAAACAATTCAATATGTTAAATATTTCTATATGTAATAGATATGAACTGCTTACACTAATCTGCTTTTCTGTTGTTCTATCTTACCTTTACTGAATTATAAAATTAGGTCACAATTTGTAATGTTACATAAGTTACATTACTTTGAGGCTAGAATGAGCATCGGAAAAAGTGGTCGGGTTGTGATAGAAATTGATCCTAAATTAAAAATGGCTCTACATGCAGTATTAATCAAGAATGGCCTTACACTTAAAGAATGGTTCGTTTTAGCAGCAGAAAATTACTTGATTGATGCTAAACAAGGATCTTTGCCTTTTGATGAAAATGAACATCAAATGAAGGAAATTCTTAAATGAAACCTTTTGATAGTTCTTCTGCTGTATCTTTTGGTCGCCATGAGACTTTCACGCTTCGCTTTGGATGGTTAACAAAAGGCTTCAAAGCATGGTGCGAAGATTCCTCAATCTTTGAAAAAGATGATGCAATGGTTGTTCTCGGTGTTGGCAAAAACATGGTACATGCAATCCGCTATTGGCTTATTGCATGTCAAATTTTAAAAGCTAATAAGCATACATTGATATCGACTGAGCTTGG
>FRDC01002664.1_pt4 | contig 28254 bp, 27 predicted proteins | sample 1106171 | NCBI WGS metagenome assembly FRDC01 (sample SAMEA3930566, study PRJEB13176) | freshwater metagenome | biome: Drinking water system; feature: drinking water; material: water | place: Singapore | collected 2014-12-20 | reverse complement strand
AAGGGCTGGCGGCGCTGCACGGTCTGGGGCGGATCGGGCCGGCGCGGCGCGGCAAGGCGGTCGGGCGCGGGCGGCGGCTTGAGGCGGGGCGCCACGACGCGCGCGAGCTTTTCAAGACGGCTGACGACGTCGCGCAAGGATTCGGCGCGGGCTGCGAGCGCCGCGGTCTCGCTTTGCGCGGCCTTGGCGAGCCGCTCCGCGGTGCGGCGCTCCTGCTGCTTTTGCTCGAACAGGTCGGCAAGGAGCGCGCGCCGCCGCGCGATGTCCTCGTTCGTCTTCTGGAAATCCGCTCGCTCCTTCTCCAGCGCGGCCCGCACCTCAGCGCGGCGGGTTAGCGTGTCCTTCAGCGCCGCGGCGCGCGCCTCGATCTGCGGCGTCACGTCGGCGAGCAGCATCGCCGTGCGCGCGGCATGCGCGGCGTCCTCCGGCGAGACGAGCAGCGCCGGCGGTCTTGCACGTTCGATCGACTGCAGGGCGCCGAGCGCATCGCCAAGCGAGGCCTGCTGCACGGCGAGCGAGGCTGTCAGCGATTCTTCTTCGTCTTCGAGGCGCTTCGTCTCGCGGTTGATGTCCGCAATGCGCCGCTCGGCTTCCTGCAGCGCGTCCGCAGCCTCGATCATCTGGCGGCGCAGCGCCGCCGCCTCCTTCTCGCGAGCCTTCGCCTCGTCGCGCAGGCGCGTTTCCTCGCCGCGGCGTTCCTTCAGCTGTTTTTCAATGTCGGCAAGCTCACGGTCGCGCGCTGGCTGCGCCTGGGCCCGCGCCGCGCCGGCGCCAGCGAGCGCGATGACAAGAAGAAAGGTCGCAAACCGCTTCATGCGCGATGATAGGGATGTCCGGACAGGATCGTCAGGGCGCGATAGATCTGTTCGACCAGCATCACGCGCACAAGCATATGCGGAAACGTCGCGCGGCCGAAAGCGATTCGGAAGTCCGTTTTCAGGCTGGCGTGATGGCCGTCCGCGCCGCCGATCAGGAAGGCGATCTCGCCGGCGCCGGCGTCACGCATGGCCGCTATGCGGCGCGCAAACTCCTCGCTTGTGACAGTCTCGCCGCGTTCATCGAGGGCGATCCGGCGCGCAGCGGGCGTCGCGTCCATCAGGAGCGCGCTTTCACGTTCCTGGCGCTTGTCCCCGGAGAGCCCCCTCGGGGCCTCGATCTCGCGGATGTCAAAGCCGGAAACGCCGAGACCGCGACCGAGCGCGCGGATGCGGCCCGCATAATCCTCGATCAGGGTCGCTTCCGGGCCGGCGCGCAAGCGCCCGGCCGCCGCGACGCAAAGGCGCATCAGGCGTCGGGCCGAACCGGCGCGCGCGCCGTTTCCGACCAGATGCGCTCGAGATTGTAGAACTGCCGCACTTCGGGGCGGAACAGATGGACGATGACATCCTCGGCGTCGATCAGCACCCAGTCGCAGGCCGGCGCGCCTTCCATGCGGACGCGGCCGAACCCGTTCTCCTTGAGCTTCCGCACGATCTTGTCGGCCATCGCGCCGACATGGCGCGCAGAACGGCCCGAGGCGACAACCATCGCGTCGGCGATATCAGTCTTGCCGCAAAGGTCGATCGTCACGACGTCCTCGGCCTTGTCGTCGTCGAGCTGGGCGAGAATGAGCGTGAGCCTCGCCGCACCGTTTCCGGCGACGGCTCCTGCGGTTTTTTCAGCAGCGGCCGGCCGGGCGGATTTCGCCTCCGCGGGGACGGCGTTCGGGACGATGGAAAGCGCGGGGCCAGTCTTGTCGGCGGGCCGCGCCGGTCGATGGTCGGACGTCAGAAAAAGTCTCCTCGTCGCAGCGGGATCATCGCCCGCAAAACTCAATTTAGGGCGTCGGTCGGGATTCGCCAAATCCTCAGAATAGCCAAGGCATTTCAGCGGGACGCCGGTGTTCGCCCGGCGCGGAGAGCGGTTGAGGACAGCGGGTTCGCCGGCTCGGCGAAAAACACCCAGGCGGGCGGCTCGGCGCCGGCGAGCGTTGCGGCGGCATCGTCTGCGACCCGGAAGGCGGCGAGCGCCTCGGCGGCGGGGGCGGTTTCGGGCGCCCCCTCAAAGCCCGGCCGGCTGAACACCGCGATCGGCGCCAGCGCCGCGATCTTGCGCCAGTCGCGCCAGCGGTGGAACGAGGCGAGGCTGTCCGCGCCCATCAGCCAGACGAAATCGATCTGCGGCCAGAGAGCCGTCAGCGTCTCCAGCGTATCGACCGTGTACTGAAGGCCTTTGCGCTCCTCGAAGTTGGAGACGATGATGCGCGGATGGTCGGCGATCTTGCGGGCAACCTTGAGCCGTTCCTCATAGGGCGCGTAGGCGCCGGCGTCCTTCAAGGGATTGCCGGGCGAGACGAGCCACCACACCGCGTCAAGCTTCAGCAGCTTCAGCGCCAGCAGCGAAATCTCACGGTGGCCGTCATGCGCGGGATTGAACGAGCCCCCGAGAAGGCCGACTCGCGAGGTGTCGTGGCGCTGCGGGATCATGGCGCCCAATCGGAGGTTTGAGGCGCATCGGGCGCGGCGGCGCCCGCCGCCTTCAAATTCATCAGATCGCGGAGGAGTTCCTTCAGGCCGGCGCCGGAGACGCCCGAAATCGCCCGCGCCGGACGCCCCGCCGCCTTCGACAGCGCTTTTAGCCGCGCTTTCAGCGTCGCCGCGTCGAGCGCATCGGTCTTGTTGAGGCAGACGATCTCGGGCTTTTCGACAAGCCCCGCCCCATAGGCGAGAAGCTCGCCCCGGACCGTGCGATAATCGCCGGCGACGTCTTCCGACGTCCCGTCGACGAGATGGACGATGGCGGCGCAGCGCTCGATATGGCCGAGAAAGCGGTCGCCGATGCCCGCCCCTTCATGCGCGCCCTCGATGAGGCCCGGAATGTCGGCGAGAACGAAGCTCTCGCCCTCGTTGAGACGCACGACGCCGAGCCCCGGGTGAAGCGTCGTGAACGGATAATCGGCGATCTTCGGCTTCGCCGCCGTCACCGCCGCGAGCAGCGTCGATTTCCCGGCGTTGGGAAGGCCGACGAGTCCGAAATCGGCGATCAGCTTCAGGCGCAGCCAGACCGTGCGCTCCTCCGCCGGCTGGCCGGCGTTGGCGCGCGTCGGCGCGCGGTTCGTCGAGGATTTGAAATGCGCGTTGCCGAAGCCGCCATTGCCGCCGCGCGCCAGAAGGACGCGATCGCCCGGCCGGGAGAGATCGGCGATAAGGGTCTCTTCGTCTTCTTCGAAAATCTGCGTGCCGACCGGCACCTTGATGACGAGATCATCGCCGTCCGCGCCGGTGCGGTTGGAGCCCTCGCCGGGCCGGCCGTTCTTCGCCTCGAAATGCTGCTGGTAGCGGAAGTCGATGAGCGTGTTGAGGTTCTCGACCGCCTCGGCGAAGACGTGTCCGCCGCGCCCGCCGTCGCCGCCATTGGGGCCGCCCATTTCAATGAATTTCTCGCGCCGGAAGGAGAGGCAGCCGGCGCCGCCGGCGCCGCTCGCTATGTAGATCTTCGCGCGGTCGAGGAATTTCATGGGGGCGGCTTATAGGGATTTTTCGCCGTCACGCCATGTGCGCGGCGGGGTCGCGGCCGGGCGCGAGCCCCGCTAGCATCGGTGTCCTTCCCTTTGGAGCCTGCATGCCAAAACCTGTCGATTACCTGTTCACGCCGTTCCGCATCGGCGCCCTCGCCCTCAAGAACCGCATCGTCATGGCGCCGATGACGCGTTCCTTTTCGCCCGGAAACGTTCCCGGCGCGGACGTCGCCGCCTATTACCGCCGGCGCGCCGAAGGGGGCGTCGGACTGATCCTGTCGGAAGGCGTCCATCCCAACACGACGACCGCCGACGGCACGCCGGACGTGCCCGATATCGTCACCCCGGCGGCGAAAGCCGGCTGGAAGGCGGTCGCCGACGGCGTCAGGGCGGCCGGCGGCGTGATGGGCCTGCAGCTCTGGCATGAAGGCCCCTATCGCAATCCGGCGAAATCCTCGCACGCGGACATTCCGTCATGGTCGGCGTCGGGCCTCAAGGTCCCCGAAAAACCCCCGCTCTGGGCGCCGATGACCGAGGCCGAGATCGAAACGGCGATCGAGGAATTCGTCGCCGCCGCCGTCGCGACGAAGGAGGCGGGCTTTCAGTGCGCCGAGTTCCACGGCGCGCACAGCTATCTCATCGACAGCTTCTTCTGGGAAAAGACGAACCGGCGCGACGACCGCTGGGGCGGCGGCTGGGAGGGGCGAACGCGCATGGCCGCCGAGATCATCCGCCGTACACGGAAAAAAGTCGGCGCCGACTTCCCGCTCCTCATCCGCATTTCGCAATGGAAGCAGCAGGACTTCGCAGCGAAAAGCGCCGCGACGCCGCAGGAATTCGAAAAATGGCTCGCCCCGCTCGTTGAGGCGGGCGTCGACGTCATCCATTGCTCGCAGCGACGCTTCTGGGAGCCGGCGTTCGAGGGCTCCGACCTCAATGTCGCCGGCTGGGCGAAGAAGCTGACCGGCAAGCCGACGATCTCAGTGGGCTCGGTCGGACTTTCCGGCGAGTTCACCGCGACCTATGGCGGGGAAGTCTCGAAGCCGGCCTCGCTCGACCGCCTCGTCGAGATGATGGAGCGCGGCGATTTCGACCTCATCGCAGTCGGGCGGGCGCTGCTTCAGGATCCGCAGTGGGCGGAGAAAGTAAGAACCGGCCGCATGGACGAGCTGAAGGATTTTTCAAAAGACGCGCTCGGCGTTCTTTATTGAACACGAAAGGGATTTCATGATCGTCGTCCACCATCTCGAAAACTCGCGCTCGCAGCGCGTCCTCTGGCTTCTCGAGGAGCTTGGGCTCCCTTATGAGGTCAAGCGCTATGAGCGCGACAAGAAGACGAACCTCGCGCCATCCTCGCTCTTGAAGGTCCACCCGACCGGCAAGTCGCCGCTGATCGAAGACGACGGCGCCGTCATCGCCGAAACGGGCGCGATCGTCGAGCACATCATCGAGGAGCGCGGGCAAGGACGTCTCCAGCCGCCGCGCGGCACGCCCGACTGGCGGCGCTATCGCTACTGGATGCACGCGGCCGAGGGCTCCTACATGCCCCCGCTCGTTCTTACCTTGATGCTCGGCCGCATGGAGACCGCGCCGATGCCGTTCTTCGCAAAGCCGATCGCGAAGCGCCTGACTGGCGCGGTGCGCGAGGGCTATCTCAATCACACCATCGCCGGGCTCTTCGGCTATCTCGACGCCGAGCTCGCGAAATCTCCGTTCCTTGCTGGGAACGAGCTTACCGGCGCCGACATCATGATGAGCTTTCCCGCCGAAGCGGCGTTGCAGCGAGGCCCCGAAACGCTGAAGGCGGGACGAGTCAAGGCCTATGTCGACAGGCTGCATGCGCGCCCCGCCTACAAGCGCGCGCTTGAACGCGGCGGGCCTTACGCTTTTGCGTGAAATAAAAAGGCCGCCCCTTGAGGGCGGCCTTTACCTTCCGGATTTCACGTCGCCTAGTCGCCGTCCTTGAGGAGCGGCACCGGCGCTGGTTCCTGCGGCGCGGGCGCCGCCGGCGCCGGTTTCGGCGCGGGCGCTGATGCTTTCACCGCCGAGGCGGGAGTGACCGTCGTAGCAGAAGGCTTCGGCGCAGGTTCTTTTGCCGCCGTCGGCGTTGCGGGCGTCGCGGCCGGCTTCGGCGCGGGCGCGGCTTCTTCCTTTTTCGCCGCCGCCTTCTTCGGCGCCGGCTTGTCGTCGAAAACGGGCGTTTCAACCTCGTCCGCGGCGAATTCCTGCCAGTAGGCCGGCTGGTTCGCGAGGGCGCGGTAATAGTCGATGTTCTGGTCGGCGACTTGCGGCGGCAGGTCCGAGCGCGCGAGGCGCTCGGCCTCGCTCATCTCGCCCTTGAGCGCGAGCACAAGCGCGAGGTTCTGGCGCACGCGCGCATCCGCCCCGCGCGCAGCCGCTGCGGCGCGCAGGGTCTGTTTGGCGCTCGCGAGATCGCCGTCCAGCGCGTAGGAGAGTCCCTTGTTGTTTAGGATGAGCGGCGAGCCCGGCGCATAGGTCAGCGCGACATCGTACTTCGTGCGCGCTAGCTTGTGTTCGTTGATCTGGTCGAGCGCGACGCCGAAGGCGGAGAGAGTGCGCCAGTCCTGCGGGCTCAGCGCTTCCGCCTTTTCGAGATAGCGGACGGCTTCGAAGGCGCGACCCGCCTCGACGAGCGCGCGGCCCGCCTCGAGATTGGCGCCGTGATGTTCCGGGTTGGCGTTCGCGGCGCGCGTGACGACCTTCACCGCTTCTTCGTTTGAGCGGATCTTGCGCAGCGCCGCAGAATAGGCGACCGCCGCGTTCACGTCGCGCGGATTCTGGTTATACCGCGAACCCCAGAACGAGGCTGCGGCGATCGGGTCCATCGTGTCGGCCGCGCCCGGATCGGTGAAGACGCCGATCTCTTTCTTGTAATCGACGCTCTTGCCGTCGGCGGTCAGCTGCTTGCCGCTCGACGCGCAGGCCGAAAGAGCGACGGCGCAGGCGATCATGCTCGCGCGCGAAAGGAAAACCTTGACGGCCATGGATGCGATCCTCGACATTGCGAATGGTCGTCGCGGATGATTGCGAAATCTCTTCAATAAAGGTTTAACTCTGCCGCGCGCCGCGGATTGACGGCGGAAAAAGGTTCGTTAACGGAGCGTTTCGTGATCGGCGACGTTTTGATCGTGCATGAGAAGTCGCGCCATGACGGCGCGCGCCCCATCTTCCTCATCCGCGAAAAGACCGACGATCTCGCCCGCGCGCCCGACGCGCTCGCCGCGCTTGCAAGGCTCAACGGCTTTTCGGGCGACGCCGGCGTCGTGCTCGCCGGAGAAGAAGGCGTCCTGCTCGGCGCGGGCGACGGCTCGGACCCTTATGTCGCCGCCGCGGCCGCGGACAAATTGCCCGAGGGCGATTATCGGCTCGACGGGGCGAGCCCGTCGCATTGTTTCGCCTGGATGCTCGGCGCCTATCGCTTCGACCGCTACAAGTCCGGCAAGACCCCGGCCGCGCGCCTCATCGCGCCCGCCGGCGTCGACGCGGAAGCGGTGATGCGCGAGGCCCGCGCGGTCGCCTATGTGCGCGATCTCGTCAACACGCCCGCCGCCGATATGGGCCCCGACGCGCTGGAGCAGGAGGCGCGCGCGCTCGGCGAGGCGTTCGGCGCATCCGTCGCGGTGACCGAGGGCGAAGCGCTGCTCGCGAACAATTTCCCGCTCATCCACGCTGTCGGGCGCGCCGCCGCCGTCCCGCCGCGGCTCATCGACCTTCAATGGGGGAGGAAGGACGCGCCGCGCGTCGCGCTTGTCGGCAAGGGAGTCACCTTCGATTCCGGCGGCCTCGACATCAAGGGCGCCGAAGGCATGGCGCTGATGAAGAAGGACATGGGCGGAGCGGCGAACGCGCTCGGCCTTGCGCGCCTCATCATGCAGGAGGGGCTCGACTTCAACCTGCGCGTCCTCATCCCGGCGGTCGAAAACGCGATCTCGGGAAACGCGTTCCGTCCCGGCGACATCATCAAGAGCCGCAAGGGCCTCTCGGTCGAGATCGGCAACACCGACGCCGAGGGCCGTTTGGTGCTCGCCGACGCGATGACGCTGGCCGCCGAGGCCGAGCCGCATCTGATGATCACGCTCGCGACTTTGACGGGCGCGGCGCGCGTCGCGCTCGGCCCCGAACTGCCGCCCTTCTACTGCGACAATGAAGACTTCACCGCGCGCGTCCTCGGCGCGGCGTCGCGCACGGGCGATCCGGTCTGGCGGATGCCGCTCTGGAAGCCCTACGCGGCCTCGCTCTCCTCGTCAGTCGCCGATCTCAACAACTCCCCGAGCGGCTCCTTCGCCGGCTCGGTGATCGCAGCTCTGTTCCTCAAGCGATTTGCGCCAGCCGACGCCGTGTGGGCGCACCTCGACATCTACGCCTGGCGGGCGAAAGCCGCGCCCGGGCGCCCCGTCGGCGGCGAGGCGCAGTCGATACGCGCGCTCCTCGCGGCGCTGCGCGACTGGCGGCCTTCTTAGGCGCAGGCGGACCGCTTGCCCTTTCCGGCCGAACGGTTGCATTGAAGCGACGGTCACCCGAATTCGGGTAAGCGGCGGCGGCGAAGCGATCGTGAACTCTCTTCTGGCGAACTGGCGCGACGTGCTGGCGGATTCGGTCCGCGGCGACGGTCCGGACCTTTCGATGCGCCAATGGGCGATCCTCTTAACTGTCTATCTCCACAAGGGCCCTCATACCGTGCGCGCGCTCGCGCACGATCTCGGCGTGCCGAAGCCGGCGATCAGCCGCGCGCTCGACGCCTTGTCGATCCTCGGATTCGTGCGCCGCGTGCGGGATGAAACCGACCGCCGCATCGTCCTCGTGCAGAAGACGCCGGAGGGATCGATCTATCTCGACAATTTCGCGCACCTCGTCGCTGAGCGGATGCGATCGCCTGTGATGGGCGCGGCCGCCTACGGCTGACCGAATTTCGGCGCTGACGCGATCCTCACCCCGGCGATTCTGACGTCCCCTCCCTTGAAATCGAGCGGCGCGGCGATGCGCCCTCCGCCCGCCGAGGCAAGCAGCTGGAGCCCGGCGTCGAGAGCGCGCACGTGTTCGGGCTTGACGGCGCCGAGGACAGCGAGCGCCGCGGAGAGCATAGCCGGGTTTTCGATCGCTGCATCAAGACGCCCGGCGAGGAACCCCTCGCTGTCCTGCGAAAGCGCACCCTTGAGGCTGACCCGCGCAGCATCGATCTCACCATCGAGCCCGTGAAGGGTGAAAGCGAGGGGCGCGCCCGAGGCCGTCAGCGCCGCATCAAGACGCGCGATCGACGCCTCTCCCCGCGCATTGGAGAACTGCACGCCGAGGACCCGAAAACTCGCCTGATAGGCGCCTGCGCCTGACGGCGCGACATTGAGGACGCTGCGCCCGGTCTTCAACACCTCGTCGCCCCTCGTCGCCTCGATCGCGAGCGCTTCCGCCTTGAAAAGCCAGCCGCCCACCGCCCTCTCGATGCTCGCGCGCGCGGCGTCGGCGCGCACGGTGTAGACGCCCTTCGGCGTCTCGACCTGCACCAGCGGCGTCGTCGAGAAGACGATACGGCCTGGATCAAAGGGCGAGGCGTGCAGATAGAGGGTCTGCGTCCCGATGCGCCAGCCCGCGCGCGCGATCGCGAAATCTTCGGCCTCGCCGCGCAGGAAGAACGGAAAGCCGCGCGCGCGCATCGGCGCATAGGTGACGCCGCCACCGTCCTCCGCCTGGTCCGCGGCGAAATCCGCGAGTGCTTCGCGCATCGCCTCGGCGCCGGCGCGCCAGATGAGCAGCCACACGATGAGGATCAGGCCGGCGAGCGCGAACGGCGCCCACAAATAAAGCTGGCGCGGCGCGGTCATGCCGCCGCCGCCGGGGCGCGCAGCGCAGCATCGAGCCGCGCCATGAAGTCCTTGCGCGGCAGGCCAGGCGGGATCGCCGGCAGGATCTTCAGCGTGATGACGCCGGGAAGCTTCATGAATCCCGGATGGAGCCAGAATTCGCCGGAATTGTGGACCACCGGCGTCACCGGCGCGGCGGCGACGAGATAGACGCCCGCAATCCCCGGCAGCAGCGGCAGGAGACCCCCGGGGGGACCGCGCGTTCCTTCCGGGAAGATGACGATCTGGTCGCCCTTCGCGAGGCGCTGGCCGGTTTCCTCGCGCAGCGCCCGGATCGCCTTTGCGCCCGCCTCGCGGTCGAGCATGACGCCGCTCGCGCGCGCCCACCAGCCATAGACGGGAATGGCGAGCAGCTCTTTCTTGAAGACCATGACAGGGCGGTCGAGGATCGCGTAAAGCGCGATCGTCTCCCACATCGACTGGTGATTGGCGGCGACGATCGCCGCGCCCCTCGGCAGATTTTCAGCGCCCTCGATGTGATGACGCACGCCGCAGACAAATGCGAGCGCGCCAAGCGCGACATGCGCCCATAGTTTGATGATCGCGCGCGCGGCTTCGGGCCCGAACAGGAGCGCCGGCAGGAACAAGATCCCCATCGTCCCGGTGAGGAGCGCAAGAAACAGCGTGAAGAGAAAAGAGCGAACGGCGTTCATGGAGCGCAAGACGCAGGGCTCAAGTGAGCATCGTCTTGACGCGCGCGAAGAGGAACTTCGTGTATTCGGCGCCGACGCGCCGCCACGCGGCCAGCGACTCGGGCCGTCCGCTCCGACCGATCAATCCTGATCCGACAGGAAAGGGCGTTATTGCGACATCGGGCAGGCGCTCATGCGCCTCGACGAGCGCGCGCGGCATGTGAAATTCCGACGTCACAAGTATAAGCGAGGAAAACCCGTTGGCGCGCGTCCAGGCGTCGAGCTCGGTCGCGTTGCCTGTCGTCGTCTGCGCCTCGAGCCCCAAATCGACGCAACAGTCGAACTGCGCCGGCTCGCCCGGCCAGAGCTCGGCGAGGTCGTCGCGGGTCACCGACGGATTGACGCCGGAAATGAGAAGGCGCTTGCCCGCTCCGCCCGCCAGCAGGGACATCGCGGCGGTGAGGCGCTCTCCGTTCCGGCCGGTGAAGACGACGACGCCGTCGGCCTTGGGCGCGGCGCCGGCCTCGGGCTCTGGAAGGTCTGCGACAAAAAGGAAAAGGCCGGCGACCCAGGCCGCAGCCGCCAACAGCAGGAGATAGAAAATCCGTTGCAAGGTGCGTCGTCTCCGGCCCCGCGTCCCGATTCGAGACTAGCCTTTGAGGGTGCGCGCGGTCCAGCCGGTCAGTAAGTCTCGCCGAGCGTTTTCAGAACCGTGAGCCGCGCCGACACCGCCGTCACCAGGCAGATCGCGATCGGCACCAGCAGCATCGGCAGCGCAAGCCCGTAGCCGAAATCGAGCCCGGGAAGGAGGAGCCCGTCCGCCCCTTTCGGCCGCGTCGCCATCGCAAAAAGACCGATGAAGAAATACGCGATGAAAAGGCCGATGAGCGCGCCCCGAAGGCCGATGATCGTATAGCGGCGCTGCACCTCGCCGGCGATGTAGCGGTCGGTCGCTCCAACGAGATGAAGGAGCGACACGACCTCGGCGTTCGCGGCGAGCCCGGCGCGGCTTGCAAAAATCGCGATTGCGCAGGCCGCGACCATGATGAGCGCGAAGATCGCAAAGGCGAGCAATTGTCCCGAGCGCGCCGCGACGGCGAGCCGCTCGTTCCAGTTTCCATGATCGTCGAGGACGACGCCCGGCGTCGCGGCGGACAGGCGCGCAGAGAGCGAGGCGAGCTCCTTGCGGCCGGCGTCCGTAAGCTTCAGCTCGATGAGCGCCGGCACGTTGAGCGAATCGGTGTTGCCCTTGCCGAGCCAGGGTTCGAGGAGCTTGCCCGCGTCCTTCGACGAGATGACATTGTAAGACAGCACTTCCGGCGCCGTCGCGAGAACTTCCGCCGCGCGGGCCGCGCGCGCGTCGATCTCCGCGATGTCGGCGCCCTTGACCTGCGCCGTCACCGACGCCTTGAGGTCGGTCGTCCAGTTGCGCGCCGCCGCCGCCGTCAGGATGAAAGCCGCGAGCGCGACGCAGGCGAGCGAGGAGATGACCGCGATCACCGCCGTCAGCGGCGCGCCGGACGATCCCGTCTCCGGGAGCAGCGGCGAGCGGCCGGGCTTCAACGGCGCCGGCCCTTGCGCGGAGGCGCGCCGGTCGGCGACGAGCCCTTCGCGCCTAGGCTCCTCAATCGCCCCGCCGATGCCGGAAACGCTGCTCACCGCATCGCTCCGCGCGCCGGTTGCAGGCCGTGGCCGTCATCGCTGAGGCGCCCGCCTTCGAGCCGCATCGTCTTCTTGCCGAGCGCCTTGACGAGTTCGAGATCATGCGTCGCGACGATGACGGCGGCGCCGAGTTTGTTAAGCTCGATGAAGAGTTTCATAATTTTCTCGCCCATCAGGGGATCGACATTGCCGGTCGGTTCGTCGGCGAGGATGAGATCGGGCTTGGACACCAGCGCGCGCGCGAGCGCAACGCGCTGCTTCTCGCCGCCGGAAAGCGTTTGCGGCTTGGCGTCCAGCCTTGAGCCAAGACCGACCCAATTTAAGAGTTCCCTTACGTCTTCCTTATACTGGTTATGATTAACGCCTGCGACTTTCATGGGCAGCGCAACGTTTTCGAAGGCGGTGAGATGGTCGAGCAGGCGGAACTCCTGGAAGACGACGCCGATGCGTCGCCTGAGCGGCGGCAACGCCTCGCGGGGAGCCGCCGTCACATCTTCGCCGAAAAGAGTGATGCGCCCGCGCGTCGGCCGAAGCCCGAGATAAATCAGTTTCAGGAACGACGTCTTGCCGGCGCCGGAAGGCCCGGTCAGGAACCGGAACTCGCCCTCGCCCAATCCGAAATCGAGATCGCGCAGGCATTCCGCGCCGCCGTCATAGGCGAGCCCGACGCCTTCGAAGTTGACGATCACGACGCCTCGCAAACCGCTCCGGCCGCTCAATGGATGAGAACGGCCCTGGAGCCAAGCCATGATTCCCTTCCGCGATGATAATCACCTGTCCCGCCTGCGCCGCGCGCTATGACGTCGATGACGACCGGTTCCTTCCCGAGGGCCGGTCCGTGCGCTGCGCCGAATGCGCCGAAAGCTGGTTCGTGCCGGCGCCGACCCCTGTTGAAAACCTGATGCCGCTGAAGCCGAAGGCGCGCAAATTCGACGATCCGCGCGAGGAGCCGGCGCCCCGCCGCGACGGCCGGATCCGGTTCGACGACGCCTATGAGGAAGATGTCGAGGAGCCGCTCTTCGCGGCCGCCCCGTCGCGCAAGGCGCGCGCCGACGAGGACGAGCCGCGACGGGACGCCCGCGCCGGCCGCGCCGAACGCGACTTCGCCGAGGAGGATGACGGCCGCGACAGTCGCCGGCGCGCCAGCAGCCGGGAAGAAACAGTCGAACCCCGCCGCGACGATCGCCGCGACAACCGCGACGACGATCGGCGCGACGCTCGCCCCGACGACCGGCGACCCGACGACCGCCGCCGGGCCGCCGCGGCGGAAGCGGAAGACGATTACCCCGCCCGGACGCGCCGCGCGGCCAAGGTTGTCGACGCCGACTTCGAGGACGTCGATGGCGGACCGGCCGGGCGCGAGGCGACCCCGCTCGGCCGCGGCTTCGGCCGTAAGCTCGCCGATGAACGGGACACGCGCGACGAGCGCCATGATCGCGAACACCGCTTCGGCGCCGAGGACCGGCGCTCGACTGCGCTCGCCCGCTACGAGGACCTCGAGCCGATCGCCGAGCGCGTCTTCAACGAGGAATTTTTCGCCGCCCTGCGGGTCCAGCCGAAGGAACTCGAACGCGCGATCCGCAAGGCGCGCCGGCGCGCCGAGGCGCGCGACAAGAACCGCCTGACGCCGATGCGCGCGCTCGGCTGGTCGGCCTTCGTCGGCGCGGTCGCCGCGGCGGGCTTCGTCGCCTATTCCTATCGCAACGACATCGTCGCGATGTTCCCGAACGCGCTCGGCGCCTATCAGGCGATCGGCATCGAGGCGCGCCCCTTCGGCCTGGAAATCGAGGGCGTCACGCACCGTGTCGCGATGTCGACCGAGGGGCCGGTGATCGAAATTCTTGGCCGCCTGAAAAATGAGGGCCGTGCGGCGGTCGCCGCGCCCGCGCTCCAGGCCGAGGCGGTCGGGGCCGACGGCAAGATCCTGACGCGCTGGACGTTCTCCGCCCGGTCGGAGGAAGTCGGCGCCGGCGAAACGATCGCCTTCTCGACCCGCGCGGCCGCGCCCGAGGGCGTCAGCGAAGTGCTCCTGTCCTTCGCCCCGGCCGAAGGCGTCAAGATTCCCGTCGGGCAGATCCTGAAGCCGGCGGCGCCGGAATAGGCGGCGCGCCGCGCCGTTGCCTTTCCCCGGCGAGGCGTTAAAGCCCTCCGCATGCGAATTCTCCATTCCGAAGAATCGGTCGCGCGCCGCATCGACGCGCTCGCTGACGACATCGTCAGGGACTACGGCGATGATTTCCTGATGGCGCCGGTGTTGACGGGCGCGTTCATCTTCGCCGCCGACCTGTTGCGCGCGCTCCATCGGCGCGGCGCCGACCCCCTCGTCGATTTCGTGCAGCTGTCCAGCTATGGCGGCGCACGAGCTTCGTCGGGCGTCGTCAAGCTCCTGAAGGATTTTTCCCTGCCGCTTGAAGGAAGGCGCGTCCTCATCGTCGATGACGTGCTGGACACCGGTCGAAGCCTTCACTTTGCGAAGAACATGGTTCTCGACGCCGGCGCCGCCGACGCGAAGATCTGCGTCCTCGTCCGCAAGCAGACCGGGCGCAGCGCCGACATCGACGCGGACTTCGTCGGCTTCGAGGCGGGCGCCAAGGAATTCATCGTCGGCTACGGCATGGACGATGACGGACGCCGACGCGGGCTGCCATACATCGGCGTCGCCTGAGGCGCCGCCGAATTATTTACTTCGTATACGGCGCGTCGCCAAAATCCCTTTTCATTCTTGCTCAAGCGGGCGGGCGTCCGGCGGGCGCCGTCCCGGACCTTGAGACTTCCCGCGCCGCGCTTGCCCGGGCGGTGATGCAAGGCGAATGAGGCGAACGCCGCATGCGGCCGCAATCGGCGCGGGCGCCATTAATACGTATACAAACTATCAAATCGGTAATGCGAATCAAGGCCGCCGACATTACGATCCCGTGACTTTACGACAATTAAGGTGGCTGCTCCGAGCAAGCTCCCTAGACCTCCCCGCGAAACCTTGTGGAGGTCTTGCGTGCTGTTTCGCCATCAAGGGGGAAGCCTTTTTTCAGCGGCCGTTTCCGGCCTTTTCGCCGCCATCGCCCTCGCGCCTCAAGGCGCTTCGGCGCAAGGGCTCGTCGCCTGCGCGGGCGCGCGCCCGGCGCCGGCGCCCGTCGCGTCGGGGCATGTCGCCTCGCTTCGCAACTTTGACGCGATCGCGCCCGCCGGCCGCGGCGCCCGGGCGGTCCGCTCCGGCGCCTGGTCCGATCCCGCGACCTGGGGCGGGACTGCGCCGACCGACCGCGCCGTCATTCCGGCCGGCGTCAGCGTCGTCGCCGACGTCGCCTCGACCGCGCCCTTGAAATCGGTGCGGGTCGAGGGCTGCCTCGAGCTTTCGAGCGAGAAGAGCAATCGTCTGAACACGGAGTTTCTCTATGTCGCGCCGGGCGGGGAGCTGCTCGCCGGGACCGCGTCGAGGCCTGTTCCCGCCTCGGTGACCGCCGAGATCGTCTTTCCGGATCTTGGCGCCCTCGACCCGAAGATCGACCCGACCCTGACCGGCAAGGGCCTCGTCGCCGCCTCGCGCGTGCGCATCTACGGCGCCCTGAAGACGCCGCGCGCCAAAGTCGCGGCCGCGCCGCGGCGCGGCGATGCCGTCATCCGCCTCGTGGAGGCGCCGTCCGGGTGGCGCGTCGGCGATCGCGTCATCCTGGTCGGCACGCGCTGGCTGCCGCAGAAAGTCAAAGGCGACATCGTCCTGTCGAGCCCGACCGAAGATGAAATCCGCTTCGTGAAGTCGATCAGCGGCGCGAGCGTGACGCTCGACGCTCCGCTCGCCTTCGATCATCCAGCGCCCGATCCGGAGCTTGGCGCCTATCTCGTCAATTACTCGCGCAACGTTCGCCTTGCGACCGAAAACGGCGCGAAGGTGCCGGTCAGCCGGCGCGCGCATTCGCTCTACATGTCTATCGAAACGACGCTGCAAGGCGTTGAGTTCTTTGAAATGGGCCGCACCGACAAATCGGTGCGCGCGGTCGACGCGGCGAAGCTCTCCGCGCCGACAGCGACGTCGAACGTCAAGGGACGCTATCCCCTGCACCTGCACCAGCCAGGCTTTCCGGCCGATGATCTTGCGCCAGTCGTGCGCGGCGTCGCCATCTGGGGCTCGCCCGGCTGGGGCTTTGCGCAGCATGGCGGGAAGGCCTTCGTCTATCAGTCGAACGTCTACAATGCCTTCGGCTCCGCCTTCGTCTCGGAAAGCGGCAATGAAACGGGCGCATGGGTCGAGAACACCGCGGTCAGGGCGGTCGGCCTCGATCGCCTCGTCAAGAACGCCGATGACGTTCTCGCGTTCGATCTCGGCCGCACCGGCGACGGCTTCTGGATGCAGAGCCGGATGGTGCGGCTCCACCGCAATCTCGCGGTCGGCATGGCGGGCGGGACAGGCTTTGTCTTCTTCCACCGCAACAACGATCTCGGCGACCGGTTTCCGCTGACGCCTGCCTTCGTGCGCGCAGCGCTGTGCGCGCCGGGGGCGATGCGCTTCCAGAACCAGTCGATCGACAAACCTCCGATCCTCCAATTTACGGAGAATGAAGTCATCGCCAGCCATCGCGGCTTTCACGTCGTCAAGGACCGGCCGCTCGAGCCGCACGACATTCGCTCGGTGATCGACGGGTTCCGCGCATGGGAGGTCCAGACCGCGCTCGATATCACCTACACGTCGCGCTACACGGTGAAGAACGGCCTGCTCGTCGGGTCGAAGCTGCGCCGAAACGGGCTGACCAGCTCCTACGGCGTCGTGTTCGGCAAGAACACCTATGACCTCGCGGTCGTAGATACGACGATCAAGGATTTCGACTATGGCGTCGATTTCTCCAAGGTCGCCTCGCGCGTCTTTGCGGCGAACAACCGCTACACGCTCGCTGGCGTGAAGATTTCCGGCTCGCTGCGCCAGAATTTCCTCAATCGCGACGCATCTGACCAGGTGCTCGCCGCGACGCCGCCGCGCGTCGCGCCCCGCGTCGATTTCAAATGGGGGACGGGGCTCGCCAATGCGACGACAGGCGTCAACACAGTCGTTGCGGGGACGAAGACCGACGCCTCCGGAAGGATCCCCTACCCGATCGTCGACGGCGAGTTCCGCGTCACCTTCTCCAACGTCAACGCGATGCTGAAGGAGATCGGCTGGTGGACGCTGCCGAGCGGCGAGCGCGCGCTTTCCGTGCCGGAATTCTTCTCCGATCGCATCCATGGCGACGTGTATCAGACGCGCTTCGTCTTGCGCGTGCCGTCGGGCTTCGGCTTCCCGGCGCGGCTCATCGACGGCACGGCGGGCGATCAGGGCCGCATCGACGTCAGAGCCGCGCCGCCCTCGCCGGCGGACGATGCGGCGCGCGTCGCGGCGAACGGGTCTGTCAGGATTGACGCCCTCGCCAACGATCGCAGCAATGACGGCGGCCTCAAGCCCGCCGGCCATACGCTGCCGCGCAACGGCAACGTCATGCAGATGCCTGACGGGCGCTTCGATTATCGTCCGTTCCCGGATTTCAAGGGAACCGACAGCTTCGACTATTGGGTCAAGAACCGCCAGGGCGTGCCGGCGAAGGCCGTCGTGACGGTGACGGTCAGCTGAAACTGTAAGGATCGACGTCGATCGTGCGGCGCACGCTCGCCGGCGGCTTCACGCGAGAGAGCCAGTCGGCGAGGAACGCCTGCACGTTGACGTCGCGCCGAGCCTTGACGAGGAAGCGCAGCCGCGCCTCGCCGCGAACGCGGTAGATAGCGGCGGGCGCCGGGCCGAAGACGACGACGCCGTCGGCGGCGGGAAGCGCCGCGCGGTGCGCCGCGCCAGAGGCTTTCAGCGCCGCCTCGTCGGCCGAGCGCAGATGCAGCGCGGCGAGGCGCCCATAGGGCGGAAAGCCGAGGTCGGCCCGGCCCGCCGCCTCCGCCTCGAGAAAGCCGTCGCGGTCCCCGGCGGCGAGCGCGGCGAAGACCGGCGCCGCCGGCTGATAGGTCTGGATGAGCGCCTCGCCCGGGCGTTCGGCGCGCCCCGCCCGTCCCGCGACCTGCGCGAGCAGCTGATAGGTGCGCTCGGCCGCGCGCAGGTCCCCGCCCGCAAGGCCCATGTCGGCGTCGACGACGCCGACGAGCGTCAGGCGCGGGAAATGGTGTCCCTTGGCGATCATCTGCGTCGCGACGAGAATGTCGACGCGGCCCGCCTCCATGTCGTCGAGCAGCGCGCGCATGTCGCGCGGCGACTGCACGAGATCGGAGGAGAGCGTCTTGCGCCGCGCGTCCGGCCACAAGAGCGCCGCTTCCTCGGCGATGCGCTCGACGCCGGGGCCGCACGCCGTCAGCGACCCGACCGCCTTGCACTCCGGGCAGGCCGAGGGCTTCGGCGTCGAATAGCCCGTCAGATGGCAGACGAGCCGGTTCTCATAGCGGTGCTCGACAAGGTAGGCGTCCGCATACGGAGATTTCATCCGCGCCCCGCAGCGCCGGCAAATCGTCAGCGGCGCATAGCCGCGCCGGTTGATGAAGAGCAGCGACTGCTCGCCCGCCGAGAGCCGCGCGCCAACCGCCGCGACGAGCGGCGGCGACAGCCAGCGCCCTTCGTCCGGCGGATCGCGGCGAAGATCGACAAGCGCGATTTTCGGCAGCGCTGCGCGGCCGTAGCGCGCCTCGAGCCGGACAAGCCCGTAGCGGCCCTGCTCGACATTGGCGACGCTTTCGAGCGAGGGCGTCGCGGAGGCGAGAATGACCGGAAACCGCGCCCGGCTCCCGCGCGCCACCGCCATGTCGCGCGCCTGGTAGATGACGCCCTCCTCCTGCTTGTAGGCGCCGTCATGCTCTTCATCGACGACGATGAGGCGAAGATCAGCAAACGGAAGAAAGAGCGCCGAGCGGGCGCCGACGACGACGCGCGCCGAGCCGTCGGCGACGCGCCGGAAAACGCGCCGGCGCGCCGCGGCGGCAAGATCGGAATGCCAGGCGGCGGGCTCGGCGCCGAAGCGCGCCGCGATGCGGCCAAGGAACGGCAGCGTCAGCGCGATCTCGGGCAGCAGGATCAGCGCCTGACCGCGCGGATGGCGCCCGAGCGCGTCCGCAACGGCTTCGAGATAGACTTCCGTCTTGCCGGCGCCCGTGACGCCGTCGAGGAGCGTGACGCCCGGCGTTTGCGCCATTTCGACGAGCGCGCGCGCCGCGCCCGCCTGTTCCGGCGTAAGCGCCTTGCCGGCGCGCGAGACGTCCGGCGCCTGAAAGGGCGCGTCGGGATCGATCGCAAGGCGGCGGAGCGCGCCGGCCTTCGCAAGCCCCGCGACGACCCCGGCGCCAGCGCCCGTCGCGGCCGTGATGTCAGCGAGCGAAGCGGCGCCGTCTCTCCCCGCCAGAAAATCGAGAACCGCGCGGCGCGCCGGCGTCATCCGCGCCGGCGGCGCGCCGTCTAGCGCGAACGCCGCCTCGCCCTTGGGCGCGAAAAGCGCGTCGCCCGACCGCATGGTGAGCCGCAGGACCGCGCCGAGCGGAAACATCGTATAGCCGGCGACCCAGCCGAGGAAGTCGATCATTTCCGGCGACAGCGGCGGGGCGTCGACGACCCCGGCGATCGATTTGAGTTTTTCCTCGGGCACGAGGTCGGGCTCGCCGGGCCAGACGACGCCGAGCGCGCGCCGGCCGCCGAACGGCGCCTCGACAAAGGTTCCAGGCGCGAGCGGCGCGGACGCGCGGTAATCATAGGGTCTTGGCAGCGGCAGCGGGAACAGGACCTTGACGCGCGCGCCCGCGGTTGCGGGGGGCATCGAAAGCGCCGTTCTTTCCTCGTCCAAGCTTGATCCTCAAACCGGTTTCGGGTGAATTGCGCGCTTCCGGCGGGGCGCCTTGCACGTCGCCGCCGGGCTAGCTCGATCCAACCGGCGGCGTCGCGATGCGTAGTTTCGTTCTGTTCCTTCTTTCCGCGCTTGGCGCAAGCCTCCTCATGGCCTCGCCCGCAGACGCCAAATACAGTCTCTGCAACAAGACGAGCTACGCGCTGTCGGCGGCGATCGGCTATGTCGACGGCGACCGGCTGGCGACGCGCGGCTGGTGGCGCCTGCGCCCCGGCCAGTGCAAGGTCGTTCTCACCGAGCCGACGGACCCAGGACGCTATTTCGTCTACGCCGAGGCCGTGGCCGGTCACAAAGGGCCGTTGCGCTCCTGGTCGGGGGAGACGCCGCTCTGCGTCGAGATCGAAGGCTTCTTCAATCTTCGCAACCAGGAAGTCTGCCGCGACAATCCAGTGCAGCAGCGCAATTTCTTCGACGTCGAGGTGACGCCGGCCGCCGGCGGCAACTGGCAGACCGACTTCGCCGAAGCCGCGAACTACACCGTCTACAGCGCCGAGGTCGCCGGCGTGCAGCGCCTGCTCAACGATCTCGGCCTCGCCAACTCGCGCGTCGACGGCTCGCTCGGGCGAGAGACGCAGCGCCTCCTCGCCTCGTACCGCAAGGAAAAAAATCTCGGCGAGGGGCCCGTCATCGACGACGCCACCATCGACGCTATGATCGAGGAAGCGACGGCGCGCGAAGCGAAGCTCGGCCTTTTCTTCTGCAACAAGACCGACGCGCAGGTCTGGGCCGCGCTCGCCGAACCGCTCGGCGGCGGCCGCTATGAATCGCGGGGCTGGTGGAAGCTCGCCGGCGGGGAATGCGCCAAGGTCGTCAAGGGGGCGCTCAGCGCCGACCACTATTATGTTTACGGCGTCGTCGAGGATTCGCGCGGCGAGCGCCGGCTCGCCGGCGGCGAAAAGGCTTTCTGCACGAGCCCCGTTCGCTTCAACTCGCCGAGCGACACGACCTGCGCCGACCAGGAGCTCGATGAGGCGATGTTCCGCAGGCTGAATATCGGCGATGCGCCGTCGGCGACCTTCAATTTCGGCCCCGAGGCTTTCGTCGCCCCGCCGGCCGAAGCCTCGTCGTCGCCGGGCCGCTGACGCCGATGGGTTTCGACGCCGCGCCAGACTTCGCCCATGTCGAGAGCTGGGTCTTCGACCTCGACAACACGCTTTATCCCGCCCAGTGCCGCCTCTTCAGCCAGATCGACGCGCGCATGACCGAGTTCATCCGCATGACGACGGGCGCCGCGCATGACGAGGCGCGCCGGCTGCAAAAGCATTATTACGTCAAATACGGCACGACGCTGTCGGGCATGATGGCCGAGCACAAGATCCATCCGGACTCGTTTCTCGAGTACGTGCACGACATCGACTTTTCGGTCGTCCCGGAGGACCCGTCGATGCGCGCGGCGATCGAGTCCCTGCCGGGACGGCGCTACATCTTCACCAACGGATCGGTCCCGCACGCCGAACGTGTTCTCGCCCGCATCGGCGTCATCGGACTTTTCGACGACATCTTCGACATCCGGGCGGCGGACTGGACCCCGAAGCCCCATCGCGCGACCTATGAGCGTTTTCTCGCCTCGACGCGCGTCAAGTCTCACGAAGCGGCGATGTTCGAAGACCTCGCGCACAATCTCGAGGCCGCGCATGCGCTCGGCATGACAACGGTGCTCGTCGCCTCCGACGCGGACTGGTTCGCCGACGAGCCCGAGGCCAAGCGGCCCGCCCGCCCCGGCGAGGAAAAACCGGGGCATGTGCACCATGTCACCGACGACCTTGCGGCTTTTCTCGTCTCCGCCCGCAAGGCTGAAGCTTAGGCGCTGCGCGTTTCGGCTCCTCCGCCTGTTGGGAGCGGGAGAAGGCGCCGCGAGAGTCTTTCCTCCCCCGCTTGCGGGGGAGCTGGCCTGAAGGGCCTGAGGGGGCGTGGTCTTTCAACTTACACCGGCATTCGCTGAAGCAGCGAGGCCCCCTCTGTCTCGCTGCGCTCGATAGTTCCCCCGTGAACGGGGGAGCAAAAGGAAGGCGCCGCCCCAACCCGCTCATCCCCGCGCAAGCGGGTATCCAGAGCTGCTCCGTACACGAACCATCCTTGAAAACATGGTTAACGCCTCGCCCGATCACGTTCTCATGAGTCCATTAGTAAAACTCATTTCTATTGGGGGTCTTTCGGCAGGCGCTGGAATCCCGCTAACCAACAGACCCCGCATGATTGCTGGAGCGCCCACACCGGACAGCCGGCGCCAGCAAGCGCTGCTCGCGCCAAAGTTGAAAGTTATCCCCCGCCCTTGCGGCGGCCTTAGAATGCTTTCGCAACAAGAGGAGAGTGGATCGCCTGATGAATAGCCGTGCCACCAGAACGGAGCGTAGGTCGCCCGCAACGATCCGCTCGCGCGCGGCTGCGGAAATTCCGAAATCCGTCGCCGTGCGCGGCGGGGAAAACAAGCGCGAAGACGCAAACCCCATCCGAAGTTTCCGAACTTTCCGGATTTTCCGGAATGTTTCCGCCGCCGGCCAACTGGAGGAGGCCCGCACAAACGCAAAATCCGTCCGAAGTCTCCGAACTTTCCGAACCTTCCGGATTTTCCGGAAAATCGCCGGCGCAGGCTCAGCCCAAGGTTGCGCCCCCATGGGATTCGAGGGGCGGGACCCGCGCCGCCGGCTTGTTGCGACTGCGAAATGGAGGAAATTCTTCCCTTGCCTGTCTCCAAAAATTCATTGGCCGGCGCCGCCGATGGCCGTACATTTGCGTCTCGATCCGGCGGCCGGTTCGGTTTCCGGAGGGGTGGCACTTGTCGGTGAAGGGGCGGGGCGCGTGAAATTTCTGGCATTGGGCGCAGTGGCGTCAGTTGTGGCCGTGGGCGCGGCGAGCGCGGGCGATCAGGCTGCGCCGGCGCCGCTCTGTTCGGCTCAATTCTCTCTTGAAGATCACATGCTGCTCGAATGGGCGGCTGTCGGCGGCGATCCGCATGCGCAGATGACGCTGTCAGCGTGCGCCTTCCCCGACGGCGCTCCGGCGCTGACCTCGGCGCAGAAGGTCTACGCCATAAAGTGGAGCACGATCGCGTTGTGTGAAGCGCGCTCAAGCGACGCGCATGACGATCGCGACCTCAGGATGCGCCGTTTGAAAGAGGAAGCGCACATTTCTTTCCGCCGCTTCGGCGGCCTGCAGAAAGGCGAGAAGCTGAACTGGCGCGAACGCGATTTCATGGAATACCGCAAGGAGCAGACCGCCGCACTCGAGACGCGTCATCTGCGCCTGATGCAGGCGGTGTCTCCCGGCGACATGGCCGAAGCGCGCGCCGAGATCGCCGACCAGTATTCTCGCATGGGCGCGCGCGGGCTCTTGAAGCTCGCCGAGCTTTCGTCCTGCGACCTTCTTGGCGCCTCGCCCGCCTTCGAGGCGGCGGCGTGGAGCGCGGCGTCGGAAAGCTGGCGCGGCGCCGAGCAGGCCGGCGTCTACGCCGCGGCGGACACGCCCGCCTTCGACCTGCCCAAGGTCGCCGCCGAAAAGGCGAAGAAACTTTCCGGCGCCGACCGTCGCGTCGCGGCGCTGGAGAAGGAACGGCTGTTGCGCACGGCGCCGGAGCGTCTCGCCGTGATCGAAAAGAAGGCGCGCGACTATGAAAATGTCACCGCCGTGTCGACGCTTGAGAAGCTTCGCCTGCCCCGGAAGGAAGCGGCTGCAGGCCTTGCCGACGCGGAAACTGGCGCGGGATCATCGCTGACCCTGGCGCTGCAATTCGCGCTCGAATCGCTTGGCTATGTCGAGTTCGTCAACGGCCCGGACAATGATTACGGCCCGACGACGCGCGCAGCCGTCGCGCGGATGCAGGCGGCTGGGGGCGGTGAGCCGACGGCTGTGCTGACGAACGCTGAAACGCGGGCCGCGATCTGCAAGGCCGCCGCAAAGGACGATCCCGTCTCGCTCTATCATGTCGCGTTGATGTGGCAGAACGGCTGGGGTCTTGCGAAGGACGAAGCGAAGGCCGCAGGCGTGATCGCGCGCGCGGAAACCGCGATGATCGCCGCGCTCGGCGGCGACAGCCTTCCGGCCTGGAAGCGCACGGCCTATGGCCGCTACGCCGGCCTCATTCGCGCCTCCGCGAAGGAAATGAAGCGGCCGGAACTCGCCGCTGCGGACGCCGCCAAGCCTTGCGACTAGCGCGCATTCATCCGTGTTCGGATGACTTTACGCGCATTCCTCAGGCGGGGATGAGCTTCGCCTCGAGCGGTTCACGCGGGGCTGGCGGCGGCGCCTTCGCGTAGCCGAGCCGCGCGAGCATCTGCACCGTCGCGCCAGGCCGATGGGCGAGAATCTCGTGCGCGCGGTCGTAAGCGGGCGCCATTTCGGGAAATTCCTGCAGCGCCTGGCTCAAAGGGTGGAAGGCGATCCCGCGCTGCGTGGCCGCCTGTTGGATGCGGACCCAGGCCGCCCCGGCGGCGAGCTGTTCGGCGCGCGTGTTCGTTTCCGTCGACGTCGCGATGAAAGCCGCAGCGCTTGCGCAGGCCTTTTCGTAAAAGCGCAGCGATTCCTCGAACGCCATTTCGCCCGGCTGGTTCTGCTTCTCGCGCGTCATCACGCCGGCGATCGCCAGCGCCTCGATCATCGGGCCGCCGAGCGAAAGGCCCCAAGGATCGGCCTCGATCTCCTTCTTGCCGATGCGCGTCACCGCAATCGACTCGGCGCGGGTGCGCGGCAGCGTCCATTCGATCTTCCACGCGTCACGCGCCAGCACACGCAATTCCCCGACGCCCGCCTCGTCGGCGACGATGCGCGGCGAAACGCCTGCAACGCTCGCCGCAGCGATCTCGGCGAGAAGCGTTGGCTCGACGGCGCGATCCTCGAACGGCGCGCGGTTGGTGCGTCGGAGCGGCGCCGCCCAGAACAAGGGATCGCGCGCCGCGCCCGCATCCGCCTTCAGCCGGACGCGGGCGACAGGGCGCGCATCGAGCGTCGGCTGCGGCTCGCCCTCCGGGAACGGCTCGATCTCCGCGAGAAGTCCGTTCTCGGCAGCGGCCTGCCGGAACAGCTCAAGAAAACAGCCGAAGCCGATAGTGATCTGGCGCGACGGCGGATCGGTCTCCGGCAGCAGGCGCGACGTGTCGCAATAAACGGCGAGTTCATCATCGCCCTCGAGCGTGACGCGCCAGGGCTGCATGTTGTGAGGATTGGGCGCGAGGATCGCGTAGCTCAGCGCGTCAAGGCGCGGGTCGCCGAAACCGTCGCCAGCGCGCGTCCACGGTTCGAGCGCGCGCCGCGGCGTTCGCGTCAGCGCGAAGGCGCCGGCGCCGCCAAGTCCTGCGACAACCACCGCCGCGCCGCCGACCTGCAACAACGCCCGTCTTGTCGCCATCTGAAGGATTCCAGCTCCGCCACCCGAACCATGAGAGGATAAGCGCCGACACGGCCATGGCAAGCGATCGCGCACTCGGCGCAGCGACCGGAGCGATCACATCGGCGAAAGCGTCTTATGCTTGCGGAGGGATCGAACAGGCGGCAGGCGCCTCGGGTTCCGGGGGCTGGGGGCGATTGAATAACCGGTCGCTCCGGCGCCCGCGCCTGTTCGACGAGATGAAGGATCGTCGCCGATTGCGGCCTTGCGGCGGGCGAAATGCGGCGAAACCAAGGTTAACGGGAACGTGACGCGACTACTCTTTGTGGCCGCGTCACGGGGGCCCATCAGCGCGCCTGTTCGGCTAGGCTCAATTCCTCGACGACGCCGCGACGCACCTTGCAGTCGCCGGTAGCCTTGGCGCCGTCGGCAAAGAGCACTTCGACTGTCACCAAGGCCGCGCCGCGCTCGCGGCCCTTCACAAGCTTCGATTGCGCGACATCGTCGGGCTTGCCCGCTTTCTCAGCGATCGCGGCCGCGCAGGCGGACTTCGCCGCCGAGAAATCCGCCGCCAGGACGGCCGGCGCAAACAAGGCGGCAGCGAGGGCGATAATGGCTGTCTTTTTCATTTTGGACTCCGTTTTTTGCGAGTTGACGACCGCCGCCCGCTCCCCCCGTGGTTGGCCCCGAACGCCGTTCGGGAGTAAGAAGCCGATACGAGGGGCCTTGCGCCGGCCTGATTTATATCGTCCGGTACAAAAAACCCCCGGTCAATCATTTTGTGCATAATGGTACAAAAAGAAAAACTAAAGCGTGGGCGACCGCGCACCTATGACCCCGATGCCGCGCTCGACAGCGTCCTCGAAGTTTTCTGGCGGGCTGGCTATTCCGCCTCCTCGCTGGATGACATTTGCGCGGCGACCGGCATGAACCGGCCGAGCGTCTACGCCGCCTTCGGCGACAAGCGCGCGCTGTTCCTAAAGGCCATCGACCGCTACCGGGAGATTTCCCGCGGCCATATGCGCGCCTCGTTCGGCGTCGACATGCCGATCCGGCAGAAACTGAAGGGCGCCTATGACCGCGCACTCAATCTCTATTACTCGGGCGCGGACACGCCGCTCGGCTGCTTCATGGTCGGCGCCGTCGTCAACGAGGCGGTCGGCGATCCAGAAATCCGCGCCGCCTTCGCCGAGGGCCTGAAGCAGTTCGACCTCGCTTTCACCGAACAGATCCGCAGCGCGCAGGCGCGCGGCGAAATCGACGCCGGCAAGGACGCCGAGGCGCTCGGCCAACTCGCATCGTCGGCGCTTTATTATCTGGCGACGCGATCGCGCGCCGGCGAGGATCGCGCCGTCCTCGAAAAATTTGTCGACAAGACCATCGGCCTGATCTGCGCATGAGCGAGGCGCCCGACCTCCTGTCGCGCGTCCTTTATCGCGACGGACTGATGCTGGTCATCGACAAGCCTGCGGGGCTGCCTGTTCACGCCAGACCGGGAACGAAAAAGGGCGAAGGCGGGCCGAGTCTTGAGGATTATTTCCATCAGCTGCGCTACGGCCTGCCGCGCAACCCGGCCCTCGCCCACCGGCTCGACCGCGACACCACCGGCTGCCTCGTGCTCGGGCGCCATCCGAAGGCGCTGAGGAAACTTCACAAGCTTTTTCTCGAGGGTCGCATCGACAAGACTTATTGGGCGATCTGCAAGGGCGCGCCGGAAAAGCCGTCCGGGACGATTGATGTCGCGCTGAAGAAGGGAAATGAACGCGCCGGCTGGAAGATGTCGGTCGCAGCGCCGGACGATGAGGGCGCGATGAACGCGGTCACGACCTACCGCACGCTGAATTCAGCAGGCGGATTATCGTTCATCGAGGCCAAGCCGAAAACCGGCCGCACGCACCAGATCCGCGTGCACCTCAGCGCTATCGGCGCGCCGATTCTCGGCGATCCACTTTATGGCGACTCGACGAAGGAAGAGCGCAGCGGGCCGATCATGCTGCACGCGCGCCGCGTGATCGTGCCGATTTCGAAGAACAAAGAGCCTGTCACGGTCGAAGCGCCGCCGCCGGAATGGATGGCGGCGATGCTAGCGCGCTTCGAGCGCTGATCGCCGCCGGCGCTATCTAGAGCGCTGCCTGCAGCTCTTTGAGGCGCGCCAGTGTTTCTTCCGCCGCCATGCGCGTATCTGGCGCGGTGTCGGCGTCGCGGAGATCCTGCTCGGCCCACTTGATGCGCTCGGCGATCATCTCGTGCGAGAGCTCGGCGACGGGGATCGCTTCCTCGGCGAGGATGGTGAGGCCCATCGGCGTCACTTCGGCGAAGCCGCCGCGCACGAAGATGCGCTTTTCATCGGCGCCGGTTTTCACCTTTACAACGCCGGGCAGCAGAACCGTCATGAACGGCGCGTGGTTCGGCAGCACGCCGAACATGCCTTCGGCGCCCGGCGCCTCGACCATGTCGACGTCGCCGGAGAAAAGCTCCTTCTCAGGCGAGACGAGGTTGAAGTGGAGTAATCCCATTTTCATTCACCTTCTTGCTTCATTCGAAATGATGAAGCGAAAAATCCAGCGGTCGATGCTGTAAAGGAGATCGCAATGTACTCTCCATCAGCTATGTCAATTTTTCCAAAGGTCGTGTTCAACGTGTCTTGCAGGCCCTCGCCTTGAGGAAGGTATCCGCCGAATGCCATCAAGCGTTCCTTGAAGCGTTCACGAGCTTTTTCAGGATCGCCCTCACCAGTGATTACGCGGCAATACCCCTCAATCTGCTGAATGACGACTAGTCCGACATCAGTCTCGATCCGATATGCAGCGTCGCCGTCCGCAACCCCATACTCGACCCTCTCCGACGCGCTTAGAGAAATAATTCTCTCAGAAGGAAATGTCTGCTCGAATTCTCCCCCTGAAACAGCAGCCAGGCAGGCGCCAAAAACAACTTCCAAGGCTAGCTCGGTAATCGGCTCGGCGAACACTTGACTTACGCCGCTTCCGCCGCGAGGCGCTGCGCTTTTTCGATCGCCTGCTCGATGGTGCCGACCATGTAGAAGGCGGCCTCCGGAAGGTGATCATAGTCGCCGGCGACAAGGCCCTTGAACGAGCGCACGGTGTCCGCGATCGGCACCTGAACGCCGGGCGAGCCGGTGAAGACCTGCGCGACGTCGAAGGGCTGAGACAGGAAGCGCTCGACCTTGCGGGCTCGTGACACGACAAGCTTGTCGTCTTCCGAGAGTTCATCCATGCCGAGAATGGCGATGATGTCCTGCAGCGATTTGTAGCGCTGCAGAATGCCCTGCACCGAACGCGCCACTTGATAATGCTCTTCGCCGACGATCCGCGGGTCGAGGATGCGCGAGGTCGAGTCGAGCGGGTCAACCGCCGGATAAATGCCTTTTTCCGAAATCGCGCGGTTGAGCACGGTCGTCGCG
>FRDC01005013.1_pt2 | contig 28275 bp, 32 predicted proteins | sample 1106171 | NCBI WGS metagenome assembly FRDC01 (sample SAMEA3930566, study PRJEB13176) | freshwater metagenome | biome: Drinking water system; feature: drinking water; material: water | place: Singapore | collected 2014-12-20 | reverse complement strand
AAGGGGTCCAAGCAAGCCACGTTGATCTCGACGATTGACCGCACGGCGACCGGCCCGGGGGCGCGGCTGCTGCGGCGGCGGCTGCTGCAACCCTCCTTTGATCAGAACGAGATTGAGGCGCGCCTGGATGCCGTGGCGGAGTTGGCCGGGGCGACGATTACGCGCGCCGAGATCCGCAAGGTCCTGGGCCGCATTCTCGACCTGGAGCGGTTGCTGGCTAAGGTGACGCTGGGTTCGGCGAATCCGCGGGAGTTGCTGGCATTGGGCCGGTCCGCGGCGGAGTTGCCGGAATTGGCCCGGCTGACGGCTAGCCTGACCCGGGCGCAGCGCGTGGATGAAACGCTGGATGACATCCGGCAGCGCATCCTGTCGACGCTGGCCGATGAGCCGCCCATTGACTTGACCGATGGCGGCACCATCCGCCAAGGCTGCTCGCAGGAATTGGATGAACTGCGCGACATCCAGACTAACGCCAAGCAGTACATCGCGAGTATTGAGGCGCGGGAGCGGACGCGCACGACTATCCAGTCGCTGAAGGTCCGGTTCAACAACGTTTTCGGCTACTACATCGAGGTCTCAAAACCCAACCTGCCGCTGGTGCCCGCCGACTATGAGCGCAAGCAGACGCTGGTGAATGCGGAGCGGTTCACGACACCTGAGCTGAAGGAACTGGAAGTCAAGATCCTCGAAGCGCAGGACCGTATTCTCACGATCGAGCGCGCGATGTTCGACGAGATCCGCAAGCATGTGGCAAGCGAAGCGGGTCGCGTGCGGGCGGCGGCGGCGGCCGTGGCGGCGGTGGATGTCGAGGCGGGGCTGGCGGAGTTGGCGGTGGAGCGGCGCTATGCGCGCCCCAAGTTTTCGCACGATGGCCTCCTGCAGATTGAAGGCGGGCGGCACCCGGTGATTGAGGCGCTGGCCGAGCGCGAGGCGCAGCGGTTTATCTCGAACGACCTGTATCTGGACCCAGCTCGTTTTCTGGCGCTGATCACGGGTCCGAACATGGGCGGCAAGTCGACCTATCTGCGGCAGGCGGCGCTGATCTCGATCATGGCGCAGATGGGCAGCTTTGTCCCGGCTTCAGCCGCCACGCTACCGGTGGTGGATCGCGTCTTTACGCGCATTGGCGCGGCGGATAATCTCTCGCGTGGGCGGTCGACCTTTATGGTGGAGATGACCGAGACGGCGCTGATCTTGAATACCGCCACGGCGAACAGCCTGATCATTCTCGATGAGATCGGGCGCGGCACGGCCACTTATGACGGCCTGGCGATTGCCTGGGCGGTGGCCGAGCACATCCACCACCAGATCCGCGCCAAGACGTTGTTTGCGACGCACTACCACGAACTGACTGTGCTGGAAGAGACGCTGCCCGGCGTAATCAATTTGCGCGTGACGGTGAAGGAAAAGGGTGACCAGATCATCTTCCTGCGCAAAGTGGAACCGGGTGCGGCTGACAAGAGCTACGGTATTGAAGTAGCACGGCTGGCGGCATTGCCTGATGCGGTGATTTCGCGGGCGCGGCAGATATTGAAGCTGCACGAAAAGACGGAGCGCGCCGTGTCGGGCGAGGCGTCGCCCGAGCCGGTCCAGATCCGGCTGTTTGAGCCCGTCACCGGCGACATTGCCGAGCGCATCCGGGCCCTGCAACTGGACGAGTTGCGGCCCATCGAGGCTTTGCAGGTGCTGGCGGATCTGCAGAAGCAACTGCGGCAATGAGCAACATCGAAAGGGGCGACTAGATGCGCGTAGCGGGGATCATGTCGGGCACGTCGCTTGATGGCATTGATGTGGCCGTGGTCGACATTCGAGGCCGCAAGCTGAAGGTGGAGGCGTTTTCCTCGACGCCCTATCCACGCCGGATCCGCGAGGCGATCCTGGGCGTTTCCAACACCACCTGCCACACGGGCACGATCGCGCGCCTGCACTTTCTACTGGCGGAGCTCTACGCGGAAGCGGTGGCCAAAACTTGTGACCCGCAGACGCTGGACCTGGTGGGGTGTCACGGCCAGACCATCTTTCATGAAGGGCGGCCCCGGCCCATGGAAGGCCGCAAGATTTCGAGCACACTCCAGATTGGCGATGGGAGCGTGTTGGCGGAGCGGCTGGGTGTCCCGGTAGTGAGCGACTTCCGGCCGCGCGATATCGCCGCCGGGGGGCAGGGCGCGCCGCTGGTGCCTTATCTCGACTACCTGATGTTCCGCCACGCCCGCCTGGGTCGCGTGGCCCTCAACATCGGCGGCATTGCCAACCTGACGGCCATTCCGGCGGGGGCGACGCCGGAGCAGGTGTTTGCCTTCGACACGGGGCCGGGCAACATGGTGATCGACGCGTTGGCCTATCACGCCACGGACGGGCGGCTGAACTATGACCGCGACGGCAAGCTGGCGGCACGAGGCCAGGTGCTGCCCGCGTTGCTCGACCGTTGGCTGAAGGCGCCCTTCTTCCGCCAGCCCCCGCCCAAATCCGCCGGCCGTGAACAGTATGGCGTCGAGTTTGTAGAGCCGTTGCTGCGTTGGGTGCAGGTGCATGATCTGATCGCCACGGCCACGGCCTTTACCGCCGCCTCGATCGCGCAATCGATCGAGCGTTTCGTGCGGCCAAAGATGGAAGTGCAAGAGTTGATCGCCGCGGGCGGCGGCGTCCACAATCCGGTACTGATGGCGCATCTAGCCCACTACCTGCCAGGCGTCCGGCTGCGGACCGTGGATGAATTCGGGGTCTCCAGCGACGCCAAGGAAGCGGTGGCGTTTGCGGTACTGGCGGCTGAGACTTGGCGCAAGCGGAGTTCGAACGTACCTTCCGCCACCGGCGCCCGGCATGGCGTCATTCTCGGCAAGATCAGCTACTAGTCTTGTGACTGGCGATTTCGGCTTAGCCCATGCGTGAGCTTGGGGCTTTTCCAGGTATGCGAAGTCGCCCTATACGTGGCTTGGGGCTTTTCCGGAGACGCGAAGTAGCCCCAAGCTGACGCATGGGGCTGGGGTTGGGTCGGCGCCCGTTGTTTCACTCCGGCAAGCGTATGGGGTGGTCAACGGAGCCGGAAAGTGTACACTGCTGGCTTGAGGAATCTTTGATGCGCCTTTCACGCCGGGAGTTTGTGGCGGCATCCGCTGCTGCCAGTGCTCAAGCCGCGCCCGCCAAACGGCCCAACATCTTGTTTCTGATGCCGGACCAGCACCGGTATCACGCGGTGGGCTGCCTGGGCAACGGAGATGTCCAGACACCCCACATTGACCAGTTGGCTCAGGAGGGCGTCATCCTGGATCACACGTTCGCCAACACGCCCGTTTGCTGTCCAGCCCGCTCGGTTCTTCTTACCGGCCAGTACTGCCACCGCAACGGCATGGTAGCCAATGATCTGCGCTTGCGCGAGGATTCAGTGAGCTTTCCGCGAACGCTGCGCGATGCCGGGTACCGGACCGGGTTTGTGGGCAAGTGGCATCTGGATGGCGGCCCGCGGGAACCGGGCTATGTGCCGCCGGGGCCGCGCCGGCAGGGGTTTGAGTTCTGGGCCGCGCACCAGTGCAGCCACCGCCATTTCGACAACCACTACTTCCGAGACTCTGCGGAGCCGATCAAGCTGGGCAAGTTTGAGGCGGAGGGTTGGGCGGACCTGGGGGTGGAGTTTCTGGAGCAGACGCGCCAGGACCACCGGCCGTTCTACCTGACCGTCCAATGGGGCCCGCCGCACGACCCCTACCAGGCGCCGCCGCACTACACCCAGCGCTACGACCCGCAGCGGATCAGCCTGCGGGGCAACTACCGGCCCAGCCCGCAAGTGCCCTCGCGACAGGCCATCGCGGAATACTACGGCATGGTCACGGCCATTGACGATCAGGTGGGGCGCCTGATGAAGAAGCTGGATGAGTTGGGCCTGCGGGACAACACCATCGTGCTCTATTCGAGCGACCACGGCGACATGCTGGGCTCGCAGGGGGAACGGCTGAAGCGCAAGCCGTGGGAGGAGTCCATCCGGGTCCCCGGCATTCTCCGGTGGCCCGGCCAAGTGGCCCCCGGGACGCGGAACAGTCTCTTCCTTACTCACGCCGATTTCGCACCGACGCTGCTGGGGATGGCGGGCGTCCCGGTGCCGCGGGCGATGCAGGGCCGCAATCTATCCCGGCCCATCATGGCCGGCTCCGCGGAAGGGCCCGATTCGGCCTTCTTCCAGATCTTCGGCCCCTTTGCTGGTGACGGCACGAAGGGCGGCTGGCGCGGGGTCCGGACGCGCACCCACATGTATGCGCGGTACCAGCGGGAACCGTGGGTGCTCTATGACCTTCAGGCCGACCCCGACCAGCAACGCAACCTGGTGGGCCAACCGGCGGCAGCCGCGGTGGAGGCCCAGCTCGAAAGGCGCCTAGCGCGATGGATGAAGGAGACCGGGGATTCCTGGGATCACAACTGGACCCATCCGGTGGAGGACGCGGGGCGGCTCTACAAGCACCAGACCTTTCGTTCGGTGGCGGAGTATCTGGAGTGGGCCAAGCAGCACCCGGAGTTGGACCGGGGCTAGTGCCGCCGGCAGCGGATGGCGGCGATTCCGTCTTCTCTTGATGGGCATTGCTACACTTGGAGAGACAGTCTCTCATGCAGTCCAATACGTTTGATGAAGCGCTTGACGCCACCGGTTTGCGGTTTGCCATTGCGGTTTCCCGGTTCAATAGCAGCATTACGGATAAGATCCTGGAAGGAGCTCTCGATGGGCTGCGTCAGGCGGGCGTCGAAGAGGACAACATCCGCGTCGAGTATGTTCCTGGGGCGTGGGAACTGCCGTTGCTGGCCCGCGTTTTCGCGCTGAGCGAATCGTTTGACGCGGTCATCTGCCTGGGAGCAGTGATCCGGGGCGATACGCCGCATTTTGACTACGTGGCGGGCGAATGCGCCCGGGGGTTGCAGCAGGTGCAGGTGGAAGCCGGCAGCCCGGTGGTGTTTGGCGTGCTGACCACCGACAACATGGAACAGGCGCTGGAGCGGGTCGGCGGAAAGCATGGCCATAAGGGCCGGGATGCGGCGTTGACCGCCATCGAGATGGCCCTGTTGCTGGGCCGGCTGGAGTCGGGCAACTAGATGGCTTCCCGTCGCCGGTCCCGCGAACGCGCCCTACAGGTATTGTTTGATTGGGATCTCCGCCGCGCCGCTGACCCGGCTGAAACTGACGTCTGGCGGGCGATCGATGACTTCTACGAGACCCTCCATTCCGAAGAGGATGAGCCGCAGCGCCTGGAGCGGGACACTTTTATGGAGCAGTTGGCCAAAGGCGCATCGAAGCAGGCGGATCAACTGGACCAGCTGATTGGATCTCATGCAGCTCATTGGAAAGTGGGCCGCATGCCGGGCGTGGACCGTAACATCCTGAGGCTGGCCGCCTATGAGATGACCGAAAGCCAGCTACCTCCCGCCGTGATCATTGATGAGGCGCTGGAGTTGACCCGCCGCTTCTCCGGTGATGAGAGCGTCGCGTTCGTCAACGGCGTGCTCGACGCCATCCATCGGGAGTTGAAGACCAGTCCTTCCGCCAAGCCCGTGTCGCGCGGTTAGCGGGAGGGAAGCGGTCCGGTGAGCAGCGCGCGGGCGATTTGGGCGGGGGTCTGCGAGGCCAGCAGGCAAACCTGCGTGGCGGAACGGCCTTCCACCACCAGTTTTCCTTGACGCCGGCTGACGCGGTAGGCTTCATCGGCACCCTGTTCGGCGCGCAGACGTTCGAGCGACCAGTCATTCACCATCGATAAGCCCATCGGCCGGCCTTCCCGCATCAGGATCGTCACCGGGCTGCCGTCGCCCAACTCCGCGGTGGAGAGAATCTGCTGCGCGTTGTCGAGGAAGCGGCTCATCGTCATCCGGGGAGGCCAGGGTAGGCCGCCCACCTGAATACTTATCGATGACGAAAAGCGGAGTGTGAGGAGAAACCGCGGCTACTGCGCGCCGCGGCCCAGCACGACGATCTTGATAGTGCTGAAGATGATGTACATGTCGAGCGCAAACGACAGGTTCTTGATGTAGTACAAGTCGTATTCCAGCTTGGCGATCGTATCCTCGATGGTGTCGCCGTACTTGTGGTTGATCTGGGCCCAACCGGTTAAGCCGGGCTTGACGCAGGTGCGCTGCCGGTAGAACGGAATCTTTTCTTCGAGCAGGCGGGTAAACTCCGGCCGTTCCGGGCGCGGCCCAACCATCGACATGTCGCCCTTGAGCACGTTGAACAACTGCGGCAGTTCATCCAGGCGCAGCTTGCGCAGCCACTTGCCAAGCGGCGTCACACGCGGGTCGTTGCGGGTGGCCCAGACAGCGCCGGTTTTGGCTTCGGCATCGCTCCGCATGGAGCGGAACTTCATGACCGTGAACGGCACGTCGTCCACGCCCATCCGGGTCTGCTTGTAAAACACAGGACCGGGCGAGGTGATCTTCACCAGAATCGCCACCAGCACCATTACGGGGGTGGCCAGAATCAGCAGAATCAGAGCGGCCAGGAACGAATAGATCAACTGGAACTGGACGCTGGAGGGGCGCGGACCCAGTTCGGCGGAAAAGATCAACTCCGAGGGGCGCAGTTCACGAGTGGAGACGCGGCCAAAGGTGGCTTCGTAGAGAATCCCGGCCTGCTCGATGTGGACTCCGCCGAAACGCAAGTCGAGCAAATCGTTCACCGGCAGGCGCGTCCGGCGTTCGGTGAGCCCCACCACTATCCGCTCCGGCTTCACCTTGTCGACCACGCTCTTCACCTCGGCCACCGGGCCCAGAACAGCGGCTCCGGGGGCCAGATTCTCCAGTTCCGGGATCGGGTCGTCGGAGAGGAAGCCAGCGTAGCGGAGCCCCAGTTCAGGGCTGCGGTCGATCTCGGCGGCAATTTCCAGGATGACCGGATTAGCCCCGATAAAGAGAATCCGCTGGGCCGCCACGGCTTTGGTGACCGCGTTGGAGTAGATCACGCGCCAGATGGGCATCACGATCAGGGCCAACAGGCTGCCCACCAGCATCACCCAGCGGGAAACCAACAGTTGGGGAGCGACGTAATTCAGGACGGCTTGGAACAGAAAGGCCATGCCGATCGCCAGGCAGATCTGCTGGGCCAAAATCAGACGGGAACGTACACGGAATTGCGTGTACATATCCTGAAAATACATACCCACCACGATGCTGAGAACCACCAACGACTGGCGGCCCAATGCGCCATCGTAGAGGTAGAGAACGCCCAGATCCACCTTTAACATCAATGCGTTGGCGATCAAGAAGCAAGTCGAGATCAGGACGATCTCGGAGACCAGCAGGGCCACCACGCTTGTCGGGATGTAGACGTTGAAAAGTCTGAGCATTTTCAGTTATTCGTGGCCATTAGGAGTTTCGCACGCTAAGAATTCCACGGCCCCTAGTACGGGAACTTCAAAAGTTTAACATGGCCGCATTACAACCGGATTCGGCGCATCCCTCTTCAATAGCGTGCCCAACTAGCCGAAAAACTCCTTTCTTTCAAAAGCAGAGGCCTTGACGCGACCGAAACGGTCCGCTATCCTCTCAAGTAAGACTGATTCGGTCGCAGATCGGCGATCGGAGAGGTCCCTGTGACACCGTCCTCATGCTGAAACTCACCAAGAAGGCCGACTACGGACTTATCGCCCTAAAACACCTGGCAGTGAAGGGTTCGGCGGCGAGTGCCAAAGAAATTGCGGATTGTTATCACATTCCCTTGCCCTTGTTGGCTAAAGTGCTGCAAAAGATGGGCAAAAGCGGGTTTGTCCGCTCCGAGCACGGAACCCATGGCGGCTACCGGCTAGCGCGAGAAGCCAGTGAGATCAACACTTTAGAAGTAATCCGGGCCATTGATGGTCCAATCATCCTTACCTCCTGCTTCACGGACCACGGTGATTGCGGTCAAGCCGAGCGTTGCACGGTGAAGGAACCGCTCAGAAAAGTACATGAAGGAATCCTTCAGCTGCTGGAGAGCATCTCGGTAGAGGACCTGTCGCGGGACGAACCCACGACGCCGGGCAATCCGGGCGGCCTGCTGACGGCGGCTTCCATTCTTCCGGCCTACACCAACTAAGAGAACGAACATGAAACTGCCCATTTATCTCGACAACCACGCCACGACGCCGCTCGACCCGCGCGTACTGGATGCGATGATGCCGTATTTCACGGAACACTTCGGCAATGCCGCCAGCCGTAACCACGCCTTTGGCTGGGCCGCCGAGGAGGCCGTTGAGAAGTCCCGCAAGCAGATCGCCTCGTTGATTGGGGCCAACTCGAAAGAGATCATCTTCACCAGCGGCGCCACGGAATCGAACAACCTGGCGATCAAGGGCGTCGCACAGATGTATGCCGAGAAGGGCAACCACATCATTACGGCGGCCACTGAGCACAAGGCCGTGCTGGACACCTGCAAGCATCTGGAGAAGGAAGGCGTCCGCATCACGTATCTGCCGGTGATGGGAGATGGCCGGGTGGACCTGGACATGCTCCGGGAAGCGATCACGGACAAGACCATCCTGGTCTCCATCATGTACGCCAACAACGAAATGGGCGTCATCCAGCCGGTGGCCGAGATTGGCAAGATCTGCAAGGAGAAGGGTGTTCTCTTCCACTGCGACGCGGTGCAGGCGGTGGGCAAGATTCCGGTGAACGTGATCACCGACGGTATCGACATCATGTCGATCACGGCGCACAAGCTGTATGGCCCCAAGGGGGTCGGTGCGCTTTACGTGCGGCGCCGCAATCCGCGGGTGCAGTTGACGGCCCAAATGGACGGCGGCGGTCATGAGCGCGGCATGCGCTCCGGCACACTGAACGTTCCGGGCATCGTGGGCTTGGGCGCGGCTTGCGAGATCGCGGAGAAGGAAATGCCGCAGGAGATGGCGCGGGCGCGGGCGCTGCGGGACCGGTTGCGGGCCAAGCTGGAAGCGGGCCTGGAAGAGACCTACATCAATGGCTCCATGGAGCACCGCCTGCCGCATAACTTGAACATGAGTTTTGCCTACGTCGAGGGCGAATCGCTGCTGATGGGCATCAATGACATCGCGGTCAGTTCCGGCTCGGCCTGCACCTCGGCGACGCTGGAACCCAGCTACGTACTGAAGGCGCTGGGCCTGGGCGACGATTTGGCGCACACCTCCATCCGCTTCGGCATTGGCCGCTTCAACACGGAAGAAGAGATTGACTACACGGCGAACAAGATGATCCAGGTGGTGAACAAGCTGCGTGAGCTATCCCCGCTGTGGGAGATGTTCAAGGACGGCGTGGATCTGTCCAAGGTGCAGTGGACCGCCCACTAGGGCTCGCGTTCCGGCAAGAGTACACAGAGAAAGATTTTCAGGAGACCAAAACCATGGCTTACTCAGACAAGGTCGTTGATCACTACAACAACCCGCGCAACGTGGGTTCGATGGACAAGGCTGACCCCAACGTCGGCACCGGCATGGTGGGCGCCCCGGAATGCGGCGACGTCATGAAGCTGCAGATCAAGGTGAACCCGGCGACGCACATCATTGAAGACGCCAAGTTCAAGACGTTCGGCTGCGGTTCCGCCATTGCTTCTTCGTCGCTCGCCACCGAGTGGCTGAAGGGCAAGACGGTGGATGAAGCGCTGGAGATCAAGAACACCGACATCGTGAATGAGCTCGCTTTGCCGCCCGTGAAGATTCACTGCTCGGTGCTGGCCGAGGACGCCATCAAGGCCGCCATTAACGACTACAAGGCCAAGGCCACCACGGAGACGGCCGTCACGGCTTAAGCATTCCCCCCAAAGGCGGTTCGTAAAAACCATGGCAGAACTAATGGAGGCGGCGGCCGCAAATCCGGCGCCGCTGGCCAATCCGGTTACAGAGAAGGTGGTCCACGTCACGCCGAAGGCCGTGGGTAAGATCCGTGCTGCGTTCGCCAAACAGGGTGTATCGGGCGGCGGATTGCGCCTGGGTGTATTGGGCGGCGGCTGCAGTGGCTTGAGCTATCAGTTCAAGTACGACCCCAAGCCGCGGGCCACCGACCATGTCTTCACCTTTGACGACATCCAGGTTTACGTGGACCCCAAGAGCATGATCTACCTGTCGGGCATGACGCTCGATTGGAAGGATTCGCTGATCCAGTCCGGTTTCGTGTTCGACAACCCGCATGCGGAGAAGAACTGCGGCTGCGGCACGTCATTTTCCGCCTGATGCAGTACTTTGAGGTGTTGGGCCTCAAGCCCCGGTTGGCACTGGATTTGAAGGACCTGGAGAAGCGCTTCTACGCCAAATCGCGTGAGCTGCACCCGGACCGTTTTGCCCGGGCGCCCCAAGCGGAGCAGCAACGGGCACTGGAGTTGAGTTCCTTGCTCAATGACGCCTACCGGACCTTGCGGGAGCCGGTCTCCCGGGCTGAGTACGTTCTGAAGAATTCCGGTTTCGACATTGGCGAGCAGCGGAGCAAGGACGTCCCGCCCGAGTTACTCGAAGAGGTCTTCGAGCTGAACATGGCGCTGGAAGAAGCCGACCGTCCGCAGATTGAAGCTGCCGGGGTGCGCTTTTCGCAGCTCCGCTCCGAGATTGATCAGCAGCTGGCCGCCCATTTCGAGCAATGGGATCAGACCGCCCAAGCCGGTACGCTGGCTGGGATTCGCGGTTTGCTCAACCGTCGGCGCTACATTGAAAACCTACTGAGAGACGTCAATGTCCACCTTTCAAATTGACTTCGGCGGCGCTCCGTCGAAGGTTGTCGGGATCGATCTGGGCACCACCAATTCGCTGGTGGCCTACATGGACCTCACCGGACCACGCATCCTGGGCTCCATTGTCCCCAGCGTGGTCGCCGTGCGTGCGGACGGCAGCTTTGCCGTGGGCGAAGAAGCCCGCGCACTACTGCTGACAGCTCCGGACCGGGCCGTTTATTCCGCCAAGCGCCTGATGGGCCGGGGCATTGAAGACATCCAGGAAGAGTTGAAGCTGTTTCCGTTCCACGTCAGTGGCGGCTCTGAATCTGTGATCCGTCTGCAGGTGGGCGACAAGTTAATGACGCCGCCGGAAGTGGGCGCGCAAGTGCTCCGGAAGTTGAAGGAGCAGGCGGAAGCCGAGTTGGGCGAGACGATCTCGCNNCAAGCTGTGGTGACGGTTCCGGCTTACTTCAACGATGCGCAACGGCAGGCCACCAAGGATGCGGGACGCATTGCCGGCCTGGAGATACTGCGGCTGGTGAATGAGCCGACGGCGGCGGCGTTGGCCTATGGTCTCGACAAGCGCAACGAAGGCACGATTGCCGTCTATGATCTGGGTGGCGGCACCTTTGACATCTCGATTCTCAAGCTGCACGACGGCATTTTTGAGGTGCTCGCCACCAATGGCGACACCCATTTGGGCGGCGACGATATCGACAATCTGCTGATCCGGATTGCGCTGGAAGACATCGCCAGCGAATGGGGCCAGGACATCTCGGGCAACCAGGAAGCGGTGCAGTTGCTGCGCCGGAATGTCATCGCGGCCAAAGAGCAGCTGTCATTCGTACCGCAGACTGTCATTGAGCTTAGCTATCAGGGCCGCCAATACCAGCGCGAACTCACGCGTGAGCTGCTGGAGAAGCTGATCACGCCGATTGTCGACCGCACGCTGGGCCCTTGCCGGGCCTGTCTGAAGGACGCGGGTCTCACCGTCGAGCAGATTGATGAAGTGGTGCTGGTGGGCGGTTCCACGCGCATCCCGCTGGTGCGGCAAGCCGTGCGGAATCTCTTTAAGGCTGAGCCGCACACCGAATTGAACCCGGATGAAGTGGTGGCCCTGGGGGCCGCGGTGCAAGCGGGTGTGCTGGCGGGCGACGTGGCGGATACGCTGCTGCTGGACGTGACACCGCTGTCGCTGGGTATCGAAACGATGGGCGGTGTGGTGGCCAAGCTGATCCACCGCAATTCCACCATTCCGGCCTCGGTGACCGAACAGTTCACCACCTCCATCGATGGCCAGCGCAACGTACTGATCCACGTTCTGCAAGGCGAGCGCGAGTTGGTGAAGGACTGCCGGTCGCTGGCGCGTTTTGAACTGAAGGACCTGCCGCCGCTACCGGCCGGATTGGCGCGCATTGAAGTGAAGTTCATGATCGACGCCAACGGCATCCTGCAAGTGACGGCCCGCGATGCGCGATCCGGGCAGGAGACCACCGTCGAAGTGAAGCCCAGCTACGGCCTCACCGACGAGCAGGTGGAAGCGATGATCATGGAATCGATCACGCACGCCGAAGATGACTTCCGCGAGCGTCAGGTGCGGGAAGCCCGTGTCGAGGCCGACAACATGCTGCTGGCCATCGAGAAGGCCAAGCAGAACGAAGCCTGGTTTGCACTGCCGGAAGCCGAGCGCGAGGAAGCCACGCGAGCGTTGAATGAGCTGCTGATGGTCTATCATTCCGATGACCATCACCTCATCCTGGCCCATATTGAAAAGCTGAATCAGGCCACCATGTCACTCGCGGAAAACATGATGAACACGGCCGTACAAGGTGCCCTGCGCGGCACCAAGATCGACTAGTGCTTTGATCGTATGCCGAGAATCGGATGAGCCCCATGCGTCAGCTTGGGGCTTTTTCGCGGTCCCGAACAGAGCCCCAATCTCACGCATGGGGCTGGCCGGGCGATCCCGGTAGNNAAAGTACTGAAACTCACTCCAAGGAGCCAACACCATGACCTGGGCCGACGCAGAAGATATCGGACTTGCCCTCTACGACAAGTTCCCCAGTGTGGACCCCAAAGGGGTCCGCTTCACCGACATGCATAAGTGGATCACGGAACTGGATGGTTTCAGTGATGATCCTCAGAAGTCGAATGAAGCCAAGCTGGAGGCGATCTGGACGTTCTGGCACGAAGAGTGGCAGGACAACCAGTAGTTGTTGACCGTCCGCGACAGTTACAACTGGTGCGCTTAGGTTCATCACGGCATGCACATAAGCACATGCCATATGGGAGGATGGCAGGATGCCGGTCCATTTGATCGAAACCGATTGGCCCGATAGCGGCCCTGCCGCGCGTCCTGTTGGGGCTTCGGCAGAAGAGTTTGCGCAGCGATTGGAGCGTACCCGCGCGGCGATGCGGTCGCGTGATTTGACCCATCTGGCGGTTTATGCCGACCGTGAGCATTTCGCACCGCTGTGTTGGTTGACTGGCTTTGACCCGCGCTTTGAAGAAGCACTGCTGCTGGTCGCGCTCGACGGCGATCCGTTGATCCTGGTGGGCAACGAGTGCGAGAGCTATCTCAAGATCAGCCCGCCCTACCGTGCCGGACGGCTGCGTCATGAGCGGTATCAGCCGTTCTCCTTGCCCGACCAGCCGAATGATTCCAGCCGCACGCTCGAAGAGATTCTGGCTGCCGAGCAGTTGGGCGAAGTGGGCATTGTCGACTTCAAGAAGGGCCGCATCGGAGCGCCGCATTGGGTGGTGGAGGCGCTGCAGGCGACCTCGCGGTCTGTGGTGACCGCCACCGACATGTTGATTTCATTGCGCGAGATCGCTTCGCCATCCGAGATCAACTTCTTTGAATACACTAACGGCCTGGCCGCGGCCGGAGCGCGGCGCATCATCTTTGGCCTGCGTGATGGCATCGTGGACTATGAGCTGATGAAGCTCTCCCAGTACAACGGTGAGCCGCTGGGCTGCCATTGGACGATGAAGTCCGGCGATCATCGCGTGAGCCTGGCCAGCGCTCGCGGAGAGACTATCCGCCGCGGGGGCGGCTTCAGCTTTAACATCTGCTACTGGGGCAGCAACGTCTGCCGCGCCGGGTGGGTGGCGGAGGATGAGGCGGACCTGCCCGCCGAAGCGCAGGGTTATCTGAACGACTTTGCGGCACCCTACTTTGCGGCCTGTGCGGAGTGGCTAACTAAGCTCGAGATCGGGGCCCGGTGCGGTGACCTCTATGAGTTCATCCACTCACGGTTGCCATTTGAGAAGTTCGGCATCTTCCTGAACCCCGGGCACCTGATTCATCTGGAAGAGTGGCTGTCGGCCCCGTTTTATCGCGGCTCAGATGTGCGGCTTCAATCCGGCATGGTGATCCAAAGCGACATCATCCCCGGCATGCCGCGCTACTTTTCAACGCGTATGGAAGATGGTTACGTGCTGGCGGATGCTTCATTGCGTGCCCAGTTGGACTCCGCCGTGCTCGCCCGATGCCAGGCCCGTCGGCGTTTCCTGCGCGAGACGCTGGGCATTGCAATCAGCGATGATCTCTTGCCGCTGGGCGATATGTGCGGACTGGTCGCGCCCTTCTTCCTGAAGCCGCGGCAGGTGTTCGCGTTGGGCACGTGAACCCAGAGCTGTCGTGAACACAAAGCCAACGTTGCGGACGCGATGGATCGTCGCTGTTTTGCTAGCGGCAGCTCTGATGCTAGTGGTGCGAGTCCTGAGCGGTCGCGGAATGCGTGAAGACCTTTGGATTGGCTACGCCGAACTGGTGGCCAAGGTTCTTGGCGCGGTGGTCTTTTATCAGGTCGTGATCCGTGGCCTCGCCAAGTTCTTCAAGGGCGATACTGACGACAGATCGGGCCAGTAGTGCGCTCCGACAACTACTGGATCAGCCGGTTCCGCGTGTACCAACGGGCAAAGGCCGCCGGAGGATTGTGACCCACGACACCCGCGGCTTTGCGGAAGTACTCGGCCGCCTTGGCCTTGTCCCCAGATTTTTCGTGAGCCATGCCGATCAGGCATTGGATAAAGGCATCGTTCTGATTGGCCTTCGCCAGCTCGGTAAGCGCGGTGGCGTAGTCTCCGGTGTAGAGCGCCACGTAGCCCGTTAAGTAGGGGTAGTAGATCGTTTGCGCTTTGGCCATTTCGGGGTCGCCATCGAGGATCTTCTTGGCGGCGGCGACATGCTGGGCGGCTTCGGCTTTCTGTCCGCGACGGGCCGCCAAACGGGCCAAGGCGTGTTCCAGGCGGAACTTCCAGAGGGAGACCCGATCGGGCTTGATGTTGGGCTCCTTGACGCCTAGTTCCGTGCCGCGCCGATAGAGCTTTTCCGCTTGATCGTAGGCACCGGCCTCAATACAGACCCGCGCGGCTTCGTTCAGCATTTCGCCTTGCTGGTAGAAGTCGCCGATGCCCACCCAGTAGTCAAACACCTGCTCCAGGTACTTCCACGTGTTGGCGCAGTCACTGTCGAAGGCATACGACATCGCCATCGCGCGGCGAGCGGCCGTCTTGGCCTGGGGCGTGGCGGCAATTTCGATCGCTTGGGCAAAGTGCACGCGGGCATCGGTGGTGCGCCCCATTAAATCCAGCACCGTGCCCGCCGCGTTGTGAGCCGCCACTGATTGAGGCGACTTCTCGATCTCTGTGCGATAGAGCGTCAGGGCCTCATCCAGCTTGCCCGCGCGCATCAGCTGTTGTCCGGTCCGGATGAACTCCGGCTGGTTGCCACCTTGAGGCTGTGCCTGGACCAACGCGGCGGCCACCGTCAGCAAGGCGGCGAAGTGAGTGGAGGGACGCTTGGGCATCGGCTGAAATTATCCCATGGAGGGCACAGCACCGGCGAGGCAGTCAGACACGTTTGAATAGCAGCAGAATCTCTTGTTGTTGCTCTTTAGCCGCCGGCGAACCAGACCCACTGCGGCCGGTGGTGCGGTGCGCCAGGTCGACCGCGGTTGAGCCGTTCCGATTGCGAACGGATGGGTCAGCACCGTGCTCAAGGAGCGTGCGCGCGGCCGCCGCGCTTCGAGTACGAATGGCCATGTGCAATGGAGTAGCTCCGTCCATATTCGCGGCGTTGGGGTCAGCACCGGCCATGATGAGGCACCGAATGGTGGCCATCTGTGCAGCGGGATCCCAGTGGGGTGAACCGGGTGATCCAATCGCGGCCGCATGCAATGGTTCGGTCCCGCGGCGGTTCTTTGCACGCACCAGAGCTCCGGCGGCGATCAGTTGCTCCGCCATCTGCCGGCGATAGGCGGCGGCCGCGAAGTGCAGCGCGGTGTCACCGGAATAGACATGGCGATGGATGGCGTCGATGAAGTAGTGATTGACGCCCGCCCCCTGGCGGGTAGCCCCCTTGGAAAAACTGGCCCTCGCCAGCCCGGGCGTCCCCTGGAGGAGCTGGGCAACGAGTGCAGGATCGTCCGTGACTATTGCGTCCACCAGTTGGCGCAATGCGCGATCCCCAATCTCGCGCCCCTGTGTTCCGGCCACGCCGCTCAGTATCCCATACCGCCGGCATTCCCCTGGAAGACGTATTCGACCCCTTCGGATCGTCAAATTGCCCTCCGGCCGAGGCGCTGCTATACTGGCAGAAGGTTGTAACTTGTCTGGAAGTGCCGTCCGCGGCACATTTCGGTTCGATCCCGTTACCTCCCCAAGGACATCTCAATGCCCAAGCTGAAGACCCATAAAGGTGCGTCCAAGCGTTTCAAGAAGACCGGGACCGGCAAGGTGGTTCGCCACCAGTCCGGCGCCCGCCACATCTTGACGTCGAAGTCGCCCGCGCGCAAGCGCCGTCTGGGAAAGTCTGTCGTTGCTGACGAGACCAACCAGCCGGAGCTGAAGCGGATGATTCCTTACCTCTAAACCCGGTAAGGTCCGCTAACCCCCTGTGTGGACGGTGCCCTGACACGTGCCCGATCCGCCGGTAGATTGCTAGAAACTTAAGGAGAACAAACGTGCCTAGAGTTAAACGCGGTACACATCGCCGCGCCAGCCGTAAAAAGACCCTCGCCCTGGCCAAGGGCTTCTTCCTCACCAAGAGCAAGCTGTATCGCGCCGCGCAAGAAGCGGTTGAAAAGGCGCTGAAGTACGGCTACGTCGGCCGCAAGCACAAGAAGCGCGAATTCCGCAGCCTGTGGATCCAGCGCATCAATGCGGGCACGCGTGCGTCCGGCATGAGCTACTCGCAGTTCATCGGCGGCTTGAAGAAAGCCGGCATCGACTTGAACCGCAAGATGCTGGCCGACATCGCCGCACAGGACGCCGCCGCCTTTGCCTCCCTGGTGAGCAAGGCCAAAGCGGCCCTGGCCTAAGACCGGTCCTTTCCTTTCCTTCGGGCGGACACTCCGCCCGAAGTGTGTCTTGACGGCCTCCGCGCACGATCCGTGCCGATGGCTTCCCTTCCCGCTGGCTGAATGAGAGAATAGTGTTTCCATGAGTCCTCTACCGGAACTAGACCCCATCGCTGCCTTAGAAGCCCGCGTGGCCCGCACGGTGGAACTGGTGGCACAGTTGCGTGCGGAACGTGATGCGGCGCGATTGGCGCTGGAAGAGGCCAACCGGAACTGTGCCGCATTGGGCGATGAAGTGCGGGAGGCGAAGGGACATGTCTCCGACCTGATGGCGCAGTTGACGCGCGCCCAGGCCGACATTCAGGACTCCTCCTCCGCCGGTGCGCGGCTGCAACTGGACCGGGATCAGGCCGTGGCCGAAGCCGCCCGATTGACCGCCGAAGTGGTGCGTCTGGAAAGCGAGCGGACCCAGGTGCGCACCCGGGTCTCCAAGCTGATGTCCCAGATTGATCTGCTATCCTCCGAAGCGTAAGGGAGAACCGCCGCGGCCGATAAAGCTCCAGTCCGCGTCACCATCTACGGGCAGACGTTTACCGTTCTGACCGATGGCAACCCGCGCGACTTGGAAGCTCTGGCTACGGAGATCAGCGGTCTGCTTTCCACCTTGGCCTCCCGCACGGGCGTTGGCGACACGGCCCGCGTGGCCTTGCTGGCCTGTTTGCATCTGGCGGATGAGAATCGGCGTTTGAAGGGCCGATTGGAAGGCATCAGCGAAGCGCTGGCCTCAATTGAGATTTAGTACGAGCGGACCCGGCCTGGCCCGCCAATGAGCGTCTAAGAGCGGACCAACCGCAGCAGCATCGGCAGCGTGGAGCCCAGAGCGGCGGCCATGCCCAACCAGCCCAAGCGTTCCGCCCAAGCCAGCGGCTTCATCGCGCGCTGCTGGCGCTCCCGCTGTGCTTGCAACTCGGCACGCCAATAGAGAATTTCCGGCGGCGGGCCCTGCGGCTCGCCCAAGTCCGATTGAAGGGCATGCAGCAACTGTTCGTCGTTCATGGCCGGAGTCCTTTCTTCTCCAGGATCGCACCCAAACGGTGCCGCGCACGCAGCAGGAGTCCGCGCACGCTGGATTCCTTGACGCTGACCACCTCGGCGATCTCCCGGTGGGAGAGCTGCTCGACGTAAGCCAGCCAGAGTAGCGCGCGGTCGTGGTGCGAGATTTCGCGCAACGCGCGCTGGATGTCCTCCTGCCGGTCGACACGGTGGTCCGCGGAGCCGGAGGGCAGTTCGGCGGGCAGTTCTTCATCCAGGGGCCCGGCGCGGAAGTGATCCGTGGTGAGATTGGTCGCGATCCGAAACAGGTAGTTGCGCCGGTGCTCATGCGTGGCCTCGGGTGCCAACCCGGACCGCAGGAGGCGCAGGTACGCCTCCTGCGCCAGATCCTCAGCCAGGATCTGGTTGCCGGTAATCCGAACCAGGTAGCCGCGCAGGGAGCGAACGGTGGCCGCATGGAATCCGGCAAACTCCTCCCGCGGAATAGCCAGCAGCGGCTGATCGCCGCTGGCGATGGTGGAGATCACGAGGCTGTCTTCGTAGCTACTCACGTTCCGCGGCCGGGACCAGTCCTAGTTTGGCCGATAACACGTAGGAAGCACCAGCCGCGGCCAAGAAGCCAACTCCGACGGCTAGCACGACCGGGGACAGAAAGCCGAGCGCCTCCCAGTTGGATTCCGTCCTCGGCACCGCCAGCATGCCCAGTCCGGCAGCGGTGAGCACGGCACCGGCCTGCATGGCGTTGAGGATGCGGGAGTAGGGCGTGGGCCCCACGGCCTGCGGTAGCCGCTCCACGTCAAGAAACTTCTTCAGGTCACCGGTCTGAAGCCAGGCCAGCAGTTCCGGACTGGTACCCAGTTTGTCGACAATCTTCGACATCGTAGCCGATTGCAGGTTCGCCAGCTTCTGGTGCCGGATGTGAGAGAGCGTCATTTTGGCCAGCGAAACGAAGGTGTAGCCGAGTGTGCCAACGACGCTGACCAGCGAGATCATTTCCGTAGGTTCCATACATGGATAGAAACGGGACGGAGGCCGGAATGTAGACAGGCCGCTCGAGAACATTTGCGCTGAAGGCGCAGACGCCGTCGGCCCTTGCGCCGGGCAGCTTAAGCGAAACGGTGCTTCAGACGGAGGAACGGATCCTCCAGGAAGCGTTTGGAGATCGCAGCCAACAGATACGTCCCTCCGATAATGGCCACCACCTGAATGCCCAAGGCCAGCCGCGGCCCAAACTTGGCCAGCATGTCGACGCCGGTCTGCTTCAACAGCCACATATAGGCATCCCCGAGGCTGAGATGGACCATGTAGATGCAGTAGCTGTAGTCGCTGGTGACCCGCAGGAACCCGCTCCGGAGCACGGCCGTCAGGGCGGAACCCCGCAACGTCAGGGCGGTGAGGATCGCGGAACCGAAGAGCAATTGCACTTGGCTATAGCGCAGCGCCGTCGAGGCAACGGTCTTGGTGCCTAGGATGCCGAAGGGGAGCCCCACCACGGTCATCACCACCGCAAAGGCCAACATTCCCGCCGCCAGTTGCAAGGATCGCTGCCGGGTCTGGAGCGGAGAGCGCCACCAAATGGCCAGCAAAGCCCCCAACGCCAGTCCGTCAAAGCGAAACTGCGAGAACTCGTAGATCTGATCCGTGGTGGCCCAATGCGTAGCGGCGGCCCAACCGCGTAGGAGGGGCGTACCCACCCAAATGGCCAACGCCGAAAATGCCAGCGCATGGCGCGATAGAAAGCGCGCGCCCAGCGGCCAAATCAGGTAGAAATGTTCTTCCACCGCCAGTGACCAGTAGACGCCCGGACCGTGCGGCAAGGGCACGCCGAAGGCCGAGGCGTAGTTGGCCATAAAGAACATGGTGAACAGGAAGAAGCCAGAATACGTGCTGCCGTAGAAGTACCAACTGACCGCCAGCGTGACGAAATAGAGCGGCATAATGCGCAGGACGCGCCGCAGGTAGAAATTACGAAAGTAATGCGGCTTCTCGCGCGAGTCAATCAGGATGCCTGAGATCAACAAGCCGGAGAGCACGAAAAACAGATCTACACCCAGCCAGCCCTTGCTCAAGATCGTGATGATGGGGCCAGGAATGCCATCCAGGGCGCCTTCAAAACGTCCGAACGCAAAAAGAGCATGCGTCACCAAAACCGCCAAGGCCGCAATGGCCCGGAATCCATCAAGTTCGGGGATTCTGCTTTCAGACGCGGGCGACGGGCGTTTGGGCGCAGGGGGACTGGGAGCGATCGGTTCCACCAAAGCCAACATACCATGGGGCCACCAAGCGGCCCCTTGATCTGGCCCCCGATCACCGGGCGGAGGGGATAGAATGAGGGTTCATGCCTGAAACCTTGTCGGATATCGGCCTCGTCGGCCTAGCCGTAATGGGCCAGAATCTCGCCCTGAATATCGCGGACCACGGCTTCCGCATTTCGGTCTATAACCGGACCAAGGAGACGATGGAGAAGTTCGTCGCGGAAAACCCGTCCACGCCCGGTGGGGTGCACGGTGAGGTGACGCTTGAAGGCTTTGTGGCGTCGTTGAAGCGGCCCCGGAAGGTGATCATCCTGGTGAAGGCCGGTGGTCCCACTGATGCCGTGATCGATGGCCTGGTACCGCTGCTGGAGCCCGGTGACATCATCATCGACGGCGGCAACGCCCTGTGGACCGACACGATCCGGCGCGAGAAGGCGCTGGCGGCGAAGAACCTCCGCTTCATCGGTTCCGGCGTTTCCGGGGGCGAAGAAGGCGCGCGCTTCGGCCCGTCACTGATGCCGGGTGGCGAGCATGCCGCTTATCTTGAGATCGAGCCAATCTGGAATGCCATTGCCGCCAAGGTGGACGATCAGACGGGCAAGCCGCTGATGGGAGCCACGCCCGGAAACCCAGTGACCGGCGGAGTTCCCTGCTCCACCTACATCGGGCCCAACGGCGCCGGCCACTACGTCAAGATGGTCCACAACGGGATTGAGTACGGCGACATGCAGATGATCTGCGAAGCCTACTCCTTGCTGCGGTTGGCCGGCCTGACGCCGAAGGAAGCAGGCGACGTATTCGCCGAGTGGAATACCGGCTTGCTCGATTCGTTCTTGATCGAGATCACCGCCGACATTCTGCACCAGACCGACCCCACCACCGGTGCGCCGTTTGTCGATATCGTGCTGGACACCGCGGGCCAGAAGGGTACGGGCAAGTGGACCTCCACCAATGCGCTCGACATGGGCGTACCCGCGCCGACGGTGGCGGAGGCTGTTTTTGCTCGCTTCCTGAGTGCGGTGAAGGACGAGCGAGTGGCGGCCAGCAACATCTTGACCGGCCCGAGCATCCCATTCACCGGAGACCGGGCTGAGTTTATCGCCGCCGTGCATGACGCGCTTTATTGTTCGAAGATCTGCGCCTACGCGCAGGGCTTTCAGTTGATGCGCGCCGCCCAGGCGGAGTACAACTGGACGCTGCCGTTCGGTGAGATCGCCCGGATCTTCCGGGGTGGTTGCATTATTCGCGCCCGCTTCCTGCAGAAGATCACCGAGGCGTATCAGAACAACGCCAGCCTGACCAACCTGCTACTGGACCCCTATTTCAAGAGCGAGATCGACCGCGCGCAGACCAACTGGCGCAACGTCATTGCGCTCGCGGCCACGCATGGCGTGCCGGCTCCGACGTTCTATTCGGCGCTGTCCTATTACGATGGCTACCGCAGCGCCCGTCTGCCGGCCAACCTGCTGCAATCGCAGCGTGACTTCTTTGGCGCGCACACCTATGAGCGCGTCGATCAACCGCGCGGCAAGTTCTTCCACCTGGATTGGCCGGAACCGGGCCGCCCGCAGTTGGAAGTTTAGGGTCGCGTGCGCCACTCCTCAGAGCCGTTACGCGCGACGGAGGAGGCCTACCAGCCTGCTCCGTCACCCGTGCCCGTGGAGGCGGTGGATGACACCGCCGACAAGAACCGCGACCTGGGTCTGGGCGATAAGCTGGCCGAACGGGTGGGGGGCGGTCGCGTTCTCAATCAGAACGGCCGCTTCAACGTGCACCGGTCGGGCACCGACCCGTGGAGCCCGATCAATCTCTATCACACTCTGCTCACCATCTCTTGGCCCAAGTTTTTCGGGCTGGCCGTGAGCGGCTACTTTGCGGTCAACCTCCTGTTCGCGTTGCTGTTTCTGGCATGCGGGCCCGGGGCGCTGGAAGGTGCGCGGGTGGAACCCTTCTCCGCCCGCTTTCAGGACTGCTTCTTTTTCAGCATTCAAACCGTCGCCACCATCGGCTACGGCAAGATCGTCCCCCACTCGCCGGCGGCCAACTTTCTGGTGGCGTTTGCCGCATTGGCGGGTTTGCTGGGCTTCGCTTTTGTCACCGGCCTATTGTTTGCCCGCTTCTCGCGGCCGGTGGCGAAGATGATCTTCAGCCGCTGCGCGGTGATCGGCCCGTATCAGAACAAACTGGGCCTGATGTTCCGGTTGGCTAATCAGCGGAGCAATGAGTTGAGCGAAGTGACGGCGACGGTGGTCCTGGTGCGGTGGGAGTGGACAGGGGACCGCAAGCAGCGCCGCTTCAACCAACTTCCCCTGGAGCGCGACAAGATCTCGTTCCTGCCCTGGCATTGGGTAGTGGTCCACCCAATTGATGAGAAGAGCCCGCTTTATGGCATCACCGAAGCCGAACTGGCGGAATCGGAACCAGAGATCCTGATCCTGGTGACGGCTATGGACGAAACGTTTTCGCAAGTGGTCCACACGCGCATGTCGTACCACGGCCAAGAAGTGGTGTGGAACGCCAAGTTCGCCCCCTTAAACAACCCGCACTCACCGCTGGAGGTGGATCTGGCGCGGATCCATGATATTCAGCGGCTGGGGTAGCTCGGGGCTGAGGAGGCAGCGATGCATGGCCGCATCCTGGTGGCAATCAAGCTCCTGCACACGGTGGTTTGGGCCTTCTTCGTCACCTGGCATTGTCGCGATTCCCGTTGCCGGTGGCCTGAATGAGTTCCGTTGGGCAGCCATCCTGACAGGTCTGGTTTTGTTTGAAAGATATCGCCTTACCCTAGCACCGTCAATCGCGGCCCGGCCCGCCATCTCGGGCCAGCCCAGTCAAGTGTTGCCGGAGCTCTTCAAACCGGGGCCCCACTAGGCCGAGCGACGGATGGTACGGTAAGCCCGAATGTTCCAAGCTCGCGAACTCAAGCGCCGCCTTCGCGTGCAGCCGGGCTGCGTCGATCTCGCCGATGGAGGCGGATATCAGCGAGCTCGCGGCGTGCCATTTGAAAGCATGGGTCGAGAACAACAATCGATTCTGGCTGTGGCTAAGGATCTCAAGCGCCCGAGGGTATCTAGCCGACAGTAGCCTGACGCCCTGGCGTATGCTCTAAACATGAATCGGCGCTCATTCCTGAAAGTCTCACCTGCCGCGGGTACGCTGTTTGCGGCACGCTCCGCCCAGTCTGCCACTGGCCCGGCCAACAAGCGGGAACGGATGATGCAGTGGCTCGCAGGCAAGACCGACCCCAGCTACACGCCCGCGGCGTTCTTTCTTCACTTTGGCGATGCCTACAAGAACGGCTCCGCGGCGGCGCAGCGGCACTTGGAGTTCTTTCGCCAGACCGACATGGATTTTCTGAAGATCCAGTTTGAGCAGACCTATGAGCGGCAGGCGTTTCTGCAGAAGCCCGCCGACTGGTCGAAGCTCACGCTGCGCAAGCTCGACTTCTATGAGCCGTTGCTACAGACCGTACGGGAGCTGGTGAAGACGTCCAAGAAGGATTCGCTGATCCTGATGACGCTCTATTCGCCGTTTATGTGCGCCGGACATTGCGCCACCTCGCCCTTGCTGAAGCAGCACCTGGAGGAGAATCCGGAAGCAGTGAAAAAGGGCCTGGAGATCTTGACCGAAAGCCAGATGCTGTTTGTGCGCGCCTGCATCCAGGAGGGCGTAGATGGCTTCTATATGTCGACGCAAGGCTCCGAGGCGAAACGCTTCTCCAGCCCCAAGATCTTCCTCGATTACCTGAAGCCCTACGATCTGGTGTCGATGAAAGAGATCCAGAAGGCCTGCGCGTTTAACATCCTGCATGTCTGCGACTACGTCGCGCCCTACGCCAACTTCGACGCCGTCTACGACTACCCCGGCCACGTCATCAACAGCAACATCAAGCTGACCGAAAAAGAGATGTCGGCCCAGGAGATTGCCCGGCTGTTCAAGCGCCCCTTCATGGGCGGCCTGGACCGCCACGGCGTCATCGCCAAGGGCACCCCGCAGCAAGTGGAAGCCGAGGTGAAGAAGGTGCTGAAGGGCGCCCCGAAGCAGTTCATCCTGGCCGCCGATTGCACCGTGGCGGGCGACACCGACTGGAAGCGCCTGCGCCAGGTGATCGATGTGGCGCACGGCGTGAAGCGGGCGTAGCGCTAGCCGCGCACTTACTGCAACCTCGCACCACCCTCGTAGGCGGGGCTTGCCGAAATTGTTCTGGCGGTAAGAAGGCGGGCCGTTGGATCCGCCGGACGTGGTTCAGAGCCGAAGCAGGCGAAAAATGCGCGCCGAGCCTCTTCGCCGTCATCCACTAGGCATGAGGAGCCTGCTCCCAGAGCCGCTGTCATGATGCAGGTGGTTTGGTTTAAGCGCGACCTTCGCATCAGCGATCACCGGCCGCTGTTTGAAGCAGCGCTGCGGGACGGGCCGGTGGTGCCACTATTCATCGTGGAGAAGGAGATTCTCCAGGCACCCGATTCCAGCGCCTTGCATTGGGATTTCCAGCGCGCGGCGCTGCACGACCTCGACCGCCAATTGCGGGCACTGGGAGCACCCCTGATCATCCGGCAGGGCGAAGCCGTTGCGGTGCTGGAAGAGATTCGGCGTGACCATGGCATCGCGCATCTATGGGCGCATGAGGAAACCGGGAACGGCCTCACCTATGCCCGCGACCGGCGCGTGCGGCGATGGGCCCGTGATTCAGGCGTGCCGTTTACTGAATTTCCGCAGAACGGAGTGGTTCGCCGCCTGAAGTCGCGCGACGGCTGGTCTCAGCTTTGGGAGAAGCGCATGGCGGAAGGCGCGACGCCCACACCCGTCTATCTACCGCCGCATGGGCTTGCGACGGTAGCGCTCGAGCCAGCCGCGGCCGCGCGGGCGACCCGCCGCGACGCACAGGAGACACTGGATTCGTTCCTCGCCGGGCGTGGCCTCCGATACACCCGCGAAATGTCTAGCCCGGTTTCGGCGGAGACGTCCTGTTCCCGGTTGAGCGAGTACCTGGCCTGGGGACTCTGCTCGATGCGTGAGGTGGTGCAGCAGACGCGGCACCGGGCCGCCCGGTTGGCGTCCGAAGCCGCGCCGGAGGCGAAACTCTGGCGTCAATCTCTGCGCTCCTTTGACGCGCGGCTCCACTGGCACTGCCATTTCATGCAAAAGCTGGAAGATGAGCCGCGGATCGAGTTTGAGAGTATGGTGCGCGCCTACGACGGCCTGCGGGAAGGCGAGTTTTGCCGCGAACGGTTTGAAGCTTGGAAGCAAGGCCGCACCGGCTTTCCGTTCATTGACGCCTGCATGCGCTACTTAGCCGCCAACGGCTGGATCAATTTCCGGATGCGGGCCATGCTGGTCTCCTTCGCGTCGTACGATTTGTGGCTGCACTGGCGTGAACCGGCGCTGTATCTGGCGCAACTGTTTCGCGACTACGAACCGGGCATCCACTACAGTCAGTTCCAGATGCAATCCGGGACCACCGGCATCAACACGCTGCGGATGTACAACCCGACCAAGCAGGGGATGGATCAAGATCCCGACGGTAGCTTCATCCGCCGCTGGGTTCCGGAGTTGGCGGGTGAACCGGAGGTGCATCAACCGCGCCGTCCGATTGTCGATCACGTGGCGGCCGTCGCCTATGCTCGAAAGCGTTTAGGCGAAATCCGCCGCCTCGACTCCAGCCGCACCGAAGCCCGTCGTGTCGCCCAACGCCATGGCAGCCGGAAGCGAACGCCGGGGAGGCGTCCCCGCACAGCACCGCGAGCGGAGCAAGGCACGTTGTTCAGAGACGAATGATCTCGGCACTGGCACGAGGCGAAGGGGCTTCGGGCGGGATTGTCCGCCTTGCTGAAGCCTCGCCCGAACTTCGCTACAATAAGGGTAATTCCCCGATCGTCTAACGGTAGGACAGCGGCCTTTGGAGCCGTTAATTGGGGTTCGAGTCCCTGTTCCCCAGCTCGAGTTATGAATAAGAGCGACGCACAAAAACTAATTGAGACGTACGGTCAAGCGTGGATTACCCGTGACCCTGAACTTATTGTGTCGATCTTTACAGAAGACGCAACCTACAACGACCCGCATGAGCCTGAAAATATAGGGCGTGAGGCAATACGTGCATATTGGGTTTCAAAAGTCATTGGAGAGCAAAAAAATATTTCTTTCAGTATTAAAAACGTGTGGGTGGACGAAAACGTAGTAGTGGCAGAGTGGCATGCTGATTTTGATGATACGAAGCGCAACCTCAGAATAAGTATGGACGAAGTTGCAATTTTTACAGTACAGGGTGAGAAGTTTTCTTCACTTAGAGAATTTTATAAAACAACCAAGGTCCCATTAACGTAGGTATGGTACACATACACGGAATAGGAGGAGAACTTGCGAAGGATATTCAAAGCGCACCAATACATAAATTTGGCGAGTATGAGTACCCAGTGTACTCGGTCGCAGAAAACGGCACGATACTTGGATCAGCGCTTATACAAGAAGTAGCTGCAGGGTACCGAAAGATGGTTTCCGACTTTACGACTGTCGACGTCGTCGTAACTATCGCACCAGGTGGGACGCAGTGGGGGCTACTAGTTGCCGAGAACCTGAACAAACCACTTATTATTGTGCGCCCGTACCCCAACCGTGGTGCAAAGGGAACAACAGAGCGAACTATAGAAGAAGTGTTACAGAGCTCGAATGCGCAGTCCGTACTTACCGTGGGTACGCGCGTACTTATTGTCGATGACGTCGTAAGTACTGGCGGTACGGTGCGCAAAGTGGTGTCAGCACTGAGCTCGTACCACGCTACTATCCTTGGAGTTGTCGTAGCTATCGCAAAAGGAGACGGTGCGCAGTCGTTAGAGAACGACCTAAAGTTTCCGGTACACTGCCTCGCACAGGTCTAAGTGTTGGTACTATAGTGGTATGCCCATACTCGGTGCGGTGCTCGCAGTCCTCGTGGCTATTGGCGTCAGTACATCGCTGACACACGACGCTGCGCAGACTGTTCAGCCTGCAGTTCAGGTTGTGGTTGGTGCACATAAGACTGAGGCACCGAAGCTACACTATGTGCCACTTCCTGTAGTTACTGAAGAGCCTGAGCCTGTGCCAGCGTCACCAGTGCAAAAAGTGATTCCGCGCCCGACACCACAACCGCTATTTGTTGCTCCTACCCCAGAACCACTAGTGGCACCTTCGCCAGCAACTGAAACTCCAGTTTCTGCCTGTCTTGGTAAAGTAGTGGGAACGCAGTGTTCTTATACGACAGATGGGGTAACACAAAACGGTACCTGTCTTACCATCGCGTGGAGTCCTCTGACCTGCGTGCCACATTAAACTCTTTGGTACGATACATAGATGTGTCGTATTTTTGCGTACAGTGGCGAGTTAGGGGGCGACGAATGCAACGCTGCGGTTACTGAGTTTGCAAAACTTGCACAGTGCGGTAATGTACCGCATGGGATAGAACCAGGACACACCGACGGGTGGGGGATCTATGCATCGAACGGTGGCAAAGAAGTGTACGTGCGTTCTGCCGGCGAAGCTGCGCCAGAAAAGTTACTCACTGCGCTCGCTCCAGTTTCAGGAACTGGACAGGTACTCATACACCTACGTAAAGCGACTATAGGGGAGAATAAAATTTCGAACACGCATCCATTTTTGAAAAACGGTGTCGCATTTTGCCACAACGGGTCGATACGATCTTTCACTCAAAAAGTTACCGACTGTGAAGGTGACACTGATTCTGAAAAATATTTTATGCGCATACTTGCACGCACAGACTCGCTCGGTGCACACGACCTTGCCGAAGCGGTCGAGGCAGAGGTTGCCGAGCTAAGTACTGAAGATTGGACATCGCTTACCTGCCTCTTGAAAGCTAAAGACGGACTAGTACTCAAATATTTTTGGAACACAGCGCACCCGATGAGCGAGGTAGGAAAGTTAAATGACTACTACACTTTTTATAAAGGAACGAAAGGAAGTACGATTATACTTTGCTCCGAGCAACTTGAGGTACCTGGCGTAACCTGGGAGCAATTAACAAATGGCACACTACTAGTGGTATAAGAGAAGT
>FRDC01004826.1_pt1 | contig 28315 bp, 31 predicted proteins | sample 1106171 | NCBI WGS metagenome assembly FRDC01 (sample SAMEA3930566, study PRJEB13176) | freshwater metagenome | biome: Drinking water system; feature: drinking water; material: water | place: Singapore | collected 2014-12-20 | reverse complement strand
TCAAACTCTCCAATTAATTTAAAGCTAACTGGAATGCCTCGAAGCGCCGAAGCTGTCTTCAAGGCCATAGAGCGATCGATGGGCTCTTAACTCTTCATCGATGCTCCGTCATGCATTGGCTTACAGCCAAGCACCCGGAAGCACCCACAAAAATCACTTGTTATTCTGTTAAAGATCAGGCGTCTGGGCTTTCGCGTTTCGCGTCAGGCCCGTCAGCAGGGAGGCGAATTATAGAGGACTTTCATCCCCTGTCAACTCTTTCCGGATAAACCCGAAAGCGCTGACCCTTCTTCCTTCCCAACCCCGCAACGGTGGCCGCTGCGAGGGGGCGAATTATAGGCCAGTCCTTCGCCCTGTCAACGTCTTCTCGCAGGTTCGTTTCATCGCCCCGATGTGCCGGCAACGGCACCGTGAAGCCGGCGCGCCACGCCGGTATTACGCGGCAGTCAGCGTTGCCCTTGCATAGCGTCGCGGGCCGACTTGCAGCAGATACGTGCTGCCCGCCTTCAGCACCACGCCGCGGTCCTCGACTCGTTGCTGATCGACCTTCACTGCCTTCTGGTCGATCATTCGATTGCCTTCACCATTGCTGGCGACGAGACCACTTTCCTTGAGGATCGCCGCGAGCGTCATCCCGGCTTCCGGAACCGCGATGAGCACTTCCGGAATGTTCTCCGGCAACTGGCCTTGCGAAAACTGGGCGATGAATTCAGCTTGGGCGCCTTCACCGGCGCCTGAGCCATGGAAGCGGCTGACCAGTTCGACGCCGAGCGCCATCTTCACATCACGCGGATTGGCCCCGTCGACGATCGACTGACGCAAGGCAGCGATCTCGGTCAACGGCAGGAAGCTCAGCAGGTCATAGTACCGCCACATCAGCTGATCCGACACCGACATGATCTTGCCGAACATGTCCTTCGGTGCATCGTTCAGTGCCACATAGTTGCCGAGCGACTTCGACATCTTCTGGACGCCGTCGAGCCCCTCGAGAATCGGCACGGTCATGATGCATTGCGGCTTCTGGCCGTAGCTTTGCTGCAGCTGCCGACCCACCAGCAGGTTGAACTTCTGATCGGTGCCGCCCAGTTCGACGTCAGCCTTCAGCGCCACCGAGTCGTAACCCTGCAGCAGCGGGTAGAGGAACTCGTGGATCGCGATCGGCTGGTTGTCGCGAAAGCGCTTCGAGAAATCGTCGCGCTCCATCATGCGGGCGACGGTGTGCTGGGCAGCCAGCCTCAGCATGCCCTCGGTGCCGAGGGCATCGAGCCAGCGGCTGTTGAACTCGATCATGGTCTTTTCGGGGTCGAGAATCTTGAACACCTGTTCACGATAGGTCTTCGCATTCTCCTCGACCTGATCGCGCGTCAGCGGCTTGCGTGTTTCATTTTTGCCGGTCGGGTCTCCGATCATCCCGGTGAAGTCGCCAATCAGGAAGATTGCTTCGTGTCCAGCCTCCTGAAATGCCCGCAACTTGTTCAAAAGCAGCGTGTGACCCAGATGCAGATCCTTGGCCGTCGGATCGAAGCCGGCCTTGATCCGGAGCCGCTTTCCTTCTGCTGCGGCCTTTTCCAGCCTGGCGTGCAGGTCCGCCTGCGGGATGACTTCGTCGGTACCGCGCTCGATCTCTTCGATATTCACTGGGGTCTCGCATCGCCAGCCCGAAGACGGCGTGAATTTTGCGGATAGCTGGCGCGACTGCAGGCTCTCGCTATCGGGATGATGTGAAAAATTGCCAATCGCGGCTTTTTGTGTTTTGTTACGGCTGTCGGGATCAGCACACCAACGAAAATAAAGCGCGATCCACCAACCGACGTGGTACCGGTCAACCTTTGTTTTCGTGGAAAAAAATATGTCTTCCAATTATAGCTCCGCAGGCGGGGCCAGGGTCTCGTCACTGCGCAGGATCGGCGTCATCGCCGCGTTCCTCGGGGTTTCCGCTGCTGCCGTCGTTGGCTTGCGTCCGACTTCCGGCGTTGCCGAAGTGGCCACGGCGGTGCCGGCCGCGCAGCCGGAAAAAATTCCGTTGCCGGTCGTGCCGAACCCGGCATTCGAAGACATCATCCAGAACGCCGTGACCGACGCCCTCGCGGTTCCCGAGCCGGCCGCGTGGACCCGCGTGATCGTCGCGCGTGGCAAAACCTTGTCGAACATCTTCGAGGACGCGGGCCTGCCGCCGCAGGACTGCCTGCTGATGACCCGGCTTGGCGGAGACAGCAGCAGCCTGAAGAAGCTCCGCGCCGGCGATGCCCTGAATCTCCGGATCGTGTCCGGCCGGCTCGAAGAGCTGACCTACGCGATCGATGAAACTCGCACCCTGAGCGTGCGCCGTCGCGGCGTCGGCTACGAGTCGACGACCTTGACCGCCGCGCTGCAGCGCCGGCCGGCTGAAAGCGTGGGTGAAATCCGCAACTCACTGTTTGCCGATGGCCGCAAGGCGGGTCTGTCGGATCGCATGATCCTCGAATTCGCCGACATCTTCGGCTACGACATCGACTTCGCTCAGGACCTGCAAGAAGGTGACCGCTTCGCAGTGGTCTACGAGAACATCCTGAAGGACGGCAAGAGGCTGCGCGAAGGCGACATCCTCGCCGCCGAATTCAGCAATCAGGGCAAGACCTACCGCGCCGTGCGCTACGTCGACCCGGAAGGTCGTGCCGGCTACTACACGCCGGATGGCCAGTCGCTGCGCAAGGCGTTCATCCGGACGCCGGTCGACTTCGTTCGCATCAGTTCCGGCTTCAATCTGAAACGACTGCACCCGGTCCTGAACATCATCCGCGCCCACAAGGGGGTCGATTACGCCGCGGCCACCGGCACGCCGGTGCATACGACCGGCGATGGCAAGATCGAGTTCATGGGCAAGAAGCAGGGCTACGGCAATGTCATCGTCGTTCGCCACAGCGGCCAGAACGAAACGCTGTACGCGCATCTGTCGCGGTTCAAACCGGGCATGAAGGTCGGTGCGAAAGTGCGGCAAGGGCAGGTCATCGGTTTCGTCGGTCAAAGCGGTCTGGCAACCGCGCCGCATCTGCATTACGAATTCCTGGTCAACGGCATTCATCAGAACCCGGTCACCGTGAGCCTGCCGCGCGCGGTTCCGCTGAATCCGTCGGTGCTGGCGAAATTCCGCGAGACAACATCGCCGCTGGTCGCCAAGATCGACGAACTGAGCAATCGCAGCGTCGCCAGCCTGAACCGCTGAATCTCTCGCGGCGCTGCCACCGGCGATGTCCGAGCATTATCTCGGCCTGATTTCGGGCACCAGCGCCGATGGCATCGACGCTGTCATCGCCGAGTTCGAGGCCGACCGCTTCGTCGGCCTCAAGGCGACGCATCAGCACCATTACGCGCCCGAACTGCGGGCACGGCTGCTGCAGCTTTCGATCGACCAGCCTGACCTGTCGATGCGCGAATTCTGCGCGCTTGATGCCGCGGTCGGTGATGCGTTTGCCGAAGCTGCGCTTGCCGTCCTGGCCGCCAGCGGCATCGATACCGGTGCCATCACCGCCATCGGCAGCCACGGCCAGACCGTGTTCCATGACGGGCCAGCGCGGCTGACCCTGCAGTTCGGCGATGCCAATCGCATCGTCGCGGCCACCGGCATCGCCACCATCGCCGATTTCCGCCGCATCGATCTGGCACTTGGCGGGCAGGGCGCGCCGCTGGTGCCGGCTTTCCATCAGGCCGTCTTCTCGAAGCTCGGCGAAGCGCGCTGTGTACTGAACCTCGGCGGCATCGCCAACATCACGGTGCTTCCGGGCGCTTCCGGACGCCCGGTGCGCGGCTTCGACACCGGTCCCGCCAACGGCTTGATGGACGAGTGGATGCAGGTGCAGCGCGGCCAGCCGTTCGATGCCAACGGCAGCTTCGCCGCATCCGGTCAACCGATCGCGGCACTGGTCGACGCCTTGCTCGGCGATCCGTATTTCGCGCTGCCGGCGCCGAAGAGCACGGGCCGTGACTATTTCCGGCTGGACTGGGTGCGGCGGCGGTTTCCAGGGCTTGCGCTGCTGGCGCCGCACGATGTGCAGGCCAGTCTGGCTGCCGTCACGGCGCGTTCGGTTGCCGATGCCATTCGCGCGGAAATCCCGGATGCGGCCCGCGTGATGGTTTGTGGTGGCGGTGCCCGGAACGGCGAGTTGATGCGCCTGCTGCAGGCGGAACTGCCGTCGTCGGTCGTCGAAACCACGGATGCCGCGGGCTTGGCACCGGAGTGGATCGAAGCCGCGGCGTTCGCCTGGCTGGCGATGCGAAGGGTCAACGGCCTCAGTGGCAACCTGCCGGCGGTCACCGGCGCGAGGCGTTTCGCCGCACTGGGTTCGATGGTGCTGGCGCGCGCTTCGTACTGAAGCGCGCTACCTTCAACTGCCCGGTCCGCGCCGATGCGGCGGACCTGAACGCAGCCGCTTCATACCGAGAACGACGATCCGCAGCCGCAGGTCGTGGTCGCGTTCGGATTGCGGATCACGAACTGCGCGCCGTCGACATCATCCTTGTAGTCGATCTCGGCACCCATCAAGTACTGCAGGCTCATCGGGTCGACGAGCAGAGTCACGCCGCCGTTCTCGACCGCGAGATCGCCGTCTTCCAGCGTTTCGTCGAAGGTGAAGCCGTACTTGAAGCCGGAGCAGCCGCCGCCGGAGACAAACACCCGCAGCTTCAGCGCCGGATTCTGCTCTTCGTCGAGCAGTTCACGGACCTTGCTGGCCGCCGCCGACGTGAACACCACTTCCGGTTCCGCCATCACTGCACTGTCGTTGCCATCCATCGCCACTCTCCACGTTCCGGACCGTTGTCGGGCCTTGGGTTTCGACGCGACGCCCGAGGCGTCGCGCCGGAATGCTGAATCAGCCGTGCTTGCTGCGCCGCGCGTCCTGCAGGTCCAGCACGGCGGTTTCCGCCTTGCCATCCTGCGCCTTCTCGTGCGTCAGCGCTGGCACATCGCCGGTGTCATGCACCAACTGGCCATTGATGGTGGCGCCGGGCTCCATCTGCAAGACCTTGTAATAGACCGTACCGGTGACCTTGGCCTTGCCGTTCAGCACCAGCTTTTCGCTGGCGCGGACATCGCCGATCACGGTGCCGTTGAGTACGACATTGGGCACGCGGACATCGCCTTCGATCACGCCGGTTTCGCTGAGCGACAGCGTCGCCGAACCGTCGGTAGTGCCGGTCGACACCATGCCCTTGATCCGGCCATCGATGTACAGACCGCCGGCGAAGCGGACATCACCGAGGATTTCGGTCTGGCGCCCGATCAGCGTGTCGACCGTGCCTCCCTTGCTGCCGGAACTGGCGCCGGAGCCGAACATGCCTTTCATGAACCTTCGTCCTCCTGGACAATCTTCGCCCACTCGTACTCGTCTTCGATCGGGGGCTGACCCTCGCCTGCGGGTTGCAGCGCCACCGTGGCGCGCAGCGGGCGGAAACCTTCCGGAAAACGCAGCTGGCCGCTGAATTCCTCGAAATACTTGAACGAAAATAACAGATTTCGAGTGCCGTCAACGCTGAGTTCGGACAGCTTCAGCGTTTGCTTCTGGCCATTGCGCAGCCCTTCGATCGACAGGTCGGCCGAGCCGCCCACGCGCTTTTCGCTGCGTACCGGCTGGATGAAGACGAGGTCGTAGCGATAGCTGTTCGCCGGGGTCTTGAGCTTGCTCACCCGGAACTCGTAGACGCGGACGCCGGCCTGCGATTCCTGCGGCGAGACGATGCCGCGGTAGAACGCGAGCTGCTCGCGCAGATCGGACGACTCCGCCTGCAGCTGCGTCAGCGACTGCTTCACGGCCTTGCAGGCGCTGCCATCGATCTCCTGCGAGCGGCTCAGGTAGGCCACTTGATCGCGCAGCGCCTCGGCCTGCGCCCGGGCGGCGCGGAGGTCGCGCGTGAGCTGTCGGCGCTCTTCGATCAGGCGATCCCGCTCGCTGGTGGCGGCCGCGAAATCCGACACCGTCGTCGCCCGCGTGTAGCGATACAGGCCGAATGCGCCAAGCAGCAGCGCGACGACTGCCACCCCGACCAGCACGCGGCGTCGAGCCGGCTGATCGGTGGTGATGACGATGCGGTGACGCGAGTCGGCCATCGGCAGTCGATCCGGCCGCTGCCGCGCTTACGGCGCGAGCGGAATCGTGTCGAGCGCGGTGCGCTCGTCGAAACCGAACATCTGGTTGAAGCACTGTACCGCCTGACCGGCCGCACCCTTGACCAGATTGTCGATCGCCGACAGCACCACCACGGTGTCGCCGCCCTGCGGACGATGCACCGCGATGCGGCACAGGTTGGAGCCGCGCACCGAGCGCGTTTCCGGGTGTGCGCCCTTCGGCAGCACGTCGACGAACGGCTCGTCTCGGTAGCGCGCCTCGAACAGCGCCTGCAGGTCGACATCGGTCTTCCGCAGCGTGCCGTACAGGGTGGCGTGAATGCCGCGGATCATCGGCGTGAGATGCGGCACGAAGGTCAGCCGCACCGGAGCGTTCGCCGCCCGGCGCAGGCCCTGCTCGATTTCCGGCAGGTGGCGATGCCCGGCCACGCCGTAGGCCATCAGCGTGTCCGCCGCTTCGGCGAACAGCGAGCCGACCTTCGCCTCGCGCCCGGCCCCGCTGACGCCGGACTTGCAGTCGGCGATCAGGTTCGAGGTGTCGATCAGGCCAGCCTCGACCAGCGGCAGGAAGCCGAGCTGCGTCGCGGTCGGATAGCAGCCGGCCGCGGCCACGAGCCGGGCACTGCGGATCGCGTCGCGATTCACTTCCGGCAGCCCGTAGACCGCTTCTTCGAGCAGTTCCGGGCTGGCGTGATCGTGCGCGTACCAGCGCTTGAACACTTCGGCATCGCGGATCCGGTAGTCGGCGGACAGGTCGATCACCCGGACGCCGCGCGCGATCAGCGCCGGTGCCAGCTTCATCGACGTGGCGTGCGGCGTGGCGAAGAACACGGCCTGACAGGCCGACAGGGCGTCGTCGTCGGGTGCCGAAAAGCTCAGATCGACCCGGCCACGCAGATGCGGGAACCAGGCATCGGCACGCTTGCCGGCTTCGGCGCGCGAGGTCAGCACGCGCAGGCGCACACCCGGGTGCAGCGCCAGCAGCCGCAGCAGCTCGGCACCGGTGTACCCGGTACCACCGACGATTCCGACTTCGATCACGACGCGCGCGCCCTCTGCCCACAGAACGGGGGCGACGATGATACCGTGCGCCATCCCCACAAGTGATGGCGCGCGCAATGCTCTGGATGAAGGCGTTTCATGTGATTTTCATGGTGTCGTGGTTCGCGGCGCTGTTCTATCTGCCGCGCCTGTTCGTCTATCACTGCGACGTCACCGACGACGCCGGCCACGAACGCTTCGTCACCATGGAGCGCAAGCTGTACGGCATCGGCCTGATCGCGATGATCGGCACCTGGGTATTCGGCATCGCGACGATCCTCGCCGCCGAACCGGCCTATCTGAAGGCCGTTTACGTCGACATGAAATGGCTGCACCCGAAGGTGCTGCTGGCGCTGCTGCTGTCCGGCTACTACGGCTGGCTGAAGTCGGTGATCCGCAAGTTCGCCGCCAGGGCGAACACGAAGAGCCACAAGTTCTACCGCCTGATCAACGAAGTGCCGGCCGTGCTGCTGGTGGCGATCGTCATCCTCGTGATCGTCAAGCCGTTCTGATCGGCATGCGCGTCCGAACGACCGGACGACCCGAAACAGCACGAAAAAGCCCGCCGTGATGGCGGGCTTTTTCATGACAGCTGCTGGAAGCGATGGGGCAGCAGTTCAGCTTTCGCCGATCTCGCCCATCGCCGACTGCATGTAGTTCTGCAGGCCGATCTTCTCGATCAGGCCGAGCTGTTCCTCGATCCAGTCGATGTGCTCTTCCTCGCTCTTCTGGATCGCCACCAGCAGTTCGCGCGTGACGTAGTCCTTGACCGCTTCGCAATGGGCGATGGCATCGCGGTACAGCGGGTGCGCGAGATATTCAAGCTTCAGGTCGCACTCGAGGATTTCCTTCACATCCTCGCCGATGAACAGCTTGCCGAGGTCCTGCAGGTTCGGCAGACCGTCAAGAAACAGGATGCGCTTGATCAGCTTGTCGGCGTGCTTCATCTCGTCGATGGATTCGCCGTACTCGTACTTCTCCAGCTTCTTCAGGCCCCAGTTGCCGAAAATCCGGGAATGCAGGAAGTACTGGTTGACCGCGGTCAGCTCGTTCTTGAGCGCCTGGTTCAGGAATTCGATGACTTTGGCGTCGCCGCGCATGATCTGGTCCGGGTTGGGAAGTGCCCGCAGTATAGGCAAGCCACCCGACGACAACAAGATTAACTTGTTGTTTTTATTGTTCTTTCAAACGATTTTGCGTGTGATTCGCGATTCGCGGCGATCACGCCGCGCAGGGCTTGCCTTAGCAGGCGGCCTGCGCGACCAGCGGCATGCCGAGGTCCAGATTCATTGCCGACGCCGTCGGCAGCGTCGAAAGCGCCTGCGCCAGGGTCGACCGCGCCGCCGGTATGCACTTGCCGCAGCAGGTGCCCAGCCCGGTCTCGCGGCTCAGGTCGCGCAGCGAGATCACATCGCCCTGCTCGACCGAGCGGCGAATGGTCTTGTCGGAAACGGCTTTGCAGACGCAGATGATCATGGGATGAACGATAAAGCTTAATGAGAATGATTGTCAATCGATATCTCATCGGGTAACGTTGCGCAATGCCGAACGGTTCTCATTTGCAGCACCAATCGTAGGCAGCGTGACCGGCCCCGCTCGCCCGGGTGACCGACACGACATAACCGATCGCGACGCCATCACGGCGTCCAACAGACAACAATAGAGAGAAGAAACATGCAGAACGCAGGCTGGCTGGGGCTGGTCCTCGCCGTATCGACGTCGGCCGCCGCCGCGGACCTCGCCACCGCGACACGCACGGATGACGCTGCCGACGACGCCGGCGGCGACCTCGTCGAAGTCGCGGTCAACACGGCCGGCAAGTCCGAAACGGCGGTCGTGCTGAAGGCCGTGACCATCATCGGCCAGCCGGACGATCTGGCGAAGACCGCCGGCTCGGCGCAAGTGCTCGATGCCGATACCCTGCGCGCCAGCCGCGTGTTCACCACGTCCGAAGCCTTGCGCAAGCTGCCGGGCGTCAATGTCCGCGACGAGGAAGGCTTCGGCTTGCGGCCGAACATCGGCATCCGCGGCCTGAATCCGTCACGCTCGACCAAGGTCCTGTTGCTTGAGGACGGGATCCCGGTCACCTACGGCGTCTACGGCGACAACGCCAGCTATTACCACCCGCCGATCGAGCGCTTCGACCGCGTGGAAGTGCTGAAGGGCGCGGCCGTGAACCTGTATGGCCCGCAGACCATCGGCGGCGTCATCAACTACATCACGCCGACCCCGAGCGAGGACCTGAGCGGCGAACTGTCGCTGGCCGGCGGCAATCGCGACTACTTCTCCGGCCACGGCTCGCTGAGCCTCGGCGGCCACCGCTTCGACTACGTGCGCAAGCAGTCCAACGGCGCTCGCGACAACACCGATCTCGCGATCGACGACGTCAACTACAAGGGCGTGGTCGCGGTGACCCAGGACCATACGCTGATCGCCCGCGGCAACTACTACCGCGAGAACTCGCAGGTCAGCTATTCGGGCCTGACCGACGCCGAATACCGCAACTTCGGCGCGCGCTACAACCCGTTCGAGAACGACTACTTCGACGCCTACCGCTGGGGCGCGTCGCTGACCGATGACTGGACGATCGGCCGCGCGCGCCTGACCACGAACCTCTACTTCGCGAACTTTTCGCGCGACTGGTGGCGCCAGAGTTCGACGACCACCGATACCCAGTGCGGCACCGCCTTCCGCGATGCCCGCCTCGCTGGCACGGCGGTCGATTCCAACGCCTGCAACTCGGTGCAGGGCCGTCTGCGCGACTACTACAACGCCGGCATCGAATCACGCCTGACCCTGCCGTACAGCGTGTTCGGCCTCGACAACACGCTGCAGACCGGCGTCCGCTACCACTTCGAGACTCAGGATCGGCGGCAGGTCAACGGCACGAGCCCGACGGCCCGCAACGGCACGGTCGTCGAGAACAATCAGCGCGATACCGATGCGGTCAGCGGCTATGCCCAGAACGAAGTGAAGATCGGCGCATTCACGTTCGCGCCGGGCATTCGCGTCGAGCATGTCAATTACGAGCGCACCAATGCCCTCACCGGCGCCGATGGCAAGAGCGATCTGACCCGCGTGCTGTACTCGTTCAGCGGCTCGTACGCGCTGACCGACAAGACCACGCTCTACACCGGCGTTCACAAGGGCTTCGCGCCGCCGCGTACCGAAGACATCGTCGACAACAGCGGGGTCGCAGTCGACGTCAGGGCCGAGTCCAGCGTCAATTTCGAAGCCGGCGTGCGGTCGCGGCCGATTCAGGGCATCAGCGTCGAAGGCACCTATTTCCGCAACGATTTCAGCAACCAGATCGCGGTCGGCAACATCGCCGGCGGCATCCCGCTGGCGGAAGGCAAAACGCTGTACCAGGGCTTCGAACTGAGCGGCCGTGCCGACTTCGGCCGCTGGCTGAAAGGGCCGCACAACCCGTTCTTCGAACTGGCGTGGACGGCCTTGCCGACCGCCGAGCAGACGAACACGCTGACCCAGGTGGTCAATGGCGCGGCCGTTGCCGGCTCCGCACCGGGCCGCCGTCTGCCGTATGCCGCGCGCCACACCGTGACGTCGACGCTCGGTTACAGCCACAGCGGCGGTTTCGAAGGCCGGCTGGAAGCGGTCTACATCGGCCAGCAGTTCAGCGATTTCGCGAACACCGACACGCCGGCGGCGAACGGCAACGGCCTGAGCGGCAAGATCTCGGGCGCAACGGTGTGGAATCTGGCGCTGAACTACACAGTGCCGAACACCGGTTTCGGCCTGTTCTTCACGGTGAAGAACCTGTTCGATCACACCTACATCGTCGAACGCACCCGCGGCATCGTGCCGGGCGCGCCGCGCTTGGTGCAGGGCGGTGTCGAGTACCGCTACAACTGAGCGGGACTGTGGAGCGGGACTACGGAGCGGGGTTGCCGACCCGGTCGACCGATCCGGTCTGACCGGCGGCGCCCGGCTGGGGCGGCGCACCGATCAGCGGCGCCAGCTCTTTCAATGCACCGCGATAGACCTCGCGCTTGAACGACACCACCTCGCTCAGCGGGTGCCAGTAGTCGACCCAGCGCCAGTGATCGAACTCCGGCTTGTCGGTGCGGGTGAAGCAGACCTTCGATTCGCAGCCGGTCAGTCGCAGCAAAAACCACTTCTGCTTCTGGCCGATGCACAGCGGGCGGCGACCGCGCCGGATCATCCGCGACGGCAGGCGATCGCTCAGCCAGCCGGCCGTGACCCCAAGGCATTCGACATGCTCTTCGAGCAGGCCGAGTTCTTCCTCCAGTTCGCGATACAGCGCCGCTTCCGGCGATTCGCCGAACTTGATGCCACCTTGCGGAAACTGCCACGCGTCCTGACCGATGCGCTTGGCCCACAGCACGCGGCCATCCGCATGCGTCAGGATGATCCCGACGTTTGGACGAAAGCCATCGGCGTCAATCACTTGGGAGCGGGTGCCATGAAAGATTCACGAACGATTCTTTCATAGGGGTCTTGCCTGCGGCAAACTGCCTCAGCGATCACCCTCCCCACTCCGAACGCCCGGACCCGTCATGAATCTCGCGGTCTTCGATCTCGATCACACCTTGTTGAATGGCGACAGCGACTACCTCTGGGGCCAGTTCATGGTTGCCAACGGCCTGGTCGATCGCGAGTACTACAGCCGCGAGAATCAGCGGTTCTATGACCAGTACGCTGCCGGCACGCTCGACATCTTCGAGTTCGCGGCATTTTCTCTGCGGCCGCTGATCGAGCATCCGCTCGACCGGCTGCTGGCGCTGCGGGAACGTTTCGTCGCCGAACAGATCGTGCCGGCGGTCGCGACCCACGCGCCGGCACTGCTCGACCGCCACCGCGCCGCCGGCGACGAACTGCTGATCACGACCGCAACCAACCGCTTCATCGTCGAGCCGATTGCCGAACACCTCGGCGTGCCGCACCTGCTGGCGACCGAGCCGGAACGCGACGGCGAACGCTTCACCGGCCGCATCGCCCGCTCGAACTTCCGCGAAGCGAAAGTCAGCAACCTGCAGCAGTGGCTGGCCGCGCACCCGGTGAAGTTCGAGCGCCTCAGCGGCTACAGCGACTCGCGCAATGACCTGCCGCTGCTCGAATTCGTCCACCACCCGCACGCCGTCGATGCCGATCCGGTGCTGCGCGCCGAAGCCGAAGCCCGCGGCTGGCCGGTGATCTCGCTGCGCTGACGGCGGGAGGAAAATCTGTATCTGACCCCAATTATTGGGTGAACAAATAATTGGGGTCAGACCCCGAATAATAGTTAGTCGGGACGCAGCAGCGGGCGCAGCGCGTCCGCGTGTTGCGGATAGCTGACGAGCAAGGCTGACGTGCCGAACGCGTGATCGGCGAAGTCGAAGCCGGGGACGACGGCTTCGGAGACCAGCGCGTGGCGCGCGTCGCCGATCAGCCGCGAGGCTTTCCAGACGCCGCCCGGCACGAACAGGAACAGCGACTGGCCCGGCTCGAAACCGAGCGTTTCGCGCCGCAGCACGCCATGCTCGTCGAGCAGCGTGTATTCCACCGGCCCGCCGCCCTGCAGGTAATGCAGGATGTCCGAGCGGTTGCGATGCAGGCGGCCGATCGGCTCGTCGGCGGTCAGCAGGTAGTGGATCGAGCTGACCTGAGCGCGCGGCCCGTGCCCGGTGTCGACGACCTGCTCCGCGGTGTGGATGCGGCGGAACCAGCCGCCTTCCGGATGCCGTTCGAGGCCCAGCCTTGCGATCAGCTCATTCGCAGGGCCGGTCAAGCCGGCGACAGCCGCGTCGCCGCTCACGGCTCCAGCCGCACCAGGTTCCACGCGCCCGCCGCATCGCCGCGGCGATAGACCAGACGGTCGTGCAGGCGGTTGTCGCGGCCCTGCCAGAACTCGATGACCGTCGGCGTCAGCCGGTAACCGCCCCAGTACGCCGGGAACGGCACGACGCCACCGGCGAACTGCCGCTCGTTATCGGCGAGTCGGGCATCGAGCGTCTCGCGGCTGTCGACGACCTGACTCTGGCGCGAGGTCACCGCGCCGATCTGCGAGCCGACCGGGCGGGTCCGGAAGTAGGTCTCGGATTCCGCCGGCGTCAGTTGTTCGATCCCGCCTTCGAAGCGCACGCTGCGTTCGAGCCGGTCCCACCAAAACGTCGCCGCCGCAAACGGATTCGCCGCCAGCGCGCGGGCCTTGCGCGATTCGAAGTTGGTGTAGAACAGCAGGCCGTCGGCTTCCAGACCCTTCAGCAGCACGACTCTGGCCGACGGGCGGCCATCGGCATCGACGGTCGCCAGGGTCATCGCGGTCGGTTCGATCATGCCGATCTCGTGCGCGGCATCGAGCCAGAGGCGGAACTGGGCCATCGGGTCGGCAGCCATTCCGGCTTTTCGCAGCGGCGGGTTGCGGGTGTATTGCGGCATCGGTTCAGGGTGGGAAGTCGGGCAGAATAGGTGCCCGATCCTACCCTGCCGGAATCCCTCCGATGACTTCTGTGCCCGCGACGTTCAAGGCCCTGCGCATCCATCAGGTCGACAAGAAGACCGAGGCGCGGCTCGAAGCGATCACCTTGAGCGATCTCAGCGCCGGTCAGGTGGTGATCCGCGTCGCGTACTCGTCGATCAACTACAAGGACGCCCTCGCCGTGACCGGCAAGGGCAAGATCATGCGCGGCTACCCGAAGGTGGCCGGCATCGATCTGTCCGGCACGGTGGTCAGCAGCGAAGTGCCGGACTACAAGCCGGGCGATGCCGTGGTGGTCACCGGCGGCAATGTCGGCGAAGTATTCGACGGCGGCTTTGCCGAATACGCCCGCGTGCCGGCCGAAGCCGTGGTGCCGCTGCCACCGGGCCTGAGCCTGCACGAGGCGATGGCACTCGGCACGGCCGGCTACACCGCGGCGCTCGCGCTGCGCCGCATGCTCGAAAACCACCAGACGCCGGATCTGGGCCCGATCGCCGTCACCGGTCCGACCGGCGGCGTCGGTTCGATCGCGATCGCGCTGTTCAAGCGCGCCGGCTTCACCGTCGCCGCGATCACCGGCAAGCCGGGCGCCGAAAAGTATCTGCGTGACCTCGGTGCCGACGAGATCGTCGACCGCAACACGCTCGATGTCGGCAGCAAGCCGCTGGAAACCGCGCGCTGGGGCGGCGCCGTCGACAACCTCGGCGGCGACACGCTGGCCTACCTCACCCGCACCGTGAAGCCCTGGGGTACGATCGGCGCGATCGGTCTGGCGCAGGCGCCAACGCTCGCGACCACGGTCATCCCGTTCATCCTGCGCGGCGTCAGCCTGCTCGGCATCTGGTCGGTGGAATGCCCGCGCAGCTGGCGTCTGGCGATCTGGGATCGCCTTGCCGGCGACTGGAAGCCGAACGGCCTGACCACCTTGATCGCCCCGCGCACGGTGACGCTCGACGACGTGCCGGCCGTGGCCGAAGAACTGGTCGCCGGCAAGGCGCAGGGCCGGGTCGTGGTCCGCATCGGCAGCGATCTCTGATCCTGCCGGTCGACGTCGCCACCCGCCGCGCCATGAGCCAGCCCCGCGATCCGCACGCCGGCCACGGTCATGATCACGACCATGATCACGACCATGGTCATGGTCACGGCCACGGGCATGATCACGGGCACGGCCATGCGCACGCGCCGGCCGCTGGCGCCGAGGCAAAGCCGGCGGCCAAGGCCCATGCGCACGGCCATCGTCACGGACATGGTCATGGGCATGGCCACAATCATGGGCATGGGCATGGTCACCACCACGGCAGCAGCAACGAGACGCGGCTGCGCTGGGCGCTGATCATCACGGCGGTGTTCTGCGTCGTCGAAGTCGCAGGCGGCGTTGTTTCCGGCTCGCTGGCGCTGATCGCCGACGCCGTGCACATGCTGACCGACGCCGGCTCGCTGCTGCTGGCGCTGGTCGCGCTGCGCATCGCGAAGAAGCCGGCCGACGCCCTGTTCTCGTATGGCCGCGCCCGCTACGAAGTGCTCGCGGCGTTCGTCAATGGGCTGGCGCTGCTGGTGCTGAGCGGCTGGATCGTCGTCGAATCGATCCAGCGGCTGATCGTGCCGGAGCCAGTGATTGGCAGCACGATGCTGGTCGTCGCGCTGCTCGGCTTTGCCGCGAACCTCGTCAGCTTCCTCGTGCTGCGCGATGGCGAGGATTCGCTGAACCTGCGCGGCGCGATGCTGCACGTGCTGGGCGATCTGCTTGGCTCCGCGGCAGCTGCGGCGGCAGCGGTGGCGATCATGCTGACCGGCTGGACGCCGATCGACCCGATCCTGTCCGGCTTCGTCGCGCTGCTGATCCTGAAGGGCGGCTGGCGCGTGACCCGCGAATCCGCTCACATCCTGCTCGAAGGCGCGCCGCACGATCTCGATGCCGAAACCGTCGCGCTCGATCTCGCGGCCAGCGTGCCCGGTGTCACCGGCATCCACCACCTGCATGCCTGGTCGCTGACCGACAAGCACCCGGTGATGACGATGCATGCCGTGCTCGCCGAAGGCACCGACCGCGACGCCGCTCTGACCGCGATCCAGCAGCGCCTGCATGCCCGCTACGGCGATGTCCACGCCACCGTGCAGATCGAACAGGTGGCCTGCGCCGGCGGTGGCTGCGGCGGCGTCACGCCGCACTGATTCGTGCCGATGGCGGATGCCGTCGACGTGACTGACCACGCAGTTGGAAAAGCGCCCGGCCTGATTCGCCGCGCGCGTCCTGCCGATGCTGCCGCGATCCTCGCGCTCGAAGCGATCTTTCCGTCAGACCGGATGACGATCCGCTCGATCCGCCGCTTCCTGCGCGTGCCGAGCGCGAGCGTGTGGATCGCCGAGCACGACGGCAGCGTCGTCGGCAACCTGATCTGGCTGCGCCGCGCCGGCAGCCGTGCGGCCCGCATCTACTCGGTCGTCGTCGCCCCGGAAGCGCGTGGGCTAAAGCTCGCTCAGCGGCTGATCGCCGCGATGGAGCAGGAAGCCACCCGTGCGGTCTGCGCGACCGCGACGCTCGAAGTGCGCGCGGACAACACCGCCGCGCGATCGCTGTACGCCCGGTTGGGCTATGCCGAAACCCGGACCCTGCCCGGCTATTACGACGACGGGGCCGATGGGCTGCGGCTGGAAAAGCAGCTTGTCAGCAACGCCAGTTGAACCACTGAGGAGGAGGCGTTCGATCCATGGCAACCAACCAACTGAATCGAGGCGAATCACGCCGTCTGATGTACCTGGAGAACAAGGACGGCCTGATCGATGGCGCTCGGGCGCGCATCGGTTGGGTCACCTTCTCGAAAACGGGCCGAACCGTCTATTACCGCGGCCGTTCGCTCACGTCCGCCGGCGGACGCCTCGTGAGTGGCAACTTCGTCGATAGCGACTCGTCGGAAAAGTTCTGGGTATCCGGCGTCAAGCGGCGTGGCTCAAATGCCCATCCGGCCGAATCGGTGCATGTGGTGGTCGATGACGATGCGCAAGAGGCGTACGCGCTCGCCCGTCAGTCGCGACCGTCGTCTGGTGATGCGATGGCAGCAGGCAAAGCCAGCAAAGCTTCCGGCGTCATCCGACGATAGCGGGCTTGCAGCCAGCGCAACTGGAAGCCGACCTTCGCTGCTTCCGCGACTTCGTTCAGATACCAGGCGTTGACCGCGCCGCCGACCAGGGCGCCGATCACCGGCACCGCGCCGCCGGCCTTGCGCAGGCCCATGCGGCGGGTGAACGCCCCGGCGAGGTTGCTCAGGCTGAACACCGCGGCTTCCTTGGCCAGTTCGCGTTCGGCGGTGCGTTCAAGGCCGTCGCGGACGGCGGCGGCGCGCGTTGAAACGTCGTGTTCGAGCGCCGCCAGCGCGTCGCGCTTCTCGTCCAGCGTGTTGGCGGAGGCCATCGCGAACACGGCAATCGGCACCAGGCGGGCGATGTCTTCGCTGCAATCCTCGCCGTAACAGAGCCCGGTGCGGTGGATGATGCGGAAGGTCTGCACCAGGAGCGTCGGCACGTCGGCGATCATGCCGGCGGCGCCGGCCACGCCGAACACCGCGCCCGTGCCGCCGGCCAGCGCTGCGCCGCGACGGCGGACATGACCGGCCACCTGATCGCAGCGCGCCAGATCCTGCGTGCGCAGCGCGGACAGATCGGTGACGCCGGCGCGATCGAGGATCGAGCGGCGATCGGCGACGACGGCGGCGGTGCGCTGCACCTGATCCAGTGCCGATTTCAGCCAATCCGCCGGGATCGCCCGCTGCACCGCCTGCGCCGCCGGCGACAGTGCGCGACCGAAGGCCTGGGTGATGAGGTCCGGCGGGGTGTCGCGCCAGCGCGCGATGCGGCGCAACTGTTCCAGCTCGTACGGGGTCGGCATCCGGCCTCCGGGGCTCGTGTGAGTGCAGCGGCGCCATCCTGACGCAGCGGCGGCCGGCGTGCCGGGCGGGCGGCAGCGAAACCGGCCGTCACGATCCTCGGAATGCAACCCCCGCTGTTCCCTTTTTGGCGGCATCTGTCGTGATTTCAATGGCAACGGTGCCGATCACGACCCCGATCAGGCATCATTCCGACCCATGTGCCTGATCGCCTTCGCCTGGAACGCCCACCCCTCGGCCCCGCTCGTGCTCATCGCCAATCGCGATGAATTCCACGCGCGGCCCACAGCGCCGCTGGCGCCCTGGGAGGGCCTGCCGGACATCCTCGGCGGGCGTGATCTGGTCGAAGGCGGCGGCTGGTTGGCGCTCGACCAGCGCCGGCCGCGTCTTGCCGCGGTGACCAACGTCCGCGAACCGGTGCCGCCGAGCGGGCTCAAGTCGCGCGGCGGGCTGGTGCGCGAATTCCTGACCGGCGACGACCTCGCCGTCAGCTACGCCGAGCTGCGCCGGGTCGACGGCAACGATTTCGGGCCGTTCAACCTGCTGCTGTGGGATGGCGAGGAGCTGGTCGTCGCGACCAATCGCCTGAAGCCGCGCTGGGAAACGGTGTCGCCGGGCGTGCATGGCCTGTCGAATGGCGCGTTCGACCAGCCGTGGCCGAAGACCACGCGGCTGAGCGCGGCCTTGTCCGCCTGGCTGGCGCCGAACGACCCGACAACACCGAATCTGGATCTGGCGCCGTTGTACGCCGCGCTGGCCGACGAGCAACGCCCGGATGATGCCGCGCTGCCGAACACCGGTGTCGGCATCGAGCGCGAGCGCGTGCTGTCGACCGCGTTCATCCGCCTGCCCGGTTACGGCACGCGCGCCAGCCAGATCGTGATCATCGGCGCCGACGGCCGCACGCTGTTCGCCGAACGCCGTTTCGGCGAAGACGGTGGCGTGACCGGCGAGCAGCGGATCGAGTTTCAGCGCAGCTAGCCGCGCCCGCACGGCGTGCCGGCCACATCGGCGCGCCGTCAGCCTCCCCTACGCGCCAAGCCGCAGCGCCCCATCCACCGGCAGGATCGCGCCATTCAGATAGGCCGAGGCCGGCGACAGCAGGAACGCCACCGCGCGGGCGATCTCGTCCGGCTCGCCGAGGCGGCCCATCGGAATCTGCGACAGTTCCTTGGCCTGCTGCGCCGCCGTCAGGTTGGTCGTTTCCGCCCACAGGATGTGCCCGGGCGCGACCGCATTCACGCGCACGCGTGGTGCGAGTTCCACCGCCAGCGTCTCGGTCAGCGACCACAGCGCGGCCTTCGCGGCGTTGTAGGGCGCGAAGCCGGGCCGGGCATGGCGGGCCAGCGTGTCGAGGATGTTGACCACCGCCGCGTGCTCGCCGAACAGCGGCAGGCAGGCTTGGGTCAGCAGCAGCGGGGCCTTGAAGTTCGAGGCGATCAGTTCGTCGAACAGTGCGGGGGTGATCGATCCCATCGGCGTGCGGCGGTAGCCGGAGGCATTGTTGACCAGCGCGTCGAGCCGGCCCCAACGCGCGTGCGCGTCCACCGCGAGCTGCGCCACGGCGGCATCGTCGGCCAGTTCGGCATGCAGCACGATGGCGGAATCAGCCCGGATCGCGTTCAGGCTAGCGGCCAGCGCCGTGCCTTCACCCTGCGACTGCCGGCAATGGATGACGACCTTCATCCCGGCCGCGTGCAAGCGCTCGACGATCGCCGCGCCAACGCGTCTGGCGCTGCCGGTGACCAGCGCCACGCCGGCGAGCGGCGTCAGGGCGTCCTGCGGCTGCGTGCTGGTCATCGTTCGTCCCGTATCCTGTGGCTGGTGCGGAAAATTCCGGACCGCATTATCGACCATCGCATTCGACCGTCGTCGGCGGCGCGCCCGGCACGATGCTCGCGTCGCCCGGTGTCACTTCCGCTTCCCAGCCCATCCAGACCTCGTCCGTGAACGATCTCCTGCAAGTCATCCTGCTCGGCATCATCGAAGGCATCACCGAATTCCTGCCGATTTCCTCGACCGGCCATCTGCTGATTGCCGAGCAGCTCGGTCTGGGCGCCCGCTCGGACCTGTTCAACATCGTGATCCAGGCCGGTGCGATTCTCGCGGTGACCTTCATCTACTGGTCGCGGCTGTGGTCGCTGGCCACCGGCCTGAAACAGCCGGACAACCGCGATTACGTGCTGAAGCTCGGCGTTGCGTTCCTGATCACCGTGGTACTCGGGCTCGTCGTCAAGAAACTCGGCTTCAAACTGCCGGAGGAAATCACGCCGATCGCCTGGGCCCTGATCATCGGCGGCGTCTGGATGCTGGCGGCCGAATGGTTCGCCGGCAAACGCCCGGACCACGCGCAGATCCTGTGGACGGTGGCGATCGCCGTCGGCATCGCGCAGGTCGTGGCCGGCGTGTTTCCGGGCACTTCGCGCTCGGCCTCGACCATCTTCGCGGCGATGCTGATCGGCGGCGCGAGTCGCGCGGCGGCCACCGAATTCGCGTTCCTCGTCGGCATCCCGACGATGTACGCCGCCAGCGCCTACGAGCTGTACGGCGAGCTGAAGGCGGGAGGCGGCAGCGAGAACTGGGGCAATGTCGCCGTCGGCTTCGTGGTGTCGGCCGTCGTCGCGTTCGTCGCCGTGAAATGGTTGCTGCGCTATATCCAGAGCCACCGCTTCACCGCGTTCGCGGTCTACCGCATCGCGCTCGGTGCCGCGCTGCTCGGCTGGGTGGCGACGCGCTGAGTGTCCGCCACTGTGTGCTAGGGGGTGACCGGCAGCCGCACCAGCGGCGCGTTCAGCCCTTCGCTGGAGACGAACAGCGACTGCCCGTCCGGCGCGAACGTGCCGGCCTCGGCCTGTTTGAGGTGGCCGTAGCCAAGCGCTTCCGGTGTCTGGTTCAGGGTTTCGACCCACGACTGCCCCGGCGCGCGCCGATACAGCAGCACGTCCTTGTAGGTGACGACGAGCACCCGGCCGCCATCCGGCGACAGGTCCAGCGCCGTCGGTTGGCCGAAGAACGCGCCGATGCCCGGATGCAGGATCTGATCGAGCGGCGAGCGCCGTGGAATGCTGCGGACCTCGCCGAGCAGCTCGGGCGTGGCGACACCGACCGGCGGCGTCGCGGTCGGCAGCGGCAGGCGGTACAGGCGCTGCGGGTACTCGCGCTTGGTCAGCAGGATCACCGCGTGATCGACCGGATCGACCGTCATCGATTCGCAGTCGCGCGGGCCATCGGCGTAGCGAAAATCGAGCTGCCACAACAGCTTGGCGTCACCGGTGCGGCCGGGATCGGTCACCGCGTACAAGGTGACGGCGACGCGGTTGGCCTTGTTGTCGCCGACATCGGCAATCAGCAGCGCCGGCTTGCCGTTCCAGTCGAACGCGGCGATGTCTTCCCAGTCGATCGCACTGATGCCGGGGATGCGCGTGCTGCCGAGATCTTCGCCATCGAAGCCGATCCGGTACAGCACCGCGCCGTCGCCACTGTCGTTATGGCCCCAGAGCACGGTCGGGTCGGCGCGGGAGACGGTCAGCCCGCTCAGTTCGTCGACCGCCGCGCCCTGCAAGGTCGCCGCTGTCGCGCCGGCGCCGGGCTGCGACAGCAGCGCGCAGGAATTGAGCAGCAGCACGGCACCGAGCACGACACGCGGCAGCAGGCGAAGCATCATCAAAAGGCTCGAACGGTGGAAGCGGCGATGGAACAGATCATTCCGGCGATGGCGATGGCGCGCTGCCGACGGCTGGCATCATAACGGCGACCTGCCACGGCAACGCCAGACACAAAAAACCCGGCCGGAGCCGGGTTAAGTCGAGAAGAGACATTGCTGTTCAAGCAAGATATCTGCCAACTGTTGCCGGGCGATGACGCGAAGGCCGCGCAAGCTGCCTCCAGACCCAAAGCCAAGCCGCTGCCGCCCGCCCGATTCCGACCTGACCATGCGCATCCACTGGCTGCAACACGCTGATTTTGAAGACCTTGGCTGCATCGGGCCGTGGCTCGCCGCGCGTGGTCACACGGTGATCGGCCACCGCCTGTATGCCGGCGAGCCGGTGCCGGCGGTCTCCGAATTCGACGCCCTGATCGTCATGGGCGGGCCGATGAACATCCATGAGCACGACGCGCATCCATGGCTGCGCGCCGAAAAGGCGCTGATCCGCACCGCAATCGACGCCGGCCGCCGCGTGCTCGGCATCTGTCTGGGCGCACAACTGATCGCCGATGTGCTCGGCGGCCCGGTGACGCGCAACGTGGAACCCGAAATCGGCTGGCACGCGCTCGATCTGACTGCCGAAGGCCGCGCGCACCCGCTGTTCGCCGACCTGCCGGCGCGCTTCACCGGCTTTCACTGGCATGGCGACACCTACGCGCTGCCGCCGGGCGCGGTCTGTCTGGCCACGAGCGAGGCCTGCGCGCAGCAGGCGTTTGCCTGGGACGGCAGCCGCGTGCTCGGCCTGCAGTTCCATCTGGAAGTGACGCAGGCCAACGCCGAGGAATGGTTCCGGCATGAAGCTGTGACGCCGTCGCGCTACGTCCAGACACCGGCGGCGATCCTCGGCAGAACGGCTGCTTTCGCGCTGAACAACGACTCTATGTGCCGGATTTTGCAGCGGTTTTTCTGACGCCAACGACTCAGGTCGTGGCCCACATCCGCATCAGGTTGTGATAGCAGCCGGTCAGCCGCGCCAGCTCCGCGCTTTCGCCATGGCGGGCGCGCAACGCGAGGATCGACATGTCCAGCTCGTACAGCAGGCGGCGGCGCTCGTCTTCATGGACCATGCTTTCGACCCAGAAATACGAGGCCAGCCGCACGCCGCGGGTCACCGGCTGCACCCGGTGCAGGTTCGCGGCCGGATACAGGATCGCATCGCCGGCGCGCAGCTTGATCGACTGCGAACCGTGGTGATCCTCGATCACCAGCTCGCCGCCTTCGTACTCGCGCGGGTCGCTCAGGAAGATCGTCACGGCGATGTCGGCGCGCACCTGCGTGCCGGTCGGTGCCCAGGTTCTGAGCGCGGTGTCGACATGGTTGTCGAACTGGTTGGCGACCGTGTCGTAGCGATTGAACAGCGGCGGGAAGATCTTCTTCGGCAGCGCGCCGGTGAAGAACATCACGCTCTGTCCGAGGCTGTCGAGGACCATCGCCCGCGCCGCACGCGCCGCCTTGCCGTCTTCCGGAAGCTGGCGATTGGAGCGCGCCGGCACACCGGGCTGCGGCGTAGCCGGGCGCTGCTCGCTCCAGTCCGCCTGCTCGATGATCGAACGGATGCGGGCAACGACGGGGGCGGGCAGCACTTCGGGCACCTTCAGCAGCATCGCGATCTCCAGCGGACGGGTGCGCATTAGGCATCAGATGCACGCCGCCTGATAGCCGGTAGAAATCACCGACTGTGCGGCAGCACACGCTGCCGACCGCTCGCGACAGCGGCTGCTTCAGAACGCCGACGCGCCGATCACCAGCGCCACCAGCAGCGAAGTCCCGCCGATCACCGCACCCACGGTGCGTCGCCGCTGGGTCATCGTCCACAGCGCCACGCCGCTCAGCGACAGCAGCAGGATGCTGCCGGCCAGCGTGTCGATCAGCAGCACCCAGCCGACGCCAAGGCCCACGCCCTTGTGCAGGTTGTTCAAGGTGGCGAAGACGTTGTTGCTGCCGCGCTTGACCGTGACGAAACCGTTGCCGACCCAGTATTCGGCCTGCACCGAGGCCGCCGGCGTGACGAAGCCGATGGTCCAGCGCGCCGGCTGCGCCACCGGCTGATCGCCCCAGATCACGTCGCGACCCGGTTCGGCACGGACGCGGCCGGCGTCGCGATCCAGCTTCAGTTCGCCCTTGAGCCACGCCGCCAGCGCTTTCGGGTTGTCCGGGCGCTCGGCCGGCAAGGCCAGTTGCACAGTGTCTTCCTGCGTCTGCGCTGCCGGAATCTTCAGCACGTTGCGGTGATTCAGCAGAATGCCGCTGACCCCGAACAGCAGGCCGAGTGCGGCGCCCCACAGGCCGATCCAGCCATGCGCGGTGCACAGGAAACGAACGGTGCGCGCTCGGCGAGAGGCTGCTGGGGCTGCGGCCGCCGGGGTGGCGGCGGGGGTGGCGGTGCTCATGTCGGGTTCGCGGGAATTAGATCTAACTTGTTATGAAACGGCCGCTCAGGGATGCGACCACATCCGCAGCAGGTTGTGATAACTGCCGGTCAGCGCAGTCACGGCAGCGCCATCGCCGCCGGTGGCGATCAGACGCTGGATCGCCTGATCGAGGTCGAACAGCACGGTGCGCTGGCCATCGTCGGCGATGAGACTCTGCACCCAGAAGAAGCTCGCCAGCCGCTGACCTCGAGTGACCGGCGTCACCCGGTGCAGGCTCGATGCCGGATACAGCACGGCATCGCCCGCCGGCAGCTTCACGCTTTGCGCGCCGTAACGGTCCTCGATCAGCAGCTCACCGCCGTCGTAGCTGTCCGGATCGCTCAGGAACACGGTCAGCGACAGGTCGGTGCGCAGCTTCCGCGCCGTGCCCGGCAGCAGGCGCACGGCGTTGTCGATGTGCTGGCCGAAGGTCATGCCGCCGTCGTAGCGATTGAACAGCGGCGGGTAGACCTGATTCGGCAGCGCCGCGCTGATGAACAGCGGATGGCGCTCGAACGCGGCCAGCACCCGATCGCCCAGGCGCTGCGCCGTCTCGGAGTTTTCGGCGATCTGCAGGTTGTGCTTGACCGCCGCGCCCTGCCGCCCGGCCGTCGCGCGGCCGTCCACCCAGTCGCTGCCGGCGTCGGCCAGCCCTTGCCTCAGGTCGGCCACGGTGGCGGCATCAAGCACGTTCGGCAGGCGGACGAGCATCAGAACCGAACGCCGACGGTGGCGACCACGGTGCGACCGCGGCCGGGCACGGCGCGGCCGTTTTCGGAGGCGATGATCGCGTCGAGATAGGCGGAATCGAGCAGGTTCTGCACGTTCAGGCGCAGGTCGAACGTCGGCCGCAGCCAGGCCACGGTGAGGTCGCAGCGGGTGTAGGCATCGACCTGCGTCGTGTTCGCCGTGGTGACGTAGCGCGGGCCGACGTAATAGACGCCGCCGCCGGTTTCGACCTGCCCGCCGTAGATCTCGCCGATGCGATAGGTCGTGAACAGCGACGCGGCGTTGCGCGGCGTGTTCGGCAGGCGGTTGCCTTCGAAGCTGATGCGCGCGGCACCGGTGCCGCTGCCGTCGAGGGTATCGACCAGTTCGCTGTCGAGGAAGGTGTAGCCGCCGATGATCTGCAGCGCGTGGGTGACTCTGCCGACGGCGCTCACCTCGAAGCCGCGCACCTGGGTGCGGCCATCGAGGCGCACGGTGTTGGTCACCGGGTCCGTCGTGCGGGCATCGGTCCTGTCGATCAGGAACGCGGCGGCGCTCAGGCTCAAGGTGTTGTTCAGCAGATCGAGCTTGGTGCCGAGCTCGTACGAACGATTGCGTTCCGGGCCGACCAGCGCCTGCGCCGCCGAGATCGTCACCGCTTCGGCGCTCGGGTTGAACGAGGTGCCGTAGGACGCGTAGCTGCTGATCCAGTCGACCGGCTGCCAGATCAGCCCGCCACGGACGCTGGTGGCGGTATCGGTGCGCTCGAACATGGTGCGCGCGCCGGTGGCGACAGTCAGCGCGTTGGAGCGCGCTTCGTAGCGGTCGTACCGGATGCCGGCCACAGCCTTGAAGGTCGGCGTCAGGGTGACGGCATCATTGACGTAGATCGCCAGCGTATCGCCGACGCCGCGGGTATCGGTGCTCGCGGTGCGCGTGGTGCCGTCTGCCGTCGGGCCGGGCGTGAAGTTGCCAAGCGAATCGGTCTGGCGCGGGCTGGTGGCGAAGTTCCGGGCCCGCGTGCGGTCTTGCCCGACCTCGCCGCCGAGCACGAGGCTGTGACGGAACGGCCCGGTATCGAACGTGGCCAGCAGGTCGAGCTGGTCGTACAGCGAATAGTCGTCGACCACGCGATCGCGCCGGTCGGACTGCACGGTGACCTGGTCCAGCGGCGTGCCGGGCGGCGATACCGGGCACGGCGCGGCCGCGGTGTTGAACGCCGCTGTGCAGACGCGGTACGGCGTCGGCCGCGCCTCGACACGGGTGTCCTGCACGATGACCTGGTTGCGCAGCGCCAGATTGCCGTTGAAGCGCTGATCCCAGCGGGCGCGAACGACGTTGGCATCCTGATCGAAGTAATCGTCGGTATCGCCGTAGAAGCGGTTGCGCGAGACATCCGCGACTCGGCCGAACGCGAACGGCAGGCCGTAGTCCGGGATGTCGGCATTGCGCTGCACCAGCGCGCTGATGGTGAATTCGCTGGCCTCGCCGATGCCGAAGCGCAAGCTCGGCGCGAGCCCAAAATCCTTCGCCTCGACCACATCGCGAGTCGAGCCGATGTCCTGCGCGAACGCGTTCAGGCGCACGGCGGCGTGGTCGCTCAGCGGCTGGTTCAGATCGATCGTGGTGCGATACCAGTCGTCGCTGCCGATCGAGCCGGTGATCGAGCGTGCCGCCTTCAGGCTCGGCAGCTTGGTCACCTGGTTGATCACGCCGCCAGTCGAGCCGCGACCGAAGAACAGCGATGACGGGCCTTTCAGCACTTCGATGCTGTCGAGCTCGAAGGTGTCGCGCCGGTACTGTGCGCGGTCACGGGCACCATCCAGAAAGATGTCGGTGCGTGCCGTGAAGCCGCGCAGGTTGACGTTGTCGCCGATCTGCCCGCCTTCGCCGGCACTGAGCGTGATGCCCGGCACGTTGCGCAGCGCATCGGTCAGGTTGGTGGCGTTCTGGGCATCGAGCACGGCGCGGTTGATCACGGTGACGCTCTGCGGAATGTCGCGCAGCGCAGTGTCGGTCTTCGCCCCGACGCTCGACGTCACCGGCTTGAAGTCGCCGGCTCGGGTGCCGTGCACCTGCACTTCGTCCAGTTCGACCGAGGCAGCGGCGGCGACCTCCGTCGGTTCGGCCGGTGCGGCCGGTTCGGCGCCGTACGCGGCACCGCAGCCAAGCATCAGCACGGCGAGGGCAATCGGGGTTCGCGGCAGCGAAGCCAGACCGCGGGCAGCATCGACAGCATTCATTGCGAGGCGCACTCCATGGGATTCGGATCGGGGTCGCGCGATGACACGAGGCGCATCGGCGAATGGCTGGCGATCCGGCAGAGCGGAGTGGCTGGCAAGGTCTGAAGCGCCGGCCGGGCACGCGGCCCGGCCGGATGACGCGGAACTACTTGGTCAGCAGCAGCTTGCCGGCCCGCGTGACCTGGAGCAGGTAACGCTCGCCCTGATGGACGATCGTCAGCCGCCGCGAGCGGGCGAACAGGCGACGGCTGTCGAGTTCGTCGACGGCCATCGGGCTGGCATCACCGGGCTGCGCGGCGGCGGCGGCCATCGTGCGCGGGGGGGTCGGCATCGGGGAGCGAAGCGCAGTCATCGGGGCGTCTCCAGATTCGTCGAGGCCCCAATTTATTGCGAACGCTTCTCATTTGCAAGATTTTTGTTCGACTCGCTCAGATACCGATTCCAAGCAGCGCCGCAATTCCCAGTGCCGCAAACAGCGCGGCCGCGACATAGCGCACCAGCTTGAAGCTCAGGCGCGCGCTCAGCCGCTCGGCGAACAGCACGGCCGGCGCGTCGGCGATCATCATGCCCAAGGTCGTGCCGCCGACCACGGCCAGCAGCGAGTCGAAGCGCGCCGCCAGGGTCACGGTCGCCAGTTGGGTCTTGTCGCCAATCTCGGCGAGAAAGAACGTGATCACGGTGACCATGAACACGCCGTACTGACCGCGCGGCGCGGCGTCCTGCTCGTCCAGCGTGTCCGGCACGAGGGCCCAGGCACCGATCGCGAGGAAGGTGACGCCGACCATCCAGCGCAAGGTGTCCGGCGTGAACTGATCGCGGATCCAGGCACCGAAGAAGCCGGCGAGGCCGTGATTGGCAATGGTCGCCACCAGAATGCCGAGCAGGATCGGCAACGCCTGCCGGCGGTAGCGCACCGCCAGCAGCAGGGCAAGCAACTGAGTCTTGTCGCCGATCTCGCCAATGGCGACGACCAGCGTGGAAATGCCGAACGCTTCGAACATGGGAACGGGTACTCCGGGGTCAGGCGAATCGTGGACGATTGACACGCGGCCTCGCCCGACCCCGGGAAAGACTGCGCGTCAAAGGTCTCGCCTGATGCGGGAAAGGGCTTCCCGATCTGGATGCGCCACAGTCTTGCGACCGATTGTGTTGACGCATCCCCCGATCAACAGCCGCCGATATGACTGGCACTGCGCCGGGTGACTACTCCCCAATGAGTGCGCGCAGTCTACCCGATCGTGCTGCGCTGCCGGGCGATCAGCGCGTCCTTGTCGGCCCACAGCGCGTTGACCCAATGCTGGAAACGCTCGCGGAAGGCTTCGTCGTCCTGATAATCGCCACCGAGCAGTTCGACCGGCAGCGGCTTCACGTCGACCTGCACGAAGGCCGCATTCTGCTCGCCGCACAGCCAGCTCCACAGCTTGGAGCGCGCATTGCCGGTTGGCCGATAGACCAGCGTCACGTCGACGAGCCCGGCGAACTGCTCGCCCATCGCGTTCAAGGTGAAGCTGAAGCCGCCGGACTTTGGCCGCAGCAGGTGCCGGTACGGCGAGGCCTTGGCCTGCGCTTTCTCCGGCGTGTAGCGCGTGCCTTCGAGGAAGTTCACGACCGCGATCGGGCGACGCTTGAACTTCTCGCAAAAGCGACGCGTGGTTTCGAGATCGGAATTGCGCAGCCCCGGGTTCTTCGCGATCGCTGCAGCCGAATTGCGCTTCATGAACGGCATGTCCAGCGCCCAGCAGACGAAGCCGACCAGCGGAATCCAGATCAGCTCGCGCTTCATGAA
>FRDC01001057.1_pt1 | contig 28355 bp, 26 predicted proteins | sample 1106171 | NCBI WGS metagenome assembly FRDC01 (sample SAMEA3930566, study PRJEB13176) | freshwater metagenome | biome: Drinking water system; feature: drinking water; material: water | place: Singapore | collected 2014-12-20 | reverse complement strand
GTCGGCGATGGCGCGGAACTTGGCGAAGTCGATGACGCGGGGGTAGGCCGAGTAGCCGCACATGAGCACCTTGGGCTTGTGCTCGATGCAGACCTTGCGCACCGCGTCGTAGTCGATGCGCTCGAACTCGGGGTGCGCGGGCTCGTAGTGCAGGGGGTAGAAGACGGGCTTGTGGTAGACACCGGAGAAGTTGATGCTCATGCCGTGGGAGAGGTGGCCACCGTCTTTGAGCACTAGGGAGCAGAAGGTGTCGCCGGGCTTGAGCAGGGCCATGAACGCGGCGGTGTTGGCCTGTGCGCCCGAGTGGGGCTGCACGTTGGCGAACTTGCAGCCGAAGAGGGCCTTGGCGCGGTCCCGGGCGATGGTCTCGATGGCATCGTGGTGAACACAGCCGCCGTAGTAGCGTGCGCCCGGATAACCCTCGGCGTACTTGTTGGTGAGCCACGAGCCCATGGTGTGCATGACGGCGGGCGAGACGTGGTTCTCGCTGGCGATGAGCTCGATGGTGGTGTGCTGGCGACGCTGCTCGGCGGTCATGTGTCCGGCGATCTCGGGGTCGCGGGCGTTGAGCAGGTCGAGGAGGCCGGAAGAGAGTTGATCGTGAGCCATGAGGGATCGTACGGGCGAAGGGTGAATGGGGCGGCGGCGATGGTGGCGTGCGGGCAGGTTGCGGCCGCGCGACGAGCGGCTGGTTTCTCGCGTGGCACGCGCCGCCGAGCCGGCGTGTACCACGGCACCGGACGAGCTGACCGCTCGCGCGGGCACGCGGCACCGGGCGAGCACTCAGAGTTTCTTCAGGGCCGCCACCAGTTCATCGATGTGTTCGCGGGTGTGTGCCGCGCTGATCTGCACGCGCAGGCGGGCGTGGCCCTCGGGCACGACGGGGTAGCCGAAGCCGATCACGAACACGCCAAGTTCGAGCAGGCGCTTGCTCATGGCGATGGCCTTGGCGGTGTCGTGGACGATGATGGGGCAGATGGCGGTGGGTGATTCGAGCACGTTGAAGGCCGCGGCACGGATGGCGGTGCGTGCGTAGGTCACGTTGTCGCGGAGGCGCTGCACACGGTCGGGCTCTTTGAGCAGAATCTCGATGGCCTTGGCGGCGGAGCAGGCGACGGTGACGGGGAGGGCGTTGGAGAAGAGCGTGGGCCTGCCGCGCTGCACGAGCATGTCGCAGACTTTCTTTGAGCCGGCGACGAAGCCACCTGCCGCGCCGCCGAGGGCCTTGCCGAGCGTGCCGGTGAAGATGTCGACGCGGTTGGCCCCCTGCGCGGCTAGGGCGCCTTCGTGCCCGCGTGCCTTCGTGCCTTCGGGGGCATCGACCATGCCGTAGTGCTCGTGTGTGCCGCGGCCGAGGTGGCCCATCACTCCGTGGCCGTGTGAATCGTCAACGACGAGCACGGCGTTGTATTGATCACAGAGGGCGCGCATGGCGGGCAGGTCGGCGATGGAGCCTTCCATGCTGAAGACCCCGTCGGTGACGACCCAGATAACGCCGGTGACATCCTTGTTGGCACGGGCTTCCTTGAGGCGAGTTTCGAGGCCGGCGAGGTCGTTGTTCTTGTAGACGCTCTTGTGGACACCCTTCTTGATGACCGTGGTGAGGCGGATGGCATCGATGATGCAGGCGTGGTTGAGTTCATCGGAGATGAGCATGTCGCCGGACTCGGCGAGGGTGGGGAAGAGGGCCTCGGCGGCGGTCCATGCGCTCACGAAGGTGTATGCGGACTCGGTGCCCATGAGTTCGGCGATGCGCCTCTCAACGGCCTCGTGGGGTGTGAAGGTGCCGCAGATGAAGCGGACGCTGGCGGTGCCCGCGCCGAAGTCGCGCAGGCCCTTGAGCCCGGCCTCGATCACCTCGGGGTGGTTGGCGAGGCCCAGGTAGTTGTTGGAACAGAAGCAGAGCACGCGCCGGGTGGCACCGTCGGGCGTGCGGACGCGGACGGCGGCATCCATGGGTGAGTCGATGACGCGCAGGTGCTTGTACTGGCCGGCGGCGTGCAGGCCGTCAAGAACACCGGCCAACCGTGATTCGAGCTTGGACATCGAGACCTCCGAAGAGCCTGAGAGCACGGCGCGGCAGGCTGCGAAACGTGGCCTGCACGGCGACTGTACGGCCCCGAGTGCGATAGTTGGCGGAAGGCCGAAACCAAAGCGCGGCATCGGCCGTAGACTCACGACTGTTGGGGCGGTGTCGCCCCTGACTGCGGCCGAACCGATCTCCTGCCTCCGCCTGCCCTCAACCCTATGGAGTTTTTCATCATGTGCCGATTTGCCTGCGTTGCGTCTGTTGTGCTTGTGGCCGCCGGTGGCCTTGCGATGCTCACGGGCATGGGGAAGGGCGTTGACACCTCCACGGCGGTTGCGACTGCGCAGGCCGAGGGGTTCAAGATTGACCCGGTGCATTCGATGATCTTGTTCAGGATTCAGCACAACGGCGTGGCGTACAGCGGCGGGCGGTTCAACGAGTTCTCCGGCACGTTCAACCTCGACGCGGCCAAGCCCGAGGCGAGCTCGGTGGACCTGACGATCAAGATCGAGTCGGTGGACACCGCCGCGGGCAAGCGCGACCAGCACTTGAAGAGCAACGACTTTTTCGCAGCCAAGGAGTTTCCTGAGGCGACGTTCAAGTCGACGGGCGTGAAGGCGGGGTCGGAGCCGGGCACCTTCGAGGTGAGCGGCGACCTGACGATCCGCGGCACGAAGAAGCCCGTCACGATCAAGGTGAAGGAAACCGGGCGCGGCCAGGGTCAGCGCGGCGGTGAGTTGGCGGGGATGTGGGCCGAGACGACGATCAAGCGGTCGGACTTCGGTGTGAACTTCATGGTGGGCAAGATGCTGAGCGATGAGGTGCTGCTGACGTTCTCGTTCGAGGGCGGCAAGTAAGGCGCGAGCGGGCGCGTGCGTGTGTACCCAACGCCCGGTCAATGACCGGGCGTTTTTCTTTGGGGATGGTGTGGCAACAATGCTCGCATGAACGAGTTGGAGCGGCACATTGTCGAGGGGATCGGTGCGCCGTTGGCGATTGGCACGGTGGCGTTTGCCGCGGTGTGGTGGAGGAGGAGGGGCCCGGCATCGGGCGATCACCCGCCGGGAACGCCCGCGGCGCACGACCCGACGTGGGCCGCGCCCGCGCTGCTGATGCTGGTGTATTGCGTGTTCAACCCCCTGCTGTTGGGCGCGCCGTCGTTTCCGCCGCGCTCGGCGAATGACTGGTTCCCGGTGGCGGCGGTCGTGGCGGGTGTGCTGGGAATCGTGGCCGACAGCGTGCGGCTGCCCGGCGCGGCAAAGTGGCTGGTGCGTTGGGCGGTGCTGGTGGGGCTGTTTGCCGGGTGCGCGGCGAACGCTATCAGGGCGCGCTGGACGGGCCTTGAATCGGCGATGTGGGTGGGTGGCGGTGCAACGTTGACGGTGGTGGCGTGGTGGTGCATGGCGCACCTGAACAACACCACCCGCGGCGCACGCGGGCCGATCGTGGCGGGCGGCTTGTGCGCCGCGGCGGGCGGGCTGCTGGTGCTGACTGGCAGCCTGCGCTCGGCGCAGGGCGTGGGGTTTGTGGCTGCGGCGATGACGGGCGCGTTGTTGGTGTCGTGGGTGCGGCCGCGGCTGACGATCGCGCGGGGTGGCGCGCACGTGCCGGTGGTGCTAACGGGCGTGAGTTTGTTTGCGGGGGTGGTGTTTGGCGATGCCGCGTGGTGGCAGGCGGCGCTCGTGCTGTTCATACCCGTGGCGGCGATAGTTGCGGGATTGGCGCTGCCCGTTGGTATCGGGGGATGGAAGCGGACGGTGGCCGTGGCGGTCGCGGCGGCCATTCCCGGCGCAGCGGTGGTGGGCCCGCAGGCGATGGAGGAACTGGAGAAGCAGCGTGCCGGGGAGCGGGGGCACGGGGGCGCGGTCGAGGGAGTGTGAGTGTGGGGTGTCGCACGTTCGCGCGGCTCCCCCACTATCCTCCGGGCGATGCCGAGTCCGCTCGTCGGGATCATCATGGGGTCGCACAGCGACTGGGAAACGCTGCGCCACGCGGCGGAGACGCTGGACGCGCTGGGTGTGGCGCACGAGTCGCGGGTGGTGTCGGCGCATCGCACGCCGGACTTGCTGTTTGAGTATGCGGAGGGCGCGGCGGGGCGCGGGATACAGGTGATCATCGCGGGGGCGGGGGGAGCGGCCCACCTGGCGGGCATGTGCGCGAGCAAGACGAGCCTGCCCGTGCTGGGCGTGCCGGTGGAGAGCAAGGCGCTGAGCGGGATGGACTCGCTGCTATCGATGGTGCAGATGCCTGCGGGCGTGCCGGTGGGCACGCTGGCGATCGGCCGGAGCGGCGCGGTGAACGCGGCGTTGCTGGCGGCGAGCATCATCGGGCTGGCGCGGCCGGAGGTGCGGGCGGCGGTGGAGCGGTATCGCGCCGAGCAGACCAAGCGGGTGCTGGGTTCACCGGACCCCTCGAAGCCGCCGACCCCGTGAACGAGAGGTGTGCATGACACTCGGAGTTCTCGGCGGCGGGCAACTGGGACGGATGCTCGCGCTGGCCGCGGCGAACCTGGGCGTGCGCGTGCGCTGCTATGACGAGGCGGACGATGCGTGCGCGGTGGAGGTGTGCGACCTGCACGTGGGCACGTTTGATGACCTGGCGCGGCTGGATGCCTTCGCGGCCGGGTGCGACGTGGTGACGTACGAGTTTGAGAACGTGCCGGTGAGCGCGGCGGAGCGACTGGCCGAGCGTGTGGGCGTGTGGCCGCCACCGGGCGCGCTGGCGGCGAGCCAGGATCGGCTGCGTGAGAAGACGCTGTTTGTGGAGTTAGGGATCGACACGCCGGCGTTTGCGACGATCGACTCGGCGGGTGACGTGGCGGGCGCGCTGGACAGGGTGGGGCTGCCGGCGGTGTTCAAGACGCGGCGCGGCGGCTACGACGGCAAGGGGCAGGCGGTGGTGCGCACGAACGCGGAGGCGATGCACGCCGCGACGGTGTTGGGCGCGGACGGGAGCGTGCCGCTGATCGCGGAGGCGTTTGTGGCGTTCACGGGAGAGGTGTCGGCGTTGGTGGTGCGAGCGCGGAGCGGGGAGCGGGCGATGTACCCGTTGTGCCGCAACCGGCACGCCGGAGGGGTCTTGCGCGAGACGCACGCGTGGGTGGATGCGCCCGAACCGCTGGTGTTGCAGGCCGCTGAGGCGGCTGGAGCGATTGCGGAACAGCTGGCGTATGGGGGTGTGCTGGCGGTGGAGTTCTTCGAGTTGGATGGACGGCTGCTGGCCAACGAGATGGCGCCGCGCGTGCATAACAGCGGGCACTGGACGATGGAGAGCGCGGCGACGAGCCAGTTTGAGAACCACGTGCGGGCGGTGTTGGGGCTTCCGCTGGGGCCGACCACGGCGGTGTGCCACGCGGCGATGCTGAACCTCATCGGGGACCATCCGCCGCTGGAGTCACTCCTCGCGTTGCCCGGCGCCCACGTACACCTGTATGGCAAGCAGCCGCGGGCCGGGCGAAAGGTGGGGCACGTGAACGTGGCGGCCACGGATGCCGGAACGCTTGCGCGCAACGTGGGGCGTGCAAGGCAACTGATTGAGCCCGCGGCGGCGTGAGGCGAGCGGCGGCGCGTGTGGCTGCGTTGTCAGCGGCGAGAAAAAAACAAGGCCGCCCGGAACACCCGGACGGCCCTGTTTGGACTACGTGTTGAAACCAAGTGGACTGGCTGCACACCGCAGGGCGTGGATCAGCGACGACGACGTGCCACGAGGACGCCGCCCAGGCCGAGGAGGCTTGCCGCGCCGGGGGTGGGGAGCACCGTGAAGTCGATGAGCGAATCGCGGATGCTGCCGCTGCCGACCGTGCCAAGGCTGGAAAGGCCGCCGGTGGCAAGATCGAGGTTGTAGAAGACGGAGAAGAACGAGCTGGTGTCGGTGAGCGACACATAGGCGTCGTCGGTGGGGCCGAAGATGTCGAAGCCGATGTTGTCGGTAGAGCCGATCCCGAAGGGGCCGATCGGCGTGACGACGCCGCCGTTGAAGGAAGCGTTGCCGCCGGCCTGCGAGCCGACCTCGCCCAGGCCAAAGGCGGTGCCGGTGCCGATGACCACGTACTGGCGCACGCTGAAGAGCGGGGCATTGAAACCGAACTGGAAGTTGCGGTAGGCGGTGCCGTAGGCACCGATGGGACCGCCGCCGCCAGAGAGCGTGAGGCCGGTGTCGGTGGCCGCCGCGCCGCCGGTCACGGGGTTGAGGCGCCGGTTGTTGCCGAGGTTGTCCACCACGCGGACGCGGTCGACGGTGGGGTTGAAGTCCATGCCGAACTCGGTGGCGCCAGAGAGGGCGGGGGAGAAGCCCGCGCCGATCGCGGTGGCCGCGCCGGTGACGGCGTTGACGTTCATGAGACGGTTGCCGTTGGTCATGATGACCAGGGTGCCGTTGAGCGGGCGGGCATCGATGCCCAGAATCGTCTCATCGGGGGCCAAGCCGCTGATGCCCACATCGGTGAGGAACGTGCCCGGCGCGCTGGGGGCGAACGTGACAAGACGCTGATCGAACGTGACACCGTAGACGGTTTGGGCCGCGACGGCGGTGCCCGCAGCGGCAAACAACGCGCCAACGGACAAAGCCAATGCAAAGCTCTTCATGCTCAGCTCCTTACCCTCACACACAAGCACGCACCTACGGGCGGGACCTCGAACGGCGACAGCGTGCCGCTTGGGGCCAAACCAGAGGAACGCGAGGTTGGAAAACGAACCCGGTGCGAGAACAACTCTCTGCTAGACCCCGGGCGGGTCTCCTTCCTCTATCCACACAGCGAGAGTGTGCCACGAGTTCTCGGGCGTGCCAGTGATTCTCTGAGAAACGAATAAAAGGCGTGAATATCGGTGCAAGACGCTGCAATACAAGCACTTGCGCGAGCGATCGCCTGTGGATAACTTGCCCGGGCGCGCTCTGCGATGCTGCTTGCCTGTCCGGGCAGCCCGCTTTCGTGCGCTGGCGTTATCGGATGGGCGGGACGGCTCCAAGCCCCGGAGGCGGCACGGCCCGGCCGCGCGGCCTTGACGGGTGTCTAACGCGGGCCGATATCACCGAGAGCCTCGGGGATGTACCCGATCGGCTTCCCGTTCCGTACGCACGGCACTCCAGCATGACAATCGCGCGCACATGGCGGTCGCTGTTCTTGCCCAAGGCCGACTGGGCCATGGTTGCCGCCGGCGCGGGCGCGGCTGCGTGCGCGTTTGCGGGTGCTGCGGGCGCGTGGTGGTGGGCGAGTGCAGTGGCGGCCAATCGGGCATCGCAGGTAGCGCAGCAACGCACGACCGCCATGGTGCAAACGCTGGCAAGCACGATCGAGTCGGAGATGTCAGAGGACGGGTCGGAGGCGGGGGGCGGGCTAGGCCGCGTGAGAAGGCTGGTGGCGGATGCCGCGCTGCTGCACGGCTTGAGCACATGCCGGTTGGAGTTGCCCAACGGGGAGATCGTGGCGGACGCGGACCCGAGGCGGATCAACGTGAAGGAGCTGCCGGGTGCGGGCGCGTGGCCGAAGGCTCGGCGCCAGCCGCTGGATGCCGCGCTCCCGGTTCAGCCGGCCGATGACGGGGCGGCGCCTGAGACATTGACAGCGGTGCGGATGGGTGAGTCGGGCGAAGCATCGCTGGTGGTGGCCGGTGCGCCAAAGGCTGAGGCTCGCCTGGGAGATGCGTTGGCCGGCGCCGCGTGTGTGGGGCTTGTCGCGGCGGCAGGGTCGTGGTGCATGATGAGCTTGGTGCGCCGGCGCGTGGGCTCCTTGGGGGTGTTGCGGGGCGCGGTGATGGCGGCCGGCGCAGGGCAGGACGAGCCGTCATCGCTGGAGTTGCACGAAGGGCACGGCGAGTTTGCGGGGGCGTGGAACGGGCTGGTGCGAGAGCGGGCGGCGATGCGGCAGAGGGAGACGCTGGAGAGGATCATCGAGCGGGCATCAACAGCGGCGCCCCGCGAGGCGGACCTGACATCGGCCTGTGATGCGATGTGGGCCGGGCTGGTGCTGGTGGACGACCAGCAGTGCGTGCGGTATGTGAACGGCGCGGCGGCGGTGTTTTTGGCGGGCAAGCGCGAGGAGCTGGTCGGGAAGCCGATCAACGACGTGCTGAGCGAGCCGGAGATTGCCGAGGCGCTGGGCGCGATCGGGGCGGGCAAGGGTCGGGGCAAGGTGGTGGTGGAGATCAAGCGGCGCGGGAGCGCGGGGCCGAAACTCGCCGACGAGCAAACGGATCGGCGCGGGCAGCCCGCGTGGGCGGGCGGCGTGCTCCGCGTGAGCATCCGGCCGATCAGGCGTTGCGACACGGGCACGGCGATGCTCGTGATCGAGGATGTGACCCAGCAGCGGGTGGCGGATGAAGCCAGAAACTCGTTTGTGGCGCAGGCGACGCACGAGTTGCGAACGCCGCTGACAAACATCAGGCTGTACATTGAGCAGCTCACGGATGATGAGAACCTGGACGCGCAGGCACGCGGCAAGGCGATCAACGTGGTGAATCAGGAGGCGCGTCGGCTGGAGCGGATCGTGGCCGACATGCTGAGCGTGAGCGAGATCGAGGCGGGGTCCCTGAAGCTCCGCACGGGCGACGTGCGGTTGGGGGAGCTGCTGCGGCAGTTGCAGGACGACTACAAGCCGCAGGCGGGCGCCAAGGAGATTTCGCTGAGTTTCGATCTGGCTCCGAAGTTGCCGGTGCTGAGCGGCGATCGGGACAAGATCGGGCTGGCCGTACACAACCTGCTGGGCAACGCGATCAAGTACACGCCGGCGGGCGGGGCGGTGTCGTTGAAGGCCGACGCGAGCGCGGACGGGCAGACCGCGATCATCACGATCAGCGACAACGGCATCGGGATCAAGCCCGATGAGTGCGAGAAGGTGTTTGAGAAGTTCTACCGCGCGCAGGACCGGCGCATCAACGGCATCACGGGCTCGGGCCTGGGGCTGGCGCTGGCACGCGAGGTGGCCCGGATGCACGGGGGCGACATCACGCTCGCGACCCAGATCGACAAGGGAAGCACGTTCACGCTCACGCTGCCGGTGGGCGCGGCGAGCGGATCGGTAAGGCCCGTGGCAAAGGCGGCGTGAGCGAGGGCAGGGTGAGACCCGAGGAGCACGAGCGGTGCAGATTGAACAGAACAGACATGGCGCGGTGACGATCCTCAAGCCGCTTGGCGCGCTGGCGGGGGCAGACGCGGAGACGGTGAAGGCCGAGTTGACGGACGCGATGGCCAAGAGTCTCGGGCGGCTGGTGGTGGATGCCTCGGCGATTCCGTGGGCGGACAGCCGCGGGCTGGAGGTGCTTGTGGAGCTGAGCGAGGAACTGGCGCACTCCGGGCAGACGTTCAAGCTGTGCGGCGCGAGCGAGACGCTGCGTGAGGTGCTGGAGCTGACCGACCTGGCAAGCGGCTTCGAGCACTTTCGGGACACGACGACGGCGGTGAGGAGCTTCCTTTGACGGTTGAGGGCCCGAAGAACGCCGCGCCGCGGACACCGCCTGTTGGTGGCGCGGCGTTGCCCGCGCCCGTGCCGGGGCCGGGGCCGGGCGTTCCCGGCGCGCCCGCGGCGCGGGTAGGGCGCGTGCGCATCGGCGATGCGCTGATGGCGCAGGGGGCGATCACCCGCGACCAGTTGGATGGCGCGCTCAAGCAGCAGGGCCAGACCAACCGGCTGCTGGGCGAGTTGCTTGTGGAGCAGGGCGTTATCACGAGCGGGACGCTTGTGCGGGCGCTGGCCAAGACGCTGAGCGTGCCGGGGTGCTCGCTGCGCCACGGGTTGATGGACCCCGCCCTGCTCGCGCTGGTCGAGCCGGAGGAGTGCGTGCGGCTGCGGGTGCTGCCCATGTTCCGCGTGAAGGGCGTGTTGACGGTGGCGATGGCGGAGCCGCGCAGTTTGCCGACGATCGACCGGCTGCGGCAACTGACCGGGTGCAAGGTCCGTCCGGTGCTGGCGCTCGAGGCGAACATTCTGGAGTATGCGCGCAAGGCGGCGGGGAGCGGGGGAGCGAGCACGGCGGGCGAGGTGGAGGCGTTCCTGACGAGCCTGGCCGAACAGGACGTGGAGGTGGTGGAACGCGAGGCCGTTGACGACGGGCCGAGCACCGACCTTGACAAGACGGTGGCGGGCAGCCCGATCGTGAATCTCGTGAACATCGCCTTCCTGACGGCGGTGAAGGACCGGGCGAGTGATATCCATATTGAGCCCGAGAAGAAGGGGACGCGGGTGCGGTATCGCATCGACGGCGTGCTGCGCGACCTGATGAAGCCGCCGCAAGGGATGCACGCCGCGATCGTGAGCCGCGTGAAGGTGATCGGGAAGATGGACATCGCCGAGAAGCGGCTGCCGCAGGAGGGACGCGTGCGGATCGTGGCGGAGGGGCGCGAGATCGACCTGCGTGTGAGCAGCATGCCGACGCTGCTGGGCGAGAAGATCGTGGTGCGCATCCTGGACAAGTCGAACCTGAAGGTGCGCATGGAGGACCTGGGCTTCCGGGTGGAGGCGCTGGACACGTTCAAGCGGATTCTGAACCAGCCGCACGGGCTGGTGCTGGTGACGGGGCCGACGGGGAGCGGCAAGACGACGACGCTCTACAGCGCGCTGGACCTGCTGCGCGACAGCGAGACGAACCTGCTGACGGTGGAAGACCCGGTTGAGTACCAGTTGGACCTGGTGAACCAGATTCAGGTGAACGAGCCGATCGGCCTGACGTTTGCGCGAGCCCTTCGCAGCATTCTGCGGCAGGACCCGGACGTGATCATGGTGGGTGAGATTCGTGATGAGGAGACCGCGCGGGTGGCGGTGCAGGCCGCGCTCACCGGGCACCTGGTGCTCGCAACACTGCACACGAATGACGCGCCGGGCAGCGTGGCGCGGCTGGCGGACATGGGGATCGAGCACTACCTGCTGGCGAGCTCGTTCAACGGTGCGGTGGCGCAGCGGCTGGCGCGCACGCTGTGCCCGAGTTGCACCACCAAATACTTCCCCAGTGAAGAGGAACTTCGCGACGCGGGGCTGACAGAGCACGCGGGCCGGCCGTTCAAGAAGGGGGCGGGCTGCCGCGCGTGCCACGACAGCGGGTTCCAGGGTCGGGTGGGCATCTATGAGGTGATGGAGGTGACGCCGGAGTTGAAGCGGATGATTCACCACGCTGCGCCGACGCACGAGCTGCGCGACAAGATCAGGAACTCGGGCGGACTGGCGCTGCGCGATGAGGGTGTGATTCTCGCCGTGGAGGGCAAGACGAGCCTGGAGGAAGTGCTGCGGGTAACGCAGCATGATGATGATCTGGCCGTGGCCTCTGTACGTGTGGCAGCCCCAACGCCCGCGCCCGCGGCACACGCGAGCGCGCCGACGCTCGCTGCGCAGCGGAAGGAGGCCGCGTGAAACTCGCGTATCAGGCCTACGACACTTTGGGGAAGGCGGTGAGCGGCACGATTGAGGCCGCGAGCACGGAATCTGCCACGCAGCAGTTGCGCAAGCAGGGGCTGTTTGTGGCGCGCATGGCCGAGGGCGGGTTGGCGACCAAAGAGCCGGTGAAATCCAACGGGGGGCTGGCCGCGCTTTTCACCGGCCGGTCGAGGACCGTGTCGCAGTTCACGCGGCAACTGGCCGTGCTGGTGAGCACCGGAACGCCCGTGGTTGAGGCTCTGGCGGTGCTTGAGAAGCAGGTGATGGGCCCGGCGGGCGGGTGGCGGGCGGTGCTGACGAACATCCGCGCAAGAGTGGAGGAAGGGGCGCAGTTGTCGGAGTCGCTCGATGCCCACACGGCGTGGTTTGACCCGGTGACGTGCAGCCTGGTGGCGGCGGGCGAGAGCCGCGGCAAGCTCGGCGACATGCTGGTGCGCGCGGCGGACCTGTTGCGACAGCAGCAGAAGGTGCGTTCGGCCGTGCTGGGGGCGATGGTGTACCCCGCGCTGCTGATCTGCGTGGCGATTTCGACGTTGATCTCGATGGTGGGGTTTGTGCTGCCGCGCTTTGAGGGGTTGTTTGAGACGCTGGGCGCGGGGCTGCCCCCCACCACCAAGTTTCTGATGCAGGTGAGCAGGCTGGCAAGGGAGCACTGGGCGCTGGCGCTCATGGGCACCGCCGCGCTGGTTGCCGGGACGGTGGCCTGGACGGTGAGCCGCAACGGACAGCGGCTGATCGGCATCGCGTTGATCCGGCTGCCCATGGTGGGCAAGGTGACCCGATCGCTTGCGACGGCACGCATCGCGCGGATGATGGGCGTGCTGCTGGAGGGCAAGGTGCCGATGCTGGATGCGCTCACGCTGACGCGCGCGGGCGCGGGCGGCACGCTGTACGCCTCGCTGCTCGGTAAGGCGATTGAGCTGGTGACGCGCGGCGAACCGACGAGCGCGGCGTTTGCGGACGCGTCGCTGATTCACCCGTCGGTGTGCGAGGCCGTGCGCTCGGGCGAGCGCACGGGGCAGATGGGGCCGGTGCTGAGCACGATCGCAGACTTCTTGGATGAAGACAACGAGACGATGGTGAAGTCGCTGACGTCGATCATCGAGCCGGTGATTCTCATCGGCATGGGGCTGGTGGTGGGCGGCGTGGCGATGAGCATGTTCCTGCCGCTGTTTGATCTGGCCGGAGGCGCGGCGGGTGGCGGCCCGCCGGGCGGGGCGCCGATCGCCGACGCGGCGGGGGCGGCTGGCGCGGGAGGTGCGCCATGAGCCGTTCACCTGGAGCGCACAACCCATCGCCCATCGGGATCAGTATCGATCGACGGCTGGCGTACCTGGCCCAGCCCGCTCGCGCCGGCGCATCATGGCTTGAGGCGACGCTGGCGTTGCCGACCGAGCCGTGGGACGAGGCCGCGTGGACGGCGCTGGCGCAGCAACTGACGGGCGTGATTGAGCGACGCGGATTCCGTGGCGGCAGGGTGGCGGTGGCGCTGCCGTTGTGGGCACACTCGTCGGTGTCGGTGCAGTTGCCGCCGCGGACATCGGGGGCGCCACTCGACCGCATCGCCACGACGCAACTGAGCGAAGCGCTGGGGGCCGCACCGGAGCAACTTGCCTCGGCGTGGTGGGAGATTCCCACACCCGCGAACGCGCCCAGGCGGCCCGCCGGCGCGCCGGCGCCGCTGACGGTGATCGTGTCGGGCGGGCGGCTGTCGTGGCTGGAGGCGCTCGGACACGCGCTGGCAGATGCCGGGCTGGAGCCCGTGGCCGTTCTGCCGCGCTCGTGGTGCCTGGCGCGCGGGTTGGTGGCCGCACGCACAGCGGGGGATGACGCGGGAACAACTGCCACGCTCGAACTGTGCTTCCACGGCGCGCTGCTCACGATCTGCCGTGCGGGCGAGGTGGCGTTTGAGCGTGCCCTGCCCGAGCATGGAATCGAGTCGCTGGTCGGCCAGATGGTGGAGAAGCTGGGCGTGGATGAGCGGGCCGCGCTGCTGATGGCGCTGTCGCCCGGCGATGAGAACACGTTCGCCGCGATTCGCTCGCACGCCCCCACCGCCGCGCTGGTCGAGTCGGCGAGCGGGCTGCGTGAGGCGTTTACGCGAAACCTGACAGCCGAGGTGATGACCTCGTTCGAGTATTGCGGCGCGACCAATGGCCTGAGCGTCGGGTCGCTGGCGGTGGCGGGACCGAGCCGCGCGATTGCCGAGTCGCTTGCGCGGCACGTACAGGCCGCAGGGTTTGCTGGGGGAACGGATACGGCCGCACCCAGCGCGGCGGCGCGCGGGGCGGCGATGGTTGGGTCGTGCAGCGCGACACGGGTGCCGCAGGAGGCGATCGCGTGACGATGACCGCGCCGAACCTGTTGCCGCCTTCGGTGGCACGCCGCACGAGGTCGACCGGGGCGGCACGCGCATGGACCGGGGCGCTCGCGGCCCTGACCGTGCTGTCGGGGTTTGCCGTGGCCGGCGCGCTGGGACTCGCGCCACCCTCCTTTGTTGATCTCAGGAGTCAGTCTCTACGGCTGAACGCCGCGGCGGATGCGGACTATGCGCTGGCCGAGCGCTTCCGCAAGGACGCAGTGGCGGCAGCGCAGCGGCTGGAACTGCGGCGTGCCGTGAGCGGGCACCCGGACTGGAGCAGGCTCTTGGCGTTGCTGGCTCGCGTGCGTGGCGACGAAGCGGTGATTGAATCGGTGGAAGTGAAACGGAAGGAGATCGAGCAGGCGGCGGCGACGAAGCCGGGCACGCGTGCGCCCGCTTCGGCTGACCAGCGGCCCCGGAGTGTCTATGCGGTGCGACTGGCAGGGGTCGCGGCCGACACCGCCGGGGCCACGGCGTTGGTCTTGCGCCTGGAGCAGTCGGGCGCGTTTGACCGCGTGTCGCTCCTGGACACGCAGATGCGCGAAGTGGCGGGACAGGCTCGCACGGCGTTCTCCATCGAGTGCGAGATCGCCGACGCGGCGCCTGCGCCAAGGGCCAAGGGAGAGGGGAAGCCACGGTGAACGAATCCCACGAAACCTCGCCACGCTTGCCGGGAGCGCGCAGCATTCACATGGTGGGTGCGGGGCTGGCTCTGGCGATGCTGGGTGGCGCAAGCCTGCTGACCGTGCGGCCCCTGCTGGCGAGCCGGGCGGTGGCGCAAGAGCAGGCAGCGGTGATGACCGACGCGCGGGATCGCTCGGATGCCGCCCGGGCTCAGTTGGGCGTGGTGCGCGAGCGGGCCGCCCGGCTGAAACGCGAGTTGGCATCCAACCAAGTGGTGCTGCAGCCCGCGGCGGCTCTCAACGAGCAGCTCGGCGCCCTGACCGCGGCGGCGCAGCGCTCGGGCCTGCGCGTGCAGCAGGTGTCGCCGGGCAAGGCCAACGCGGGTAGCCGGTTCACCACGGTGCCGCTGAGGGTGACCGGCTCGGGCACGTATCCGGCGGTCGCGTTGTTCCTGTCAACGCTTCACAAACAGGAGCCCACCACGGGCGTTGTCGGCATAGCCCTACGGGATGAGGCCGATGCCCAGCGTCCGGTAAGCACGGCCGAGGGTGCGGCACAGGGCGCAACGTTCACGCTCGACCTGCTCTGGCACGCGCTCCCGGCGAAAGCCGCGAGTGCCGCGAGTGCCGCGGGTGCGGGTCGGGCAGGGTCTGCCGCGCCTGCGGGCGGCGAGGTGGCAAACACGCCCGAGCGCCCTTGACAACACAGGGGCTGAATCGCCCATTCTCCTCGTGGAACTCACGAGGCGCAACACCGTTCTCCTGCTCACGATCGGCACCAGCCTGGCCGGCCTGGCCGCCGACAGGGTGCTCTTTGCCGGGTCGGCATCGGGCCCGCGCGGGGCGGCGGCGGCCATGAGCGCCGAACCCGACCCCGCTGCCGCGGTGTTCAAGGGCCCCGCGGAGCATGACGCCTCGCCGGCGACCGTCGCCCAGCGGCTGGCGATGGCCGCGGGCGAGGATGCCGAGACGGGCGTGCCAGACGCGATGCGGATGCCCGAGGCGTGGGCCGCGGCGTTGCGTGCGAGCAAGGCGGCGATGAGCCCAGCGGGAAAAGCAAGGGCGGAAGCGGATGAGGCTCCGTTCAACCCTCGACTGACGGCGGTGGTGTCGGGGCCGGATGGGGCGCGGGCGAAGATCGACGGGACGCTCGTGCGCGTGGGCGAGGTGGTGTCGGGCTGGACGCTGGTGAGCGTGGGGCCGCGCTCGGCCGTGTTTGAGCGGAGCGGCGAGCGGCACGAAGCCCGGTTATCGGCCCGTTGAACGGGGCTGTTGCACGGCGTTGGTGGGGAGGTGTGCAAAGGGCGGCACGGGTGGTCAACCCACCGGAGTGATTGGCCGATGACTCGGGCAAGAGTCAGCTGTCGATCGCCCATTCCCAAGAACGCCCGAGGAGCCCGCCCCATGATTCGCACCGCACGCCGCTCAGCCTTCAGCCTCATCGAACTGGTCATCGTTGTTGTGATCATCGGCATCATCGCCGCGATCGCCATTCCGCGGATGAGCCGCGGCGCTGCGGGCGCGGCCGACGCGTCGCTGCAGAGCAACCTGCGCCAGCTGCGCAACGCGATCGACCTGTTCTACACCGAGCACGACAACACGTTCCCGGACGACACCACCATCACGGCCCAGCTCACGACCTTCACCGACACGGCGGGCGCGGCGAACGCGACGCGCACGAGCACGTACATCTTCGGCCCGTACATCCGTGAGATTCCCGCGCTGCCCGTTGGCGCCAAGAAGGGCCAGAGCGGCGTGGCCTCGGCCACGGGCTCGAGCATCGGCTGGCTGTACACCGCCTCGACCGGCACCATCAAGGCCAACACCACGAGCGAGGCGGATGCCCGCGGCGTGCTCTACAGCACGTATTGAACGCATGACTACGACCAATCCGACCGCGATGGCACGCCCGGCGGCGCCCCCACAAGGGCACGGCCGGGCGTGCGCCTTTTCGCTGCTGGAGCTGCTGATCGTGCTGGTGGTGCTCTCGGTGATGGCGGGGATCGCGGTGCCGCGCTTCGCGGCGGCATCGACCACGCGGCGGCTGGATGCGGCCGCGCTGCGTGTGCTGAACGATATCGCCCTGGCACAGTCGGCGGCCCGCGCGGCCAGCACGCAGCGCGAGATGCGGTTTGTGCCGGCATCGCGGTCGTACTCGCTCGTGTCGGTGGCTAGGGGCGATGGGCGCAGCGGCGACTACGCCGTGAATCTGGGCGGCGACCCCTACGGGGTCACGACGCTCACGGCCGACTTCGCCGGGACGAGCGTTCTGGCGTTTGACGGGTATGGCCAGCCAACCAACGGGGGCACAGTGCGACTCACGCTGGCGGGGCGCACCGTGGCGATCACGGTGGCCGCTAAGAGCGGGGCGCTCTCCGCAACCGGGCTCGGCCTGAACCCCAAGGGCGCGAGCCCGTCGCTCACGCTGCCAGGTGGCGGCACGGTGCTTCCCAAATGACGCTGCCACTCCGCACCTCCCGCGCCCGTCCTGCCTTCACCCTGCTCGAGCTGCTGGTGGCGTTCGCGGCGAGCACCGTGTTGCTGGGCGCCATGGGCTCGATCTTCGTGCTGGCCTCGCGGGCGCTGCCCGGCAGCCAGACTGCCCTGACGGCCGGGCCAGCGGCTGCCCGGGCCCTGAGTGTGCTCAGCGCCGACGTCGCCTACGCCACGGCCGCCGTCTCGGGTGATGCCACAACGCTCTCGCTCACCCTGCCCGACCGCAACGGCGACAATGTGGACGAGGCGATCGTTTACGGCTGGGCTGGCACCCCCGGCGACCCACTCACCCGCACAGTGAACGGCGCGACCGAAACCCTGCTCGCGGACACGCGGGCGTTCAGCCTGGCGTATGAGACCTCGACCGTCACACGCGGCAGCGCGGGCGGCGGCACCACGGCCGAGCAATCGATCCTGTCGCTCACGGGAGGGTCCACCTCCAACGCCGGCATCAAGGCGGACTACTCGATCGGCCAGTCGTTCCGCCCCGCGTTCGCGGCCGAAACGTCCAACTGGGCGGTAACCAAGGTGGAACTGCGGCTCTCGCCGCACGCCACTGCCGACAGCCAGATCACGCTGCAGCTGCGCACCGTGGAGAGCGACGGCACACCTTCGGGCACCGTGCTGGCGCAGACCACGATCAATGAATCGTCGCTGACCGGGAGCGCGGTGCTGTACCCGCTCGCCGCGACGGGCCTCACACCCGGGCGCACGTACTGCGTCCTGCTGCTGCAGTCAGCCGGTGGGGGCACTGCGGGGCAAGCGCGCATCCGGGCCGCCACCGCCCCGCCCGGCGGGGCCCTCATCACCAGCGGATCGCTCGGCCTGGGGTGGACCACCGACACGGCCAAGACGCTCGAGTGCACGGTGTACGGAACCACGACGACGCCGCTGACGACCGTCTCCACGACCACGAATCTCGAACGCGTGCTCATCTCGATCAAGGCCGACGAGTACGCGCCCACTGTCTCGGGCGCGGCCCACGCGCTCAACCGCCCGGGAGTCGGCCCATGACGCGCCCCCCGCTCCGCGCCGCGCACGGCTTCAGCCTTGTCGAAACCGCGCTCGCGACCGTGGTGGTGGCCACCCTGCTGGTGGCGACGCTCAACGGCGTGGGGAGCGTGGCGTTCTCGCGCGCGCAGACCTCCGAACAGGGGGTGGGGCTGGCGCTCGCGCAGCGTTTGCTCGATGAGATGCTGACCCTGCCGTACAACGACCCGCAGTCGGGCACGTGCCCGCTCGCGCCCGGGGCGGGAGAGATCACCGGCACGCGCTCGTTGTTTGACAACGTGGGCGACTACGCCGGGTGGACGGAGACCTCGCCCAAGGACAAGGCGGGGGCAGCGATTCCGGGCGTGCCCGCGTGGGGGCGCAGTGTGACGATGACGTACATCACACCCGCCACGCCCGCTACCGCGAGCGGCACCGACAAGGGAGCGGTGCTCATCACGGTAAAAATAAAACGCGGGAACCGGACGGTGGCGACGCTCCGCACGATCCGGGCCAGGTCGTTCGAGGCATCGGTTCTGAATCCGCCCAACTCGAGCGGCACGCGGACGACGGCGAACGCGGCCAGCTTTGGAGCCGCGCAATGAGGCACGGCGTTACCACGCGGCGCGGCAGCGTCTACGTGATCGTGCTCTTCACCACCTTGGCGGTGGTGGCGATGGTCATGGGCGGGATGGAGTTGCAGCAGGCCTCGCGGCGCGGCACGCAGGCGGCCACCGACACGACACGCGCGCGGCTCTTGGCCCAATCGGCGCTGGAGCTGGGTTTGCAGATGGTCAACGACGATCCGGCACGCACGAGTGTCAACGCGCAGGGCGCCTGGCTCACCAACGTGAGCGTGGCGGGCGGGATCATCTCCGTCGTGGCCTCAGACCCGGTCGATGGCGTGCTGACCAACAACACCGACCATGCGATCGTGCTCACGGCCACGGCGAGCGTGGGGAGCGCGACGCAGTATGCGCAGGCCAAGGCCAACGCGGTCTACACGCCCATCCCGGCGATCACCGGGTCGTTGGTCTCCAACGGCAAGATCACGCTCACCTCGGCAGCGTTTTCGGCGACCAATACGGCCATGACGGCATCGTCCGCCGCGGCGAGCAACTCCACCATCCTCGCACCGTTTCAGACCGTGAGCGGCACCAGCGGCAGCACGTTCAGCGTGACACCCACGGTGGCCGCGGCGCCGAGCATTCCCACGTTCGCCCAGGCCAGTTCGTTCTATGTGGGCACACGCCCCAAGGGCACGCTCGGCCTGCTGTCGCTGCGCACGATCAGTTCGATGCTGATCGCGCCGGGCTCCAACCCCTTCGGCGTGGCGAACGCGCCCGACGGCGTGTACGTGGTGGATTGCCAGAAACAGAGCGTGACGATCAAGGACTGCCGGATCGTGGGCACGCTGGTGCTCGTGAACCTCAAGGGGGGCGTGACAATCAGCGGCTCGGTGGCGTGGGAGCCGTTTGTGGCCGGCTACCCCGCGCTCATCGCCGACGACGACCTGATCCTCTCGATGAGCGCTACGCCCCTGTCCGAGGCGACCTTGGGCGTGAACCTGAACGGCCTGCTCATGGGCCTGACGGGCGGCAACTCGACCATGACCGACACCTACCCGTCGAAGATTCGCGGGATTGTGTACGGCGCGGGGAAAGTGACGGCGTCTGGCGCAAGCGCGGTGCAGGGCGTGGTGCTGACGCCGAGCACGGTGGATGTGACGGGGTCGCTGATTATCCAGCGCGATGCGAACCTCTCGAGTTCGCCGCCACCGGGCTTTCGCACCGGGCCAACCATGGTGGTGGAGGCCGGCTCATGGAAGCAACTGGTGCAATAGGACGGCACCTATTCTGGTGCATGAGCCGCTACGAGCAGTTCCAGTCGTTTCGATCCCGCCTGAACGAGCGCATTTTGAGCGATGCACCCGGACGCGTGTCGGGCACGCTCAACACCAAGCGCTTCTTCGCGCTCGACACAGCCACCTACAAGGCCGGCGCGTTGGATGTGAAGAGCAAAGAGCTGCTGGGGCTGGTGGCATCACTCGTGCTGCGATGCGACGACTGCGTGGCCTACCACATCGATCGGTGCGTGGAAGAGGGCTGCAGCGATGAGCAGGTGTGGGAGACGCTCGATGTGGGCCTGATCGTGGGCGGCTCGATCGTGATCCCTCACTTGCGTCGGGCGGTGGACTTTCTGGATGAGTGCCGCGCCCGCAGGGCACGCTGAAGGCCGTTACCCTTCCGGCTGTGGGCAACTGCTCCGATCCTGTGCTGGCCAGAGCCGCGGCCGTGACGGTTGTGCGGACGCTGCGCGGCGCGGGGCATGTGGCGTACTTTGCGGGCGGCTGCGTGCGCGATGAGCTGCTGGGCCTGCACCCAACCGACTACGACGTGGCGACGGACGCGAACCCGGAGCGCGTGCGGAAACTCTTCCGCAGGACCAACCACGTGGGCGCGGCGTTCGGCGTGACGCTGGTGCATGTCGAAACGGAGGGTCCATCCCGCGCTGGGCCTGGAAGCAGCGGTGCAACCTCGGCCGGCCCGCGGGCTCGCGCAGAGGGCGAGCGCCCGCCGCTGGTCACGGTCGAGGTGGCGACCTTCCGCTCGGACGGCCCGTACGCGGACCGGCGGCGGCCCGACTCGGTGGTGTTTGCCGATGCGCCCGCCGATGCGCAGCGGCGCGACTTCACGATCAACGCGCTGTTTCTTGACCCGCTCGCGGCCCCCGAGCCGGGCGTGCCTGTTGAAGGGAAGATTCTCGATCTCGTGGGCGGTGTGGCCGACCTGCGGGCGGGCATCGTGCGCGCCGTTGGCGACCCGGCGGCGCGGCTCGCCGAAGACCACTTGCGAGCCCTGCGTGCGGTGCGGTTCGCGGCGCGCTTGGGGTTCACGATCGAGCCGGGCACAGCCACCGCCATCCGCACACACGCGGCTGAACTCGCGGGTGTGAGCAAGGAGCGCATCGGCCAGGAACTGCGGCGCATGCTGGAGCACCCGGCGCGTGCAGGGGCCGCGGCGATGATCGAACGGCTGGGGCTCGACGGGCCGGTGCTGGGCGATGGCGCGGCAGCGGGTGCCATGATGCGGCCGGCGAACGCCCTGCCCACGCTGACCGCGCTTGGCGAGGCGCGCGGGCTGGGGGCGGAGGTTGTTTTTCCGTGCGCACTGGCGGCGTGGACACTGGATCGTGCGGCCGGAAGCGAAGGGGCGATTCACGCCGCGCCGCTGCTGGACGAGCCAACAATCGTCGAAGCGGCGGCGCGTCTGCACGCGTCGCTGTGCCTTTCCAACGCCGATTCGGGTGCCATCCGCGAGATGTTGGCCATGCGCGCAACTTTGCTCATGCAATGGCCGTCTCTGGGTGTGGCGCGCCAGAAGCGTGCGGCGTTCAACGCGGCGTTTCCTGCCGCGTATGCGCTGCTGCACCCAAATCATCCGACCGTTGCTGTGGTGGTGAAGACGCGCTTGGCGGAAATGGCCATCCCCATTCCACCGTTCCCAGCGCCCGAGCCGCTGGTAACGGGCGACGACTTGATCGGCATCGGTTTGGTGCCGGGACGTGCGTTCAAGGGGCTTCTCGACCGGCTGTACGATGTGCAACTGGAGGGGGGCACCCTCACGAAAGCCGATGCCCTGGAACTGGCGCGACGTTTGAGCGTCTAATGTCCGAGTACCGGCGCCATCCGTTCGGATTTGGCGGGCGAATGGTCAAGCGGTAACCAGCGACCGCGATCGGCTACGGCCTCGGCTATCCAGCGCTCTATTTGGAGGTAAGCGACCCATGCACAACCACCGTTTGCTCAACACCCTTTCGTTGGCGTGGGTTCTGTCCCTCAGCGCGGGCGCGATCGCGCAGGCTCCGGCGGAAGCGCCCGCCGCCGCGATTCCGGCGGCGACGCCCGAGTCGGACGCTGACAAGGTGGAGAACAAGGGTGTGTACGTGATCACCATGAAGGGTGAGCTCGGGCACAACGTGTCGGCGACACCGCTGAAGCGGGTGCTTGACGATGTGAAGAAGGCTCAGCCGGACTACCTGGTGTGCGTCGTGGACTTCGATTTCTCGTTCTACGGCCGCAAGATGAAGGACGAGGCCAACGCGGCGGGCGGCCAGGCGTACAACCAACTGGAGAAGGTGCGAGAGTTGGGCGTGCTGCTGACCGACGACATCCGCGACGACCAGACGTGGAAGAAGAAGCCGCAACTGGTGATGTGGGTGAAGAAGGCGCTGGGTGGCCCTGCGTTCCTGCCCTTCATCAGCCCGACGATCTACTACCACTCGGACGCGCTCCACGGGGGCATCGGCTATCTGGACAAGTCGTTCGACGGGCGCGGCGACGAGGTGGTGCGTGAGAAGCAGTACTCACTGCGGCTCGGGCGTGCCGAAGGGCTGGCCATCAAGGGCGGGTACGACCCGCGGATTATCCTCGCCATGAGCCGCTCGGAGACGGTGCTCTCCTATGACCTTGTCGGCGGCAAGGCCGTGCTGCGCGAGGACGACAAGGGCCAGGAGATTCTCACGATCGACGGGTCCAAAGAAGAGAACAAGGACAACTACGAGGACATCATCCGCGGCAAGGGCAAGGCCGTGCTGACCCTGAACGCTCGCACCGCGCTGGCCCTGGGTATCTCGAAGGGCACCGTCGACACGATGGACGACCTGCTCTCTGAACTGGGCATCGCCCGCAACCACACGATGATCAAGGGCAAGGCCGAGTCCATCCTGAAGGCGTGGGCATCGGACGTGACCGAGGCGGAGGCGCAGTTTGCCGCGTACTGGGCCAAGTTCAACGAGATTCAGGTGTCGGGCAAGGACGCGGCCGAGCGCAACAAGGCCCGGGGCCGCCAGTTGGGCGTTCTGCGCAACATCAGCGACCTGCTCCGCAAGTACAAGGAGGCGATCAACCCCCGCGCGATCCAGGGGTCGCCCGACAACTGGGAGAACGAGATCGACCGCATGACAGCGCAGATTCAGCAGCAGATGCGGATGGACAAGAACAAGTAATGATCGCGGGCTGGAACGCATCACAGAATCGAACCCTCGGAGCATCAACCATGAACAACCTCCTTCGTCTGAGCCTTGTCACAGCGCTGGGCATCGTGGCGTTCGCCACACACACCCGTGCGGACCTCGCGAGCTCCTTCTCGCCGGCCAATGCGCTGGCCCAGGTGCAACCCGCCGATGAGCCCGACCACGACTCGCTCGATTCTGGCAAGGGCAAGGACGACGAGGCGAAGAAGGCGGCCACGCCGCGCCGGCCCAAGACCCCGGGCGTGACTCGCGTGGCGATCCTCAACTTCGGTCCGCCCAGCGATTGGCAGGGGTCGGCGGGCAACATGGTGGGCACCGTGATCAACGCAGCGGCGTGGGAGAAGGCGATTCCGCTCCTCGAGAAGGACGGGGTCGAGGTCGTGGTGGTGCGGATCAACTCCGGCGGCGGACTGACGCTGGAACTCCCCCGCTTCAACAAGGTGTTTGAGGAGAAGTACAAGCCCAAGTTCCGCACGGTGGGTTGGGTCGAGTCGGCGATTTCGTGCGCGGCGATGTCGCCGTATGTGCTGCGCGAGTTCTACTTCATGCCCGAGGGCAACTTCGGCGCGTGTACGGAGTGGAGCGGCGACCTGGTGGCGAGCAAGGACAACCGACTCTCCGACGTGCTCTTCTACATGGAAAAAACCTCGGCCCTCGCCGGGCGTGACCCCAAGATCATGCGTGCCATGCAGATTCAAGAGCCGCTGTCCGCCGACATCGACGAGGCGGGCAATGTCACCTTCCACCAGAACACCTCGGGGAAGTACCTCATCAACCCAGAGAAGCGCGTGCTCACGCTCAACGCTGTGAACGCGGCGCAGATCAAGTTCTCGCTGGGCACCGCCGCCACCAAAGAAGAACTGGCGAAGGCGATGGGCCTGGGTGAGGTGGAGTGGGGCGGCAAAGAGGCCTCGGACTTCATCGACCGCAACATGCGCGAGAACGACAAGGGCGAGAAGCGCTTCGCTACCATCTATCAGAAGTACACGCTCTGCGTGGAGGGCGCGGGCAAGGTGCAAGCGGGCCGGCAGGCCGAGGTGGGTGTCGCCAAACGCTACCTGGAAGAGATGCGGCAGATCTCGAAACTGAACGAGAACATCGCGCTGATGGCCGGAACCTCGCCCGAGTGGTTCCGCAAGCAGGATGCCCTGCTCAAGGACCTGCTGAAGAAGGCCAAGTAACCATCGGCCGCGCACGAAGCCTTGGGCTTGGGCCAGCTCCGATCGGCCCGAGTTTACGCACGACGCACGGCCCCGCCATACGCAGGCGGGGCCGTTTTTCGTCCCCCTCGCGCCATCGACAAGTCATACGCCGGGCGCGGGGCCTTGCCGGCCCGCGAATGATCGCGGGCCATGAACGAACGCGACCCTCCGATCCGGCACATGACCGACGCGGCCTTTGACGCGGCGGGGCGCGAAGTGCTCGCGCAGATCACGACGTATTGGCAGCGCGTGCGAGCCGCCGACCCCGCGCTGCCCGTGCGCTGCGTGCTCAAGCCCGGCGAGTTCGCGGCACGCATTCCGGCAAGCCCGCCCGAGATGGCCGAACCCCTCGACCGCATCCTGAACGATGCCGCGACGCTGCTGCCCGATGCGGTCACGCACTGGCAGCATCCGATGTTCTTCGGTTACTTTCCCGCCAACATCTCAGCCCCTGCGGTGCTGGCCGACCTGCTCTGCTCGGGGTTGGGTGTGCAGGGCATGTTGTGGTCAACCGGCCCCGCCTGCACCGAACTCGAAACGCGGATGCTCGATTGGATGGCGCAGGCGCTAGGCCTCCCCGAATCTTTCCATTCCACGTCGCGCACGGGCGGGGGCGTGATTCAGGGCACGGCGAGCGACGCCGCACTCGTGGCCGTGGTGGCGGCGCGGCACCGTGCCAGGGCCGGGGGCCGTGCGGGGCCGTACGTGCTGTACGGCTCGTCGCAGGCGCATTCGTCGTTGGTGAAGGCCGCGCTCATCGCGGGCCTGATCGAAGCCCCGCCCGCGCCGAGCGCTGATTCGGCTTGGTCGGCGGCTGGCTCGGGCGTACGGCTGATCGCCTGTGACGAAACCGGGGCGATGCGTGCCGAGGCCCTCGCGGCCGCAATGAACGCAGACACCGCGGCGGGCCGCGTGCCCCTGCTGGTGTTTGCGAGCATCGGCACGACGGCCAGTTGCGCCCGCGACCCGCTCGAGCAACTCGCCCTCCTCGCGAGCACTCACAGCGCATGGCTGCACGTGGATGCCGCGTACGCGGGTTCGGCGTGCGTGTGCCCGGAGCACCGCCACCTGCTCGCGGGCGTGGAACACGCGGACTCGCTGGCGATGAACCCGCACAAGTGGCTGCTCACCAACTTCGACTGTGGATTGATGTGGACGCGCGACCGGCAGGCGCTGACAGGCTCCATGTCGATTACGCCGGAGTACCTGCGCAACGCCGCGAGCGATGCGGGCGCGGTGTGGGATTACCGCGACTGGCACGTGCCGCTGGGGCGGCGGTTCCGTTCGCTGAAACTGTGGTTTGTGCTGCGCGCGTACGGGCTTGCGGGGCTCCGGTCTCACATCCGCGAGCACGTACGGCTGGCGGTGCTGTTCGAGAGCCTGGCACGGGCGGATGCGCGGTTCGAGGTGGTGATGCCCCGGGGCTGCGGGCTGAGCCTGATCTGCTTCAGGCTGCGAGAGCCGCCGGGCACGGACACCGGCACGCGAACCCTGATGGAGCGGCTCAACGCCTCGGGACGCATGTTCCTGACCCACGCCGTTCTCCCGCCGGCGACGGGCGCTGTTCACCCGCGCTACGTCATCCGCATGGCCATTGGCGGCGTCTTCACGCACGAGGAGCACGTGCGGGCCGCGTGGGAACGCATCCGCCACGCCGCCGAGGGCTTGGGCGGCTGAATGGTGGTGGTCTTTCGGCGCCAAGGGGCGGTACGGTGAGCGTCGGCTGCGGCGCACCCGGCGACCGGACGCGGTACGCTTGGCGCATGATGAAACCGGCCGTGACCGTTGCGGGCCTCGCTTGTGTGCTCGGCCTGGTGGGCGGATGCGAAACCGCACCATCAAGCCCCCTGTCCGTCTCGGCGGAGCAGTACCCGACTGCGTTTCAGGCAGCACGCGATGTGCTGCGCGATGCCGATTTCATCCTCGACCGCACCGATTCGCAGGCGGGCGTGCTCACCACCGCGATCAAGGCGACGGCCGGCGCGGCCAGCCCGTGGGATCAGGAACAATCCACGGTGGGTCAGGAGGCGGAGGACTTGTTCAACCGCCAGTCCCGCTCCGTGCGCGTGACCTTTGTGCCGCGGGGGGCGGGGAGCGGTGCCGACCCGGCGGGCCTTGCCGATGTCCGCGCGGCCGCGGGGCCCATGGATGTGCAGGTGGTGGCCACGCTTTATCGCCGCCAGCGACCGGGCTGGCGGCCCGATTCCACGGGTGTCTCGCTGCATCGCCATTGGCAGGATGCCAGCGCCCCCGGGCGCGGGGAGCAGGTGGTTGCGATTGATGAAGATCGCGCGCTTGCAGACAGGCTCAGAGAGCAGATTCGCCAGCGTCTGGCCGCACGCGCGGTGGCCGCAACAACGGCTGACCCCGCGACACCCGCGGCCGACTCAGGCTCGCGCACCTCGCCCTGAGGCGTGCCTGCCCGCGGCGTGTGGCTGCTCGCCGCCCGCTTCCGGATCGCCGAGCGCCTCCGCGGCCCGATGCACAAGCGGACCGAGGTGCCCGAGCGCGCGCGAAACGAGTTGTCCGCGGTTGGTTGCGCCCAGTTTTCGATGGAGGCTCTTGACGTGGTCGTGTACCGTGTAGACGCTGCGGTGGAGTTCACTGGCGATCTGCGGCACCTTCTTGCCGGCCACGAGTTTCCAGAGAATGGTCTCCTCGCGCGGGGTAAGCCAACTGTGCCGATCGGCGGGCATGGGGCCGATGGCGTTCACGTAGCGCACACCCAGCAGCGGCAGGGTCGCCGCGAAGACGGCCTGGATGCGTGCCAGATCGGCCGCGCCGGGGTTGATGAGGCCCAACTCGGCGACCATCACGCGGCCGCTGGTGGGGCTCGCAAGGCCCACCGCACCCACAAGCAGATCGGTGATGCCAAACGGCTCCCAGCGCGCGGCCAGCGGCGAAGTGTTGCGACGACCGGGCGCGGGTGCCACCTTGACAACATCCTGTACGCTTGCACCCTGTGCGGGCACCGCGAATGTCCAACCCACCCAGTCACCCTCGCGCAGCTGCTCGCGCAGGCCCTGCTTCTCAGCCTTGGCCAACGGCTCGCCCGTCGGCAGCGTTGAGGCGGCCACGCCCACCGATTCAAGGTGCGTGACCACGCAGCGTTGATCGACTGATCCGACCGCAAGCATCCCCCATGCCGGGTGGTGCGAGCGGCACAGCGCGGCCGCGGCCCCATCACACCAATCGAGGGTGGCCACGCCCGGCAACTGGCAAACCAGTTCGATCACCTGACTGGTCATGGACACGGCGGCTTTCATAGGTTTCTCCCCTCCGTGCGGTCCGAGCAGGGGCGCGCCGCCTCAAGAACACCAACTGTGCCCAACACGCTCGGGCCAGAGACTTGCGATGTGGGCGAAGCAATCATGCATCAATACGGATCGTCCATCCACCCAAAACTGGTGGAAAAGCAGATGCAATCCAGCGGTTCGCGTTATGTTTGGATGTCCGCGCCAGCAAACACATCGAGCCGCCCGCATCTGTACCATCCCGCACCTCGCCAGCACCATCCCTCGCACGTCTCGGAGTGACTCACCATGCCCCGCGTTCGCACCCCTCGCGCTGCGTTCCTCGCCACGGCCACAATCAGCCTCGTGGTGCTGGGCGGCTGCAAGAGCACTTCTATCGATGGCGCGGTCGCCGCACGCACAGCGGCACTGCGCCCGGCCGATGCCGCGAACGACCTGGGCTATTTCGATGCGCTGGACTCTGCCGCGGTGGTTTCCTTTGACGATACGGTGCGTGGCGTGTTGGCCGTGACAGGCAAGGACACGTCCGGCGATGCTTCGGCCCGCGTCGCGCGTGCGAGGGAATGCGGCCTGCTGGCAGAGGGTGCCAGCGCGGACGCATCGACGATCTCACTAGGACAGGCCGCGGGTCTGGTCATCCGCGGGTCGGGCGGCGAGGCCGCGAGTCAAGACGAGGCCATCGCCCGGCTGCGCGAGGCCAGTTTGGTTGCCGCCGACGCATCCGCTGCCGACCCCGCGAGCGGCCCCCAACTGTTGGCGATGCTCACTGGGCTGCGGTCGCGGATGGCGGCAGGGGGCGGATCGTTTGGCCCCGCTCGGGCCGTGCCGGTTGCCGTGCTGACACACGCGCCCGCGGCGGAAGTGGCCGTCGCGGCCCAAGCACCTGCCGAGCCGCCTGCCGCAGCACCGGCAGCTGCCCCCGTGAGTTCACCGCCGCCAGCCGAAGTCGCGGCCGCGCCGCAGCCAACGCCAGCTGCGCCACCACCCCCTGCCCCGGCGGCCGCGGT
>FRDC01002332.1_pt1 | contig 28358 bp, 25 predicted proteins | sample 1106171 | NCBI WGS metagenome assembly FRDC01 (sample SAMEA3930566, study PRJEB13176) | freshwater metagenome | biome: Drinking water system; feature: drinking water; material: water | place: Singapore | collected 2014-12-20 | reverse complement strand
AGTCTTGAAGATTTAGTGGAAAGCGATAATAACACGGCGGTTTCGCCAATGCGCGAGTAGTGGTAGTAGTGCATTTACAGTGTAACGCTAACTTTGGCGAAGGTGGCGATTTTCAACACTAGGCAGTTATAAAAAGTAAATTGTGCAATTCGCAATTTTTCAAGAAAGTGTTAGAAATTAATGATTCGGTTTTACGGGAGCTAATTCCAATACCAAACATATTTTTTCCATTGCAAAATCAATTTCTTCTTTTAAGGTGTATTTTGAAAATGAAAATCGAACATTACTCCTTAACGGATTAGCGCCTATTGCTTCTAAAACATGTGAGCCTTTATTGCTGCCACTCGAACATGCGCTTCCTCCCGATGCCGCAACACCATTTATATCTAAATTAAACAGCAACATTTCATTATGGGCCGAAGGAGGAAATGAAACATTAAGTACAGTGTATAAACTTCTTCCGCAATAATCTCCGCTAAATTCGATTTCCGGTATGGTGGTTTGCAAACGTTTAATCATGTACTCTTTAATTTCTTGAATGTGTTTAACGTGTTCATTCATTTCTGTATAAGCAATTTCTAATGCTTTTGCCATACCAATTATTCCATAAAGATTTTCCGTTCCGCCTCTTAAATTACGTTCCTGCGAACCTCCGTGAATAAGGGGATGCAATTTTATTTTTTCACTTTTATATAAAAACCCTACTCCTTTTGGTCCATGAAATTTATGCGCACCGCAAGTTAAAAAATGCACCTTTGTTTTTTGTACATCTATTGGAAAATGTCCCATGGTTTGAACGGTGTCGCTATGAAACAATGCGCCATATTTTTCGCATAAATTGGCAACTGCGTTAATGTCCAATACGTTACCAATTTCATTGTTGGCGTGCATTAAAGTGACTAAACACTTTTCATTTTTTGAAAGCAACTCTTCTAAATTTTGCAAATCAACATGTCCGTTAGAAGTAAGTTTTACTAATGAGTAACTCAAATTTTCTTTTCTGCAAATTTCTTCTACGGTATGTATTACGGCATGATGTTCAATTGGAGAAGTAATAATGTGTTTTACTCCTAAATCAACAACTGATCCTATTATTGCCATATTGTCCGATTCGGTACCGCCCGAAGTAAAAATAATTTCAGAAGGTTTTGCGTTTAAAAAATTTGCAATTTGCTTTCGAGCGCTTTCAATCGCTCCTTTTGTTTTTCTTCCATAAGAATGAATACTCGATGGGTTTCCAAATTCATCTTTCATATATGGCAACATAGCCTCTAGCACTGCTGCATCGAGTGGGGTAGTAGCGGCATTATCTAAATAAACACGTTTTATCATTTTGCAAAATTCGGTTTTAGGCGTTAAATAAACAATAAAATTGAATACTATTGTTGGATTTTTACCGTTATAATTTCATCAACTTTTTTCTTAATCATATTCGCAAATTCATTGGCTTTTTCAATGGTTTGTCCTTCACTTATAATTCGAATTATAGGTTCAGTATTGCTCTTTCGTAAATGAACCCATCCATCTTTGAAATCTATTTTTACTCCGTCTTCAATATTAATTTTTTCATTTGTGAATTCTTTTTTAATTGAATTCAGCAAATGGTCAACATCAAGCGTTGGGCTTAATTCAATCTTATTTTTGCTTATTCCGTAAGTCGGATATTTTTTCTTAAGTTCAGTTAACTTGCATTTTTCCTCAACCAATAAACTTAAAAATAAAGCAATTCCAACCAAGGCATCTCTGCCGTAATGCGCATCAGGATAAATTATTCCGCCGTTACCTTCTCCGCCAATGACAGCATTTGTTTCTTTCATTTTTTTTACAACATTTACTTCGCCTACTGCCGATGCTGCATAGGAATAACCGTGTTTTAAAGTAATGTCGCTCAACGCACGTGTTGAAGAAAGATTGCTTACGGTATTTCCCTTTTGATAACGTAAAACATAATCTGCTACTGCTACTAATGTGTATTCCTCGCCAAACATGCTTCCGTCTTCACAAACTAAGGCTAATCTATCAACATCCGGATCAACGACAATTCCTAAATCAGCACCTAATGTTTTAATTTCATTCGATATTTCAGTTAAATTCTCAGGTAATGGTTCGGGATTATGCGAAAATTTTCCGCTTACATCATCATTTAATACTTTAATTTTTTTAACGCCTAATGCTCTTAATAATTGGGGTACCGCAATTGATCCTGTCGAATTTATTCCGTCAACTACAACGCATAAATTTAATTCCGATATTTCACTTTTTTTCACGAGTTTTAATTGCAATATCGAATCAATATGTTTTTGAATGTAATTATCAATGGTGTGTATTGTTCCAAGTTCTAATGCTTCAGCAAAATAAAATTGTTGTTTTTCGGCAATTTTTAAAACGGTTTGTCCTTCCTCGCCCGAAATAAATTCGCCCTTTGCATTTAAAAGTTTTAAAGCATTCCATTCAATCGGGTTGTGTGATGCAGTTAAAATAATTCCTGCATCTGCTTTTTCATTGGTAACAGCAAATTCAACGGTAGGCGTTGTGCTTAAACCAATATCAATCACATTTATTCCGCAGCCTACTAAAGTGTTTGCAACTAAATTCGAAATCATGTTGCCCGATATGCGCGCGTCTCGTCCAATAACAATTGTAGGATTATTTTTTTTCGTACATAATTTTGTCCACTCTCCAAATGCAGCAGCAAAAAGTACCGCATCTATTGGTGTTAGTCCTTCTCCCGGTTTTCCGCCAATAGTCCCTCTTATTCCTGATATAGATTTAATTAATGACATAATAAATTTTAATTCCCTAAAATTAGCTATCGCTAAGTTAAAAATCAGCTGTTTAAAACTATTTATCAACATCATTTCTCAGCATCATTTATGCTTATATTTGTTCAAATCCCAACATTTTTGTTGCATGTTTGAAGATAGAGAAGATGAAAAAAACATAGATTTTAATTCGCAGCTGAAGCGTTTTGAAGAGATGTTAAAAGCAGGAAAGTCAAGCTATTTTGATGTTGAAATTTTCGAAGAAATAATAGATCATTATCTTGGTTTAAACGAATATAAAAAAGCATTGCGCGGTATTGATGCAGGTTTAGCTCAACATCCGGGCAATTCGAATTTAATGCTCCTAAAAGCCGATTTGTATTTAAGCACCGGTAAACTTTTAAAATCGCTGGAATGTCTTAGCGCAATTGAAACAATTGAACCCTACAATAGCGAAGTTTTTGTATTAAAAGCAAGTGTTTATAGTCAGCAACGAAAATTTGATGAAGCCATATATTACTTAAAATTAGCAATTAAGTATTGTGAACAGGACGAAAAAGTTGAACTGTATATTGATTTGGCTGTTGAATATGAAAATTGCGAAAAATATGAAAAAGCAATTTCATGTTTAAAACACGCTTTAGAATTGAATGCCGAGAATGAAACAGCAATGTATGAAATTTCTTACTGTTATGAAATTGCCGGTAAAAATGCCGAGTCAATTGCGTTTTACCAAGCATTCATTGATGAGCATCCATATAGTTTTTTAGCATGGCACAATTTAGGAACGTCTTTAATTAAAGACGGAAACTTACCCGAAGCTCTTGACTGTTTTGATTATTGTTTAGCCATTAATGAGGAATTTTCTACCGCTCATTTCAACAAAGCTACTGTTTTAATGATGAATGAAAATTACTATGAAGCAATTAATCATTTTAATGAAACAGTAATTCGTGAAGAAGCTTTGCCGCTTACTTTTTTATACTTGGGCGAATGTTATGAAAAAATAAACGAATCGGTTTTAGCAGAACAACATTTTATGCGTGCGCTTGAAATTGATGAGGAATTTGCCGACGCTTATGTATCGCTTGCATTATTAAAAGCAAACCAAAATCAATATACAGAAGCTGATTTTTACATTTCTAAAGCAGTGAAATTGGATGATCAAAATCCGGATTTTTGGTACATCAAAGCTGAAATTTGTGAAAACGATCATCGTGCTAACGATGCAAAAGCAGCATACCAAAATGCTATTCAACTTAATCCCGATAATTTAGAAATATTACTCGATTTTAGTAACTTTTTACATGCCGATTTTAGTTTAGAAGACGCCTTATTTTTATTAGAATCGGTTTACGAAAAATTTGCAGGTGTCGATTTAATTGAATTTCGTATTTCCGCATTGTGTTTTTTATCGGGAAAAATACAAACAGCAGGCGAATTTTTTGTTCGCGGTTTAGAATACAATAATCAAGGTTACAAAAGTGCCTTTCAATACTGTCCCGATATGCAAACTGTACCGCTTTTTAATGATTTGATTGCACAATATAACAATGGAAATTGATTTACCTTACATTCCAAGTCGAACGCAGCAGCCTCGAAAAGATGGCGTAACAATGGTTATGGATAAAGGCCTAAGTTTAACCGAAGCTTCTGCATTTGTTGAAGCAGCATGGCCACATTCCGATTTATTGAAGCTGGGTTTTGGTACATCAATGGTTACTCCAAAACTTGAAGAAAAAATTAAAGTATATCATAAAGCCGGAATGAAAGTGTATTTTGGCGGCACTTTGTTTGAAGCATTTATTGCAAGAAATAAGTTTGATGAGTATTGTAATCTTTTAGACAAATATAAGCTGCAATTGGTTGAAGTTTCTGATGGTTCAATTGTACTTAATCATGACCAAAAATGTGAGTACATTCAAAAATTATCCAAAAATTTCACAGTCTTATCAGAAGTTGGCTCTAAAGATTCAGGAATTTTAATTTCACCGCAGCGATGGATTAAAATGATGAAAAAGGAAATTGAGGCCGGAAGTTGGAAAGTAATTGCCGAAGGTAGAGAAAGTGGTACCGTCGGAATTTTTCGCCCTAGTGGTCATGCACATACTGTTTTAGTAAATAAAATCATTAGCAGTGTTAAGGCCGAAAATATTATGTGGGAAGCTCCTAAAAAAGAACAACAAGTTTGGTTTATAAATTACTTTGGTGCCAATGTGAATTTAGGAAACATTGCGCCTCACGAAGTTATTGCCCTTGAATGTCTTCGATTAGGATTAAGAGGCGATACATTCTTTAATTTTATGCCTAAAAATATCGCAGCTAAAATTAAGCAAAAAGCAAAAAAATAAATTCAGTTACTAATTCCTTATCTTTTTTAATTTTTTCTTTCTGTTTGAAAAAAAGGATTACCTATCTTCATCACCTATGAAATCTATTAATGTAAAAGAATTAAAAGCAATGCTTGATAAAGGGCAACCGCTTAAATTAATTGATGTGCGCGAAGCTTACGAAGCAGACATTTGTAACATTGGCGCCGAACTTATTCCTCTTGATGATGTTATTGAAAATAGTGAAAAATTTAAAGCTGATGTTCCTGTTGTTGTTCATTGTCGCAGTGGTAAAAGAAGCGCAACTGCTATAATGCAACTTGAAAAGCAATTCGGTTTTAATAATTTATTCAATCTCGAAGGTGGAATTATTGCTTGGGTACAGGAAATCGATCCTACTTTATCAATTTATTAATGCGGCTAAGCAACGCATTCATTAATGAAATAATTGTTGCCGTAGGTCAACAAAATGTTTTTACCGATGAAAAAATCTGTGAAAATTACGGTCATGATGAAACTGAAGATTTATCTTTTCCTCCTCAAATGGTTGTTAAGCCCTCCTCAACAAAAGAAATTTCTGAAATTCTAAAAATTTGTAATCACTATAAAATTCCCGTTACTCCGGTTGCGGGTAAAACCGGGCTAAGTGGCGGTGCGCTTTGTGTTCAAGGTGGCGTGGCTTTATCAATCGAAAAAATGAATGAAATTCTTTTTATTGATGAAAAAAACATGCAAGTAACTACTCAACCGGGTGTAATAACTCAAGTTCTTCAAGAAAAAGTTATTGAAAAAAATCTTTTCTATCCGGTCGATCCTTCGTCTCGCGGATCGTGTACCATTGGCGGAAATATTGCCGAAAATTCGGGCGGGCCAAGAGCGGTGAAATACGGAGTAACGAAAGATTGGGTATTGAATCTTGAAGTTGTTTTACCAACAGGTGAAATTATTTGGACAGGAGCAAACACGCTTAAAAATTCAACGGGTTATAATTTAACGCAATTGATGGTTGGGAGTGAAGGAACATTAGGGGTAGTTACTCAAATTGTACTGAAATTAATTCCGTATCCTTCGCAAAATATTTTATTACTGGTTCCTTTTAAGTCACCTTATAAAGCTTGCGAGGCTGTAAACGCAATATTAAACTCAGGAATTACACCTTCGGCACTTGAATTTATGGAGCGCGATGCTATCGATTGGGCTATAAAATATATTGACGGTGTAAATATTCCCATTGAGAAGAATCATCAAGCGCATTTGCTAATAGAAATTGATGGTTTTAACCAAGAATCGCTTTATCCTATAGCAGAAAAAATCAATAACGTAGTTCGGGATTTTGATGCTGATGAACCTCTGTTTGCCGATACTAATGAGCAAAAAGAACAATTGTGGCGAATGAGACGCAGAATAGGTGAGGCCGTAAAATCAAACAGCATTTATAAAGAGGAAGATACTGTCGTGCCGCGTTACCATTTGCCTGATCTTTTAAAAGGTGTAAAAGAAATTGGAAATAAATACGGATTTAAAAGTGTGTGCTACGGCCATGCCGGTGATGGAAATTTACATGTCAATATTATTCGGGGTGATTTATCGGATGAAAAATGGAACAAAGAATTACCCAAGGGAATAACCGAAATTTTTGAACTCACAAAAAAATTGGGTGGCACTATTTCGGGTGAACACGGTATCGGATATGTGCAAAAAAATTATTTACCTATTGTTTTTAACCATAAACATATAGAATTAATGAAATCGATTAAAAATATTTTCGACCCAAATAACATTTTAAATCCCGGTAAAATTTTCCCCGATTAATAAAAAAAATTAATACCTTTTATTAATATTCTTTATCAATTTACCCGTTACTTGTAGCTGTTTTTTTATACAAAAAATTATTTTTTGCAATCAAAACAATTGTAGCGCCACTAATAATAAGTTAAATATCGTTTTTAAATTTCAAAAAATTGTTGTCGCATTGCAATAATAACTTTTACGATGTTACCAATCGGTTAAATTCATTGGTGAACTAACATTAATTCAATTTTGTAACAATAGCGATAAAACGGTGTTGCAAACCATTAAACCGCTAACTTAATCATAAATTAAATACATGCCTTAACTACAAAGGCAGTATGTCGCTGGTAACCAATAGAAGCGGATTAATTATAATGAAATAATTTTTGTTTTTCATTGCGCTTAAAACTCTCTTCAAAGCCGTAATTTTTTCTATATTCGGCAAACCAAAAAATTCAGGTATTCAATGAGCAATGGAACTTTAGATTCGGAGTTTTCAAATAAACCCGAACTTATTAACGAATTTCGCGATCCAAATTACTCTGGCAAAAAACATCCAAAAGGATTATATGTTTTGTTTTTTACTGAAATGTGGGAACGTTTCGGTTTTTATTTAATGATTGGAATTTTCTCGCTCTACATGCTCGATAGTTTAGAGCATGGCGGAATGGGATTTGATGCCGCTCATAAATCTGATATTTACGGAACTTATATTGGCTTAGTCTATTTAACCCCTTTCATTGGAGGTTTACTCGCCGATAGAATTTTAGGTTATCGCCGCTCAATTATAATTGGTGGTATTTTAATGGCACTCGGTTACTACGGTTTAGGATTATCAAATTCAACTACCGTGTTTTTTCCTTCACTTTTATTAATCATTTTAGGAAATGGTTTTTTTAAACCCAATATATCTACTCTTGTAGGCAATATGTATAACGACGAGCGATATAAAGCTCAAAAAGATGCAGGCTATAATATTTTTTACATGGGAATTAATATCGGTTCGTTCTTCTGTAATTTCGTTGCCGCTTTTTTACGAAACGAATACGGTTGGGGATCGGCGTTTATTGCTGCCGGCGTTGGTATGACCATTGGAATAATTATTTTCATATACGGAACAAAACACGTTGAATACGCCGATAAAATAAAACCGGCCGGACCAAAAGATTTATCGTTAAGTAAAATTTTTGCAATGGTTTTGCTTCCTGTTTTTGGTTTTGGTGTAATTGGTTATTTCATAATGGGTGTTACCGGTGATGCAAATCCTAAAGGAAATATTTTCGGTTCCGATTCTAACGATGCGTTTTTATTTGGCTGTATTCCCGTAATTATTTTTTATGTTTCCTTATTGGTTAGAGCAGAGGAGGAGGATAAACGTCCGGTTGGCGCATTACTTTCGGTATTTTTCGGCGTAATTGTTTTTTGGGCAGTGTTCCACCAAAACGGCGATGCCTTAACAGTTTATGCGCAAGAATATACCAATCGTACTTTATCCGTTGCTGAAAAAGAAGGCGAAAAAGCGTTGTTTAGAGAACAGGTGAAATATCCGGCAGAGGCACAACAACTCGATAAATACAAAAACGATTTGCTTATTCATAAATTAAAAGCAGAAGTGAAGGCATTGAAAAAAGCAAATGCCAATACAGCGCTTATTTCGCAAAAAGAAAAAGAAATAAAGGCGCAAGAATCATGGACGTATTTTTCCAATATGCCTAAAAAAGATTTACCTCCTCCAAATAAATCTTTGTTGCTTATTTCAACCGAATTATTTCAATCCATCAATCCGTTTTGGGTAGTGGTTTTAACACCTGTTGTAGTTGGTTTGTTCGGTTTTTTACGCCGAAGAAAACTGGAGCCATCAACGCCAACAAAAATAGCTTTGGGCTTATTTATTACAGGCTTATCAACCTTGGTTATGGTTGCAGCTGTTAGTTCGGTTGATATGCATAATCAAAAGGCGAGTGCCTGGTGGTTGGTGATGTCATACGCAGTTATTACCATTGGTGAATTGTGTTTATCGCCAATGGGATTATCATTGGTTTCAAAATTATCACCAACACGATTAACGGCATTGATGATGGGAGGTTGGTTTCTATCAACGAGTGTTGGAAATAAGCTGTCTGGAATTATGTCAAGCATGTGGGAAGATATGGATAACAAGGCAAATTTTTTCATGATTAATTTTGCTGCGTGTATAGGCGCCGCGTTATTCTTATTTATCCAATTGCGATGGCTAAGAAATGTAATGAAAGAAAAAGGAGTTAACTAATAATAAAAAAAATTATGGCGCAAATAATCGATAACGAGTTTTCAAATAACGAGCTTACTCTCGATAAAATTCAGGATTTTAAGGGAAAATACCCGAAACAACTTTGGATATTATTCCTTGTTGAAATGTGGGAGCGCTTTACCTTTTACGGAATGCGCGCTTTGCTTGGTTTATACATTTCACATTTAATCCTTTCAGTAAACTATAACCCTTTACCGCCAAATGAATTAACACAAAAAGTTGCCGAGTTCAAAAATGAAAATGGCGAAACTCTTGATAAAAATCATCCTAAATATTTTGTTGAAACTTCACAACAAAAATACCGCGACGATGCTGAGGCAATTTCAAATAAACGCTATGGAATGATAAATGCATTCATTTACATGATGGCTTTTATTGGAGGAATGTTTGCCGATAAAATATTCGGTTTTAGACGATCAATTTTTTGGGGCGGTATTCTTATGGCAATAGGTACGTTCTTAATGGCCGTTCCCGGAGCATTTTCATTTTACTTAGGCGTAAGTATATTAATTGTTGGAAATGGTTTTTTTAAACCCAATATTTCTACAATGGTTGGCGCATTGTATAAGGACGGAGACCCGCGTCGCGATGCAGGTTTTTCTCTCTTTTATTCAGGAATAAATTTAGGAGCATTTTTAAGCGGATTAACCATTGCTTATATTGGAACATCCTATAGCTGGTCATTAGGATTTAGTTTAGCGGGCATTTGCATGTTGTTGGGTTTAGGTTTATTTATTTTTACCCAACGTATGCTTGGCCCAATTGGCTTGCCGCCGTTTCCTGAAAAATTAAAACGAATTAAATTTGGGTTACCTAAAGGTATTTTAATTCATTTAGCCACTTTACTTTTTATTCCATTGTTTTTTCTTTTAGTTTATTACCCGGTAAGTGTTAATCTCACAAGTATTTTTGGCACCACAAAAGGTGGTAAACCTTATATTGTTGAATTGAGTGACATAATTTTTATTGCCGGAGCAATTTTAACCATAATTTATTTGATTTACGAAATTAGTCGTGCCGAGCGCAACGAAGGAAAAAAATTAACAGCGGCCTCAATACTCATTTTTTTCTCAGTTATTTTTTGGTCATTTTTTGAGCAAGGCGGAGGCTCTCTAAATTTCTTTGCAAATGGTAATGTTGAAAGTCATGGAATGAATATGACGCAAGTAAATAATACGATTAATGCTCTTTGGGTTATTGCTTTTGCACCGCTAATTGGTTTACTATGGTTGTTTCTAAATAAAAGAGGATGGGAGCCAAATACAGTTGTAAAATTTGGCTTGGGCTTTGTGTTTTTAGGTTTTGGTTTTTTTGCTTTTTTTTCAAGTAAGTTTTTTGCTAATGAAAAGGGTCTTACGCCTTTGTTTATGTTTGCATTTGCGTATTTTGTTGTTACAATAGGTGAACTTTGTTTGTCTCCAATAGGTTTATCAATGGTTACTAAATTATCACCAAAACGTTTGTACGGAGTTATGATGGGCACTTGGTTTTTAGCTAGCGCGTATGGGCAATATGGTGCAGGTTTAATTGGGGCAGCTTTAGCGAAAAGTGAAAATACGAATGAGAATTTAAACAATGTTCAAAAACTTGAACAATACACCTCGGGTTATGAAACTATCGCTTACATTTCTATTATTAGTGGAGTATTTTTAATTCTTATTTCTCCTCTTTTAAGAAAGTTAATGGATGATGTAAAATAATCACAATCTTAATCTTAGTATTTTAATTATAAGCCAATTATACTTACAAATAAAGTAATTTAATCGATTTAGTATATTAGGAATCCAATAATACTTGGTTAGACTTAGCCTGTTGCTTAATCGCTAATTTACCTTTGCCTATCTAAATGTTGCCGCTTACTTTATAGAATCTAGGTACTTTTACCTTGCAAATTATTATTAAGTTGACGAATAACGTGATTAGTTGAATTTATGAAGCGATTGTTTTTACTTATTACAGCGGTTGGTTTTACCGGAATTCTTTCGGGTAATACTCAAAATAATACTCTTTCTACTAAAGGTGGAAACTCTAACGGTGTTAATGATACGCATAGTTATGCCAATTCAGGACAAGCCTATGGATACTCATTATCACTCGATATTCAAGTTAATTTTGAAAAACAATCTATTGATGGAATTGCAACTTGGAAAATTAAAAATCCAAGTGCTTCCGATAAAATTGTTTTCGACACAAAAGGGTTAAACATTAAAAAGGTTTTAGTTGACGGTAAGCATGAAGCGAATTTCACATTCGGAAAAACTGATGAGCTTTTAGGAACACCACTTGAAATTCCAATTTCAAAAAAAACAAAATCAGTTTCTATCTATTATAATACTACCGATAAGTCGGAAGCTTTGCAATGGTTAAATCCGCAACAAACTGCAGGAAAAAAACACCCGTACTTATTTACTCAAGGCGAAGCAATTTTAACCCGCACATGGATTCCCTGTCAAGACACTCCGGGCAAAAGAATTACCTATGATGCAAAAGTTCGTGTTCCGAAAGAATTAATGGCAGTAATGAGTGCAGTTAATCCAATTAAAAAAAGTGAAAACGGAATTTATTCTTTTAAAATGAAACAACCAATACCAACGTATTTAATTGCATTGGCAGTTGGTGATCTTGAATATCGTGCCATTGGTAAACGAACCGGTGTTTATACCGAACCTTCAATGATTGAAAAATCAGCCTACGAATTTTCAGATATCGAAAAAATGTTGAATGCAGCCGAAAAATTATACGGAACTTATAAGTGGGAAAAGTATGATGTTATTGTTCTTCCTCCGTCATTTCCTTTCGGCGGAATGGAAAATCCGCGCTTAACTTTTGCAACACCAACCATTCTTGCCGGCGATAAGTCGCTTACCTCATTAATTGCGCATGAGATGGCGCATTCATGGAGTGGTAATTTAGTTACCAACGCAACATGGAATGATTTTTGGTTAAACGAAGGTTTTACTGTGTATATCGAACGTCGTATCATGGAAGAACTTTATGGTAAAGAATACACCGAGATGTTAGCACTATTAGGATATCAAGATTTAGTAAACGAAGTAAGTGATCTTCCAAAAGAAGATACGAAGTTAAAATTGAATTTATGCAATCGTAATCCTGACGACGGTATGACCGAAGTTGCCTATGAAAAAGGTGCTTTCTTTTTACGAATGTTGGAAGAACAAGGTGGAAGAGAAAAATTTGATGCTTTCTTAAGGTCATATTTCGCTAAACATCAGTTTCAAGTAATGACTACCGAAGCATTTGTTGCTTATTTAAACAAAGAATACATTCAAAAATATAATTTGAGTGTTAATGTTAACGAGTGGATTTACGAGCAAGGCATACCGAAAAACATTTCTAAAATTTATTCTGATAAGTTTGAAAAAGTAGAAAAAGTAGAAAAAGACTGGGAAGTGAATAACAATTATGCCGGCATTCCTTTTTCAACTTGGTCAACACATGAGCGCTTGCATTTTTTGCGTCATTTACCTCGAACAATGTCGAAAACACAAATGGAAGGTATGGACAAAGCTTTCGGTTTAACTGCTTCGGGAAATTCTGAAATTCTTACCGAATGGTTAAAATTGTGCATTACTAATAAATATGAAGCGGCTTATCCTAAATTAGAGGAATTTCTTGTGAATGTTGGTCGTCGTAAATTTTTAAAACCATTATATAGTGAACTAATCAAAACTCCCGAAGGAAAAGAAATGGCCATGACCATTTATAAAAAAGCAAGACCAAATTATCATGCCGTTGCTTCAAACACTATGGATGCAATGCTGAATTGGAAATAAAAAGCATTAGGTATTTTTTCTAATAATTTTATGAATTTTACGGGCAACAATAGCGTATATTGTTGCCCGTAATTATGATTATACGTTACGTTTTACCAATACTAAATTTATTGATTAATGGGGTTGTTTTATTCTTCCTTTTTCGATTGTTTGCCACTTTCTATGATTTCGAAATTCTTGTTTCTATTTTATTCTTCTTCTTTTTTGTAATGATGGCAGTAAACGGAATTTGGTCAAACGTATTCAAATTTCTTTCTAAACCAAAAAATTTTAATTTACTTATTTTCGTACAATTTTTGTCCTCTCTTTTAATAGTGCAATTATTGGGCTGGTTATTTAGCCTCTATCTCGCTTTTGTATTAATGCTTATAATTTTACTTTTACAAAAGCGCCATCATTTTTTTATTTTTTATTTGCACTTGTGTGGTTGTGCAATGGGCTTGCTTATGTTATACATTAATTTTTTGAATTGAGATAAAAATTTATTTCGGTTTAGTTCGTTTTGAATTTTCTTTTTGATTAGCCGGCTTAACTGAATGTTGAGTGGAATCGGATTTATGTTGTTCGGCTTGTTGCTTTTTATATTCTTGCATTTTTTTCTCACGGTCTTCCATAACTTTTTTCTTACGAGCTTCAAACATTTCTTTTTGTTTATCCATATCTCTAAAAATTACTTTTCCGCATAAATACCACTTTCCTTTTGCACAAATACAATCATAACACAACAATTCGTATTTTTTAGTATTGTGTAAAAAGCTAAATTTAAAATTACCGAAAATATTTTTGTTGTCAACCTTCGCATCAACAACAGCAACATTAAAGTTCACCTTTTTTAAATCATTACTCAATAAACTTATCGTGTCCATTAATTTTTTAGAATCGATTTTTAATTGTTCGCTCGAATAACGCATATAATATGAAATTAAATTTGCTTGATGCGTTGCCGATCTTGCCGATCTTTTAATTTCAGCATTGTATTCGGCTTGTAAAATGTATAATGCTTCAAAATTTTCTACAGATTTTGATTGCAAAGTAGCAACAATTAATCTGCTAAACTCTTCAAGTGATTTTTTATGATTTTCTGTAACCTCGTCACTAACGCTAAAGTTAAACGCTGTTGCAATAAAAAAGAAAGAAATTAAAAATGGTTTCATATTAATATTGTACTGATTTTACAAATTCTAAAGTTTTTTTTCCGATTATAGTTACATCAAAATGTTTTTTTGCAAAATCGCGTGCGTTTTTAGAAATAGTTGTCCTTTTTTCAGGATTATGATATAAACCGGCTAATGCCATTGCAAAATTTTCAGAATCATCGGCAAATAAATAATGCTTGCCATTAATTCCGTTTATTCCTTTAATTCCTAAACCGGTTGTAACAACAGCTTTTCCTAAAGCCATTCCTTCAATAATTTTTGCTTTTATTCCGCCCCCCGATACCATAGGAGCAATCATAATATGTTTGTCTTTTTGATAAGCAATTGCGCTCTCTACTTCACCATCAATTATTAAATTTGGATGCTGCAATTTTTTATAGCGAATAGGCATGCCACGACCGGCAATTCTTATTTTTACTTCAGGACATTCATGAACAACAATTGGTAAAACTTCTTTTAAAAACCAATCAAGTCCTTGTTGATTCGGTATCCAATCTAATGACCCCAAATAATACATTACAATTTCTTTTTCTTTTGAATTTTCACGAATTGAGGGAAGCGACTTGAAGTCAAGGGCAACCGGCAGAGATGTTACCGGTGTTCGAATCCCGAACGATTTTATACGCGCTTCATCGTAATCAGACATAGCTATAATACCATCAACTTGCGAATAACTGTTGATTTCAAATTTTTTTAAACGCAATTTCATAATACGCATGTACCATCTAAGAAAAAAATTTCCGGTTCTATCAATTACACTTTTCCAAACTTCAAATTCTACATTTTGTGTTCGAACAATAATTGCTGCGCCGGTTAAACTTCTAATTTCGGGTAAATAAGTACATAAATAAACATGTTCTAAAATAACTATATCATAATGTTTTTCAAAAATTTTATCAAGAGCGTTAATCACGCTTTTATGATAATATCTCTCGGTAAAATAAGATTTTGGAGTAAGCAAACAAAGTAGAGCGGGAATAATTTTTATTCGCGTATCAATAGGAACAGCTTCGAATGAACAAGCGTGCTTAAAAGATTCAGGAATTATCGAAACATCAACAAAATTCTTTTTAGAATTTAAAGCAACGGTTTTAATGTTGGCACCGGTTGTCAATAATCCGTTGGTTGAACCTAACATTGAAAAAGATCCTCCGTCAATGACCGGATAAGGCATTTTATATGCGATTTGAAGAATTTCCATTGAATCTATTGAGTGACTTTGCTATAAATGTAATTATTTTTTCAAGATAATAATTGAATATTTTAAGCGAGTGGAGGACATTTTTTATAAAATTTATACCTTTGGTGTTTAAAATACTAAATTTTATGAGAGTCATTATTCTGTGTGTGCTTTTAAATTATTTCAACGAAGTAAGTGCCCAAGAGGATATTATTTATTCTTTTACTATTGATGGAAAAGTCAAAAGCTTGTACAATATGGATGGTTTTATTTCTGTTGGCGAGATAAATGATGATGGGAAAATAAATTTTGTTAGAAAACTTTCTGAAACAAACATAGAACCCGATAAACAAGATATGTTCGGCTCTAAAAAATTGATTTATGATGGAAATTATCAGGTATTGCAAAATAGTTTTCTAATCGAAGGCGATACACTATTATCAAATTGTAAAGTAACAAAACTTTCAAGAGAGGAATGTCGTGAATTTTTATATGATAATATTGATCCCGGTAAGTTAAAAATTCATTTTCCTCTTACTGTTTTTTCTGCAGAAAATAAATTTTACAAATTTGGATTTAAGAACTGCAAGCTATATTACGATGAAAAAAATGGTAGTATGTTTTTTGCAAAAGCAATTAAAAAAGATAATCAAAGATTTGCGACTTATGAAATAATTCATGCCTCTACGGTTAACCCTGTGAGTGATATAATTGATTCTGACGCCTATTTTGTTGGCGGGTATTATTTTATGCAATCAGTAGCATTTCAGGATCAAACCCACAAAAGCTTACTTTATTTTACAAATAACGTAAATAAGGATTTGAAATTCATGGAACTTAAAATTGATGAAAATCTTGCCATGATTTCTGATATTATTAAAGTCGGATCAAAATTCGTTGTTTTTGGAAATTATTCAAGGGAAAAAAACTTTAAAAGGAGTTTTGGATTAACGGATTTGAAACAATTTGACGGCTTTTTTATTGCTGAGCTTGATGTCGTTTCTATGAAACTGATTCCAATAAAAATTTTTGATTTTACCGATCCATCCTGGGTTGCTAAATCAATTGACCAATATTCTGCAATTTTAAGTTATATAAATCTTAAAAAAAGAATTTTTATTGTTTCAATTGTAGCTGCACAGTATGCACATAATTTTGGATCAATGCCCGCATTACCATATTTATTCTATAAATTTAGTTATAACGAGAATTTTTCTAATCTTACTGAGATGGCTGTAATTAGAGCTAATTATACAAAAAAGAAATATGAATCAGAATTATATGATGACCCCTTGAAAATTAAATTTAATGACGCATACTTTGATCACAGGTGGAGTAGATTTTCTAAACCATTATTTCCTGCAAAAATATCCGGTCATTCTATATTTAATAATCTTTGTATTTGTCCAAATCCAATAGTTTTAATAGATGAAAATGGTGAGGATTTTATTTACGAAACTAAGTTAAGTTACTATAAGGTTTCGGGATGGAGTCAAAAAAATATTTCATGTTTAGACGTAAAATACAGCAACGCTAATAACGAAACAAGTAATGATTCTTTTATACCGGGAGATATTCCTAAAAACACAATGAGGTATAAATATTATGATTATAAAAGCTACAAAATATTGTATTACGGAAAACACGGTGTTGAAGCTGAAAAAATCGTTGATTTTTAGCTTAGTTTCTTTTGAAGATTTCTACCCTTTCAAGCGTAATTCATTACAGTAGTTTCCATGAAGTTATACTGTTTTCAATCATGCTTCTAGGCCTGTTCGTTCAATAAATTAAAATTTCCATCTCCTTACATTATTTTGAGCAATCCGTAAAAAAAGCCACTGATTAACAGTAGCTTTTGATGTTTTTTTGTGACCTCGACAGGAGTCAAACCTGTAACCTTCTGATCCGTAGTCAGATACTCTATTCAGTTGAGCTACGAGGCCGAATCATTTACTCACAAAAATACGTTTTTTTTTAAAACAGGTTTCAAAATAAATTAATGGGTTTTTTACACCGGTTCTTAAATCAGGCGTGTTTTTTCTTATTCTGCGTGTGTCCGTTATTAGTTAGTCAGTAAAAATGGTGTTTAATGAAAAGTGTTAGATTAAGGTCAAAAATTTTACGGTAATCCCCAATATTCGACCTTGACCCAAAAAAAGTAAATTGCGCCGGTGAGTTTAATTGCTTAAATGTAAATTTAATTTACAATAAGCAGAATAATTTTTTATTGTTTGATTATTTTACAAACTTTTTCGCCTTCATTAGTATTCATTCGCAACAAATAAACACCTTTTTCTAAAGAAGAAATATTAATTGAAATTAATTGTTGTTTTGCCAATTGTTCGCTGTAAATAATTTTACCGCCTAAATCAATCATGTCAATCCCTGTAATGGCTGAAGAAGATTGTCGAGTATCGATAGTCAAAACACCATCAGTAGGATTTGGATAAACCCTAATGTAATTATTAATAGTATTTGTTGCAACAGAGGTGGGAATTGTCGCTGTTCCGCTCACCATTAAATCAGTTGCTAAAATATTTCCGGATGGGTTTTTATCAAAAAGAAAACGAATACTTTTTATTGCCGATAAATTTATACCGATAAAATCAGATAGAGGAATTTTAATAGTATGAAACAATACTTTTGGAAGTTCTAAAAATTGTGAGCCCGGTGGATAATACAGTGCGTTTGTATAATTTGTTGCGTCGATTGATGAAATAGCTCCACTTGTATCGATAATCTGAACTGTGAAATCAATATCAGTCCCCGAAGTAGAATTTGAAAAATCAACCCCTGCACGAAACTGCAAATAACCGAATCCGCTTATATCTGCGTTCGAAATTGGCAATTCGTTTTCTACCCAATCCGTATTAGCGTCCCAAGCAATTGCAAGTTGTCCCATGCCTAAGGCACTTGATGAACCGCTATGAGGTTCTTTTGATTGAAATGTGCTTACACCACAATCTGCCTCACCGGCATCATCGGCACAAACATCTAATTTGGTAAGCGAATTTGAATTTACCGGAGCTAATAGAGAATTTGTTGTTTCGCGAATTTCAAGGTTAGTTTTATTTATATTTAGCTGTAACGAACGTGGTGGATGATAAGAAACAAATACTTCATTTGAATCGGCAGTTGTTGATACCGGTGGAATTAAATCTTCAGTTTCTAAAATTGGCTTAAACACATTTTCACCGCCAATATAAACTCTAAAAAATGCGCATAAATAAGCAGTAAGAACTGCTTTTTGTTTTGCTTTACTAAAGCGTCCGCTATTTGTTGATGCTGTTCCGCAAAACGAAACTGAGCTGCCGTAAACGTCATCCCAATCATCTGCAGTACCACCCGGAAATGAACCAGGGGTCCATACCGTATTGAAAAAATTATGATTTGCTCCCATCATCGCAACAGAGTGCTTTGGTGTTTCGTCAGTGCTATCTAAATAGCGTGCATCATCATAAAAATGTACGCCTTGTAAGTCGCTTACATCGCCGTCGCAATATGGGGCAACATTCATTAATGGAATTCCATTTAAAACATATCGGTCAAAATCTACAGGAGCCAAAGTTAATACAGCGTTTATTCCATAAGGACTACCTAAAGATCGATTCAATAACGCATGTCGTACTACGCCTTCGCCTCCACGTGAATGTCCCATTGTTCCTATGTTATTCATATTTAATTGTCCAATGAACATTGTGCCAAATGGGGCACCTCCGGTTGTGTTAAACGTGTTCCATAAATCGCAATGATATTGCATTAAAGCTGCGCGACCGCCCATGCCTGCGTCAGAAGTGCTCGCATCGTTAGCGTTTATTGCATTAGCCGAAACAGATACAACAATGTAACCATGACTAGCCATTACTTGTGCCAAGTAATCGTATCCATCGTAACTAACTATTGAAGAAAACCCGGTACCACACGGCCAATTTGAATTTGAATTCGAAGGATTTGAGGTTTCATAACAGGTTTCGTGCCGACCATGAAGAAAAAATAAAACCGGAAAAGGACCACCGGTTAATGAAGTAGGGTAGTGAACCGAACCGGCTACTTCAAGTGAATCGGGAAAAGTAGGAGTAAACCAAGCTAAATCTCCTAAATTGTAAACTGCTTTTGTTACGGCGTAAGGTCCGGTCGTAGCAGGATCGGGGGTAGTTTGTGCCGATGAAATTAAAGTTGTTACAAACAATGATAACACTAAAGATAATTGCTTCATTTTTCTCATTGTTTATTTATTTCAAAAGTGATTTAGTGAATTTACCCAAATAACGCATGGTTGAAGAATTGGCTTCACACACTTTTTGAAGTGTATGCTTTTCGATTTCGTTAGCAGAAATTTTGTTTCCATAGCTTATCCACATTTCATCATTTTCAATTAAAGAATTAAAATCTTCCGATGAAATGAAAAAGGTTAATTTACTTTCACCAATTTTATCGGTTTGTTTACTTTTCTGAAAAATCTTTTTTCCAATATGTAAGTAGTGAATGTTGTTTCCAAAATAAAATTTTTTATTCGAAACAACATCAAAATTTATTGTTTCTCCCGCTTTTTTAACGTCACCTACAAAAGTTACGTCCTGTATAGCTATAAATTCTATATTTAAAAAAGCAACTGCAATAAAAAAAAAGTTCATTTTTTTAATTTTTAATTTCTCGAAAATAAATAATTTTTGGCCAATAAATAACTCTATTTGATGAACGGAGCTTATAGCATTGGTATTGGCAAAGTTTTTCTGCACAACTCTAGTAAATATTGTTATAAAAATCGTATTCAAATCAGTATTCACCGGGTTTATTAAAGTGAAATTTAATTTCGTCCGTAAATTGATGACATGATACTGGCTGAAAAAGAATAATCGTTTAATTAGAATCTAAATTAAATAACACGCCGTGTAACTTAGTATTTTAAATGGTGAATTTTATCTTAATTATACTATTTTTAAATTCAAAAATCAAAATCATTTTTTAAATAAAGGCCAATCAAATTTGTTAGATCAATAAGGTTTCATCATCAAAAATCGGCCTTTCGCCTAATTCTCTGATGAATTTGAACGAAAATCACTATGATTCGAAAATATTATCAGTATAAAAGAAAAAAAATAGTACCTTAAAATCGTAAAAAAAATGCCTATGAAATGTTTAGTTGTTGATGATGATGAATTGTCGCGTAATATAATTGAAGATTTAATTGCCGAAACAGACCTCGTTTTGGTAAAATCCTGCCCCAACGCAATGGATGCTTTTAATATTCTGAAAAACGAAAAAATTGATTTGTTGTTTTTAGATGTTGATATGCCTAAAATGTCTGGTATCGATTTATTAAAAAGTTTAACAGAATTGCCGCAAGTAATTTTAATTACGGCTCATGCAAAATATGCAGCCAAATCTTACGAGTATAACGTTACCGATTTTATTGTTAAACCAATTAGTCAACAACGCTTCTTAAAGGCATTGGAAAAAGCAAAACGAAATTTAAGCTTTTCAGGACCTGAGATTATAGGTGGTTCTGAGACTATTTTTGTAAAAGCCGATTCAAGACTTGTTCAGTTGCCCTTTGATCAAATTCTTTACATTGAAGCGCTTGGAAACTATGTTAACATTTATACTGCGGGCGCACGCTATACGGTTTTAACAACAATGAAGGAGGCCGAAGGGAAACTTCATGCTCCGCAATTTGCAAGGGTACATCGGTCATTTATTGTTCAAGTCGATAAAATTGAGTCCATAGAAGACAATCTAATAAATATTGGCGGAAAAACCATTCCTATTGGTAAAAACTACAAGGAGGAGCTTATGAAAAACATAAACCTTTTATAGTCGTTTAACCGTAAATTTTCGATTTTTATCCGTTAACTCAGTTAAGGCATCAAATTTTAGATGCCTTTTTCTTTTTATTGATGTAAATTTATCTTGTAATCAAAAACAATGCAGCGATTTCTAGTATTCATATTGGTTGTTATTTTAACATGTATCGTTTTAGTAAAACTTTTCATGGACGGAATGGAGCCAATGGATTTTTTAGCGGCAGTCGATCAAACGTTTGTTGTAAAAAAACCTTTGTTTGATAACGGGAGGGTTGTTTTAGATTTAAATCTGTCAAAAATTCAAATGATTTATATGTGTAAGTTGGTTATTTTGGTAGTGTTGGTAATTACAGCGGTATATAATTATCGTGTCTATGTTAACGAACCTGAAGAAAACTGATTTTTTTCCTGCATCACTTCATTTATTTTCATCCCAAAATGAATATTTCGCCGGCGATTTCGAATAGCAATAAAATTATAACAATGCCTTATCGCAATTTACCGAAAGTGAAAACATTATTTTAATGTATGAATCGGGCGGAACATTACAAAAGTGGAATTTATTAAGCACCGCATTAGAGGAATATGATACTGTAAAAGTTCATTATTTTCACTTAATGCGTAATATTGAGTAAGCTTTTGGGAATTCGATGCTGTTAAATCACACAATGAATCGATTTATTTTATTCAGCAACGAATAATCATTTTTTAAAATTCAACCAATAACTTTTGAGCAACTTCTTCGGTTATAGTTGTTTTTTTTCGATGTATCATAAGCAAACGGGTACCATCATATTCATTAATACTTACTAACTCAAACTGGGTTTGTAATATAAGTTTTTTTTGTTGACAATATTTCAGAAATGCGCTTGCGTCATCTCTTACACCAACCAATTGAACTACGCTCGGTGTTTTTTTAATATCCGCCAATATTTGAAATTTATTCTTCTTCACCTTGCCAAATTCATTGGGTATGGGTTCACCATGTGGATCATACATAGGATTTCCAAGTTTTTGACTGATTTTTGCAATAAGTTTATCGTTGGCTACGTGTTCAAGTTCTTCTGCTACTTCATGTACTTCGTCCCATGAAAAGCCTAATTCCTTAACCAAAAATGTTTCCCATAATCGATGTCTTCGAACAATTTGAATGGCTCTCCTTTGTCCTTTCATACTAAGTTTAACCCCATAAGATTTTTCATAATGTATATATCCTTCATCAGATAATTTTTTCACCGCTTCGGTTACTGTTGCAGGTATTATTTCTAATGAATCGGCTATTTTTTTATTGGTTACCATAAATGCGTTATTTTCCGATAACCGGTAAACGGTTTTTAAATAATTTTCCAATACAATTCTTTCCATACTTTTTGGTTCACCAAAAATAACAATTATTAATACCAAACAAAAATTTAATTTCGAACCGTGTTTAAGTACATTCCTATATTTATTTTTTTATTTTTTGGGAACACCGGCAATTCTCAAGATTCACCTATACAACTTGATAGGCCGGATCAAACCGAGTCCCCCTTTATTGTACAGCGCGGATATCTACAGTCCGAAAATGGTATTGGATTGGAAAAATACAATAAAGTATTAAATACATTTCAACTGCCTACAGTTTTGTGGAAATACGGAATGCACGAACGATTTGAATGGCGATTGATTACAGAAGTAAACTATTTACACTCTGTTGGTATTTATAAAACCGGATTATTACCTTTTACTTTTGGCTTTAAAACCAATATTTCACATGCTAAAGGTCTGCTTCCTGAAATTTCATTCATTGCTCACGTAAGTTCGGCTAAATCTTTTTCAAAGGAATTTCAAACTAATTTTCTTGCACCTTCATTCAGATTCACTATACAACACAATATTTCGAAACTTTATTCGCTTTCTTATAATTTAGGAGCCGAATGGGACGGCTTTTCGCCAGAACCGTATTATCTATACACTTTGTCAAACGGATTTTCTTTATCTCAAAATAGTGGTATGTATTTCGAAATATTTGGCTACGTTAAACAAAAAAATATTCCCGACCATCGATTCGATTGCGGCTTCACCTACTTAATTAATAATAATTTTATTCTTGATCTATCCGGAGGTATAGGATTAAGTAGTCCATCACCAAAATATTATTTTTCATTCGGTTTATCATATCGAGTAAAACTGTTGAATTAATTTAATTCATTTCGCGTATTTAATCAACAAGCTTTTTCTTTTTGCGTATAATTGCAGCGTGAATAAAAAATATAGTCCGCTTGCCTATTTCATTTTAATAATTCTCACTCTTATTTGGGGAAGTTCATTCATACTGATGAAATTGGGAATGTTTAATTTAAAAAATGAGGCGCTATTCTTACCACAACATGTTGCCGCTTTACGAATTTCAATTGCTTTCATTGTATTAATTCCATTTGCGTTTTATTATTTACGTAAAATACCTCGCAATAAATTACCTGCAATTTTTGGCGTAGGATTTTTCGGTAACGCAATTCCTGCATTTTTATTCATGGCAAGTGAAGGACCAGGTGGTATATCGAGTTCACTCGCCGGAATGTTAAATGCAACAACGACAATTTTTGCAGTTATAATTGGAATATTGCTATTCAAAACAAAATTAAAACCGTTAAATTATTTTGGAATACTAATTGGATTTATTGGCGCAAGTTGGTTGGCTTTAGCAAAAGGTACGGATAAGCTTTCAACTGAAGGAATTTATATTTTTATGGTTTTAATCGCGACCTTTTGTTACGGTATCAGCGTAAATCTCATTCGGCATTATTGCTCAGAAATTCATCCGGTTGGAATTGCTGCTGTTTCATTTTTTTTTATTGGAATTCCTATAACGTGTTGGGTACTTACGCAAAATGTTTTTACTGAAATAATGCAATCAAATGCGCATTTAAAAGCTTTGGGCTTTGTCGCCATTTTAGCCATTGCAGGAACCGCATTTGCGGTCATTTTATTTAATTATTTAGTACAAATTACTAATGCTGTTTTTGCTTCTACTGTTACTTATCTAATGCCCATTGTTTCTCTCTTATGGGGACTTGCTTTTAAGGAGGAAATGACTTTCAACTACGTATTTGCTATTCTGATTATTTTAGTTGGAGTAGGGCTGACAAACAAAAGACATTGAAAAGCAGTCGCTTAACAGTAAAAAAAAAATAACTCTTGCTCATTTTTTTAAACGTTTCATATACAAATTCAAAATTTTACTACATTTGCGACCCTTAACAAATTAATAAACCATACACATGTACGCAATTGTAGAAATAGCAGGGCAGCAGTTTAAAGTGCAAAAAGACCAACGTGTGTACGTTCATCGTTTAGAAGCTGAAGAAGGTGCAAAGGTTGATTTTGACCGTGTACTTTTAACTGAAGAGAACGGTGCCGTAAAAGTTGGCGCCCCGGTTATAGAAGGTGTAAAAGTTAAAGCCACAGTGCTTAAACACCTTAAAGGAGACAAAGTGATTGTCTTCAAAAAGAAAAGACGCAAAGGATATCGCGTTAAAAATGGCCACCGCCAATATCTTACAGAAATTAAGATTGAAAGTATTAAATAATTTAAAAAAACTTTTAGACCATGGCACACAAAAAAGGCGTTGGTAGTTCAAAGAACGGCCGTGAATCGCACAGTAAACGTTTAGGAGTAAAAATATTTGGCGGACAATCTGCTATTGCAGGAAATATATTGGTTCGTCAACGCGGTACAGTTCATCACCCGGGCGAAAATGTAGGTATGGGTAAAGACCATACTTTGTTCGCTTTAACGGATGGAATTGTAACTTTCAAAAAATCTAAACAAAATCGCAGCATTGTTTCGGTTGAACCGGCAAAGGCATAATTCGATTTTTAAAACATTAATAAGCCACGCTATGAACGTGGCTTTTTTATTGCCCTAAATTTTAATCGTTACTTAATTACAAGGTGTTAGTTTTTTACACGATAAAAATTTTGTAGTACAATATGACTGAACTTATCGAATTTAATTTGATAAAACCCAAATTGTGTTGTACAAAATCACCTTGCTTCTTTTCGATTAACTAAATAAGAACCCTCTTGTTTAATAGGTTTGATTGTTTTACCTTTATATAAATTAAACCATGAAACAATTATTGCTTTTTATTTTTACAGGAATGATTTATATAAGTAAATCGCAATTAAGCCCTGTGTACGATTCAATACCTATGCGCGATGGAAAAAAATTGGCTATGACTTTGTTTAATCCGTCAGGATGCTCTTCTTGTCCTACCATTTTAATTCAAACACCTTACAACCGATTATATTTCGAAACAATTGGCTTACCATTAAACGTAGGATTTAACATAAATGCCTTTAACTACAATATTGTTATTGTTGATTGGCGCGGATTTTATGGAAGCGCCGCCGCATTAGGAACAGGATTACCGGATAGAGGAGAGGATGGATATGACGCTGTTCAATGGATTTCAGCACAAAGCTGGAGCAACGGAAAAGTTGGCACATGGGGGCCAAGCGCATTAGGAAAATGTCAATTTCAAACCGCAAAAAAAAATCCGCCAAATCTCGTATGTGCTGTACCGTTAGTTGCAGGGCCCCAAACCGAGTATCAAGAATATTATCCCGGAGGTGTTTATCGTACCGAATATGTTGAACAGCTTGATGCATTGGGTTACGGCCTTTCTCCGGTAGTATTGTCTTATCCGGTTTATAATTTTGTATGGACTTCAACTGAGAATTCTAATTTTTATCCCGACAGTATTCGTGTACCAACTTTTATGATAGGAGGTTGGTATGATCACAATACAGAACTAATGGTAAATTTTTTTAATGCTATTCGTTCAACAACAACAGGTGTGCAAAATGATCATCGTTTCTTAGTTGGTCCTTGGGTACACGGTGGAAGCGGAATTGCTTTTGTAGGCAGTTCTATTCAAGGCGAGCTTTCATATCCAAATGCTGCAGATTGGAATGATTCTTTAGCACTAATGTTTTTTGATTATCACATGAGAGGTATTGCTAACGGATGGAATACTACACCTTATGTTCAATACTATCAAATGGGCGAAAATGTTTGGCAAAACAGTTCTACTTGGCCTCCGGCAGGATTATCGAATATAAATCTTTTCATGCACGATAATGGTTTACTTAACGAGGTGAGCCCTTCTGCAGTTAGCGGAAGTTTAAACATCAATTACAATCCTCTTGATCCTTCGCCAACAATTGGTGGTTCAACCTTAAGATCCGATTTAGATCAGGGCCCTTATGACCAATTGCCGTTGGTAGAGTCTAGAGGTGATATTTTATCATTTACCAGTGTAGAATTGGGTTCGCCGGTAATATTAAAAGGCAATGTACAAGCTCATTTAAAAGTTTCTTCCAATAAAAAAGATACCGATTTTGCAGTACGATTAACAGATGTTTATCCTGATGGAAGAAGCATGCTGTTGGTTGATGGAATAAGAAGAATGCGTTTCAGAGACGGATTTTTAGCTTCCGATACTTCAATAATGAGTGCAGGAGCAATTTATGACTGCATTATTGATTTGCCTACTACTTCAATTACTTTTTTGACCGGGCATAAAATTCGTGTTGATATCACCTCTTCAATTTATCCAAAATATAACCGTAATGATAATAGTGGAGGAATGATGTATCCGTCCTTAAACGGCGATTCATTGGTAAATCCAAGTTCAGCTTTAAATACAATTTATTTAAATAGTGTAAATTCTTCGTATATATCATTACCGTTAGTTAGTTTTCCTAATAGTTTAAAAGAAATAACCAATGAAATTGAATTGAATGTATTTCCTAACCCTGCAAACAACTTATTAAACATTAAATTGAATTCAAAAAATCAAAATTTGTTTTTTATTCGGTTAACCGACAAAACAGGACGAGTTGTATTCAATGAAAAAATAGCCGTTTCAAATGGTTTAAACAATTATTCAATAAACACTTCAAAATTCGAAAATGGAGTTTATGGGTTGAATATTGGCAACGAAAATGAAACAAATAATGCATCGGTTGTAATACAACATTAAACCATTTCATTTAATGCGTAAAATAAATGATCTAAATCTTTTTGCCGGTTAAAAGCATTTATTGAATATCTGATGTAAACATCTTTTCCATGGCGCATAACGGGAATTTCAATTTTGTGTTTCTCAAATAAATTGAGTTGAAATTTTTCCGGCTCAAGGGTTTTTAATCTAACACTGCACATTTGTCCTAAAAATTCATCGTTAATTGGACAAAGTGGTGATGATTTAACCGCATCACAAAATGTAAAATAATTTAACTGCGAAAGTTTTCTGCATTCTGTCGAAACATTTTTCCAATCAAATTCATTCATATATTCAATGCATTTCGGAATCGTCAAAAATGCCGAAAAATCACGGGTTCCCTGCATTTGATGATAATCTATAAATTTTGAAGAAGAAGGGAAAAACGCTTTAAATCCCCAGCTGATTAATAGCGGATCGAATTTGTCCTGATGTTCTTTTTTTACGTATAAAAATGAGCAGCCTTTTGGTGCCATCATCCACTTATGACAAGCGCCTGTATATACATCACAATCCAAATCTTTAATGTTTAAAGAAATATGACCCGGAACATGAGCTCCGTCAACAATACAAAATATTCCTTTTTCGCGTGCCAATTTACAAATTTCTGATACAGGAAAAATTAATGCTGTTGAACTGGTAATTTGACTTAAAAAAATAACTTTTGTTTTTGTGGTTAAGCCATTAAAAAATTCTTCAATAAATTTATCCTTTGTAGTCAGCGGTAATGAAATGTTTTGGCGAACATACTTTGCTCCGGCTTTTTGCGTATAGTATTCCCAAGTATAATCCATTGCGCCATATTCAAGATTAGTAGTTAAAACTTCATCACTTGGATTTAAATAAAAATTTTTCGCTATTGTATTTATCGCATACGAAGGATTTGTAGTGAACACCAATTCGTCGGCTTCACAGCCTAAATAACGGGATAGTGACTCACGCGATTTGTGCAATCGCTCAGGACCGGTTATCGCTAAAAACTGTACGGGTTCGTACTCAAGTTCTAATTGTAAACGTTGATATTCATCAAAAATAGGTTTAGGGCAAGCGCCAAATGAGCCGAAGTTTAAATAAGTTATGGATGGATTAAGCAAAAAATGTGAATTTATGATTGAATTTTTCATTATTAATTATTTTAGTATTAAAGTTATTTTAAAATTTAACGGATAAGTCGAGTTCAATTTTCACAAAGTATTTACT
>FRDC01000212.1_pt1 | contig 28362 bp, 28 predicted proteins | sample 1106171 | NCBI WGS metagenome assembly FRDC01 (sample SAMEA3930566, study PRJEB13176) | freshwater metagenome | biome: Drinking water system; feature: drinking water; material: water | place: Singapore | collected 2014-12-20 | reverse complement strand
CTCCGCATTGACAACTAAGTATCGGCGTGTCCTTATCGCCTATGGCAGTAGCACGACCCGAGTACCTAAAAATGTTGAACAAAATCCCTCGATTTAATCGAGGGATTTTGTTTTACTGAACCTTGAATGTAAACATCATTCCCGCCTCGAGGTGTTCGGCGATGTGGCAATGGGCCATCCAGACGCCTGGATTTGAGGTGTCGAGCACAATATCCACAGTCTTTCCTGATGGGACTAGTACAGTGTCTTTCCATACTAGGTTCGTTTCTGGAACTCCATCACGAGCAACCACCAAGAATCTTTGGCCATGGAAGTGCATTGGGTGCTGCATAGGATGAGACGACCTCGGATCATTGAAGATTCTGATTTTCACTGGTTTACCACGCTCGAAAGTCCAATCAATGTCCATGTTTTCCTTTCCGCTTTGCGTATCAACCACTTTCCATGTGACAGATTCAGTGTTCGATACCTGGTTCATCATTTGATTGGTGTCCTCCCATTCAATACCGTCAGGACTTGCTGTCATCATCGACCCACCAGTCATGTGACCGCCTCCGTGACCAGCGTCAGACGCGTTCATCATCGCGCCCATTGTATTCACCGATAATTTTAATTCTTTATCTGGAGCGCGAGTCAGATACTCTCTAAAGGGATCTACACTCTGCACTATCTCAGTGTGAGTTTTTAATACTGCAAAATCTGCTGCGTACGAAGTTGCAACTGGCGTGTCACTTACCACGACTGTTCCAAGGGCGTACGTCTTCTCTGGTGTTATATTTTGGATTCTAATTTCACCACTTTTGTCGAACAGTACCTCAACAACGGCACGTTCCGATGGTCCAAGAGTTACCGAATCCACCCATAACTCTCGTTCGTATGCACCACCGTCTGCACCAACAAGCTTCATACGAGCACCCTCCATTCCAATCTTAAACGGTCTCGTGTTTGCAGCGTTTGTAATATACCAACGAACCACCTCGCCCCTTTGCACTAAGAGGCGGTAGTCAGTCTCTCCATTCAAGAGCATGACGTTTCCGAACCGTCCCATAAGAGTGCGGTCAGCTCCATTCTTGCTCAAAGGAATACCGCTCTCCTCGACAAGGATGTCATCAACAAAAAGTGGTACTTCACGATTTGCTGGCGACCAGTAGCGTGCTGTCCCTGGTTCGACAAGGTAGTTGCCGTAGAGACCCAACTCTTGCTGGAAGTCCTCACGAACGTGCGGGTGATACCAAAACACTCCCGCGTCAGGGAACTTCAATTTGTAGGAGAAAACTTCGCCAGGTTTCATTTCAACCTGCGAGGTTTGTGAACCATCAAAAGCATTGTCCATCCGCACCCCATGAGAATGAAGCAATGTTTTCATATCCGTATCATTCTTGAAGTTAATGGTCACCTCCGCTCCTTGCGCGATCTTAATTAAGGGTCCAGGAATGGAGCCGTTGTATGCGAGCATACGGTACGTTCTCCCGTCTATTATTTTTTGAACGTACGAGGCGGTTAGATCGTATGTATCACCATTCTTGAGTTCGACTGTTTGGGTAAGTTGTGCGGTGGGAAGATTCGATACATCACCGCTTGAATACGGTTTAGCCCAGATACCTGTAGTACTGACAATGAACGTGGCGACCGCAATCACAACGATTCCAACGATTCCTAAGATAATTTTGTTTTTCATATTTATTTAAATGTGTTTTTTGTTGCGAGTAACTCTTTCCAGTAGAAGTACGCAAGAATTGGGAATCCGAGTGCGGTTATGAGTCCCGGATAGTACGAGAGCGCAGCCACCGCCTTGACGATGTGGTGAAGCTCAAAGATGTACACAACCCCAAGTAAAGCAAGGAGCCTGAATTGCCATTTCTTTCCGATAAGCAACAGCAGCGAGACTATGAGAAGGAGCCAGAACATCACTTGAAACGTAGCAAACATTGCCTGATGAATGGATGTAAATGGCAAGAGACCAAAAATCCATTCGTCCCATTTGTCGAAGTTATAAAATCCGGTGAAATATTCTTCAATCCCGTGGGCGATAAAAAGACCAATGGATATTTGAAATAAGGTTTTTAGTTTGTTGTTCATAGTTTTTAACTCGCTTTGATTTGAAAGTTATACATCCCCATGCCGCATACCCCTTGTATCTTTTCGCCAGACTTCGGGATACCGAGATCAATCACTTCTTCGCCATTCGGCTGTAGTATCTTTTGAAATCCAATGGAGCGTACGACAAGTGAAGCTGAACAATCATAGGTACCTTCAGTCTTCACGATGAGCTTTGTTGGTATGCCGCTCTTGATTCCGGTAACACGAGGAGAATAGCCTCCCTTCGCAGACACCGTCACATACTGCACACCATCGCGAATCTCTACGTTCTGTGTCTCAACCACTTGCTCGCCCGTGGCTGAGGATCTGTCGGAAACAACATAGAGTGTTCCCCCAATAAGCGCGAGGCTGATAAAGATAGATATGATTGTGTTTTTTTGCATAGAAATTAACTAATAAAATTATATGTTAAATAATGGATCGATGATGCCGAGGCCAGCAAGTCCGGCAAGCAGCGCGAATGCTCCTAACCCGATTACCACAACTCCTGCTGATTTAAAGAAGAGGGGCGCATGATTTGATTGTGCGAATGAAGCCGAACCGAATGACAGAAGCGCAAGCATCGGCAACGTGCCGAGAGCGAATGCAGTCATGATGAGCAATCCTGAGAGAAACGAACCGCTTGAGAGTGCCGCAACTTGCATCGCTTGAGTAAACCCACAAGGTAGGAAGAAGGTTCCGACACCAACAAGAAATGGAGCTATTGTTTTGTGCTCCACTTTGCGGAAGAAGCTGAAGACATTTGAAGGCAGAGCAATCATGTTTTTCTCAAACACTCCCACGAGATTAAGTCCTAGTACGATCATTACAACCGAGGCAATGATGCCGAGTATTGCAGTGAGGGTAAAACTAATTCCAATAGCACTGCCTATAGCACCGAGTGCACCACCAAGCACGGCAAAACTGATAAGTCGTCCGCCGTGGAAAAGCATCATCGGCTTTACGTCGCTTATCTTGTCTTGAGAGACCGTTGCTGAAAGAGAGAGCACTAGTCCTCCAACGACCGCAAGACAGCTTGATACAGAGGCGATCAGACCGATAATAAAACTTGTGACCGGCGTAACGGTGCCACCGAGTCCAAAGTTAAGAATCCCTGACTTTTGGATAAAGAAAAAGAGTGCTAGGAATGCGAGGCCGATGGGTAGCGCCTGCCAAATGACCCCGTTATTCTTACTCTCTTTTACTCGTTTCTCGACAGAGAGTTCGTAGCCGTTGTGTTTGATTTTCTCCGTCAGAATCTCAGCGAGTTTATGTTGCGAATCTTCGAGATCAGTGTCGAACGAAATCGTCTCGCGTTTGAGATCAACTTGCGTGTTCTTGATACCAATTTGCTCGTTCAATGCGTCCTCAATAAAGATTTTGCATGAAGCGCAGTGCGTGCCGGTAACATGGAGTGTGACGGTTTTCATAGATTAAAGTTGCTTTGCCTTAATTCGTAATGAGTTGAAGACAACAGAGACCGATGACATGGCCATAGCAAAGCCCGCGAACACTGGGTTCAAGAGCCAACCGAAGAGCGGGTAGAAGAGACCGGCTGCAAGTGGAATGCCGACGATGTTGTAGATAAAGGCCCAAAAGAGATTTTGCTTGATGCCTCTCATGGTGATTTTGGAAAGTCGGATCGCCTTTACAAGTTTTGAGATGTCGCCCCCGAGGAGGGTGATCCCCGCTGACTCAATAGCAACATCCGTTCCTGTCCCCATAGCGATACCCACATCAGCTTGAGCAAGTGCAGGAGCGTCATTCACGCCATCGCCTGCCATAGCGACTATTCGCCCTTGTGATTGGAGTGACTTTATTTTCTCAAGTTTGCCTTGAGGCAATACATGTGCCACCACATCATCAATACCCACGAGTGAAGCAATATGCTTAGCCGTCTTCTCATCGTCTCCCGTAAGCATTACCACCGAAATGCCAAGCTTGTGAAGGTCGGCAACAGCCTGCCTTGATTCCTCTTTAATCTCGTCAGCAACCATGGCAAAACCAAGCACTTTTTCTTTTGTTGCAAGAATAACTGGTGTCTTGCCCTGTGATGTGAATTCAGTTAACGTCGCAGTGTCAAACGAAAGTCCGAGATCGCTCACTAGTTTCGCATTACCGACAAAGTATTCAGTACCCTTGATTGACCCCTTAAGACCCTTGCCTTGTACGTTCTCAAATGCCGAAACTTCTGATGTCGGGATTCCTTTCTCTTCTGCATAACGTACGACTGCGTGTGCAATAGGGTGTTCAGATTTCTTTTCGAGGGATGCGATGATGGATACCAAATCATCGTCTTTTAGATCCGACAGATTTTGAATGTCAACGAGCGTTGGTTTACCTTTTGTAATAGTCCCCGTTTTATCAACGACGATGGTGTTGACCTTGTGAAGTTTCTCAAGAGTCGCCGCATCTTTAATGAGGATTCCTTCCTTCGCCCCTTTGCCAACACCGACAATGATTGCCGTCGGCGTTGCAAGTCCCAGTGCGCACGGACAGGCGATGACAAGAATTCCTACAAACGATACGAGTCCGTACGAAAGTGCCTGTGAGAATCCGAGGTACTGAGACCCCACAACCAGCCAAGTGCCGAGCGCAAGAAACGCAATTACTAAAACTACAGGCACAAATACGGCTGAAATCTTATCCGCTAATGCTTGAATAGGGGCGCGACTACCTTGCGCGTCCTCAACCATCTTGATGATCTGGGCAAGAAGCGTTTCTGACCCAACCTTTGTTGCTCTGAAGGTGAACGAACCGCTTGTATTCAGAGTGCCTGATACAACCGAATCGCCGACCTTCTTTTGTTCTGGCATCGGCTCACCAGTTACCATCGACTCGTCGACATAGGACTCTCCATCTGTAATGACGCCGTCCACCGGAATCTTTGCCCCTGGTTTTATGACGATAAGGTCTCCATGTTTAACATCATTCACTGATATCTCAACTTCTTTTCCGTCACGAAGGACGAGGGCTGTTTTCGCCTGAAGGTTTAGAAGCTTCTCAATCGCGTCACCCGTCTTTATTTTTGAGCGTGCCTCAAGATACTTTCCGAGTGCAATAAACGTGATGACGACAATCGTGACATCGTAGTATTGATAGTCGACATTGATGAATGGTCGCAGAACATCCTCGAATGCACTTACCGCAAAGCTATAGAGAAAAGCCGCAACAGTACCGATACCGATGAGGGTATCCATGTTTGCTTTGCCATAGCGGAGGAACCTGTAGACACCAAGGAGGTATGGCGTGCCAACTACAAACAGAATGTAGGTCGCGAGAATGGGGAGCAGGTGGTGGAAAAACTCCTTGAGCGTATAGCTCATTGCAGGGACGAGTGCATATTCGGCAAGAATGTCCCACCCCATTACAAACGCAGCAAACGCGGCAATTGGGATGGCCGAGAGTACCTTGGTGCGCATCTGTGCCACTTCCGCCAACTTTTCCTTCTTCGTTTGGTTCAGTCCGAGGTGCGCGGCGTGTTCGTCCGGAGACATGCCCATCTCTGCGGCACTTTGCGAACCATGACTCGAATGATCGGGAACAACAAGAGAGTACCCTAGCGGCTCTATCTTTTTTGATAGTTCGTGTGGATTCGTTTTTTCAGGATCAAAAGAAACTTTGGCTTTTTCGGTGCCGTAGTTCACCTCGGCCGCATGCACCCCATCAACCTTCTTGAACGTCTTCTCTATGACCGAAGAGCATGAGGCGCAGTGCATTCCTTTTACGTTGTAGGTTTGTGTGTGCATAAATTAAAATAGAAAATATACGGCAAGGGCAACCGCCATGAATAAAAGACCGATGTCTCGATATGTCTCATGAAAGGTATGACGACCTGTTGCGATCAAAACTCCAAGCAAGTGAATAGCCGCAACAACTGCCGCGAGACCCGTAAAATAGCCACTGATAAGCCATGCGCCAACAGCAAGATCAAAGAGAGCGGTTCCGATCATGAACGAACGCACGGAAGGCACGTACTTTGCAAACCAATCAGGCACCATATGTGCCCACTTGTCTTTATCTTTGAGAATCAGAAAGCCTGTGAGAGCAAAAGTGATTCCGAGACCAAGTCTTAAAATAAGTATTGAAAGTGTCATATTATTTTCTCTTAAGTTTGTAGACCTTAAGAATTTCTTCTTTTGCCTTGTTTGTCTGACCTGACTTTACCTGATTTAAGATGCAACCGCTTAGATGATTCTCAAGAAGAAGATCCTCAACATTTGAAAGCCCTTGTTTTACCGCCGATGTCTGCGTAATAACATCAATGCAATAGGTATCGCTTTCGACCATCTTCTGAAGACCTCGTACTTGGCCTTCAAGGAGCTTGAGGCGTCGAATGATACGACCTTTGCTTGTATCGTTCATGTATTTCATACGAGCAAGTATACCCCCTAGGGGGTATACTTGCAAGTCATGAATCCACACCTACCTGGCGTGCGCGTTACTGATCTGTCACTTTCTGAATTCTCTTCAAGACACTCTCAAGCTTCGGCATATCGTGGTGTCTGAAGTGATAGAACACCGACGGTGTGAAGATGAGCGAGACTATCGTTGAGCTGATAAGACCGCCGAAGATCACGACCGCGAGCGGGTGCAGCAGCTCTTTGCCCGGCTCTTCTGCTCCAATAAGGAGCGGAACGAGTGCGAGCGCAGTAACGAGCGAAGTCATTAGGACCGGCACCACGCGATCAAGCGTCGCCTTAAGGACTATCTCCTTCGTTACTCCATTCCCGTTTTCTCTACCTACCAAATCAAGTGTATGACTGATAAGAATGATGCCGTTTCTTGAGACAATACCCGCAAGCGATATGAACCCAACCAAGTGGGCAAGGTTTATTTCGCCCCCTGTGAGCCACACAGCGACCATGCCGCCGAATATCGCTGACGGAATATTCAGCATGATCTGAAGCGCAATCGGAATCGATTTGAAGGTCTGATACAGAACCCAGAGAATGAGTAACAATCCTACAGCAAAGAGAATACTGAGCCGCTGACTGTTTTCCTTCTGGCTCTTATAGGTGCCTTCATACGAGATGGACTGACCTTGTGGCAATTTTTCTTTGTCCATCGTTTGCTTAACCAATTCAACAGCACCGACAATGTTTCCACCTTCGTAGTTCGCGCTGACGACAAGAACACGTTTGCCACCTTCGTGACTAAACTTGTTGCGACCCGCATCAAGGCGGAGTTCTGCGGCATTGCCGAGGGATTCAACACCTTCAAACGGAAGCGAGAGATCACGTATGCCGTCGCTGTTGCCGCGCCACGACGGGTCGTAGCGGAGAACGACATCGGTGCGCGCTGCCCCTTCCTGAATTTGTCCAATTTGAACGCCAAGAAGGCCTTCCTCAAGTTCCTCGGCCACTTCGCCACTTGATACACCGTAGTCCGCAAGTCGATTGCGGTCTGGATAGATGCGAAGCTCTGGCAAGAGCACTTCTTTTTGTACCTGAGGATTTTTAACACCTTCCTGTTTTGCAAGTTCCGTGCGAATCTTTTCTGCGGTTTGCTTTAGTTCTCCGAGATTGTCCCCATATACCTTGATAACGATTGGAGCGCGAACACCAGAAAGTAATTCCTCAACACGATGAGTTATCGGCTGTCCGATCGAGAAGTCCGCACCGGGGAATCGTTCAACGACTTTTTGTATCTCTGCAAACAATCGCTCTCGTTCGCCCTCAAGCCCCTGCTCGAAGGTTACTTGGATTTCGCTCGTGTTTGCGCCGCTGTCATGTGGGTCTGCACCTGCACGTCCTGTAATGTGTCCTACGCGCACGACACCATCAATTTTTCCTATTTCTTTTTCCACACGAGACGCAAATGCATTTGATGTCCCGAGGTCTGTTCCGACAGGCATAACCACAGAGATGGTGGCAGACCCCTCATTGAACGGGGGTATGCCTTCTTTCCCGGCGAGGGCATACATTCCAACAGTGACGAGTATGCCGATGCCTGTCGCAATCATGAGCGGACGCACATGGTCAATGCCCCACATAATGACAGGGGTAATTTTTGTTTTGATGAAGCGTACGAATTTCGTATCACCCTCGTGTCCGGTCAGATGCTTTGGCGTGAGCAGTAGTGCACACAACACCGGGGTAATAGTCACTGACACCACGAGCGACGCGAGAAGTGCAATCAGGTACGCGCTGCCAAGAGACGCCAAGAGACGACCTTCAACACCCGGAATGAAGAACACGGGCAAGAACACAATCACCACGAGAATGGTCGCAATGACAATTGAACTCAACACCTCACGAGTGCCTTCATATACAACAGAGTGTATTGGTTCTGAAGATCCCGATGCTTTCCATTCTCTGAGACGTCTGAACACGTTCTCAACACCAACGATAGCGTTGTCGACTAGCTCACCAACGGCGACAGCGATACCGCCCAAGGTCATTACGTTCACGGAGAATCCCAGTAACTTAAAGACAATTGCAGTTACAAGAATACTTAACGGAATCGATACAAGCGTGATGAACGTCACTCTTCGGTGCATCAAGAACAGCGCAAGAATAATGGCGACCACGACGACCCCTTCAAGAAGCGCTCTGTAGACGTTGTTAAGACCCGCGTCGATAAACCACTCCTGTCGGAATAAGTCGTTCTGCAAGGTCACTCCCTCGGGGAGAGATTGCTTAATACTGTCTAACGCACTATCGACTGAAGCGGTTACCGTAAGTGTTTGCGCTTCTGGTTGTTTAGCGATACGAAGGATAACTCCGGGTTTGCCGTCTATGGTCGCACTGCCACGCACTGGGCTCACGCCAGAAACTACTGTTCCGATGTCTGCAAGACGTACGCCTCGACCATTCCAAGTGGTAATGCCGATTTCTTCTATCTCAGCCATGTCTTGCGGAGACACGAGAATACGGAGTGGGTATTCTTTTCCGCCCTGCACCAAGAGTCCTCCGCTCTTGTTTGTTATTGCTGAGCCAAGTTTCTCTTCAACGTCAGCGATCTGAAGACCGTAGCGTCGCATCGCCTCGGGATTCAGATTGACTTGCCACTCCTTCACGTCACCGCCAAGGACGATAATGTCGCTTACACCGGGCACTCGGAGAAGTGCTGGTCGCACTGTCCAGTCGGCAAGCGTGCGCAACTCTTTACTGTCGGTCGTTTCGTCACTTGAGGTGAGCCCGACCCACATAATTTCACCCATGATGGAACTGACTGGCCCAAGCACTGGCTGAACACCAGCCGGGAGATTGAGCCTTGAAATTCTCTCCTGAATGATTTGTCGATTGCGGTAAATGTCTGAACCCCAATCGAACTCTGCTTGCACAATGGCTAGTCCAAACGAAGCCGTACCGCGTACACGAGTTACGCCCGGAGCACCTGCTACAGCATTTTCTACTTGAGACAGAATCAAGCGCTCAACCTCTTCAGGTGCAAACCCTTCAGCTTCGGTGAATACTGCGACCGTAGGCTTGTTGATGTCTGGAAGCACATCCACTTTCATGGTCACGAAACTCCACGCGCCGAGGGCAATGAGCGCCGTAAATACTGCCACAATCCGCCACTGATGTTTGAGTGACAGCCGAATAATGTGATTTAACATATTATTCGTCGTGAGCGTGACCGTGTCCATCTCCCTCCGGAGCTGTAGTAGGTTCCTCGGTTACGGCAGCGTCCTCGATACGCATGCCCTCTGTAATGTTTTCGGTTGCTTGAGCGATGTACGTATCGCCAAGCGTGAGGCCTTCAAGCACCTCGACTGCATCTCCGAACGTCCTTCCGGTTTTGACTGCTTGAGATGCTACAAGACCTCCTTCTTTCACTACCCACACATGCGGATGATTTACTTCGTCCCAGAACACTGCGTCAAACGGTACCGCGATTGTTTGACTGGTTCGTTTTTCAGGCACTATTCGCACCGACAAATGCGCAGGCCATTCCAATTCACCTTGAACACGAGCGTCAGCCATGAATGCGCCGTTGCCATCAAGTGCTGTACCAACACCAACAATGGTTGCGGTGCGCACATCTTTCGCAAACCCGGGTCTAATAACTTTTACCGTCTCTCCCTTTTTGGGAACTTCAACATTGCTTGGAATTCGGAAGCGAACTAACTTATTGGTGTGAATACCGGAACTGATTGATGCGACAGTTTTCCCAGGACTCACAAACTCACCAATTTGTCCGAGTATTGCAGATACGTTTCCGCTCTTTGGCGCGATAATCGCCGTACCACCAGTAATTGCTCCTGATGCGGCGTCGTATGCCGCTTTTGCCGCTTCGTACTCTGCTTCGGCAACTATTTGATCGCGATCAAGTTCCGTATTCTTATTCGCTGTATCCCGATTACGCTCTGCATATTCTTTTTCTTTTTCGGAAACAGTGAGCAGTGCTTCTCGGTACTTTTCAACCGCTTCATTGAAGCTCGCTTGATGGTCGCTTATGAGTTCTCTGAGATCATTAAGCTGTGTTTGGGTAAATCCTTCCCCCGAAGAAATGCTTGCCGCAGCTAATTGTGTTGCGGCGAGGAAGTACGCAAGACCTTCTTGCTGTGGCACTGGATCTTTTTCAAGCGCGGTCACAGTTTTCACTGTTGCCATAATGTACTTGTCACGAAGGCTGGAATTTGTAGCTCCGAACCACCATGGAAGTATTGTCGAGAATGCCGTGTCCTTTGAGCTTAATATATCCCTATTGTTTCCAGAGAACTCAGAGAACTCTTGAACGACTGCTTGACGGAGCACACCCTTCGCAGTCTCTCCGGCAGCGATTGCAGCTTGCTTTGCTTCATCAATGGCTCGTTGCGCCGTGTCGTTTGTGGTGAAAGTAGTTAATTGAGTTTTAGATTGCCCAACGAAGTTCTGTGTAGATGAGAGCTTGGACTTTGCTTGTGCTACCTCAGCTGCTCGCTCCGCAAGCGTCGTTGCAAGTTCTGGAGTAAGTGGTGCAGCGGATAGACGCCCGAGCACTTCTCCGGCGTTTACATATTCACCAATAGTGACATTCCACGAAACAATGGTGCCTTCCCGAGGTGGTTGCACGTCCGCATCGTTGGGAGAGATGATCTCACCGGGCCATGACGCGAATGTGGCAAACGCTTCGCTTTCTGCGCCAACAGTTTGCGTTGCGAGGTTTACTTTCTGAGATTCGGTTACTGTACTTGTCGGCTCTGTAGTTAAGGGAAGATTAAGCGCCCCTAGAGTAATCACGAGAGCTGTGAAAACTCCTGATGCAATCTGTGTAGTTAAGGGAAGTTGCTTAAACGAACCCCATACGCCCGACAAGGCGTAGAGTAGTTTTTGCATAACGATATTTGGGATTAGTCGTTATGCGGAGCAGTGCCAGTGTCGTCATGCGGCACTGCACCTGTTGTCTCGGCATGATCAGTATCAGTGTGGCCATCCCCCTCGGTATGAGTTTCCGTCGCCTCGTGTTGAGTCGTTGTGTGACCATCGCCATCTGTGTGACCATTTGACGATGATTTTCCGAGTACCGTGTAACCAATAAGACCCCCGATGATAACGATACCTGCCATGAGAATCAATAACGTTTTGTTCATAGTTGTTTTAGATATAGAGTCCAAGTAATAGAAACAAACCCGGTGCATAAACCTGCAACGAGTCGTATGGGCTCTTCTAAAACAGAAGCTGCGTTTTTTGGTCTAACGGAAGACGCGGCGGGATTTTCTCTCTCTCGAAACGAGATGTGAAAACTAAATAAATTTCAGGATATGAAAAGTCCGAGTCAATGGCAGCAAGTGTGCAGTGATTCACGCCACCTGAAGAATGCTGGTCATCGTCGGACGTAGTTCGGTTACTTATTGTCTGATGAAGCTCGGTCGGACACGGTGAATGGTCTTCCGAATCCGGTGCATGTGGGACTTCGTCCGTATGCACTCGGTCATTTGCCAGTGCGACAGGAGGCGAAAAGAGGGTGTGCCCAAATGTAAAAAAGACCGTTGCGAGAAGCAACGCTACGCCAAACAATTTTCTCTTCGAATCTTCGCGTCTGGGAAACATAATCTGATTTTAGCATATTTGTAATTCGCAGTCGATTTTCTTTTTTACTCCTCAATCATCGTTATCTTTTTGTCTTTGTAATTTAGTCTGCTTCGTAAATTCGCGAGCAGTTCTCGCTTGTCTGACGTGCTTCCTTCTTTGAGTAGGTACTTCGCGTATTGCCTGATGTTTACATCGTCTTCTTCTACCAGCGAGTTGCCAGTTTTTCCATTCACTATCTTCTGTAATTTATTAAATCGGCGTATCTCATCTTCAAGCTTCTGTCTCATGCCTAGCTCGTTAATATTCACCACGTCCATAATCTTAAGGAGTTCGTCGATGAGTTCTTCCTCGCGAATGTACTTATTCTTGCAGTTCCTATCTCTCGCACGACTGCATCCATAGTAAATGTAGTGTGCTGATGTTCCGTCTTTGAGTGGCTTCCATTTTTCTTCAGCTGATATACCTGACCCACAGTATCCGCAGGTGAATAATTTAGTGAAGGCAAACTCCTTGTTCTCACGCACTATCTTGTCGCGCTTCAGTTGTGCTTGAGCTTTCTCAAATAATTCTTGCGTGATAAGTGGCGTATGTTTTCCTTGATACCAGTTACCACTGTCGCGCGGATATTCAAATGGTCCGTAGTAGAACGGATTGTCGAGCATACGATACACACCACTTAAGGTCAGTGGTTTATTTCCTCGGGTATGGAAGTTCAGCTCGAACTTCAGCCAGTTATATATCTTTCTTCCCGAATAATATTCGTATGCGACCTTCTCAAACATTTTCTTCACTATCGGTGCTCGTAACGTATCAACTGCAATTTGGCACTTCTTGTCCATCAACTTTTGATTTAAGTACCCGAGCGGCGCTACCCCAGGCCACAATCCCATCTCTACTCTTGTTCGCAGACCACGCTTCACGTTGATGCCTCGGTTATCATTTTCAAGTTTTGCTTGTGACCCAAGAATCATCAGAAGGAATTTCTCGCTCGGGCTATTTGTAAACTTTTGTCCGAAGGTGCGAATCTCGATCAAGAGCTTTGCGTCCATTAAGTCCACAATCTTTACGAGATCGCCAGCATTTCTACTAATACGGTCGGGTGCCCACGTGAGTATCCCTGTGAATTTTCCTTGCCGTATCTCTTCGATAATCTCGTTGAAGACTGGACGCTGTCCTGTTTCTTTCGCTGAGTGTGATTCTCTCTTAATTTCAACTATCTCAAGACCCTCGCGTTCGGCGAGTTGAATCATCTCTTTAATCTGACTATCTATTGAGAGGACTTGTCGTTCCTCACTTTCGGTCGACTTTCTCGCATAGAGGCAGTATTTGACTATGGGTGCTGGCTCAACCTGCCTCACGTCGAGGTTCACCCTTGATGTTGCTGTGTTTTCCATACAACACAAGGAATGACGCAACCCTCCCTAGGAGTCCAGAGCGTCCCGAAACCCTCGGAGTTGGTAACTAATATACCCTGCAAATGTGGTAAAAAACGTCAACTTAGCTTTCGAGATGAAAGAGGCGTAAAATGCTTGTTATGGCAAATTCTCGCCTAAACATACCGGACGCAACAAGGCTCAAGCTTTGGGTTCTCTCTGGAGGGCGCTGCGAATTTCCGGGTTGCAACGAGCTTGTATGGCGAGATAACCTGACCTTGCAGGAAGACAACTTCGCTCACGTCGCCCACATAGTTGCGGCCAGCCCTGACGGACCCCGAGGAGACGATGAAAAATCGCCCGAACTTCAGACTGATTTCGACAACCTCATGCTCGTATGTCTCACACACTCGAAGCTCATTGATGGGCGTAATGCAGAAAAGTACAGTGTCGAACAGTTAAAAGAACATAAAGCAAAGCACGAGGATCGCATTCGCAGACAGACCGCGGTTGGACCCGAAAATGCATCTACGGTAGTGCGGTTTCAGGCGAATATTCGTGACCGACGTGTTGAGGTTGCTATCGCACAAGCATACGAAGCACTCCAGCCTCGGTATCCGGCAGATGACAAGGGGGTATTTCTCGATTTCACTGGCAAGGCTGGAACCGGAGATGAAGCTTTCTGGCAATCATTCGCTGGAGAAATTAGCGAAGCGGTTCGACACGCATTTCTCAGGGGCAACGACCAGCAACGTTATGAGCATCTATCAATATTTGCTCTTGGACCTATTCCAGTGCTCATCCATTTCGGGAATCAAATTGGCAATATCGTCCCAGCGGACCTATTTCAAAAACACCGTGATACCGACAACTGGAAATGGAAAGAGGAGCCAGCGCAGGACGCTTTCGAGTACCGCCTCACCAGAACTGAAGGCGCTGATACGAAGAACATCACGATCATACTTTCGCTGAGTGGAAAAATCACACCCACTGAGTACGAAAAGATTGTTGAGAATGCGCCAGTTTATGAAATAGAGATCGACGCACCGACTCCCGAGTTTTTAACGTACAGATCCCGCCTCAATAAGTTCAGGGTTTTGTACCGACAAGTCCTAAGCGAGATTCGCGCCAAGTATGGTGGCGACTGTCTGGTTCATCTGTTTCCTGCGATCCCGGCACCCATCGCACTTCTGTGTGGTAAGGAAATTCTACCAAAATCCGATCCGCACGTTCGTGTGTACGACAATGACAAAGCGAAAGGTGGTTTTGTTCCTACATTAACAATTAGCTAAATTATATATGACACCAAAAGAATTTTTGCAGGACCTTCTCGACTCACAAGATTTGACTCCTCAGCAGGAGGGAGACCTTCAAAAACACAAGAAAGAAGTGACGGACTTTCTACTATCTGCCTTTGATGCTAAACCGCAAATAAAATATGCAGGTTCTCGCGAGAAAGGGACAATGATCCGCGACCGCTACGATCTTGATATCGTTTGCTATTTTCCTAGCACTGATAACCGCTCTCTTAAAGAAATTCGCGACGACCTCTCACGACGACTGTCCCAGCGATATCTCTTGGAAGATAAAGCATCTGCTGAACGCATCCTCGATCTTAAGGGTGCTTCCGCACCGGCCGATTTCCATATCGACGTCGTTCCGGGACGCTTCATTGAAGGCACTAAAGATGTATTCCTGCATGTCGCATACGGAGACAGGGAGCGCATGCAGACTAACCTCAAAACTCACATTGATCACATTGTGAATAGCGGATGCGTACCGATCATCCGGTTAGTCAAACTATGGGCGCACCGAAATAACGTGCGTATTAAGACCTTTGTGCTCGAACTCTTCGTTGTAGATGCTCTGAGTGGCTCTCGCAACAAGAACGACCTCGCCGAAGGATTCCTTGAGGTCTTGGAGAAATTTAGGGACTCGTTCGTCTCGACGCAGCTGGTTGACCCAGCTAATTCGGCTAACGTTGTGTCGCGACTCGTGAGCGCGACAGATAAAACAGAGGTCGAAAACGCTGCAGAGGCAACGTATGAGGCACTTGAAAATTCCGATGATGTCGAAGACTGGAAGCGTGCATTTCACGAACGCGAAGGAGGTGGCTCCTCTGCGAGTAGGCTGAGCCCAAGCGCCGGTCCCACACGCATCATAAATCCCTCCGGCCCGTGGGGAATATAAGGACATGCTCCATGAATTCTCCACTGATGAAATCGCTAAGGTAAAGGCGGGATTCCCAAAGCTGGATCTCGTACGCGTTGGCAGGTGGGAGGGTGAGATCGAGTTTGATAGAGAATATCGCGGGTATAGGATTAAGGATACTTATAAAATCGCCATCACCGCACCCATTGAATATCCAGCGCGCGTACCGGCGCTGCAAGAAATCGGTGGGCGCACGAAAGCAGTAGCTGACAAATACCATTTAAGCGACATTCGTGATCTTCATTTCAATACCTCAAATGGAACTGCGTGTGTCTGCGTAAAGCAGGAAGAAAAAACGAAGTTTCCACCAGGATCGGATCTAGTGTATTTCATTGAGTCTCTTGCGATTCCGTATTTGTACGGTCTGAGTTTTTATGATGAGCAGGGGTATTGGCCATGGGGAGAATATGGTCACGGGGTCATTGGTTTGTTGGAATTCTATGCCGACGATTCGCATGAACAGACTAAGGAAGGCATTGAAATTCTCGCGACCACCTTTCGTGAGGATTTGAATTGGAAATGGTATAGCAAGCAATTACGAAAACCAAATCCAAACAAAATGTGTGTATGTGGCAAAAGTAGATCCTTCAATTCATGTCATGAAAGAGCGTATCGTGGCCTGCTTCGACTTAGCGAAGATTTAAAACGTCTCAATCTAAACGCGTACAAACTATTTCGAAGATAATCCTATAGGAAATAATTTACACTTTTATCGTATAGTTTTGCGAATCGCTTCAGTTCAACGATGTCTACCCGCTGTTGGCCAGTCTCAATGTTAGAAATGTGAGACTGGGGGCGGCCCAATTTCTTTGCTGCCTCTACCTGCGTCAGATTTGCCTCAAGACGCGCCTTTTTCAGACGCTCAACAAATACTTTGTATTCCTTGGTATGGATGGACTTTCCCATACCAATAAGCGTCTATCCAAATACTGAATATCCAAACTTTAGATATTTATGTTATGCTCATATTGCGCCCCGAAAGGGCACTGTTGGTAACCCCCTTCGCAACCCTCCGAAACTAAGCTAGGAACACAAGGGTCCGTTATTAGCCATTAAAAGACCCTTTAAGGTATGAATAAAACCCATTGGATAGCAGTAGGAATTGCAGTAGTTGTGGCCCTCGGTGGAGGTGTGTATTGGTGGTCCAATAGTCCTCAAGCCGATCCCCTTACTCAAACAAATAGCCCCGACACACCCGCTGGTAGAGTAGAAACTGACGGTGATGCTTCAAATGTTCAGGGAGGCATTCAGGGCGGTGAATTGACCGCTAGTGAACAATCATCGGCCTCCGCTTTTGCCACAAAAGTAGAACGGTACACGCAACAGCGTGACTTCGCCAAATTGTACGATCTTGTCTGCCCACAAGACAGAACTGGCGCAACCAAGACCGAGTATGTAAAAGCTCTCACTAATCTCTGGGGCGCAACGCGCCTCACCAGCTTTGAAATCAAGAGCGTTCTTGAGGAAGATAACGGTGCGACCGTACAGCTTGTTGAAAACACTTCCAGTGGCGCAAGTGAAGCCCAACTAATGACTCTTGAGAAATCAGGCTCCAGCTGGTGCTTCCGCTCAAACATCACCAACGCCATCTCCCAGGTAAAGAACTTTCAAAATATCGCTCTCACTGTTACCAACTCTAAACGTCCGTATGTTGAACAGTATCAAACCACAATCGAAGAAGGACACGAAAGAGTTCGCGTGGATGTATCAATCAAGAACAATGGTGATAAGCCGCTCATCTGCCATGCGCTCGATGGTGGCGAGACACAATGCAGCGAATTCTTCTTCTACCTCAAAGACAGCGCCGGAGCGATATATACCCCTGGAGTAATAAGCGACGCGAAAATGCCGCAATTTACCCTTGCGGCAAAATCAACTGTTTCCGGCAGTCTCGTGTTTGAAATTCCGACGGGCTCAAGCGGACACACTCTCGTATTCAAAGATCTTGGATACGGCACAGATATTGCGGCAGCTGCTACCGACTTCTAGGTTTTCGTTTTCGACTCTTTCGGAACGGGAGGGATGGTTGGTTCTTGGGATTCGCTGATCCCTTCTCGATCTTTCGCAAGAGCTGTATACAAACACCCAAGAGCTTCTGTACATATCTAAGATTCTCGATGTCGTCCGATTTCATCCCTCAAGGGATGACACAGAAATTCACATACACGGAGTTGATTATTAAATGTAACAGCTCCCGCCGTTACTTTCTATAAATGCCTTCCATGCGTACCAGCCACTCTGATCACCCTGCTCCTCCATAATTTTTTGTATGAGCATACTAAAGGCGTCTACCAAGTCATCATGACTTTCAACACCGAATCCAATAAGCTGTTCGTAAAGCTCATCTGCGCCTGCTTTGGGAAATAATATGATCCCATCACGTATCAATGATGCGGTGAGCGACAGCCGCGTGCGTTTATCACGCATCGGCTTTACGCCTTCTACATCTTTGTAGCCCTCGCGCACCAACATTTGCAGATAGCCTTCCTGAAAGCCAACAGATTCGATAAACAGTTTGCCGCCGCTTCCGAGTGTTGGGATAAGTACTTTTAAATAGTCAATAGTGTCCGGCATCGACATACGTTTGTTCAAAACTTCAGGGAGGATATAGATACGAAAATTCTTTCCATATCCTGTAACTCTTGCCGAGACAACTGCCGTGTAGTCAGCCGATTCAGATTCAGAAATTGCCAGGTCGACTGCTGCGAAGGTAGAAACGCCTTCTAGCTTGGGGGAAGGAGCACCGTCATGGAATTGAATCCAGTCCGGTTGTATTACACGATCACCATCAATCGTAATGAGCTTGAGAAGATACTCGCGATTCCATGCCACTTCATCGCCAACCTTACGGCGTTTTTTCTCCAAATCTTGCGGCGTCGGGTACATACCCGGCCAAAGGCATCTACCGTTTTCATCTATCAGTGAATACTTGCGGCACACACCATCACGCTCTTTGCTCTCAATCTGCTCCATGAGTTTGCACACCAGCGAAAGCTCGTGGAGAAAATTACCGAGCACGAATATGCGTGTACGTTTGCTACCAAGTGGCACGATTTCCGATACGAACCAGTTATAGATTTTGTTGCGCGACTCTCTCGTCCTTGTGGAGTTGAGATCCTCGATGTCATCGCAGATTATGAGATCGGGTCGGTAGTGCTTGTAGAGGGCACCGCGCACCGCCTGATCGGTGGAAACTGCAATGATACGAGCATCGTATTTCTTGGAGGTAATAGCGTACGCACCCCATTCGTCTGATTCTTCCTCAAACGGCCCGAAGTCATTTTTGAGGAGTGGATTGTCCTCCAGAATCCGTCTTATATTCGCAAGATGCGTTCGTGACTGCTGGCGGGTTTGACTTGCGATCACCACAAAGTGTGCTTGTCCGGAGAGAATGGCCCATATCGGAAACGAAATCGTGCAGATGGAAGTTTTGGCCGACTCGCGGAATCCAGCGATGACGCATAGCTCGATTTGTTTTTTCTCTGTGAAAGCAAATATTTCACGTTGAAAATCAGCCGTTGGTGCCATACCGGGGCGTGAGAGGTAGAGCGCGTAGAAAAAGGGGTGACTCCACTGTGCGAATTTTTGCCGCATAGAGCGGCTATATTTCATTGCCTCCACGAGAAGACGAAATTTGTCAGGGTTGAGCATCATAATCGTTTGAGAGAATGTGCTCCCATGCAAATCCAGCCATCTGCAAGGCTTCGCGCAAGAGTGCAAATTCTTCTTCGGTCATGTTCTGTCGCGCTTGCCTGAGCTCTCCGGAAATTTCAATGCGCGATTTGAAGGATGGATGTCGGTGCTTGAGCCAACCCATGATGGCCGTGATGTTTCGATCCTTGATGGCAGAGATGAGCTGCGACTCCGCCAAGTCATTCACGAGAAAGACACCGCCTTCGATCGCGTCATCCGCTTCTTTTGCGAATACCGGATCTTCCTCGCGGTATCGGTAGTAGGTTTGGCGCGAAATCCCGACTTTCTCGCAAGCAACTTGAATAATTGGGCTTTTGCGGAGTTGCTCTAGTATTGCTGTTTTTTGTGATTCGACGCGCTTCATATACGTATTGGCTTTTGATTTGTGAGCTTCTCCCAGCGACGTATCGTAATCTCGCAATACTCCGGATCAAGTTCCACCGCTAAACACCGTCGTTTAGTCTGTTCGCAAGCAAGCAGCGTAGTGCCGCTCCCAATAAAGCCGTCATAGACCACATCGCCGATTTCCGAGGAGTTAAGAATGAGTCGCCGTATAAGTCCCAACGGTTTAGTTGTGGGATGCATCTTGCTTTTCGTCGGGCGCGGGTAGAAGAGAACGGATTTATCTTTAGAGCGTCTGAAATGATGTGTGCCGTGCCAGCCATAGAGGATGAGCTCGTGCTGTGGGGCATAATCGAGTCTGCCGAGCACTGCTTGGGATTTGACCCAAATGAGCATCTGCGCAACTCTGAATTGCGCGTCGTGCATCCCGTCCCGCAATGACCAGACCATTTTGTCAGCATTGAAAATATAGGCGGCGTTCTTGGATGTGAGGTATGGTGCAATCGCTTCAAGCCACTGTCTGGTGAACCGCTGATATTGCTCGTCGCTTTGCAGGTGATCGTTGGTAATCGCTTTGTCCTTGGAGAGCTTTGAAAACCCGCGCTTGGATTCAGCTACCGCTACGCCATATGGTGGATCGGCACAAATGAGTTTGATTCGATTTTTTCCGAGCAGCCGCTTGAGCAGTTCTGTATCCTTGCAATCGCCGCAGGCAAGGCGGTGTTCGCCGAGCTGCCAAATGTCGCCGTACTTAACTAATCTTTTTGGCTTTGATACCGGTTGTGGTCTCATATCTTTTTATGATTAAGTCTGTGAATATGGGCTCGACCTCTGTCATGTAGCACGTGCGCTTCATAGCGTCTGCCGCTAGGAGTGTCGACCCACTCCCGCCGAAGAGATCCAATATCGTGTCGCCCGGTTTTGTACAGCGCTTGATCGGACGCTCGTGCAAGGTAACGGGCTTTTGCGTGCTGTGTTGGTACTCCTGTCCTGAGATTCTCTTTTGGAGCCAGATATCAACGACATCCAAGATATCGTCGAGAAGTTTGTTGCCTGATGGTCCTAATTCTTTGTTCAGTACTTCAGAGAAATTGAGCGAAGTTGAGGAAAGATACGGCTTGCCGCGTACGGCATATATGCACGGCTCGTATGCTTTGTTATATGCAACGCCCGGGGTTGGGTTTGCGGCTCCTTTAATCCACAAGCACACCCGCTTGTTATCGAGACCGAGTTCGGAGAATAAGCTCTGTACTACAGCGATGTATTTCTGATCGCACCAGTAGTAGACATGGGCATGTTCTTTAACGATCGCCAGGGCGTTTTCCATTGAAGTTTTGAGGAAAGCCCGATACTCCTCATCTGATCTCGCATCGTCTACTTTGCCACCGTAGTTTGCTTTGCCACCCACACCTTTGTTGTAATCAAGCGCAATATTGTAAGGCGGATCGCAATACACCATGTCGATCTTTGCTTTCCCCAGTACCCTTTGAACGAACGCCTTGTCGAGCGCACTGCCGCAACCGAGTCGATGCGGCCCGAGAGCATAAATATCTCCTGGCTTAGATACTGCCTTCTTAATTTTCTCGAGTTCTTTCTCAAAGTCCCACTCGTCATCCGTAATTTCGAGTGTGTCAGCGAAGATGGCGGAGAGATCGTTGTCCTCGAATCCTGAAGCAAGCATGGTTTCGATATCGAAGTACTCTGAGAGCATGTCGTAGTCCCAGTCGCCGTGAACTCGATTGCTTGTGAGAAGATACTGCTCGTATTCTGCTTTGGTGAGTTTTCGGTTAGGGATGCGCACGTCAATCATCTCTTTGCCTCGGCCGAGAAGTTGCATCACGGCAACACGCTGGTGTCCTGCGACGATTTTGTTATCTGCATCTATCGCAGGGATTTCCACCAATCCGAACTTCTCCAGACTCTTAGTCAGGTCAGCAATTTGCTTCTCCGACATCTTGCGCGGATTGCGCTTAAAGGGCAGCAGATCTTTTACTCTGCGCTTCTGCGTTGTCCATTTCAGCTGAGTTTTCATATGTATTCATTCAGCCAGAAACGGAGAGAAAAAGTGATGGTCCGTACGTAGCACTCAATATGAAAAACTCGCTATTTTAGCGAGCATTTTGTTCACTTATTCACACTACGTGCGGCACCCTAATCGATTACCAAGATTTCGTACTTCGGATTCACGCGATATCCCGGCCCTGGTTCACCTTGAATAAACTCATGCGTGCTGAACATCCTACGAAGCGCGGCGTTAATTTTTTTCTTCGTATTCTGAACAGTACTTGTGTTCGTTTCCAACATTTCCGCGAGCTTGCTAGTCTTCGTGTATCCCTTGTGTGTGGCTATTAGGAGAAGCAGATCGAGCAGTTGGGTCCCGTGTTTGAATTTCCCGCGCTTATCTGTGCCTATGATAGAAACATCTCCGTCACGTGAGAGGGCAAAAGAGAGTGCGGGAGCGGCATGAATATACTGCATTAATTTCTTGCTGATGATTCCCAACATGTCTTTCCATTTTGCACTTTTCTTTTTCTCAAAAAAGAACGTTTCGGCCTTGAATGGCGTATCCTGCAACCATTGGTCAAGAAGTCGCATGGTGTGTATCAACTTTGAAGCCCCAAATTCCTTTTCAAGATAGGAGACCCGCAGCGTTGCTCGTTCATCAATCGTGGGGTCGGCGAGGCTTACCTCATAAGAAGCGAGAATAGCCTGAATGACGGGAACATATTCCCGCACAGTATCGACAGAAAAAGGCTCGAGTTTCGTTTTCATCTTAGTTGCCATGTATCCATAATACGCCGCAGGAGTGTGACACGCCACGAATGTCACACAAGTCCAAAATGGTGTCTTACTTTGTCACATTCTAGAGTCCTGACCCCGACCCGCATGCCTCAAAATCGCGAGTGGAGAAATCGATTAAAAACCCTTACACTGATTGATACTGGTGGGCACTTAACCCACCTGCACCGCAGAAAGAAACTTCCGAATCCGAAAGGTGGGAGGAAGCCCGCGCTGAAGGCGCGGGTGTGGGCAAAAGAGCTCGTCGCTCCGCGACGAATTGGGACGGAATGGGTGCGGCGAAATGCGCGGTTTTGTCACGAACCGTGGGGTTCGTTCCGATTTTTTGGACGAACGACTTGATTTGGTACAAATCAGAGGAGGAGGACAAAAAATTGGCTTGTTTCGTATCTAAAATCCATTCCCGCAAGGGTTCGACCCAATTGTTTCTCCCGCGTTCAAAATCTTTCATTTTCTCCTTCAAAGCGGCGAGAGAGCGCATGAGCGTGTCTTTTCGTTTGAGATATACATCTTTCGGCACATCGCCATCAAGATACGCCGAGAGCAGTTTTTCCATGCGTTCCTCGTTCGCTTTGATTCCATTTGAAAGATTTTGAACCTCGCTTTGCGACGCTCCAATTTCCTCGCGCTCCCACAGTTTCACTTTATCCAACATCCAGCTTGTATAGCGATCGCAAAGCGAGATTGTTTGAAGCCGTGCACAGATTTGTCTCGTAAGTTCAGATTCCTGTACATACGCTTGCGAACAGTGGCCGCGCTTTTTCGAGCATCGATAATACCGATAGCGACCACCAGATTTTCCCGTTGCCCACTGTGCGGAAATCATACTGCCACACTCGGCGCATCGAAAAAGTCCAGTGAAAGGAAAATCATGCTTGATTTTCCTTTTGCGCGGCCGTTCTTTCGTTTGCAATACTTTCTGCACGGTTTCAAACAATGCGGGAGAAATAATTGGCTCAAAGTTTCCATCAAACCATTCATCTTTGTGCTTCACGAAACCGAGATATGCGCGGTTCGTTAGCAACTTTTTGATGGAAACTTTGGCAAGTGGCGTTCGGTGCTTCGTTAGCACGCCAAGTTCCGCCAAAAATTGCGCGAGCGAAATATACGAGTGGCCGCCCTTTGCGTACTCCGCAAAAGCGATTTTCACAATACGCGCCTCGGTTTGGTGCGGCTCGATATTTCGCGTATTCGCGTTATTCGCATACCCGAACGGTGCGAGACCGATCCATTCCTTGCGGCGCAATTTTTGGCGGATACCGCGCTTGATATTCTCGGCGAGATTGTCCGAATAGTATTTCGATTGACCGAACGCCACTTGCAACATGAATAGCCCCTGCGGGGTCGGCTCGAACCAAAATGTTGGGAAGCGCAAAGATACGATTTTGCGGGTGTCTACGGCGTATATGACGCGCCCTCCGTCAATGCTATTGCGCGCGAGGCGGTCGGGATGCCACGCGAGTATCGCATGTGCCTCACCGCGCTCTAGGCGCGTCATCATATCGCCGAACACCTCGCGTCCAGGCGTCTTTGCGCTTTTCGACTCTTGAAACTCGCGTGCGACTTCAAGATTTTCTCTACGCGCAAACTCGCGCAATTCGTGGAGTTGCGCTTCTATGGACATGACCTGTCGGTCATCGTCCTCGGTGCTTTTGCGGGCGTAGAGAAAATATTTTTGTTGCGCCATCGTGTTTATCATACCGCTTTTCAAACATGACGGCGCTCCTTGGTGGATTTCGGGCGCAAATGCATTCAAATTGCATTCCCCCCGCCGTCAGAAAATACCGCGCGCTTGCGCGCGAAAATGCACGCGCCCCTGGCTTTCGCAGGGGCGCGTTCCGTCCTTTCAAAACAGGAAGTCCGTATTTGCGGTATTTTACTACACTTTGCTCGAACCCATTTTGAGCGGCACAGCCGCTCCTGACCCCTCTCGCGCCTCGCAGAGCCTCGGCGCTCGCCCCGCCGCGCTTCGCGCGGCGAACTGCATTCCTGATTTGAATTGGGGGGGGCGAAATCCGAATCCGAAAATCCTGAAAGAAAAATCCGCTTCCAAATCACTACGCAGATTTTGCGTTTTGAACGAACGAGTGTAGTTTCGCAAAATCCTTGTATCCGTCGGCACCTTTGGTGCCGGAATTGGCGTCAACCGCGAACGGCCTCACGGCCTCGATAGCTTCTCGCACATTGTCGGCGTTGAGGCCGCCAGCGAGGATAACCGGAATGTGGAGCGATTTTACTATTTCGGCGCTGATGCTCCAGTCATGCGTTTTTCCCGTGCCGCCGACCTTGTTCTCCGCTCTCGAAATCGTGTCGAGTAAAATCGCATCCACTCGGTTATCCCACTTTTCTGCGAGAGAAATTGCCGAGTGATCTTCGACATGGATAGTTTTGTACAACTTCACATTCGGCAATTTCTCTCGCAGGATGGAAATGTCGTCTACTGTGCTATCTCCATGTAGTTGAACAGTAGACACCTTGGTAAAAGCGGCAAAAGAAATTATTTCTTCCGGGCTCGAAAGGTGCGTAACCAACACGGTTGAAACGAACGGCGGAAGTTTCTCGATAATTTCTCTTGCCGCTTCTTTGGAAATGAAATCGGATGAGGTGTGGACTTGTCCGACGAGGAAACCGAGCGCGTCGGCTCCGGCTTTGATGCCCTCTAGGGCGTCCTCAAATCGTTTGTTTCCGCAAATCTTTACTCGCGTCATGCCCGTTAGATTCCGTAGGTTTTAGCGAAATATCCTTGCTCGTAAGAGGCATAATCAAAAAGCGGGAAAATCGTATTGAGGCCGTCCACATGCTTATGGAACTCGGCGTCGTCAAATTTCCGTACGCCCAATTCCGCGAGAAGTGCCTCGATTTTTTCCTGCGCCTGCGGCACTTCGCTCTCGGACGCGACTTCTATTTCGGCCTCGAACATTCCGCGATTATCGTGTCCGGGGACGGCCTTCAATACAATTTCAAATTCGCCGTATTTGTAGATGTCGCTCTTGAAATGACAGAGCGGGCCTTTGTCGTAGCCAAGGGCGTGCATGACGCCCACCAACTCGTCAAACTTGTTTTCGCCGACTTTCGAGCCAAATTCGCGCCGCGAGTCCGTGCCGCCCGTTTTGCCGAGTTTTATCATTATTTCCGACACGCCGTTCGTACAGCGAATCCGCACATCTTTCGTGCGGGTCTCCATCGGTTCGGAGTAGTCAATGAAAATACGGTCTTGCACTTTCTTGCTCGCGCCTTTCTCGTCGAGAAAGGCCGCTATCCGCGCATGGTCTGCGTTCGTAATCGGGCCGCGAACTTCAACCTCAATCATACGGACAGTATAACTGGCCGGATTTTGAAAAGGAAGCGGATTTTTCTTTCAGGATTTTCGGATTCGGATTTCGCCCCCCCCAATTCAAATCAGGAATGCAGTTCGCCGCGCGAAGCGCGGCGGGGCGAGCGCCGAGGCTCTGCGAGGCGCGAGAGGGGTCAGGAGCGGCTGTGCCGCTCAAAATGGGTTCGAGCAAAGTGTAGTAAAATACCGCCAACCAAATTTCGTAACCTACACCCCTCTCGCGGGAGCCAGAGAGGTATTAGTAGATAAATAAAAAAAATATATGGAACGATTTCATAGTATGGAGGGAGAGTACCGAAGCGCGGTGAGCGCCGCAGAGCGCGTAGCTAAGAAGGCGTCACAAGCCTGGGCTCAGGAAGCCGAGAAGCAGCAGCGCAACAAGTGAAGAGAACGCGCGCTAACTACGCGTGTGGTTTGTGTTTGCCGAACCATTGAGCGTCAACTGAGTACTTTCCTGCGCCAGTGATCATGAGGGAAAAGGCTGCCGCACCGATGAGGATGATGAACTCATACCCGCCCGACTGGATAGAGAAGCCGTTGGCCACATGCACCGTGAAGAATGCGACGAGTGCCACAACGAGCGCAAACTTTGATGCCCAGTGCGTGAGGAAACCAAGGATGAGGAATAAACCGAAGACGAGCTCTCCGTAAGAGACGATGTAGGCCATGAGGCCAGGGAGCGGTATACCAATACTTCCCAAAAAACCTGTGGTCATTGGAATCCCTTTTACAAACAGCTTATCGTAGCCGTGCCAAGTAAATATCACACCGAGCGCAATGCGAAGCACCAGCGGCGCCCAATTGGCCCATTTCTCCGTACACTTACACGCAAGTATATGCATCATAAAAAATATGAATAGTGGTTCTTATAAGTACTTGGTAATCGTACCATGTATATACACATTGAGGATATCTCTGTAGGTCGGTAACACGCGCGAATAAACCAGCGGTAGGATGAGCAAACTACCTCCCCTTCACGCTTTTTGCCACCGCTTTGACCACCCGCGGGTCGAGGAGCGAGGGGACGATGGAGCGGGCGTTGGGTTTCTTGACTAGCCCCGCAAGCGCGTAGGCGGCGCGAAGTTTAATATCGTCAGTAATGGCAGCGACGCCGTGGTCGAGCGCCCCGCGGAACATGCCGGGAAATACGAGTGCGTTATTTATCTGGTTCGGAAAATCAGAACGCCCCGTCGCCACCACCGCGGCCCCGGCTGAGAGGGCCACTGCGGGCATTATTTCAGGCGTCGGGTTGGCGAGCGCGAAGACTATTGCACGTGGCGCCATCGAGCGCACCATCGCTTCGCTCACCGTGTTCGCTCCCGACAGTGCAATTAATACGTCGGCGCCCGCAACGGCTTCGGCAAGAGTCTCTCGGCCGCGGCGCCTCGTAGAGAGCGCCGCGAGCTGCTGCTTGTGCGGCGACAGAGTGCCTCTTCCCGCTCCAATTACCCCCTGGCGGTCAACGACCACAATGTCTGCAAAGCCGTCGCGCGCTAAGAGGAGCGCGCACGCCGTACCTGCCGCTCCCGCCCCGAGGATAGTCACCACGACCTCTTCTTTTCTCTTCTTCACTACCCTGAGCGCATTGAGCGTGCCTGCAAGGACGACTATGGCCGTGCCGTGCTGGTCATCGTGCATGGCGGGGATGGTCAGCCGCTTCTTGAGCTCAGACTCGATGTGGAAGCACTGCGGCGAGGCAATGTCCTCCAGGTTAATTCCTCCAAATGCAGGGGCCAGCGCGACAATAGTTTCAATAATTTGTTCCGGCTCGTGCGTGTCTAACACCAGAGGCACCGCGTCTACGTCGGCGAGCGATTTAAAAATAGCGGCCTTCCCCTCCATGACTGGCAGCGCGCCGTACGGGCCGATGTTGCCCAGACCCAACACAGCGGAGCCGTCTGAAATAACCGCGACGGTATTTCGTTTCATCGTGTACTCGCGCGCCTCTTCGGGGTGCGCCGCCAGGTGCGTCGACACCGCCCCTACCCCGGGGGTGTAGTAAAGGCTAAAGTCACTCATCCGCCGGAGTTTGATTTTCGAAGCGGTCGCTATTTTGCCCTTGAGCTTCTTGTGAGCTGCGAGAGCGCGTGCATTGAGATTGCTTTTCTTCGGCATTCCTGCATTTTCATACACGAACCTTCTTTTTGCAAAAAATAAAAAAGCACCCTCTCGGGTGCTTTTTGAATCGACCTCTAAATTTAGCGAGCAACTGCTTTTACACCCACTCCAACCGCAGCTGTTGCTGCTGCAAGTCCCATTAGCTGTACCTCAATAGGAAGTGCTTGGAAAGCACTGTTGAAACCTTCAATAACTTCGTCAACAGGAATCGCTTCGCCTTCTGGGGTGGTGTCGCCATCACCAAGGTCCTCTCTTTCTCCGTCCTCGGGGTCGCCTTCTGGATAACGTCTAGGGCCCTGTCTCCAACCTGGTTCTACCTCTGCCAATTGTTCAAATTTTTGCATATACACGTGCTATAGATTATGGTAAATGGACATTGTTCATTATACTATATATAGTAAATTATGTCAATATCTTGTGTACGTTATCATCGCGTTAGTGACAGTTAGTC
>FRDC01003566.1_pt1 | contig 28379 bp, 41 predicted proteins | sample 1106171 | NCBI WGS metagenome assembly FRDC01 (sample SAMEA3930566, study PRJEB13176) | freshwater metagenome | biome: Drinking water system; feature: drinking water; material: water | place: Singapore | collected 2014-12-20 | reverse complement strand
TGCGCAACGTCAAGATCCTGCGCCTGGCGCGGCGCGGCTGGAGCGACGGCGAGATCGCCGCGAAATACGGCATGCACCGCAAGTCGGTGAACCGGATCGTTCGCCGGTTGCTGCGCGAGAACCCCCCGCAGCTTCCCCCGCCGGCGAACGACTGACGGCCGCCCGCTCGGGATCGGCGGCCGGCGGCCCGGGGCGCGCGCGGAAAAGCGCCGCCCCGGGCCATTCCCGGACACGTCCCCAGCAAAGGAGTCTGAGCATGGGATCTGTGATTGCCGCCGGCGGACTGCCGTTCCGCCAGGAGCCCTGACCGGCGATGCCGCGCCGCACCCCGGGCACATCGCTGGTCGAGCTGCGCACCATCGAGGCCGGCATGCGCCACGCCGCCGAGGCCTGCCGCACCATCCCGGCGCACGTGCGCGGCGACGCCCACACCTTCATCAACTCGACGGCGGTGCGGGTCTCCGACCTGCGCTCCCTGGCCCTCGCCCATGACCGCTTGCTGCGCGAGATCCGCCGCCGGCGCGGCGCCGAGACCGCCGAGGACCGTGCGGCCGACGCTGGGATCGTGGTCCCGGACGACGTCGCCGCCAATCTTCGGCGCGTGATCGCCGAGACCCGGGCCGAGCTCGCCCGCCTGGAGATCGCGCTGCGCCGCACCTGAAAAAACTGCCGAGGCGAATGTCATTCGCCTACGGACCATGCCCCTGCTTCTCGCCCCTAGCTTGCCCTTGCGCGGGAGGCCGAGCGGTCATGGCCGCGCGGAACGACTCCCGCCGGGTTCTCGTTAAACGCACCGTGCCGAAGCCGACCGAGCCACCCGAACCGACCTCACCGCCCGACCGTCCGATCCGGCCGGCGGCGACAACACCGCGGCGCAATCGAGAGCGCCTCGACGCGATCAAACGGTGGCTGGTGAAGGTCCCGCGGCGGCCGAAAGCGCGCTAGACCGGTTCCGCGACGTCATCGACCGACAGCGGCACCGCGCCGCGGTAAGCATGGTCGGCCTGGATAGCCGGCGCCGGGTCGAAATGACCGCCCAGGATGGTATCGGGAACGGCAGCAACGACCACCGAGCCGACCGCCGTGGAGCTGCTCTGCAGCAGCGTCTCGGCATCGTGGAGCGGCGCCAGGTTCGGCCAGTCCTCGAGCTGGTCGACGTAGCCAACGCCGACCGCGGTTAGGGAAAGCACGCACAAACACACCTTGCCGAGTTGCCGGCACCGACAGGAAACACCCACCTTCAGACCTCATCGAAACGAACAACCTCAAGATGAGGTGGGGTTTCCCCCGCTGAACGTCAAGCCCTAGTGTCCCCCGCCCTCCGGCCAGCCCCTATGGGACACCGTGATCCGCCCCGGCCGCCAGGAGCAACCTGTGCAGCGCAGCCGGCTGCGCATTTCGTCGACGGTGATATTGCCGGCGCGCTCGATCACGGCCGACATGTTCAGCTTTGCGGCATGCCCGCATGGGATTTCCCGCGCGCAGGAGGCCCACACCGTCAAGGCCGGGTCGAGAAGCGTCGAAATCGGTGCCTTGTTCGCCATGCCTGATTGAACCATCTCGGCCGCCTGTTCACACTGCGGCCATGCCCGACAGATACCTCGGCACCGAGCAGAATTCCGTCAAGATCGGCGACCCGCATCATTACAAGGTCGGCGACCTGGTGTTCTTCAGCACGGGCAACCACACCGTCGCCGGCGAGGGCATGTTCATCGGCCGGCTGAAGGCGGACCCAGAGGTCGTTGTCCTGGTGGTCGGCAACAGCTTCGCCGAGACGCCGGCGGCCGCGTGCGCGCCGCTGCGCAGCGGACGGCCGGCCGAAGGCCGGAGCTGGCGCAGCCTGTACCAGAAGCGGCACCCGGGCCTGCTGGCGTCGGCTTAGCCCTCGACATCGCCGCGCGAGCTGGGTTGGCGGGCGGCGGCGAACGCGGCGGTCCGTTCAAGATCCCGCACGCGGTTGCGCAGGTCGATGATCAGCGCCGACTGCGATCGGATGATCCGCTCCATGTGCGCCGCCCGGTCGAGCGGCTCCGCCGCCGCCAGGTCGCGCTGCATCTTGTCCAGCATGCGGTCCATCGCGTCCCGCTCGCGCGCCGGCGGCGACGCGGGCCCGGCCGGCCGGCGGAACACTGCGCCCAGCAGCTTGTCGATCACGGGATCGCCTGCGCGGCTTCGGGTTCCGGCACCGGCGCGTAGCGCGCGGGATTGTCGTCGCGATAGGCCGGCCAGCCGAAGAGGCGCACGGCCTGGTGGATCACGTGCCGCTTCAGCGGCGAGACGCCGGCCGCGGTCATGCCGGCCAGGAACAGGTCGTCGGCGAACCGCTTGTCGGCGGCGCGCGGCCCGCGCCCCGGGATGTCCTGCCAGCCGACATAGAGGTAGTCGTGCACCACCGCCGCCTCGAGGTGCGGCCCGACGCGATCGATTAGCGGCCGGGTCAGGCGCGGCACCGAGGCGAGGTCGGTGCTGAGCCCGGCTGGCACCGTGATGCTGCGCCAGCCCTCGCCCTGCCGGCGATAGCAAACCTGGTAGGGCTGCCCGACGATGTAGTCGGCATCCTCGCCGCTCCGCGCCCGGACGGCCGCCATGCCCCGCACCAGCCACAGCGCCCCGACATAGCGGAACGCGACGATGGGCGCCGGCGGGCCGTCCGGATACGGGTTCTGGATCACGGCAGGACCGCGGCGAGCCCCGGCGCGCCCATCAGGGAGAGGATGCGCGCCTTGTGCGTTTCGATGCGGTCCTGGCACGCCGCCTCGACCTCGGCCGCGCTGATCGTCCTGGCGTTGAGACGGGTCACCGCGTTCTGGATGTCCTTGACGAACGCCTGGGTGATCTCCGCCTGGCGCGCCGCCACCTTGGCGCGGTCGAGCATGCCGGAGACGTTGAACCCGCCCGCGAACGTGCTGATCAGGTTGGTGACCCTGTCCTTGCCGGCGTTGATCAGCACCTTGACGATCTGGATCTTCACGTAGGCGATGTCGGTCTCGAAAAAGAGATCGCTGGCCGATTTGAAGTTGGCATGCGCGGACTGCAGGCTCGCGATGTTGCCCAGCGCCTCGGCGGCATAGCCGGTGTCGTAGTTGACGACACGGTCGGTCATCACTTCGGACACGCCGGCGACGATCATGCACAGCCGCGCGCCGCGATCCTCGGCGCCGGTCACCGCGCCGACCAGCTTGTCGGCCAGGCCCTGCGCCACGCCGACCTGTTGCGCGCTCGGCCCCTGCGCCGCATCGGCGATGATCGGGGCGTCCTCGATGTTGCCGGTCACCGCTGCGGTCATCCCGCACGCGCTGAGGGTCGCGGCGAGCGCAAGCGCCCCCGCGAGCGAAAACAGTCGCTTCATGGATCGGTCTCCAACGTTGGGGGAAGTTGGCCGGGTTTAGCCGCCCGGCCGGTCGGCTGCGCCTTACTCGGCCGACGTGAAGTCCAGATAGAACTTCTGGCCGGGCTGGATCACGCCCAGCAGAGCGGGATTGGCGATGGTCAATGACAACTCGCCGGCCGGGGAAAACTTGGCATACGTGTTGTCTTCGTCACTTCCGTCAGCCGGATAGGTCTTGGCTGCGACGGCGGTCATGCTGACGCGGTCCGAGCCATGGAATCGCTCCACCTTCTGGACCTGCATCTTGGCTCGCATCGTTGCGGACATTTCAGTCTTCTCCTTCTTTGAAGCCGGGTGCCGCCCGGCGCGGTCAATCTCTCAGCCTTTGATCGGCGCCGCTTCGATCGAGACGATCATCGTCCCGCCCGGCTTGCCGAGCGCGACACCGGTCACCCGGCCGCGCTGCACCGGGACGCCCAGCGCCTGGGGCGGCACGACGACCTGGTTGCCGATCGCGAACCAGACCAGGTTGTCCGGCGTCTCGGCGACGGGGAACTGATAGGTCACGTCAGGCGTCCGGCCGCGGCGGATGCTGCGCTTCGGGCATGGCGCCCCATTTCTCGGCCGCGCGGTTCATGACATGGCCGACCCACATCGCGAGCAGCACGATGGCGACGCCCCAGGCGCCGTTCAGCAGCTCGCGCGTGGCCTCCAGCGCTTTCGGCGGCAGCTGGTCCCAGCCGAGCAGATACATCGTGTCCGTGGTGGCGTGCTTCGCGTAGGTCAGCGCGCCGCCGGCGCCGATGCTGAGGCCGATGGTCTTGCCGGGTAGCTGCTGTGGCATGGGGTCGTCTCCTATCCGCGGTTCTCGGGGCGCATGCCCTTGACCAGCTTGGCGTGCACCTTCGCCGCCGCCTCGGCCTTGGTGATGACGCCGTCGCGATCGGCGTCGAGGCCCTTGTTCTGCTCGTAGGCCTTGGTGCCGGCCCGGAACAGCGCATGGCCCTCCGGACGGCCGATCGCGGCCGGCCAGAGGATCGACATGTAGCAATCGCTGAGGGTGATGAGCCGGCCCCGGTAGGCCGCCAGGTAGCGCGCCACGAAGCCGAGCTGCTCCACCGCCGACATCGCGGCCAGGGCGTCGGTGCTGGTGCCGAGCGCCGCCGCGGTGCGCGGCATGAACTGGATCAGGCCGGTCGCGCCGCTGAGCCGGTTGCGGATCGACGGGCTGAACGTCTCGCCGGTCTCGAAGGCCATCGCCGCCATGAGGTGGCTGGGATCGCAGCCCAGGTGCATCGCGATCGCGATGACCCTGGCGCGGAACGCGGGGCTGACCCGCCGGCCGAACGCGATCATGGCTGCATGGGCGGGGTGCCCTGCCCGCCCTCCAGCTTGTCGACGCGCCGCTCAAGCCACTGCACCTTGACCTCGGTCACCGCCTGTCCGGTCTTCATCGTGCCGACTTTGTCGGCTAGCTCGACGATCTCCCGGCGCAGTGCCTCGCTGTCGCGCTTCGCCTCGGCCTGGCCGTCCTTGATGTCGCCCCAGACCTGCAGTCCGAGGAACCCGAACAGCGGCGCGCCGAGCATGATGAGCAGCCGGTTGAATCCGGTCACCAGCTCGTTGCGCGCGAAGGCTTCGACCTTGCCCCGCAGGCCGTTGTGCTCGCCGGTCTCGCTCATGCGCCCTTCCCCTTCGTGCCAAAAAGAAAGCCGCCCGGAGGCGGCGACATGGTTAACCGTGGGTTGCGCCAGCCTATTGCCCCGCAACCCGCCGGCGTGACAGAATTCCTGCCGGCTTTCCTTGGGGTCTAGCGATGTTCGGGACGTTCCGTCTGGTGCTGGCGCTGATGGTCGTGTGGCACCATCTTGTCGACCGCGAGATGGCCGGATGGATTGCCGTCTTTGGCTTCTATTGCCTTAGCGGCTACCTGATGACCCGAATTGTCAACGAGACCTACAACACCGGTATCTCGGGTTTCGCGCGCTACCTGACAAATCGATTGCTGCGCATCTATCCGACTTATCTTGTGGTCCTCGCCCTAACGATGGCGGCAATCGCTCTTTGGCCGGCCGGCGCCGGTGCCCGCTATCCCGACATGATGTTTACGACCGCCACCATCCTGACCAACATCAGCATCCTGGGCTTTGATGGTAAAACCCCCATGTTCATTGGCACGGCGTGGTCTCTCCCCGCAGAAATTATTCACTACGTCGCCATCGGCGCACTGCTCGGCCGGAGTAAGCTCGCAACCGCTTTATGGTTCCTGTTCGGAGCGCAGATCGTGATCTTCGGTCTCGCGTGGGGTTTGCCGCCATCATGGTTCTATTTCAGCCCCGTCGGATCGACCGTGGCATTCGCGACCGGAGCGATGATCTGGCACTTTCGCGATAAGCTTCCGCGCACTCGCGCCGATGTTGGGTTCGCCGCCATCGCAGCGGTGTTGCTGCTTGGCACCCTCATGCCGCGCGACATCGGGATGAGGATCGGCGGCCTATACATTGGCCTTCTGATGGCTGCCGCGTGTGTCACTTATCTCCGCGACCTGCCCGGAACGCCTCTTGATCGCCGCCTGGGTGAGTTCTCCTATCCGTTGTTCCTGATCCATATGCCGGTCGACATGATCGTGCGCGGCATTACCGATGACGATGGGCTGCATATGATTCTTGTGAGCCTGCCGATCACGTTTGCCCTCTCATGGTTAGCGGTCGTGCTGATTGAGCGGCCGGTTGAGCACCTTCGCAGTAGCTTGCGGGCCACCGGCCGGCGGACGGAGTTGGCGTTAACCGATCACCCGCGGATGATCGACAAAAACGTCGGCGCCGGCCTGCTTGACCAGGGCGCGCCCGTTTCGGATTTCACCCAACTGGCGGATAAGTGGCGCATAGAAAACCAGTGATTGAGGGCGAACACGACTCGCCCGGAAACCCTTTGCCAAGGCCGACATCTCGCTCGCCGTCAGAGTTGCGTTCCAAACCGCCAGTTCTGCGATTGTGCCTTCCGCGAACTGAGAAGCAGCGGCAAGTGACCCATCCGAGTTGATCGAAGCAAACGCGTCCACATAGACAGGGTTGTTATGCCCTGCGGCGATAGCCGCCGAACCATCGATTGCGCCGTTGAGATAAGACCGCAAGGTCGACCCATCGAAGGTTGCACCGATGGAATGCCACACGTTTGCGGTCAGGTTTGCCAGTGTCATCTGCGCAGCGGCATAGGCACCGGATGAGTTTCGATGCGAGTTGGAACCCTGAAATCCATTCGTAGTGTGGTTCCAATGTGTCTGGATATGCGGACGTTGTGTCTGCCCGGTAATGTTGACACTGCCGACGAGCTCGCACGCTGTCCTGAAGTTGGAAGTGCCAGGCGCTACGCTGGATTTGATGAACGCATGCCTGGTATAGACGGCATGGAGCGCGACGCTGCTTGGGATGGAAGAAGCCCCGCGATAATAGGCACCGCCGCTGCCGGAAATAGCCATCGCTACTGCTCCACGATCATCAGGCGGTGCAACTCGGCATCGCCCGCCGCGTTGCTGCCGATCGACACGTCACGGCGGACGCGAATCCTCCCCATTTCACCGGCAGCGAGATTGTCCATCGCGGCACCGTTCGCGATATTGACGGTCATTTTGAGCACTTGCCCGCTGGTGCCGGGAACAGCGACCGCAGTGACGACTTGTGCGGTTGCAAAACTGTCGGTATCAGTATCGAGACCGGACGCGTCGATGCGCTCGATCGCGATGTCCCATCCCACATTGCCGGTGATCGCTGTACTCAGCGAGCACCACAGCGACACCGTAAGACCGCCGCCGCCATAGGATGGCGGAAGTGTGAAGGTCCATAACGCGGCCTCCTGTGTCGCGGCATCGAAATCCAGCACCGGCCTGCTGTTGCGGGTGTCGATTGTGGCGTAGTTGGCGTCCGGCGCCTCGTTGTCGAGCGGCCCTCGTTGGATGACCCAGCCATCGCCGCCGCCACCTGTCTCCTCCTGGAACTGGTCGAACGTGATTGCCGTCGTGTTGAGTGTGCCGCCGACATTCGACGTGCAGAGCCAGAGGGTATCGGCGTTGGTCGTCCCCTCCTGCACCGAGATCAAGGCGCCGGGATGTTCGTTGTAGGTATCGAACCCCGCCGCGCGTGCGGGCGACGCGCCGACCACATAGACACCGTTCTCTTCCGCCGCGGCCTGGTTCTTGACCAGCACCAGGTCATCCGTCGCGAGCGTCACGCCGTCCAGGCTATCGCCGTTGTTCAGCGCCGTGGCGATCGTGATGTTGGCCGTCGTCGCGGCGCGGACGGAAACCGAGCCGGCCGTGCCCGACAGCAGGGCGTCGACATCGACCCGATAGGACGCGAAGGTCTCCGGGCTGCCGCCGTCGCCGCGCACCACGTAGATCTCGTCGCCAGCTTGCAGCCCGCCGGGCAGCGGAGTTAACGCGCTCAGTTTCGCCATCGGGTTCCTCTCATTCCAAGGCCAGCGCCGCGCCGTCTTCCGTCTCCAGGACGCTGGCATCCTCGAGCTGCAGCACTTCCGCCACCGTCACCATCAGCTCATGTGCCTGGAGGCTGAGCAGACCGTCCCGCTCGGCCCAGACGCTGACCAGGCCGATCGCCTCGCCGGCGAACGACGCCAGCGGGACGTCGAAGCTGGTTCCCGTGAGCCCGCTATGCGTGGTGAGCGTGCCGCCGCCGAGGTCCTTGACGATGATGGTCGTGGTCTGTCCGACCTCCGGCGTGATCGTGCCGCCGTCCCAGGCCTGGACCGGCGCCGATTCCTGGAAGCGGTTGCGGTTGGCCCAGGTGACCGGGATCGGATCGACGCCGACCGCGTCGACGTCGCCGAAGGCGACGCCGTTGATCGTCACGTCGGCCGGCCGGATCGGGAGATGCGGCCGGTCGTTCAGCGTGCCGCTCTCGATCGGCGCGTCGGCTTCGTCGAGCTGGCCGAGCGGTGTGATGCTGAGGAGCTTGATGTTCACGGTCTGGCCGGCGGCGAGCACGGCGCTGTCCATGATGTCGAGGCCGGCGGTAAGGAACCAGACCGCGGTTCCCGCCGCCCAGGCGCGCGGCACGGTGTCCAGCACGCCGCGGCGCAGTGTGTAGTTCACCTCGTCATAGGCGGTGATCAGGCAGATCTCGCTCGCCGTATCCGCCGTTTCGCCGATGACGACGTAGCTGCCGGCGGCCGGGCTGGGGCCGATCGCGTCGTCGAATGACGCCACCAGGCTGGTGACCTCCGCCGGCAGCGGGCCGGCCAGGGCGGCGCGGCCGACCAGGTTCTTGATCCCGGAGCTTGCGTAGACCGGGTTGCCGAGCGAGTCCGGCTGCTCGCGCAGCAGCTCGTACGCGTCGCCGGTGCCGTCCTCGGCGGCCAGCACGCCCATCCAGACCTCGGGATACTCGGCGGCCTGCGGCACGTCGGCGCCGAGGGCCGTCTCCGCGAAGAAATACGGCAGCGTGAAGACGTGGACGAAGTCGATCGCCGTCGGCTCCGTGTCCGGATCCTCCCACTCGCCGCCGCCGGGCTCCTCGAACACCGCGGTCGGCAGCGCGAACACGTCCTCGACCAGGTTGGCCTTGATCTTGCCGTCGCCGGGCTTGCCGTAATTCACCGGGCCGACCCGCATGACCAGGTCGGTGAATCCGTGCTCGGGCCAGTCGACCTTCACCACATCGCCGGGCAGCAGGTCCCAGGCGGAGCGGTCGACCTCGACGTCGCAGGATGCCAGCGCCGCGCCGGCCACGCGCAGGTCGCGGTATGCCAGCGTGGTCGCGAGCGCGGCGGTGCGAACGCCGTAGTAGTTGCGCGCCGTCGACACGATCCCGCCCTGCATCGCGATGTTGGCGATGTCGTGGACGGTGACGGTCTCCTCGTTCTCGTTGCTCGGATTCGTGTAGGTGACGACGATCTCGTTGATCGTGTCGCCCCAAAGCTTGCGCTGGAACTTCGAGAGCGTGGCGTTGTCCGGCGAAAGGATGCGCAGCGACCCTTCGTCATAGTCGCCGCGGATCAGCTTGAGCGTGAACAAGCCGGTGCGCGGGTTGATGAACAGCGTCGCTTCGATATGGTCGAGGATCTCCTGGACAAAGCTCTCGATCTCGGTCTGGCGCGACCAGGTGAGCGAAAGGCCGAGCCGCTCGTCATACAGGGTCTGCGCCGCGGCCTCGAACGACGGCACGTCGATCAGGGTGCTCGGCGCGCCCATGCCGAAGTCGGTATCGGTCAGGCACTCGTAGATGATGTGGGCCGGGTTGGCGTCCGGGCCCGGGCCGATCCCGAGGTCCTGGTAGCCGCTGGTATCAGCCGACGTGCCGCCGTCGAACATGAAGCCGCCGCTGTGGGCGACGACGTCATGGCTGGCGCGGGCCCGCACACCGCCCGTCCAGCCGGCGGTCCCGAGCTCGGCGCCGGGATTGTCGAGCGATACGGCGGCGCCGCCGACCGTGAGGGTGATGTCGTCGATGTAGCCGTCGTTGTTCACGCCGCTGCGCCGATGCATCTCCATGACCACGCGCAGGGTCGCGGTGCCGGCCGGCGCATTGGCGCTCACCGTGCGCTTGGTCCAGGTCCCGGCCGCAGTGGCGGTCATGGTGGCGAACGAAGAGCCGATCTCGGTCCCGTTCTGATCCAGGAAGCGCAGGCCCATCCGCGCCTGGTCGTTGGTGCCCTGCTCGAACGTCGACTGCCACCACGTCAGGACGCACGCCGTGATCTTGCCGATGCTGCCGGCGCCTTCGCGCGGCACCAGGGCGATGCCGGGCAGGATGCCCTTCGGCGCCCGCGTGCCCTCGACCCAGACCGGGCCGAGATACGAGTTGTTGCTCTGCCAGTAGAATCCGACGCCCTTGGCGGCGCTGCGGAACAGCAGCGTGGTGGCCCCGCGGAACGCGGGGCAGGTCGCGACCGTGCGGCCGAGCTTGGTGGCGAACGCGGTGGACGTTAGCTGGTCGGATTTTCCCAGCATGATGTCCATCCAGCCGCCGACCCCGCCCTCGCCGGCCGCCTCGCCGCCGAACAGTTTCGGATAGCGGATGTCGATCGACGCGTTGCCGGTCGCCCGGCCCGACCAGATCACCTTCTCGCGGTAGAAGACGCGCGACACCCAATCGAGCGTCGCGCAAACGCCGAGATGCTGCGACAGGTAGTAGGCGACCGCGTACTGCTTGGCCTGGCCGCCGCTCTTACTGCCCACGGGAACCGCGCTTTCTGGCGACGACGTCGAGGCCGAGCGCGTCGCCGGTCGCCTCCATCTCGCGCGCCGGGATGCCGTTCCGGAGGAACGCCCGGAAGTCCAGCCCGTAGCTCTCGAACCAGCGCCGCGTCCCGCGCGCGCAATGGCCCGCCGCCATCACGTCGTCGATGGTGATGATCAGGTTGTCGTCGGTTTCGGCGGCCTTGCCGTCATCAGGGTGTGTCATATCTTGTGCCGCCGGACGTATTTCTCGCCATACCAGAGGACGTTGACGCTCTTCACGATCTTGGTGCCGAACACCACCGGCTGCGGCAGCCCCGCCTCGGCGGTCGGCTCCTGCAGGTCCTGCACGGCCGGCGGCCGCGAGGCCGACTTCGGCTTCGGTGCCAGCACATAGGAAAGGACGGTGAACGCCAGCGAGATGAGCAGCGCGATGAACCAGGCCATGTCTGCTGCTCACACGAACGGCGATTGGCTGCCGATGGGGTTCTTCAGCGGGATCCACAGGTAGCCGCCGAACCTGTGGATGTTGTCGTGGAGGGTGATGCAATCGCCGTCGAGGGCGCCGCTGTGGTTGCAGCCGAGCACCAGGTCGACCGCGTCGCCGGCCGCGATGCCCCGCAGGAAGCCGGAGCAGGTCAGGACCGTGCCGTCGCCGCTGACCCGCAGGATCGTGCGCGATTCCGGATTGCCCTCATGGCTCCACGACACCATGCCGCCGATGTATTTGGCGGCGGGCTGCACCGAATCCCATCCCGCCGACAGCGTCAGCAGGTTGCCGGCGGCACCGACCGCCGGCCGGCTGATGGTCGCCGCGACCTTGTCGGCCTGGCACTGCGCGCCATAGAGCACGTGCGGGCAGGAATACTGCCAGTTCCGCCGCAATCCGGAACGCCGCATCGAGGTCGCCACCGGCTCGCAGGTCAGGGTGATCTCGCTGTCGCCGCGCGAGCAGTTGATCACGCGCCCGTTCCAGATCGCCAGGAATTCGTTGGCCGGATCGCCGATGTGCCCCTGGAAGATGATGACCGTCACGACCTGCGACGGCGGATAGACCAGGAACAGCTCGCCCAGCGGGTTGGTCAGCGGGACCGAGATCTCCAGCGTCGTCCGGTCGAGCGATCCGGACGACGTGACGTCGCCGCGCCCGATCGCCTCCGGCTCGTACGTGATGCTGTCATGCGTGAGCGGCCGCTCGGCATCGGTGAAGGCGTGATAGGCGCCGGCCGCGACGCCATAGCGGAACAGGAAGAGGTTGACCGGCTGCCCAAGCTGGCGGCTGGTCTCGATTGTCTCGAAGCTCATGCGCTCTCCGCCGCCTCATAGGCCAGGGTCATGATCGGCAGGGCGAAGCGCGCCCCGCGACCCGTGCTCGGCCACTGCTCTTCGATGATGTCGCTGGCGAGCCGGCTCAGCTTCAGCCAGGACACCTGCGCCGTGACCGGGATGGTGACCCCCCAGGCGGAGGTCAGGGTGATGACCGTGTCTCCGCCGCTCGCCGCCATGGACGCGATCTTCTTGAATTGCCACGAACCGTCCGCCAGGCGCACGGCGATGCACTGGTGCACCGGCTCGCCGTTATAGTCGGCGTCGATCCCGGCGCCGGCGACCCGCAGCGTGCTGGTGCCGTTGTTCGCCTGGGCGGTGATGACGAGGTCGGCCAGGAAGGTCGGCATGAAGAACTCGCCGCGCTGGCCCTTCATCCGCGCGGTGAACGCCCGCAGGGCCTCCGCCCTGGTGGCGTCGCAGGCGGTGTATTGCGCCTGCGCTATGCGCCGGGCGAACGCGATCGGATGGAAATCGGCGAAGACGCCGGCGCCATGGTCGATCCGCTCCCGGCCGGGCTGATCGAGCCCGACGTCGAGGGGTTCCCACCGATCGGGGCGGATCAGGAAGACCTCGCGGCCGTCGAAGGTCGCCGCCGCGGCGCCCTGGTCCTCTTCCGGTTCGCTTCCCGGCTCGACGTCGGCCCGGATCGTCACCTCGGTCACGCCGCGCGGGGATTGCACCGAAGTCGACAGCGATGCGTGCAGCCGGCAGGTCAGCGCCGGTTGCAGCTTGGTGCCCGCCGGCCAGCTCGCGCCGCCGGAGCCGGTGAACCCGATCACCGTCCCGGCGACCGAGGCGATCGTGCGGCCCTCGATCCGCGCGCCGGCGGCGAGCAGGATCCGCGCGCCGACGGCGAGCCAGGTCGGCGGCGTAACCCCGATGTCGATGGACGTCGCGGCGGCGCCGAGACCGGCGGTCAGCGTCACGAAGCGCGGCGCCTCGCCGATCAGGCTCGCCTGGCGCTGTCCCGCGACCATGAAGCGATCGAAGCCGCGCCGGCAATCGTCCGCCACGGTGGCTAGGAATTCGACCTCCTTGCGCGGCTGCTGGCGCAGCGCGCGGCGCTGCTCCTTGCCTGAGCGGCTGGTCAGGATCTCCGTCCAGAAGCTGCGGCGGATCACGTACGGCGCGGCGCGGCGGTTGGGCACGATCGGGAACACCCGCGCCGCCATCTCGAGCTCGGGCGTTCCGAGCGCCGGCGCGCCCGTTGCGATCGAGGTCGCGACGAGATCGGTCATGGATCAGGCCACTCCCGGGATGCCGACCGTGAAGGCCGTCAGGGTGAACGGGCCGCCATTCGTGACGGCCATCGGCGCGTCCAGCGGCCCGGCGGCGAGCAGCCGGCTGTTGGCCGTGTCGACCAGCGCCCAATAGGCGGCGGCGCCGTCGCCGGTGCACAGCCCGTCGGTGATCGCTGAGACGGTCACCTTGCGGCCCGACGGCGAGCGTGCCGCGGGTGCCGAGATCGCGGGCGCTAGCTTGTTGCCGAGGCTGAACGTGGCGGTCGCAGTGGCATAGGTCGCCGGCAAGGCCGAGCAGATGTCGAGCCGGTCCGCCTCGTCGGTCAGCGCCTGCAGGCCGTTGTCGAGCACGCGGTCATTGAGGTAGCTCATGCGGGATCGCTCATTAAGGCCGGCTGCCGTTGATGTTGAGCGCGCTCTTGAGCGCGCCGGAGTTGCGCCGCACGAAGTTGACGAAGGACTTCTCGCCGATCGGCGTTCCCAGTGCTTCGGACAGCACCGAACCGCTGTCGAAGGCGTTGACCACCTTCAGCGCCACTTCCGGCGCCGCGCCGGCGCTCGGCGCCGCTGCAGACTGTCGCGCCTTCCGCAGCTGCGGCAGCGAGATGACCGGCTCGCCCTTCTGCAGGATGGCTGCGACCTCGTCGGATTTGAGACCGGGGACGTTGCCGTCATGCAGCCTGGGCGCGCCCCGGAACGCCGTTGCCGGGACCCGTCGCCGGGCGCCGCCGCTCTGGCCGGCGATGCCGCCGCCGTGGAACAGGCTGCCGATCGCGGTCGCGATGAACCCGCCGATCCCGCCGCCGCCCGATGCCTCGCTCCCCGGCCCCGCCCCGGGTCCCGCGCCGCCGGACCCGACGGTTCCCGTCGCGGTCTGCAACGCCAGCAGGATGGCTTGCTGGATGATCATCAGGGCGATCTGGCGCAGGAAGTCGGCGGCGAACTGCGCGAACGCCTGACCGAGGCTCTGCACCGCATTGTCGCCTTCGGCGATGGAGCGCGCGAATTGATCGAAAGCATCGGTCATGCCGCTGGCGAGCATGTTGTTGATCTGCTGCCCGGTGATCGCGGCCGTCTGCCCGGTATTCTCCAGGCCCAGCTTCAGGGCCTGCAGCTTGGCGATTGCCGCCTCCGCTTCCGGCCCGCCCACCACCTGCCAGTAGGCGATGAAGCTCTCGATCGCCGTCGCGATCTGGGTGTTGACCCCGGCGAGGACGGCCTCGGTCTCCTTGATCTTCTCGGTGTTGCCCTGCGCGACGAAGACGTTGAGCTGCTCCTGCAGCGCGCCGCGCAGCGCCAGCAGGTCGTTGAGGCGCTTGTCGGCGTCCTCGATGTTCTTCTTTTGCTGCTCTTCGTCGCTCAGGGTCCGCAGCAGGTCGTAGCGCTGGCCGACCAGCATCCGCAGCCGTTCGATCTCGGCGTCGGTGATGTTGGGGTCGGCCTTGCGCGCCTCGCGGATCGCGGCCTCGATCTCCGCTTCGCGTTCCAGCCCTTGCAGCTTCAGCTTCTGCTGATCGATGCCGAACTGTTCGTCGGCGAGCCGCTGCGCCGTCGCCTCGCGCTGCTTGCCCATCAGCTCGAGCTCGCGCAGCAGCTGATCGAACCGCTTGTCGTCGTCGCCGTCGTCGCTCTCTCCGAGGTCGAGCGAGCCGACCTGCGGCTTCGGAGCGAAGGCGATGCCCTTTCCAGCGTGACCCTGCGGCTGCCCAGGCAGGTTCCGGACCAGGCGATTGCGCAGCTCGAGCAGCCGGTTGAGCTCGCGTTCATCCGCCGCGAGCTGCTCCTTGAGCATCGGCACGATGTCCGCGGGCGCGGTGGCGATCTGATCCCGGAGGTTGCGAACGGTCTTGCTGAGGTCATCGATCTGCTCGACCGTCTTTCCGAGATCGAACTGGGAATCGATCTGCCGCTGCTTCTCCAGGAGCGCGTCGAAGAACCCGATCGTCTCGCCGGCCTGGATCTCCAGCCAGGTGGTGAATTTCTCGATCGCGCGCTGAGCCGCGGCGAGCCGCTGGATGGTCTCATCCGACATGATCTGGCCGGCGTCGTCGGCCGCCTTTTCGAGTTTCCTCAAGCCCTCCGCGCCCTGGCTGAGAAGCGCGGCCAGCCGCGGGCCGGCGCGCTCGCCGAGGAGCACCGCCGCCGCCGCGGCGCGCTCCGCCGGCGTCGGCAGGGACTGGATGAGATCGGCCAGATCGGCAAGAACGGCCTCGGCGCTGCGCGCCTTCTTCTCGCCATCCTCGAACGAGATGCCCAGCGCCCGGAACTTTTTCTGCGCCGCTTCGTCGCCGGCCGCCGCTTCGCCGATGGTCGTGCTCAGCTTCAGGATGGCCTGGTCCATCTTGCCGGCTTCGATGCCGGCCTCCGCGGCCCCGAAGCGGTAGACTTGCAAAGCGCGGGTCGAGACGCCGAGCTGCTCCGAGGTGTCCTGGAGGTCGTCCGCCAGCTGCAGCGACGCACGGCCGAGGCCGACGATCGCGCTGATGCTGACCCCGGCGCCGAGCGCACCGAGCAGACCGTTGATCTTGCCGATGCCGCCGCCGATCGCCTGTGCCGAGGCAGCGAACTGGCGTCCGAGCGTGTCGTTCATCTTGTTGAAGCGCCGCTCGATGTTGCGCGCCTCGCGATCGGCCTGCTGGCTGGCCTTCTTCAGCTCCCGCTCGTAGCCCGTGATGCGGGCCTCCAGCAGGGTGACAAGGCGCTCGACTTCCGTTGCCATGGGTCAGTCCCGGTCCTCACGATCCGCAAAAACAGCCGGGGCGAATGTCATTCGCCTCGGCGGGCCACATCAGCCGGCCGGCCGCTCTTCCGCTCTGCGCCGGTCCGCCGCCTCGGCGCGCGCGATCGCCGCCGCGAGCTCGTCCGGCCCTGGCGGCGTGTCCTTGTGCTCGCCATGCACCTTGTTCCAGCCCTCGACGCAGGCCGAGAACTGCCACAGGCTCATGCCGTCGATTTCGCTTGGTCCGAAGCCGATGGCGGCGCCGGTTCCGTAGAGGGCGGCGAAGGCGAGCTTTCCGCGCTCGAGCCGTGGGGCTGATCCTTCGCCGCCGCCGGTTTTCCCAGCGGTTCGTCCTTCACGCCGACGAGGGCCGCCAGCAGCACCGCCATCGCCGGTTGCCGCGATTCCAGCAGCGGCCGCTCGTCGACATAGCGCTGCACCAGCTTGAGGGCGTCCACCGGCGTCATGCCACCGCCGACCAGGCCCAGCCGCAGCGTCTCGCGGATGTCGTCGACCAGCCACTGTCCGGACTGCAGCCGGCTCAGGATGAAGGCGGGGCCGGCGTCCGCCTTCTCCTGCAGTTCGCGCAGCTGGGCGATGGGGAGCCGGAACCGATGCGCGCCGTCCGCCCAGGTCAGGGTGACCGAGCCGTCACGGCTCATGCGGCGTCAGTCCAGGCGATCGCGCCGTCGCTGAGGATCGTGCACTCGAACTGCCCCTTCTGCGACCGGTCGCCGGCCACGCTGAAGCTGGGCAGCTTGGCGGACATCGCCCAGTAGCCGCCGCCGTCTCCGCTCGGCACATCGACGCGCACGCGGATGTTCTTGGATTCGCCCGACTTCCACCAGTCGAACATCGCCTCGATCAGGTCGGAGCCGGCAACGCCGGCGCCGGTGATCTCGGCGCCGAGGCCGTCGACCACGCGCTCCTTGAATCCGGGCGCGTCCGGATCGGCGCAGTCCGGCACCACGAAGTCGTTGGTATCGGAGGTAAACTGGATCTGCCGGGCGGCGTTTATGAGGCAGGAATGCGCGAACACTTCCGGGCTGGCGCCGTCGCCGATCTGCACGAGCAGCTTGGTGCCGTTGAACGTCTTGGGTTTCGCCATGGCTTGGATCCTTTCGTTGCCAGGGTAGTCGATGACACACAGCAGGGGCGCGTCAGGTCTCGTCGATCAGCGCGCGGAACCTCATGCGGGCCCGGTTGGTCAATCCGTCCGGGTCGCGCAGGTATTCGGTCGAGACCCATTCCAGCAGCACCACGGTGAAGCCGGCCAGGGTCGGCACCGCGTTGTGCAGCAGGCCCTGCACCGCGCCGGCGATGGTCTTGACCTCGGGGAATCCCACCGTCCGGCTCCAGACGTCGATCTGCTGGGACAGCTCGAACGTCGCGTTGCATGGCCCGTCATCCTCGCCGGGGATGCACTGCGCCGGTTCGATCGTGATGCGCGGGAATGGGTTGCTCGGGGGCACGCGGTCATAGACCGCCGCGCCGGCGCCCGGCGGGCCGGACAGCGTCGCGACGATCCAGCCTTGCCATGCCAGCGTCGGGTCGCTCATGCGCCGCCCCGCACCGCGTCGCGCGCGGCCTTGCGCACCGCCCGGCCGATCCGGCCCTTGACCCGCTTCTTCAGCAGCCGGTAGGCCGGGTAGAAGAACGGCTGCGGCGCTGTGCCGGGATGCTGCGTGCCCGTGAACTGCCCGCCCTGCGGATGCGGCGCGGTCCCGAACTCGACGAAGGCGGCGTAGAACGCCTTGGCGTCGCCGGCGTGGATGGTGACCGACAGGTCCGGGTCGCCCAGGCCGTCGCTCGCCGAGACGCCGCGCACGTTCGAATTCTCCGGGGAGAACGCCCCGAAGGTGTAATCGATGCTCTCGCGCAGGTCGCCGTCCTTCACCGGCGCCATCACGCGCGCCATGGTCTTGATCTCCTGCGCGCCCTTCTCCAGCGCCTTGCGGATTTCCGCCCGCGCGGCCTTCGGAATCGCCGCCAGCCGGCGCTTCAGCCGCTCGACGTTCTGGACCTTGGTCGGCATCAATCGTCGTCGACTTCGATGACGACGTTGAAGCTGGTGACGGCCGCAGCCAGCTGGAACAGCTTGGTGGCCACCCACATACGCAAGCCGAACATCCGCGGCATGCGAACGCCGATCTTGACGCTATGAAGCAACTCGCGACCGTCTACTACGATCTCACTGGCCATTCTTCCCTCCAAATGTCAGGTCGCCACGCCGGCTTCGCAGGTCAGCTGCAGCTCGGACCGCATGCCGTCCGGATCGACCGCAGGACCGCGGATGTTGAGGATGGTCTCGCCATCCGGCCGGACCCACACGAGGCGGTCGTCGGGCGTGATCTGCCGCGACAGCGAGTCCTGGCGAAGCCACACGTTGTAGACGACGCTGCCCTGCAGCCGCGCGGCCAGCACGCCGTCACGCGCCTGGCTCGCCGGCCGGATCTTCGCGGGCAGCAGCGTGCCGCCGAAGAGGGCCGCGAAGGCGCCTTCCATGTTGCCATAGCCGTCGTTGGCGGCTGCCCGCCGCTCGGCCCGCACCCGCTCCCGCAATGCGCCGGCTTGCATCGATCAGGTCTCCTTGCTCGCGGGCCGCGCGGTCGGCTGCGCCTTTCCGGCGGCGATCGCCGCTGCTGCCGCGGCCCGGGTGACGAACTTCGTCGTGCCCATCTTGAACGCGACCGTCACGCGCCCGCCGTAGGCCGGCACATGCCAGTTGAAGTCGCTGCTGAAGCGGATCCACGGCATTTCAGACGCGGGCTCCGACCCAATGACGCGCGACCCAATCCACTCTGCAATTGTGCGGCCGCTGCGCCCCGCCGAACACAACCACGGCGGCGCCCGCGGGCGCGCAGACCGGATGCCGCGCGAGCTCGCGCTTGTTCAGGAAGAAGCCGGCATGGCCCTGCGTTGCCAGCACGCGCTGCAGCAGTGCCGCATCCGGCATCAGCCGCTCGATCGCCTGCTGGTCGCCCTTCTCGCAGTCGGCCATCAGCCCCTGCTGGTTGCGCCGGAACGCCTCCCACACGTCCAGGCCCCAGCCGTCGCCGAACACCATGGCGCAGGATCCGTAGCGGCAGGGCCATGTGGCATGCCCGGCAAGCCGCGTGAAGTTCTCGCAGATGGCGAACGCACCATCCCAATCGGCGAGCGGCGCGAGATCCCCGACGATCACGCTGTCGAGGTCGAGATAGAGGCATCGCCCCGCGCCACGGATCGCCGGCGAGAATAGCGCCATCTTGCCCCACCAGCCCGCCAGATCGAGATGGCCGATCCAGACCGGCTCGACGTCGATCGGCACGGCCACCTGGTCGGTCAGGCAGATGAAACGGTGCGGCCGCTCCAGGTGCCGCGCCACGCCATCGCGCAGCCGTGACACATAGTCCAGGTCATACTTCGTGCCGGTGCGGACGCACGCGACGGTCAGCGGCGCCGCTTGGGTTGGCGGGCGGCAAGCGGCATCGTTCATGAAGGCAGCATCAACCAGTTCCGCCCGTCCAGCTCGGCAGCGATCCGATAGCCTGGTAGAGCCTGACGCACCGCCGCCTTGCGCTCATCGTCAAGCACCTCGAGCAGGATCGCCGGACGGCAGCGCGCGATCGTCGACTTGGCGCCGGCGAGCACCGCTGGCTCCCCGCGCTCAACGTCGATCTTGATCGCGCCAACCTCGAGAGGCGGCAGGGCGATCGCGTCGATCGTCGTGACTTTCACCGATAGCTTCGACCCCGTGCGCCGGATGAGGCTCGCGCCCGAGGTTAGCCCGGTGACGTTCGGGTTGTAGGTCAGCTCGGTGGCGCCGACCTTGTCGGCGACGGCGCCGCGGAAGGTCACGATCTCCCCTGCCACCTGGTTCGCCTTGGCGTTCAGGGCCAGCCGATCGGCGTTCGGCGGCATCGGCTCGAACGCGATCGCATGGCACCCGTGCAAGGCCGCGGCGATCGCGAACAGGCCGGTATAGGCTCCCACGTCGAGGATCATGCGCTTGTCAGCCGCGGCCTGGCGGCACAGATCCGCCCACACCACCAGCGTCTCGGGCTCGAACGGCTTGCCGCTTGCAACCGACATGCAAATGCGATCGCCGGCGTCGAGCAGCTCGACGCCAACCGCGCCCACTTCAAACCGCATGCGCATGCCCCCGGTAGGTTTTCAGGTTTCGCTTGGCGATCGCGCCGAATGAAGCGGCTGGGATGTAGGTCGATACCCGATAGCCGTTCGACTGCGCGTCCTGCAGCAGCTTGTCGAACAACGCCTGCAGGTCGGCGCGCGGGTGCGGCCGCACCTGCCCGTCGAACCAGTGCCGGCGGCCCTCCCGCCTCAGTCGCGCCAACGCGTGGCGGAGCTGCGGCTGGCAGCTCATGTCGGTGTAGTGGATCGCCTTGACCGCGGGATCGTCGAGCGCCAGGCCCTCGCCGTCGAGGCAGTTCCAGTTTCCGGTGAAGTCCTGGGCCCAACCGCCGGCGCGGAACGCCTTCACCGCAGCGCGGTGATCGGCCCGGATCTGCGCGATCGGCGGTAGCACCCGCTCCGCCGCCGCGCAGTCCCACAGGCTGATGCAGGTGCGCCAGGCATGCGCCGGGCCCGCCTTGCGCAGCACGGCCTTGCCCGGCGCGAAACGCTGCGTCCACAGTTCGGCGACGTCGCCGAGGAAGATGAAGTCGCTGTCGACGTAAATGGCGCGCCCCGCGAACCCGCAGGCCGCCGGCACCGCCCAGCGAAAGCCGGAGAACGGCGTCGGCCATTCGTTCGTCACCCAGCCGCCGCCGCGACCGTCCGAGAACCACAAGCTCGATCGGTCGCCGGTAAGCTGCATCCAGGTGATCTCGACGGGAAGCGTCGCGTGCTTGCGCAGCGTGTATTCCAGCACCGCCTGGCTCTCCGCGTCCTCCCCGTTCGGAGCGCAGCCGACAAACACCCGGATCACTCGAACACCTCCTCGACCGCGCCGAAGCGGAAGCACCGCACCGTCGAGTGCGGGTTGCAGTTGATGACGATCTGGCCGCGCTCCGCCGCCGCCGCCGCCAGCACCGCGAACCCAGCCGCCCAGGCGGGATAGTCCGGCGCGCCGGTTGGGCTCGGCCACTCGTAGCCGGCGTGGAAATGGCCGGGTGCGCCCATGTCGTAGCCCAGGAGCGCGATCCGCGCGGCGCCGCGCATCAGCGTCATGCCGAGCGCTGCGAAGCCTGAATTGGCGCCGCTGTGGATCGCCCTTGGATCGTGGCTCAGCGCCGCGCCCGGGTAGCGCCAGAACTGGCGCACCCCCGGCATTTCCGGGTGCGTCCGCGGCACCACCGCGACCTTCTCGCCAGCGAACGCCGCGAACTCCCGTGCCCGACACTGGAGCCACACCCGGTCGATCGTGAAGGCGACGTCGGCCCAGGGCGCGGCTCGGATAGCGTCGTTGATCGCCACCACGACCGCCTGGCCGCGCAGCCTTCCGAAATCGAAGCCCGCGAGGCTGGGACCGCCGCCGATCAGGATTGCCGAGCGGCCCGCCCAGTCCGCTTCCAGGCGGTCGAACATCCGCCACCTCAGCGGTAGATCTTCAGCTGGTTCAGCAGCACATCGACCGCGAGGTCGACCTTCGTCGACGTCGTGGTCGTCACCGCCTCGCGATGCTCGAACCAATGCCCGACCAGCAGCAGGATCGCCTGGTGCAGCCGCACCGGGAACGTCAGCTCCGGATCAGCGCCGGATGCCGGGCTGTCCGCCGGGTCGTCATAACCGGCGTCGAACGTGATCCTGACCGCATCCTTACGTTCGGTGGCCAGCTCCGGGAGATCGAACGCGTCGAGCAGCCAGATCTCGCCGCCTGCCGGCGTCCTGCGCCAGCGATAGAGCGTTGGATCCACGACGATCTCGTCCCCCTCGGCGTCGAGATAGGAGACTTCGGTGACATCGCGCAGCGGCGCCGCCGGAATGGCGAGGTCGCAGGACCACCAGCAGGACCGCTCGATCCGATAGGTCGCCGGCGCCAAGCTGCGCCCGGTGCGGCTGGAGACATACTCGACGGCCGCGATCACCAGGCTTCTAACCACGGAATCCTGGTCGGTGCCGACGATGCGGCAATGGTCCTTGGCATCGGCCAGGGTGACCGGGTCCGTCGTCGCGGCCTGGATCAGGCGCAGCATGCGAGTGCCTCCTCGAGGCTCATCTTCGGATAGGCGCCGAGCGCCGAGATCGGCGAAGCGTTGATGACGGTCACGCCGAGCTCCGCCAGCCTGGGCGCAGCGTCATCGACGACGCGGCGCCAGCGCGCGACGGTGCCTTCCGTCGGGTTGTTGAGACCACGCGGATGGCGGCCGTGCCAGTGCAGCCCGCGGTCGAGCCGCATGTCATAGCCGACCAGGATGAGCGCCCGGACGCCGAACTGCACCGCCAGGTTCATGGCATGGAACCCCGAATTGCCGCCCCACCCGATCACGCCCGGCTTGTCGGTCCGCAGCCGGTCGTCGTGCGTCGTGAGCGTGACGTGCCGAAGGCCCCAGCGCCGCGCGGCGGCGAGATCGGCCGTGATCTTGAGCCCGGCGAAGGCGGTCACGCCCTTCTGGGCCTCCCACCAGGCGTTGTCGCAGGCATAGAGCGCGTCCGCCCAGGGCGCGAGCTGCCAGCCATTGTTTATGACGACGACGCGGGTTCGCGCTCGTCCGCGCGCTTCCTGGAGCGGCGCTTCCTTGGCGCTTGGTCCACCGGCGACGAGGACGGCGATGTCTCCGCGCCAGTCGGGCCACCAGCCGGGGACGCTTGCGTAGGGCCCAGCCCGCGGGCGCCCTCCCGCGCATCTGCCTGGGGCTGCAACGCCTTCACCTCGCTGATGAGGCCGCGCCGCAGCAGCTGCTTGGCACGATAGTCGGTGAGGTCGCGCAGCAGCGTGCCGCGCTTCACAAGACCCGCCTCGCCGTAGAAAGAACGGTCGGCTTGATACATGGGGGGACAATTCCCGGAAGCAGATGAGAGAAAATGGCCGAGGCGAATGTCATTCGCCCCGGCCTGGGGAATGCCCGGCTTAGGCGACGTTGCCGAAGTCGCCGGTGATCAGCGCCGCCGGACGCTTGACCGCCAGCGCCAGCCGTTCCTCGGCCCTGACCGTGAGCATGTTCTTGATGAAGTTGTCGCGGTCCTCGGACGAGATCACGACCTCCGCATCCATCCGGTCATAGATCGTGGCGGCGGTGCGGAAGGCGCCGACGAGGAACTCGTCCGCGTCCATCGACTGTGTTTCGATGACCGGACGGCCCCACAGCTGCGGGCCCGCGAGCTGCATTACGCTGGCGAAGATGTAGCGGAACTCGCCGTCCTTGGTGAGCTCGACCCGCGCCCAGTCGGTCGGGTGCAGCACGATGCCATCGGCCGGGTATTCGGCGAGCGACGCCTGCAGCAGCGCCAGCCGCAGCTTGTCGATCATGGTCTCGCCCGTCACCGCGAAGGCGGCGCTGTAGGGGGTCGCCTCGGTCACCAGGCCGGAGAGGTTCTGCCCCGTCCCGTCGCCCTTCAGGATCTGCAGCTCCTCCTGAAGCATGAGGCCATAGCGCAGCTCGCCGTTGATCTCGGTCTGCAGCTGCGCGGCGTCATCCATGGCCTGGCGCGAGACATGGACGAAATGCGCGATCGTGCGCACCGCCGCATCGGCGCGGTCCCACACATAGTTGGACTCGGGCTTCTGCGCGCCTTCGCTCACTGGCGCCGCGGCGTTGGTCCGCGTCGTCTGCTTTGCATACTCGATCATGTTCGAGTTCGTGCGGCCCTGGGTCAGGAGCTGGCGGATCGTCATCTGCCGGCGCGGCATGCCGACGATCTCGGTCTCACGCTGCGACCAGATCAGGTCCCCCGCCGAGGTGTCGATCGAGGTGATCGCATTCTTGACCGGCAGGCGCAGCGTGCCGCGCGCGCCGTTGGTGACGAAGCCCTTGAACAGCTCGGCTTCGACCACCTGCTCGCCCATGCTCTTGGCCTTGTCGGCGCCGCCGCCGCGGCGGGCCGCCAGCTTCTGCTCGAGATCCTGGTTGCGGGTCTCGAGCGCCTCGAGCTTCTGCTCGAGCTTGCTCTGCGCGTCACTCAGCTTGGTCTGGACGATCAGCAGCTCGTCAGCCTTCGCCTTGACCTCGCCCGTCGTCTTGCCGGCGTCCTTCGCCTGCTGCAGCGCCTGCTCGGCGGTCTTCTTCACGTCGTCGCCGACGCGCTTGAGCTCGGACTTCACCTCGCTCAAGAGGGCCTCGATCTTGGCGGGATCGACGCCGTCGTTTCGGACTGCGCCGAGCACCCCTTCGGGCCGCGCGGCCATCAGCGCCGCCAGAGAAACCAGCGGCATGAACCTGTTTTTCATGGATGTCTCCTTAGATGGATCGAAAGGATTGGAGGAGGCGTTCGACCTCCGCGACGACGGCAGCGCTAGACATGCCGGCTGGGGCAGCGCCTGGCGTGCCCCCTTTCAGAGCGGCGAGGAGCTCGCGACGCTCGGATCTCGCGACCCCTGCCCGGGCGAGCAGGGTGTCGATCTTGTGCGCGGCGACGATCGGCTTCTCGCCGGCGCTGTTGTTAGCGCCGCTGGCGACCGCGTCGGACGGCAGCAGCTCGTCGGCGAAGCCATCGTCGACCGCTTGCGATCCCGGGATCCAGGTCTCGCGGTCGAGCATGCGCGCGATCTCCTTGGCCTCGAGCCCCGTGCGCGCGGCATAGATGTCGGCAGCCGCGCTGTCGAACGGCTCCAGCCAGTCGGCGACTTCGCGCAGGCCGTTCTTGTCGCCCATCGCGACGACCCAGGTGTTGTGGATCATGAGGAATCCGGCGCGCGCGATCTGCACTTGGTCGCCGGCCATGGCTATGACCGAGGCAGCGGAGGCCGCCAGGCCGAGGATCTTCACCGTCACCTCGCCCTTGTGCTCGCGCAGCATGTTGTAGATCGCCAGCCCCTCGAAGTAGTCGCCGCCCGGCGAGTTGAGGTTGACCACCACGTCGCGCTCGCCGATCACGCGCAGCGCCGCGGCGATGCGCTTCGCGGTCACGCCCTCGCCGAACCAGTCAGAGCCGATCACGTCGAGGATCGAGATGGTGTTGTCGGCGTCCTCGCTGCCGGCGGCGCGCACGTCCGGGTTCCAACGGCTGAGCGCCGCCGGCTGGATCTCGGTCCGTAGGCCCGGGCGCGCTGCGATCTCTGCGGCCGGGAGCTTACGCTTGCTCATTGCGCGTTCCTTTCGCGGGTTGATCGTCGAAGCCGAGCCACGCGCGCAGCGCGGCGCGGGCCTGGCTGCTGTCGGTGCCGCCGCCGAGGTCGTCGAGCGGCGCGAGGCTGGTCTGCGCCGTCAGCTTGTCCGCCACCGGGCTCACGTCCCGGGGCATGTTCAGCTTGGCGCGGCCCTCGTTGCGGGTCATCAGCGCGTTCTGCACCATTGCCGACAGGAACGCGGCCTTGGCCGTTGAATCCATCTGCAGCAGCGCCTCGCGGTTGAACTCGGCATATCGCCGCCGATTGCCGGTCGGGCGCAGCAGCTGCTTCTTGATGCGCGCCTCGATCCGGTCGCAGAGCGGATCGAGGCCGAGCGTCAGCCACGAGATCATGATCTGCTCGACACCCGAGCCCCACATGGTCTGCCCCTCGGCGGCATGGCCAATGATGACCGGCGGCACGCCGAACCAGCGGCAGATCTCCTCGATCGAGAACCGCCGCGTTTCCAGCAGCTGAGCGTCATCGGGGTTGAGCGTGAGCTTCTCGGCCTTCAGGCCATAGGGCAGCGCCAGCGCCTTGCCGGCTTTGGTCGAACCGACGAATTTCTCGATGATCTTCTGCACCTGGTCGGACTGTTCGTCATCGAGCGGCTGGTCGGCCGACAGCATCATCGAAGCGAGCAGCCCGTTGGAGAAGATGTTGCCGGCAACTTCCTCGGCGGCGATCGCCGCGCCCAGCGTGTTCGTGCCGTAGGCGATCGGTGACAAGCCGAGATCCCGATTTTCCAGCCCCTGGCCGAAGCCCTTCACGTGGAAGACCTTGTCCCGCGGCAGGATCTCGGTCTTGCCACGATCCTGGATGAGATACCGAAGCTCGCCCTCGGCATCGCGGAACGGCCGGCACATGGTGCTGGCGATCGGCTGCAGCGCCACCAGGGTCCGGCCGGACAGGACGCGCTCGGAATAAGCGTTGCCCCGCGTCACCAGCCAGGCAACGGTCTCCTCCCAGTATTCGAGCGGGGTTTGGTCCTCGTTCGGGCTGTCCGTGATGACGGCGCCGACTGGGTCGTCGTCAACCTCGACACGGTCGTTCGCCGATCGCTTCTCGTAGATCTTGACCGGCAGCGAGGAGATCGCCTGGGCGGTCAGCTTGATGCAGGCCCAGCAGGTCGCGACCTGCATGGCCGTCGTCATGGTCACGATCTTGCCGGCGTGACTCTGCCGCCCGAACAGCGCGGCCCAGCTCGAACCATCGGTCAGGCGCAGCCGGCGCTCCTTCGCGATCTCGTCCGCGATCGAGTTGTATAGCTTGAACGGCGCGGCGATCGCCTTCACGAAGAGGCTCATCTCAGGCCACCATGATCGGCTTCTTCAGGAAGCCATCGAGGCCGCGGCGCCGCGACACCGGCGAGCGACTCATCAGGAAGAACGCGTTGTAGGCGGCCATCAACGGATCGATCTTCGCCTTTCCCGAGGCCTGCTTGGTGATCAGCACCGCGTTGCCCTTCTGCTCGGCCTTGGCGTTGCCGACGCACCAGTTCATCAGCGCCCGGCCGCCATGCTTCAGCGTACCGTCCTTCAGCTTGCGCTCCATGCCCCACACCGCGCTCGACAGGCGATAGCCCTGGAACACGGCACAGACCGGGCCGCCGTTTTCGGCCGTCTTCACGCCGCGCTCATTGAGGGCATCGACGATCGCGGCGACGCCGACCGGGTCGAGCCCGACGCCGAACTTCTCGGGCAGCAGGCCGGCCCGGAAGATGCGCTCGACCAGGTCCGCCACCTCCTCGATGTCCTGGGTCGGCTGCTGGCAGAGCACGAGGTCGCCATCCTTATCGAAGTCGCGCAGCCGCTCGGCGATCTCCTTGCGCAGCTTCAGCACGTCGTCCTGCGCCCAGGCCTTGTTCCACAGCAGCCAGTCGCCGGTGTGCTTGCAGCGCCCGATCACCGCCAGCCCGAGCAGGTCGTCGAGGCCGCCGCCGTCGATCCCGACCGTCGCCACCTCCGCGCGTTCCAGCAGCGCGTCGAGCGTGATGGTCTTGTCGGCCGCCGCTTCCCAGTGGTCGGCGCCGCGCCAGCGGTCCATCCGCAGCGCCAGGCCGATCTGGACGGTGAGGTGCTGCGACGCCCAGCTGCGCTCCGCCTGCTCCCCCTTCTCGCGCTCCGCCTCATAGTCGGAGAGCATGCTCTCGAGGTGCAGGGAGCGGCCGAGGTTCGGCATCACAATCGGCCAGTGGCGCGGATCCGCCCACGGCTTGTCCGGATCGATCTGCATCGCCTCCGGGAACTCGTAGAGCACCGGCAGCATGCGCACGTGCCCGCGGATCCGGCCATCGCGCACGCCGCGCGCGTACTCGAGCTCCGACTTGAAGGCGCCCGCCGGCGGCTCGTCGCTCTGGGTCGAGATGATCAGCAGCAGGCTGTCCGGCCGGCGCACCAGGGCGCCGCGGATCTGCCGGATGACGCGGGTGGCGTAGTGGATCGCGCCCATGATGTGCAGCTCGTCGAGCAGCACGATGACGGGCTTCGATCCGGTCATCACCTTCATGTCGAAGGTCTTGATCTTGATGAAGGCCTTCGTCACCCGGTCGCGGATGGTCTTGCGGTGCTCCTGGATGTGGAAGCGCTTCTGGAGGTAGCCCTCCTCGTCCTCCTCGATCATGCCGACGCACTGCTGGAAGGCGAGGTCGGCGATCTCCTGCGTCGGCCCCACGAACAGCATCTCGGCGCGCGGCAGCTTGTTGGCCAGCAGCAGCGCCAGGATCAGGCCGCCGGAATAGGTGGTCTTCGAGTTCTTCTTGCCGATCAGGCCGAAGATCTCCGACACCAGGCGCGCGCCGTCGTCGTCGACCGAGCCGAACACGACGCGGACGATATCGCGGAACCATTCGCCGCAGGCCTCGCCGAGCGTCGGCTTGCCGTCGATGTCCGGCACCCGCAGCTTGTCGAAGATCGCGAGGCCCTTCGCGGCCTTGTCCTGATCGAGCGGCAGGTCCGGGATCGGCGAGCGCCCGGCCTGCAGCCGCGCATACCAGTCCGGGCAGGCGAACGACCAGGCCGCCGAGGTCATTGCAGCAGCGTGCTCCAGCCGGTGCCCTGGTGCGCCGAGTGCGCGTCGCGGTTCGCCGCTTCCTTCTTGCCGAGCTTCTCCGGTTTCGGCTCCTCGTCGCGCACAGGCGTCAGCGCGCGGTGGAGCTCGTCCCGCTCGATCAGGCGGCCGAGCTCCTTCATCGCGCCGACGTTGCCGGCGGCCGCCGCCTTGTAGACCATCGCGATCCGGTTGGCTTCGAGCGCGGGCCGCGCCTCGTCGCGTCGGCGCAGGTCGGAAAAATAATGCTTGCGCAGCGTGGGCGTGGTGATGCGCAGCGCCTGCGCGATCCGCCTTTCGAGCCAGCCGAAGGC
>FRDC01003980.1_pt1 | contig 28390 bp, 30 predicted proteins | sample 1106171 | NCBI WGS metagenome assembly FRDC01 (sample SAMEA3930566, study PRJEB13176) | freshwater metagenome | biome: Drinking water system; feature: drinking water; material: water | place: Singapore | collected 2014-12-20 | reverse complement strand
GTCCTTCGATCAATATTACTTACTGGGCAAAAATGAGATGCGCTTTCCATCGGGGGAAAATCTAGCGTTAGTAGTATTGAAACTGGCTTTAGTATTTCGGGTGAGGGGCACCTTGTTTTTGCCGTCTACGTCCATTATCCACAGATTTACGGCAGCCAAGGCGGTATCGGTGCCATTACTTTATTGACCAGCACCAGTCGCGTCCCTTAGCCACTTTGAAGTTTCTACCTAGAAAAACTTCACATCTAGTTACAGGCATTGAATTGTGATAACTTCCCCAAGCCATTAAGAATTGTGGGGAGTCACAAATGAAAAATAGCACTCTACTGTCTCTAATTTCCGTTTCTGTCATCGCGGCTTGCGGTGGAAATTCCAGTAACTCTGGCAATAACCCTATGGACACCAAACCAACTAGTGACAACGGAGATTCGAGCAGGGTTGAAAAAACTCCGTCGAGCCCGCAACCGCAAAAGCCAGACGTCGCTGCAAAGGAGTCATTTTTAAAGACTTTCGCGGCAGGTAAAAAGAACTTTTCTCATAAGAATGTTAAACTTGAATACATAAAAAAAGAGATGCGGTCAGGCAAAGAGAAGGAGCAGTGGGCAGGTAGTTGCGCAAGTAAATATAACTTCACACTAAAGGGCCAATATCCAACCGTTAACTTATCCTTCGGGGGCATTACTTGTGACCGAAAGGATTTTTTTACGCTTTATGCTCTCGAGAGTATCATGATGGAATTGTCATACGGCCTGATTCATATCCCTCAAACCTCTTTGCCAAACCAATTTCGCTTAGTACTTCAAGAAGTCAGAAGTTCTCGCAAATGGCGATCATATGAAGCTGTAAATTCCTTGATTAGAGACGACCTTGTTCAATTGGATTTTCTTGGCAAAGAGGAAGAGATGATTGGCACGACATCAACGCACTATCTTACTTTACAGCTTAAGAAAGATACCGTTGGAAGGATCCATATGACGGTCGATTATCTCAATAACGACGAAGGCCGACGTGAAGTTAACGAACTAAAAATCAGTACGGAACTTGATTAATATCACTTGTTTCGCAGAAGGGCTCCTGGGTTCAGAACGATATCGTTTTCACTCTAGAAAAAGTAGCAACGAAGTAGCAAATAGGTAGCAAACTCACGACATTTCGAGACGTTTCATGAAAGATTCAAGCCGAGGCCATCAGGCACTTTTCAGTGTTATTAAGTAGTTACTATTTTTACCTTTTTTGCTTTTTCTGCTTTCGCAGTATTCGAAAATTGGTCGGGGAGACAGGATTTGAACCTGCGACCCTCTGCTCCCAAAGCAGATGCGCTACCAGACTGCGCTACTCCCCGACGTGTCTATTGAGTCGCGTCATCGTAGTGTAGTCACAGTTCATTGTCAAATCACCAATTTTTAAGCACAATTCATTGCCTTCTGGACATCATCCCTAATATGGGACAAAAAAAGATCCCCATGCGTGGTGTAAGTTTTATTTCTAACATTATTACTTTACTGGTTTTGAGTGTCGCCCTTGCTCGTGATGCCGAATTCTACAATGACGCCAATCTGCGTACCCGTTACGAGGGTTTTTATCTTCAAGATGGGAAGCCCAAAAATGCTGACAATAAAGAAGAAAATGAAAGTACTTTTACCACGCGTACGCAACTTGCGCTGAACATGCGTCGCGGAGAAACTATCAAAGCACGTTTGATGTTCCAGCATAATTTTACTTGGGGAAGTGATGTTGACGAACCTGGCTCTACTACCCCAACAGGTACTGGTGATACTTATCCTTATCAACCCAATGGTATTCGGGACGCCCAGAATTTATTTCTGGTTAACGAAGCTTGGTTATGGTGGAAATTAAATGCAGCCACGTCGCTGCGCTTTGGTCGCGGCCAGTTAAAACTTGGTGATGGTAAAGTCATGTCCAATAATGATTTTATGAATGTGCCGTATGCACTTGATGGCGCTGTTCTTGGTTGGAGCGGATCAAATACTCACACTGACCTTTTTGCCATGAAAATTGCGGAGTACACAAAAACAGGTACTGTGAAGAAAGATGCTGAGCACAATATTTATGGGTTTAGTTTGAGCTTCACGCATTTGCCTGAATCAATGAAGCTCGTAAATATTCACATCATTCAAGTGCAGAAAGATGTTTTGGATACGACGCTTGCCACTGGAAGCACCCCTGATGACAGAACAAATATTTTTGAAAATGCGCTTAATTATGGTCGCATTGGTTTGTCCGTGGCTGGCGAAACAAAATTTGATTGGCATTTATCGTATGCAATGAATCAGGGAACTATTGGGAGACTTAACGACGCCGGTGGAGACTTAAGTTGGGACGGGCAGATGATAGACGCTGAGTTTGGTTACAAATTTGAGCGTGTTTTAAATTCACGCATTGGCGTGCAATTTCATCGCGATTCAGGTGATAGTCGTAAATCAGGTCAATATGGGCGCTATGATGGTTTTTTGTATGATATTCATGAAAGCGCTGGTGCTATGGATATGATTGCATTTGGAAATCTTACTTTTATAAAGGGAAGTTTACACTTTGATGCGATGGAGGATTTACGTATTAAATTTGATGCATTTCGCTTTGGCCGCACGGAGACGAGTGACGGTGTTGTTGCTGGTCCTAATGGGACCTTGTTGTTTGCCTCACAGCGTGGGTATTTATCAAACGAAAGTGCGGTGGCTACGGAAATTGATATCTCTGCCGAACATAACTACGAAAATGGACTCAATATGCAAGCACGCTATAGTTTGTTAACACCTGAAGCATATTTGTCTGAAAACAGCGGGCCCGGCTCGACAGTCAGTCAAATCTATTTGCAGAGTCGGATTCAGTTTTAGTTTTGTCTTCTAGGAAAAGAGTATTTGCTCAAATTGTTTATGATCCCTTTACGAAGGTCATAAGACAAAAGTAAGGCCTAAAGGTTTTTTCCAATTGTCTCGAAAAGATATGGGTGATGTATTGGAGAAAGAATTTACTAGTTTTTGCCATGTTATTTTTAGCGCAGATTTCTTTGGCTCGTGCCATTGTCGGGAGGATCAGTGTTAATGACGATATGTCGAAGGCACTGAATCATGTGCTTGCTCAGGCCGATGAGCTACATGACGCTTTTTTCAGGCAGAATGATCAGGAAATTCAGACGTCTCTACGGAACCTTGTAAACTCCATTGAGCATGCCCGGCGCACGACCAAGTCAGAGAAATTAAATGGGTTTCACCTGAACCGAGTTTTGGAAACAGCTTATTTTCACTTCAAGAGTTTGTTGAAGGGCGGAGGGGGAGACGACCGCACTAAAGGGCTGCGCCTGGGATATGAACAAATTGTACTGCTAGCCCAAACTTACAAGCTTGATTCTTATAAAATTTTTTACTGCGGAAAATCCGATACAATTTGGCTTCAGAAAAATTACAAAGCCCAAAATCCTTTTCACCCCAGCACGATGGGCGATTGCGGCGTTCAAGTCCGACAATAGGTGCCTGACAACTTTTCGTCCTGCATCGCATTAGTTTACGCTCTGACAATTAAATGCTAACATTGAGAGTGGCCAGGCGGTGTTAAAAGGCATATTGGCTGCGCCTGGTAACTGCGGAACTAGTTTTTTAGCATAGGTCGACAGGGCATTTTTACCGTAGAACTGAGTATATTTCTCTTTGAGATCGCAAAACACAACCAGGTTTGGAGTTTCAAACCAACCCGGGGCTTCGCGGTAGTTGGCTGGAGGTTTTACCCCCCAGGCAAGACGAGTTGAGAGCTCCAGGCTGTTGGTGAGCGTTTCCCTGATGACGTTGCGCCCACCGAAATCGGCGTAGCAATTTTCGGGAGTATTATTAAGTTCAAGGAGAATGTCTTTTAAAAGTACGAAAAACTCGTAGCACCCGCCTATGGAGTTTTCAGCCCGGCATCTTTCAAAAGCCAAAACAAATTTTGTTTTCGTGGGTTTTACTTTTAACTTTTTATCGATGAAAAGAATGCTTTTCGTTTTTTCCTCGAAGTGTTCGTACTGGCTATCGCATACCGTCGGCGGGGGATTGGACGCAACAATCAAAAAAATACCGAAGGAAATAATAATAAAGGCTAACATTCCACGCGAAAGATTTGCTAAAGCCTGAATTTTGACCCCCAAAGGTAGCTGCTTCTTTTTGGCAGAGCCCAGGCGCTATTTTACATCGAGGTTGGGGGTTTTGCTATATACCACTAGTAAATTTCTCCCTATTGAGTATAGGTAAACTCGTGGTGGTTTGGGGAATAGGAACAAGGTCATCCCGGTTAACTGAGCAACATAATTTTTTCATTTCTTTTCATATCAAAATGAGACAATCTATCTTCAAGTTTTGCCTAGTTTTTTCCGATATAAGACAGTCGAAAGTCTAAATTTTTTTGAACTTGGAAACGGGGGAACATTCCATGAAACATTTGAAAAATATCAAAGAGCGGTCAAGCACCAAAGATTCCGAATTCGATTTAAGGGGTTTAGGTGATACCTCGGCAGTAAGAGCGGAATATCCGCTAACTCATTTGACTATTAAGACTGAAAATTTGGATTTGATAAAAGAGGTTTCATCAATTTTCTCTCTGGAATATAGAAAATCCGAAAGACACAAAAGTGTTTTTCACTTATTTAGTCCACGACATGACCTTAACCACAAGGAAAAATCTGTTATTTTGTTTGGCGCCTCCATGTTTGTAAGTCATAGAGATAGCGGCGCAAAAATGCTAATGAATGAAATCAGTCAATTGGCAAAATTAATAAAAAATGAAAAAATTAACGGCTCCGAAGATCAAGATGACACTGTTGTTGAATGGATAAAGTCGCCCAAGCATTTGACCGTTCATCCAGGAATGCAACTTTATTTACTTCAAGCGGGATTTGATATTCAACCAACTGCAGGGTTTCAGGACTTTAAACGTGAAGGGTTAAATGCTTTACGGGCCTGGGTCACTAACCCTAAAAATCCTAAGCAAGTTGTAGGGGAATAACATGCCTCGGATTCTAATTTCATTTGCTGTTGGCGCAATATGGATTCTTCCGTTTTTGGTTGCTAGCACGCCGGCCATTTTGATTGGTGGAGCATGGGGAATTGCGGGAAAATATCTTGGAATGGCCGTAGCTTTACCAATATTTGCGATCACATTTATTCTTGTGGCTGGATTGATTTCAAGGTTTGGAAAGAGGGGGATAGTCAAAGGTAAATTTCCGCGTGAACTGAAAAACCCAGTCTACTTCGCAAGAGCACTCTATGGAGCAGCGTGGACACAGTTATTTTATTTCCGCCCATTGTATGCAGTGGCTCTTGCTGTTCCTCCTTTACGCACATTTATGTTTCGCATTTTCGGCTATTCAGCAAATTTAGATTTCACACTTTACCCAGATACTTGGATTCGGGATTTGCCCATACTGAATGTTGGAAAAGGAGCATACCTTTCGAATCGTTCCACAATCGGTACAAACATGTGTCTAACTGACGGATCGATTTTAGTCGATGGGATAGAAATTGCAGAAAAATCTATGGTTGGTCACCTAACTATGTTGGCTCCTGGAGTAAAAATTGGTGGAGAAAGTGAAGTAGGGGTAGGCTGCGCAATGGGAATCAGGGTCAAAATTGGAAATAAAGTTTCTATCAGACCAAGCACCACGGTGAATCATGGGTGTCATTTAGAGGACGGTTGCGAAATTGGTACGATGTCTTTCATAGGTCTACGAGCACATGTCGGTCCCGGGATAAAAATCAAGGCCGGCGCAAATATTCCTGCTGGAGCGAATATTTTGTCACAAGAAGAAGCAGAGCAATATTTTTCATCGGAAACTCAAACGCTACAGGCCCAAAAGGAATCAATTTTAAAAACATTGGAGAGCCATTTAGGTATGGGAAATGTACCGTAAAGTAGAAGATCTATCTTTAGAAGATAGAATCAAGCTGAATAGAAAAATTCTAAATGACTTAGTAAGTCGTTCAAGTACCCTATGTTACTTTTTTGGATTTGCTTTCACTATTTATTCTTTTACAAGCTTTGATATTATACGACCGTTTAAGCCCGATCTTACTTTATGGGATAACTTTTGGCCGAGAGTTATCTTTAATGGACTTCCATTTTTATTATTGGCTAGATGGCTTGGGCGCCATAAACAAAATACAAAAGTAAAGGCTTATACGGCGATGATTTCAATTCCCCTGATCTTCGTAGCTGCCTGTTTTATTCATGCATGGCCAGTTATGTGGAAAGGTGGTGGCGCGCTTTATACTTATGTTCACGGTGCTAATATATATATCATAACCATGACTTTAATTATTATTTCTCCTCCAACTAGATTTCTTATAATCCAGATCGCAACATTTTTATTAGCATTTATGCTTCCCTTGGCGCTAATCTTGGCACAATGGAAGGAAAATCTGACATTAGTAAAAACGTTCGTTGGTGATTTTGCCATAATTTTTCTTGTAACGGGGTTTACGGCGAATCAATTTTTCAAGTTACGCTTACGGGTCGCTCTTTCTGACATAGAAACAAGGAAATCTGCGAGTTTATTTTTGGGTAGCCACCTCGCCGACGCCATTTATGATGAGAAAAAAGATCTTCTCAAAGGTTATACCCAGGCCGGATCAATTTTAGCCTTAGATATTAGAGGGTATACTAATTTTGTTCATAACTCAACGCCAGAGGTCGCGAAAGCTTTCATGCGTGGATACCACGAGTTGGTGTCAAAAACGATTGGTCAGTGGGGTGGCTATATTCACAAGTCAAGTGGTGATGGTCACGTAATTTCTTTTGGTGTCATGGAGAAAGAGGAAGATCTTTCTGATGTCCCTGGAATTGAAAAAGAACAGGTCAGCGCCAATGAAAGAAAAATGAATCACATTCTTGTTCACTCAACAACAGCATTTGAGGAAATTGTTAGGGGATTCGATTTATTAAAGAAACAGCATAAAGTTACGGTGCAGATGTTGGTGGGAGCTGGCCTGAGTTTTGGCGAAATTGAAGTCTTAGTTCGGGGTGATGAAAAATATCACAAAGAACTAGACGTAGATGGAGAAAGTATCGTTAGAGCTGTGAGGCTAGAGTCATATTCCAAGTTTTTGAATAAAACTATTAGCGACGATTCATCTTTTTTAGTGATTTCACCAGAGTTTGAAAAGGCTATTGAACCAAAACATGGAATTCGAATTTGTTATACCCAAACCAAAGAAACCGCTGTCCGTGATTATCCCTGGATAAAATTTGTTTATTTTAGACAGTGGAAGCACAATCGACCTAGATCGTCAGTTCAGGCGGCTTAAAAATAAAACTGATCAATATCATTGCTCAGATGTGAGTTATTTGCGTTTTCAAACAGTATGCGCCAAACGAAACAATATTTGCTCCAAGGACCTTCTAGTTCTCTATCTACTATAAGCTTTGGTACATTTGCACTGTTTCTAACGGAGTAAGATTTTTTTACCAGTTCGGCAAAGTGAAGTTGTCCTTCTTCGCTCGAAAAAAACAAGAGACGACGTTCATTTTTATTTTTTAAATCCGGCACATTTTCGAGAGAAATTTCGTTTAGTAAGTACATATTTCTATATAGTTCAATCTCAGCTTTTTTAATTGCTGATATCCTATCGGTGTGGCTTGCAAATCCGTAAGCCATACGAAAATTCTTTCCACACTTGGTATATAAAATTACTGTGCTGGACTCGTTAGACCAGGGAGTTAAGATCTCTAGTCCTTCGACTCCCCGTAGGCCGTCTGTAATCTGCGTGGCCTTTAAGTTTCCATGCCACCAACTTATTAGTGACCATCGTTCAACGGCTTCAAAGAAAGCAATCCTTCTTGCCATAATAGGAAACATACTTGGATAAGCCGCAACGCCTGTTGAGGAGGGCTCTACGTCAAAGCCATAGTCTGGCATTTTCGAGTATTCGTGAGCAGCCCATCGCTCAAGTGCCTCTGATATGGCTTTATAATGAGCTAAATATCTTTTTTTATGGCTACCTGTTCCTGTGAAGTTCCCATAAATGCGACAATCATCACTTTTAGGCAGTAAATCACTTCTGATTTGGACATAGGCTTCGAATCCCATTTCTCCTGGGCGTATATATTTGGGTTTTGACATAAAGTTAGAAATGGGTCCACCGTAACAATCGTTAATATATAGATATTTGAGCGGGGCCAAGTTAATCGTACGGAACATTTTACTTGCGTCCCACCCAAAAAAAGTCAACGGGGGGAATAATGTTGTTTAAGACGGAAAGATCCACGTTTTTCTTTGCCCAAAGACCATCAGAAAAATGAAACAACGGCCAAATGATTGCCTGATCCCATATTAATTTGTTTATAGTTTGGTACTCGAAATCACTTTCTTTTAGTGTCCGATGAATTTCTCCTGTGGAATCAGGAAGCTTAATGCCCTCCTTAGACAGAAACATAAACTTGATGTCATCCTTTGGATCATTGATCGAAATTCCCGTAAAAAATAAACTTAACTCAGCTTCATAGTTTGCTAGTGAAGGGTCTTTAAGTTCAAAAAGTTTTGGCGGGTCAACCTTTACTTCAGAAACACTTAAAATTTCTCCTGAAATCTCCCTCCATATCTCAGAAAAGATCTTTTTGAATTCGATGCTTCCTCTTCTTGGATAGTTTACCGAGACTTTTGCATTTTGCGATAGGGGGGTGACGGGATAATCAAATTTTGCTTGTGGAGCAGAAACGCCACTTATCGCTAGAGGGAAAAACGACGAAGTAACTGTAAATCGTTTGCTTAATTTTGCGAAAAATAAGTCTCTTAAGTATTTTCTGTTCTCAACTTTGTAGAAGAAACTTTTTGGATTGTTCCACGAAAGACAATGAATGTAAAAAATTCCAGATTTGGCTCCACCACTAAACTCTAGTTCGGGGTTATTAGGGCCTTCCATTTCTGGACCCGACATCAAATCAAAATCATTTATCGATTTATTCCAGGTGATATTAATTTCTTCAAATTTATTTCGATGTCCGAGGTCGGCTAAGAAATCTTTTCTAAGTAATAATTTGATGCTTTCATTTTGCCAATCTACTACCTTATAGGGACCCGATGAAATAAACTCCTTCTTATTCTTCCATTCACCCGTGGTTAAATCATAATCTGAATGGTGTGCTAGAGAATAAATCCCAAAACTAATTAATTCCAACATTTGAGGAATTGGCCTATCAAATTCAAACTTTACGGAATCGTCATCGAATTGTAATCCACTTATTTTACTAACCGGAGATAGAACCTCGTTAAAATTTTTTAGATGCACCAATAGATTTTCGTGAGAATTCCTTTTTTTGATACAAAAGGCGGCCCGCATTAAGGAATTTACAATATTCTCTGGATGAATTGGGTCACCATTCTCAAATTTTAACCCTTTTCTGATTTTAAAAACCCATACTTTATCGTTGTTTTTTGAATGCCAAGAAGATGCCAATATCCCTGTGTATTCGCCGCGTTTGTAGTTACTGATTAGAGAACTAAACGTCGAACGAAAGATCTCTTGATGAACCGCAATGTCATATTCAAGAGGGTCGGAGCTCGATGGAGCTTGACCCACAAGGAAAAAAATTCTGTTAGTTGGAGAAGGCGTCATTCTTTGAATCAAGACTAAGGTTAAGGTTGAAAGAGTCAGTAAACCGAATAGCTTCAAGCCCTTCTTGGAAATTTCATTTTTCAACTATCCGCCGCCTCGGTTTCCAGTAGGTTCAGCATCTAGAATTTGCAGTTTTTTTTCTAAAAATGTGGTGTTTTCGTCTAAACCTTTTTGAGATTCAATTTGGTTCCTGAGATTTTCTAAGAAATTAGCTTCATCCCAGCTCTCGATAGTCTCCGCCTCATCCGATACAGGGTCCAGGCTTTCCGCCCACCCGTGCAAACCTAACATTGAGAAAATAATTACAAGCCAACCTCTAAATGTTTTCATACCCGGCTCCTCCTGATATAGGAAAACCAACAATACCAGAGAGGCGAGTCATTCTCAACTAAAGTGAAATTACTTTATGCTAAAAAACCCTAGAGCAAGTTTCAGACCACCTACCCAAAACCATCTCTCTCTCGCAATAACCATCATCGTCTCTTGGCTTATTACAATTACGGCCTTCGACAAATTCCTCTCTCATATCGCTGAGGAATTTCGTGAAAATTTTGCATATCAAAACCAGGCTGAGATTGCAGCCTCGGACATATTTAGGCTCAGCCAAAAATTAAATATCGTCTCGCAGAACTCTCTCATATCATGCCTCAAGGCCCAGCGGGCTGGCCACGTTTTTTACGAAAAATCACCAAGCTGTAAATCCACAACACTTTCTCGTCAAATTTCTATTGGAGGCGAAACCGAAGAGTCGATCTTCTTACAAGTCAGATTTTCATATCCAAAAACTACCAACTACATGATCCTAGCAATTCTTTTTCTTGAGGCCGCTTTCCTTGGACTTGTTTTTCAAAAATGGTGGCAATATCGATTTCGTAAAAATGCAATTGAGCTTGCTAAACAGATGGCTCACGATATTCGCTCGCCATTGACGGCGCTTTCCGTACTATCGGAGCGGCTTTCAAAGCAATCGCCGCAAGAGGCCCAACTTTTAGAATCGGCTTCGAAGCAAATTCACTCGCTTGCCACCGGAATGCTTGATTTTGAAAGGAAACATAAGATTTCTCACTCAACTCCAGCGCAAATCTCAAAGCCCATGCCAATGGAGCCCACCATTTCCTCTAAGGAACTGAAGGAGTTTTGTGCCACGCTCATTCAAAGAAAATATTTGGAGTTCAACGATCGTCAAAATATCAAGCTCAATCTTTACTGGCATCTTTCAGAAAACGCCAAACTTAACCTCAATATTTCCGCGTTTGAAGCGATCATTTCAAATCTCATCAATAACTCTTTTGAGGCGACAGAGTCAGGGTTTATCACCTTCACCGTTGAACGATCTAACGATCAGATAATTTTTGAAATACGTGATTCTGGAAAGGGTATGTCAGCCGAAGTCATGGCCAAGCTAGGAGAAAGAGGCTTCTCGCACGATAAACCTCATGGAAATGGGCTTGCTATCAGTCATGCTAAGGAGCTCATAAAATCTTGGGGAGGAAAATTTACCGTGCACTCCCAACCCCGATTTGGTACAACAGTAAAAATCTCACTTGCCACTTTCTGAGGAGAAACATGAGCCCTCTGGCCATTGGCGCAATAATCACGGGTCTTGGAGTTATTCTTGGTGCTTTCGGAGCCCACGCTCTAAAAACGCAACTTACTCCTGAATCTTTAGCAGTTTTCGAAACTGGTGTACGCTATCAAATGTATCATGGACTTGGTATTATTGCGCTTGCAGCAAACCCACTTTCCAAACATTTCAGAAGCGCAATTCAATGTCTCACACTCGGAACGGTAATTTTTTCGGGCTCCCTCTACGCGCTTGTTTTCACAAACTTAAAAATATTCGGCGCTATAACACCCATGGGCGGAACGCTTTTAATTATTGGGTGGATACTCATAGCAATAAAGGCACTACACAAATAAAAAAGGCGGATTCAACCGCCTCTTAGAAAAAAGAACCTGGAACCTTTTTTAAATAGTAAACGGAACCGGGCTTACGTGCTCGGGGTCATGCATGTTATCGAAATCAAATCCTGAAGATGGCAATAACGCCAAAGTGCGCGAGATTTTTATAGCGCGAGTGACATCACGTTGTTGTGCGTGACTCATTTTACGAATGCGTGAAGGAACAATTTTTCCACCATCCATAACAAAACGCCAAAGGGTATTAGGATCTTTGTAATCAAATTTAAAATCAGCGGGATAATCCTGGTGATACTTCAAGCGAGTACCTTGTTTTTTACCACCACCCTGGGTCGCTGCGTTTTCCATCTCTTTCATTCGTAACCTCACAATTTTCAAAAGTCCTCAATAAATACGATACTTTTGAGTTGCCAACAAGTGTCTTTTACATCTATATGTATTTTTTCGTATTACTGGAGAAATTTGCGGAGGATCAATGGCGCAATGTGAATTAACTGGCAAGGGCCCAGAAGTAAAACACAAAGTGAGTCACTCAAACATTAAAACCAAGAGCATTTGCCTGCCAAATATTCAGAAAAAAGCTCTTTTTAGTCGCGCACTTGGCTGTACTGTTCGTCTTAAAGTAACAACAAGCACTTTGAAAGCCGTTGAACACTGTGGTGGACTTGATAAGTTCATTTTGGCACAATGCGATACGGTGCTTTCTGGTCGTGCTCGCACTTATAAAACCCGTATTCGCAAAGCTCTTTCTCGTAAATTAAAAAGGAAAACCGCATGAGCCGTAAACATCCAAAACTGAAAATTAAAAAAGGCGCAAAAGTAAAAGTTATTTCCGGAGCTGAACGTGGTGCTGAAGGTGCAGTTCTTGACGTAAATCCCTTAACCATGAAAATTAAAGTTCAGGGGATCAACGTGAAAACTCACTTTGATAAAAAAGATGGCATCAAAAAAGTCGAAGGTTTTTTTGACTATTCAAACGTCAAAATGATTTCTGCCGCCCCTGACAAAAAGCCAGCTGCAAAAAAGCCTGCCAAAGGCAAAGGCAAAAAGAAGTCTGACGAGGCTTCGGCATAATGAGTTGTATGGCTAGACTCGCTAAACGTCTAGCCCTTAATTGTCCCTTGAAATTTCCGATATATAATTGGAATTGATGATGAACTTTAGACGTTTCATTTTATACAGCATCGTAGTTCTCGCACCTGTCGCGCTTGTCGCTCAGACGCAGGCGTCGATTATAATGTGTAAAAATAAGAAAATCGTGCGTACCCTGCGGATCATGCAAATGGAAAAAGAAAATAAGTGTATTACAATGTATTCTAAGGGCGGTTCTGACAAGATTGTTGGCTCGGGCCGATCAATATCGACTTGTGCGACCGTTACAGAAAATATCAAAGGCAATCTCGAAAAAGCGGGTTGGAAATGCAAAGAAACTACCGCTGACGTAATTTCTCACTATAATATCCAGTAATGGAACATTTAAAAATTGCGCTCTGTCAGATGACGTCAGTCGATGATGTACAAACTAATATCGATCAAGCGTTTAGTTTGATCCAGCAAATTAAGGGGAAAGTCGCCCTTATCAGTTTACCTGAAAACTGTTTGTACTTACGAACCGACGACAAAGAAAAAGTTCCTGAGTTTCGTTTAGAGGATAAGGTATTTGCGCCATTTGTGAAATTTGCACAGGAGCATAGAACGTTTATTCACTTAGGAAGTGTACCCCTAAAAAAAGGTGACGAGCTTTATAGTACGAGTGTGATCATAAGCGATTCGGGAAAGCTATCGGCTGACTATTCTAAAATTCATTTGTTTGATGTCGATGTTGAGGGGGCTCGCTCTGTTAGAGAGTCGCACACGTATGCCCATGGTGAACATCCGAAAGTCATCGAGATTCACGGATGGAAAGTTGGCCTTAGCATTTGTTACGACTTACGTTTCTCGGAATTATTCCTGGATTACAGTAAGTATCCTGTAGATCTCATTTTATTGCCAGCGGCATTTTTAGTTCCGACGGGAAAAGCGCATTGGGATATTTTGTTGCGGGCGCGCGCCATCGAGTCACAGAGTTTCGTTGCAGCGGCAGCTCAATGCGGTAAGCACATTGGCAAGGTTGGGGAGCGAACGACCTATGGGCACAGCATGGTAATTGATCCATGGGGTACGAAAATGGTTGAAGCCGAGGAAGAAATTGGGATAATAGAAGCGACGTTGGAAAAATCTCGAATTCAAAAGGTGCGTAGGCAGATTCCAATGAAAAATCATCGAAGACTTAATTAGGGCGGGATAATGATAAAAAGGATGCTGGTTCTGGTCGGAGTCATTTTGGTAGCGAAAACTGTCGTGGCCGCAGACCCTAAGGTTGAGCTTGATGAAAGTGATTTGTCTAAAAAAACATTTGGTGAAGATCAACCTCTTAAGGTGCAGGACACTTTACCAGTTCCACAGCGCGAAGTGAATTTACGTTTGATTCAAAGCCAAGTTCTCAATCTTAATTTATCGGAGAAAGAGCTCGAAGAGAGCGACGCTCCGGTTGAAGAATAATCTTATTTTATGGCCAAATTTTTTGCACATGGCCCCGAAGGCTTAGTTGATGTCGTCTACAAAGAGCTACAGGAGTTAGAGCTAAACCCTATCGAGAAAACTCCGGGCGGAGTCGTATTTGATACGGATTGGCGAGGATGTTACAAGGCGAATTTATGGCTGCGTTCAGCCACGCGTGTAGGTATGCCGATTATAAGTTTTAAGGCAAAAACGGCAGAAATCTTATATCAAGAAATTCGAAAATTTGATTTTACTCAGTTTGTTTCTAACCAGCAGACGATTATGGTTGATGCGCTGGTTAAAAAGTCTGAAGTTTTCCGTGATCAAAGGTTTGCAGCCCTGAAAATCAAAGATGCGATTGTCGATCAGTTTCGCGATAAATTTGGTGAACGCCCTAATGTTGAAAAAGAAAATCCCGACTTAAGAATTCTGGCCCGAATTTTGGAGGAAGACGTCCAAATCAGCATTGATACATCGGGCGAACCACTTTTTATGCGGGGTTATCGGCGCGAAATGACAGAAGCTCCCCTGAAAGAAAACTTAGCCGCAGGTTTAGTGCTCTTAACAAAGTGGGATCAAAAAACCAATATTATTGATCCGATGTGTGGGTCGGGAACTTTCCTGATTGAGGCCGCGTTGATGGCAGCGCGGATAGCGCCGGGGTTATTACGACGGGGTTTTGCGTTTCAAAAATATTTAAATTTCTCGGCTGCTGATTGGAATGAACTTGTTAATGAAGCGAGTGAGGCTGAGCGCGAAACAGATGTGAAATTTTTCGGTTTTGATCGCGACAGTAAAGCGATTTCAATTTCCGAAAGTAATGCAAAAAGAGCCGGAGTCAGTGATTTCATACATTTTGAGAGAAAAGATTCTCGTGATTTTGAACCCCCCAAAGAAATGGGCAGCGAAAAGGGTGTGATCATGGTTAATCCTCCGTACGGAGAGCGCTTGGGGAACTTCGAGCAGCTAAAGGACGTCTATCGAGATTTGGGTTTTGTCTTAAAATCAAAGTTTAAAAATTGGGATATTTGGGTTCTCTCGGGGCACGCAGGGCTCACAAATGGTCTTAGTCTAAAGTCGAGTGAGAATTTTAATGTCCACAATGGGCCAATTGAGTGTCGCTGGCTGAAATTTCATGTAAACAAATAAAAGGTTCCAGATTAAATTTTAGTAAGGCACCGCATCACAGAAAGAGAACTGTTACCTTTTTAAGTAAAAATTCCGAGATATTGTGGGTGAAGACCATAATTGCATTATTTTTTCTTGCCTCCAATCTTCCGGCACAAACCCCCTCTCCGGAGTTTACGTGTAGCGGGCCGGTAAGCTGTGGTGAAAATATAAGCCAAGAGATGGGAACGTTCTTTGGCGATCTTACTCAAGGGATCTCAGGTGAGCCGGAACTCATGTCTGAATCTGAATTTAAAGCGCTTGAAACTAAAATTGGTAGCAAAGAAGATTCTGACATTCTTAAATTTGAGGGTATCTATTCAGAAAAAAACAATGTGGAAGCCCCTGAGAGAGTTATGGGTGCCTTTCAGAAATGGCGCTTAAAACTTGATATTAGAGATACGAATATAGGTTTTGTTAATGGGAGCGAAAACAAAATGTTAGGACACTCTGGGCCAGAGTCAAAACCCAAAGACATGGTTGATGTTGAACTGCCGGAATATACAAAAACGCCACTGAAGAATGCGAAAAAGAAAAAACCGGGACGTCCCGAAGCCAACTAATTTGTCTAGCACGAAGTCGAGTCCCATGTTAAATCCGTGAGATAAGCATTCAGAAAAACTCAAAGTTAAGTTATGATTTGTTGTCATTCCCATGGAGGGCACAGATGGCAGTCAAAAAAATTATTTTCACGCTTCTCGTAGCAGTACCGGCGCTTTCTTTACAGGAAGATTCGGGTTTTTATGTTGTTTCTACAAATTTTGTGAAATTTGTAGAAAAATATAAGGTGAAATCTCCACTTCAAGTTTTTGCCGGCAAAGCGTTGGTGACATTGACGGCGTCGGAACGCGATGACCTGGTGAATGCGGTTCACGAGAATCAGAGTTTTTGTGCCGGAGTGACCGACGTTTCTGACGAATATATGAAATCAGAAAATAAAGAAAATTTCTTGCAGGAATTTTCAGCGTCACAGAGTCCAAATTTTGTTTCTGACAATTATGAGATTAAACATGAAACACAGGTGCGAAGTTTAATAGATCTTGTAGATTCGGCAAAATATGAGGAATTCATCAGAAAATACATCGCGTTTCCGGATCGCTATAGTAACTCTGAGACTGGTAAGCAAGCCAGTGAATACTTAAAAGTTTATTCGCAAAATTTGGCGAAAACCCATGGTAGAAATGATGTCGACGTGCAAGAGGTGTCGGCTGGAAAAAATTATTTGCAAAAAACTATTTATGCCCGCATTCCAGGGACGGATCCTAGTCTTCCAGGAGTTTTAATCGGCGGACATATGGATACACTCCGCAACAACAAACCAGGTGCAGATGATGATGCATCGGGAGCAACGGTTGTCGCCGAACTTTATCGCGCGGTTTTGGAGAGCGGTATGAAATTTAAGCGCGACATCTACTTTACCTATTATGCGGCAGAAGAAGTTGGTCTCGTTGGTTCCAATGTTATGGCTAAACAATTTAAAGCCAGTGACGTAAAGCTTCGAGGCGTTTTACAATTCGACATGGTTGGTTACAACGCCGAAGAGCCATTGCCGATGCACTTTGTAGAGGATAATGTTTCTGATGAGCTGACCAAATTTACCAAAGATTTAGCAGTGAGGTATTTAGGTTTAAAGACTCGTGAAATGGGCACGACTCTTTGTAATTACGAGTGTAGTGACCATGCTTCATGGAATCGTCAAGGATACCCATCGGCGTTTCCATTTGAATCTAGCTTCGATAATATGAACCACAAAATTCACACCGCCAAAGATACGATGGATACTGTCAACGTAGAGCACGCGATGCGCTTTGTGAAGCTTGGAGCTGCGTGGATTGCCGAAATGGGTGAGGCCCAGTAGGCAGTGATAGTTCCGGCAAAAGTTAAAAAAGCCTTTAAGGAAGCGCTCAAGGCACAAAAAGCGGCTTATTGTCCTTATTCTAATTATCAGGTCGGGGCCGCTTTAATTAGTTTTCGTAGCAAAGTTTTTTCGGGATGCAATGTTGAGAACTCAAGTTTTGGCGCAACCATTTGTGCCGAAAGAACGGCGATTCTAAAATCTGTATCTGATGGTCACATTTGTTTAGAACATATGGTTGTCGTTACGAACGAGATAGATCCTGCGCCACCGTGTGGAAACTGTTTGCAGGTCATGGCAGAGTTTTTTGGCCCACAAAGTCATGTGTGGTTAGCTAACAAAACAGGAATAAAAAAACACTATTTATTTAAACAGCTATTGACTCATCCCTTTGGCCCGAAGAAATTCAAAAAATGAATTTAGGCGAATGGATTCGATTTTTCTACGGGATTACCTTGGGTACATCTACGCCGTTGATTGATATCGGTGCGCGCCCCCTACGAAACCTGGAAAAGAAAAGTCTCGGGAACGGAGTGACCGCTTTTATCGGCGGGGCCTGTAACTGTGTGGCTATAGGCAACAACGGAAAAAATCTTTTGATAAACTCCAATATGGGATCTGCTGCCGAAGAGATTTTTCAATCGGTGACTGAGGTTAGTCATATTGTAAATCAAAAAGCCCATATGTATTTTTCCGCAGGAAATGAATTTTATACCGACGCTAGAGACATTTATGTTGGTCGGTATCCGCGTTTGCGATTGATTTCGGTTTTTGGTGATCGCAAAGTGCCGAATCATGTTGTGAGTGAAAAAACCGAAATTGATTGGGGTCAGAAAATTATTTTAGAACCCTTAACTTCGGGAATGTTTGAAAATAATTTAGTTGTATATTTGCCAGACACTAAAACGTTGATGCTCGGTGATTTGTTTTATAACAGAGTCTTTCCAATTTTTAAAATGCACCCCAATCTAAATGTGACCGAATGGCTTTCGGTGCTTGAGAGCGTTTTATCGAAATATCAACCCGATAATATCATTCCTGCTGAGGGTTCAATTGGAAATGCAAGGGACGTGAGTGCGTTCATAGACTTTCTGCGAGACATTTCTTTGCGGGGGGCAAAAACTTCAATCTTGAGTGAAAAGTACAAATGGGAAAATATAGCGGGGCTTTCTTCGTTGGAGCTAGGTATCGAGGCTTTTAAGAGCGACAAAAACGCCTAAACTTTTTGAAGCGCGAAGAACATAACAGCGCTCGCCTTTGCAGTTTTCGGGGCTTAGGCCATTAAACGTGGAAACAATGCCTCGGCTTTTTTAACCGGCGTTCCGGGCGAAGTTAATCCCCAGGTTTTGGCGTCAGAAAAACCCAAAGGCCTATTCCAGCCGATGGTTTCTAACAAAGATTTCATTTTACCCGGCATAACCGGAGACAGTAATATAGCCGCAATGCGAAGGACTTCAAGTGAGGCCACAAGTGGCTCTGCTGCCGCCGCCAAATCTGTTTTGGCAATTTTCCACGGCGCCTGGTTCTCTAAATATTTGTTGGCTTCGGTTAATAGGTCAACGATATGTCCAATAGCTTTTTGAGTATTAAAACTTTCAACTTCTGTTTTCACCAAGTCCGCCGCCGCCAATGCTTGCTCTTTGAGTTTCTTAGTTTCCTCTTTACTAAAATCTACGGCAGGAACTTTGGCGTCAAAAAACTTTTGAATTAAATTCGTCGAACGGCTCAATAAATTTCCAAGATTATTGGCCAATTCACTATTAAAACGGCTTACGACTAAGTCTTGCGAAAACTTCGCGTCATTACCAAAGCTTACGTCGCGATTTAGATAATATCGAAAGGCGTCGACACCGACGACATTTTTTACATCGAGAGGTTTAATTGTAACCCCACCTGATGACTTGCTCATCTTTTCGTTGTTCTCTGTCAACCACCAACCATGCGCAAAAACCGTTTTGGGAAGTTTAACTCCCAATGCCATTAGCATTGAAAACCAATAGACCGTATGTGTGGTCAAAATATCTTTACCAATAAGATGAATCGCACCTGCTTCGTTCCACCACTTATTAAACTCTGTTTCTTTACCCTTTTGTTGGTAACCGACGCCAGTGCAGTAATTTAAAAGAGCGTCAAACCAAACATAGGTTACATAGTCTTTATCAAAGGGAATTTCTACGCCCCAAGTAAGGCGCGATTTTGGTCGGCTAATACATAAATCCTCGAGCGGCTTACGTAAAAACCCCAAAACTTCGTTGCGCCGATAATCTGGCAAAATGGATTGCGGATTGGATTCAAAGTGCTTTATCAGTTTATCTTGGTACTTTGACATCTTAAAGAAATAATTTTTTTCTTTAACAAGAGTAACATCCCGTCCCGTTGGACTTTTTCCATTCACCAAATCTTTTTCGTTATAAAAAATTTCGTCGCCAACGCAGTACCAACCTTCATAATCTTGTGAATAAATTTCGCCGGCGTCGTAAAGTTGTTGTAGAGCCGCTTGCACACCTTTTTTATGAAACTCATCGGTAGTGCGTATAAATAGGTTGTAATCAATATCAAGTTCTTTCCAGATGTTTTTGTAGTTTACCACCATCTCGTCGGCATGTGCTTGTGGTTCAATTCCTCTTTTTTTTGCGGCTTCTTGCGCCTTTTGGCCGTGCTCATCGGTTCCTGTCAAAAAGAAAGCTTCGTCACCAAATAAACGATGATAACGCACTAAAGTGTCGGCCACGAGCGTTGTGTATGAGTGACCAATGTGAGGTAAGTCATTGATATAGTAAATAGGTGTTGTAAAATAATATTTCATTTTGCTTCTTCTGGAAAAACTTTTTTCATAAGGCGAGATATATTTTTTCTCATTTCGGCCATAAATGCAGTGCTCGCTTGATTTTTTTTGTAAGTGGCAATTGGAACAAGTGGGTAACCACCATAGGTGCCGGCTTCTAACGTGGTCCCACCTACAGTCGAATGCGCGGCAATTGTAATATTGTTACCGACTTCAATATGTCCGGCAATGGTGGTACGTCCCCCGCAAACAAAGTTGTCTCCTACTTTTACACTTCCTGCCGATATAAAGCCCGCTGTGATTAAACAGTTTTTTCCGATCACGGCATTGTGACCAAAGTGACAAAGGTTATCAATTTTTGTTCCATCACCGATGACGGTATCATCGATGGTGCCACGATCAATCTGGGATCCGGCCCCTACTTCTACATTTTTTCCTAAAATAACTCTTCCCAAATGAGGTTTGTGAAAATGATTTCCAACTTCATCGTGGGCATATCCAAAACCCTGACTACCAATAGAAACATGTGGCTGAATTATGCAACCATCTCCCAATTCACAGTCTCGTGCCACAAACACCAGGGGATAGAGTTGACAGTTTTTTCCGATTTGTACATTGTCTTCGACAACGCAGTTCGCGGAGATCTGAGAATTGTCTCCTATTTGCACAAAATCACCTATAACTGTGCCGGCTCCAATGCCAACATTTTTTCCTATCCGTGCGGTTTTGCTAATAGTACTACTAGGGTGAATTTCATTGCCCGCTGTACTCAGAGTTTTGGACGCAAAAAATTCCTTAACGATCAAGGCCATGGCAAGTTCTGGGTTTGAGCTGGTTAATACTACTTTGCCGTTGGCTCGATTAAAAAAGTTACTTCCTTTATCGGGAATTACAAGCGCCCCACAATCCGAGTTTAAGAAAACAGGAATGCGCTCAACCTTAAATACAAAGCTGATGGCAGCTTTGTCGGCATTTCTTTCAGAAGCAACACGTTCAATGGTGTGCATTTCATTTCCGTAAATTTCGCAAATTAGCTCTGGAAACCGTGACTTTAAAAGTTTAGGCGTTATTTGCATGAAGGTACTCTAACACGTAAACACTAGATCGACATATTGCATTGCATTGTGAGCGAAGCAATTGCCAACCCTAAGCTGTTGTTATAATTTGCGATTACATAAAGGAGGATTGATGCCTAAGAAAGCAACGGCAAAGCCGAAAACTAAGGCTTTGAAGTCGTCTATAAAACCGACGAAAAAGATTGTAAAGAATTTGAAAAAAGAGGCTAAGGACACAAGAGCCAAATCTACCACGGAAACTTCTAAGGAAGGTGAAGGTAAATTAAAATCTACTCCTGTTGCTGCATCGATTGTCTCTACAGCTCAAGTCGTATCTTCCTCGACGACTAAAAAAGTTCGCATTCCAATCCCACCAGGACTGACAGGCGAAGCACAAAAATTAGCTCTCAAGTGGCGTCAGCTTTTTGAAAAAAGCCAAGAGGTTGAACCTCCCCCCTATAAAATGTCTGGCCACTACGAAGCAAAAACCCCCATTAAGCATAAAGTTTTAGGATGGGGTTACGTGCTCACGTCGAATAACAGTCGCATTGAAGTTTTATTTCAAGATGGCGTTAAAACCCTCATCACGGATTTAAAAGAGTAAACATGGCCAAAGATGACTTAGCACAGCTTGAAGGCAAAGTAGTAGACGCTCTGGCGGGTGGAATTTATAAAATTAAATTAGATAATAGTTTAGAAATATCGGCGAAGTTATGTGGAAAGATGCGACGTTTTAATATTCGTGTTGTCGTAGGTGATAAGGTTACAGTTGGAGTTTCACCCTATGATCCTACTCATGGCCTAATTATGTTTCGCCACAAATAATAGTAAATTTCATGGAACAAAGCTTTCAACTCTACTTAGCCCAACATTTGCGTGATGTCCCGGCGCGATCAGTGCAAGCGGTTTTAGATTTAGTAAAAGAAGGTGCAACGGTTCCATTTATAGCGCGTTATCGCAAAGAGAAAACTGGGAACTTAGACGAAGTTAAAATCCGTGACGTTTTAAAAAATTATGAGACTTTCGCAGAGCTCGTAAAAAGAAAAGATTTTATTTTAAAAGAGATTGAGTCTCAGGGAAACCTGACTGAAGAATTGAAAAAAGCAATTACGGCGACCGATGATTTGACAGAACTTGATGAGATTTATCGCCCATTTAAGAAGAAAAAGAAAACTAAAGCCACAATTGCGAGAGAAGCGGGTTTGGAACCGTTGGCAGATTGGCTATGGGGGCTTGCGCATAAGACTGTGTCGGATGGCACGGCTATTGAAGTCAAGGCGAAAACTTTTCTAAATCCGGCTGCACAGATTATTACTTATGAGGTTGCGATTAAAGGTGCTCAAGACATCTTAATTGAGAAACTTTCGAATGATCCCGAGCTTCGCCAAAAGGTCAGAGATCACCTAAATGAGAAAGGGAAAATTGTTTCTAAGAAAACGAAAAAATTTAAACCCAACTCCAAATATGCAAATTATGCCGACTATTCTGATCCTGTTAAGGTCTTGCAAAATGCCAAATCTTCACACCGGTATCTTGCAATTCGCAGGGGGTGGCATGAGGGCGAGTTAACAGTCGCAATTGATGGTGATAACGATTATTTGCAAAAGATTTTTACCGATTTTGCATGTCCAGATATTGGTTTGACGGTGAGTTCATATTTAATTGAAGTCGCAAAACTGGCTTTGACGGCTCACGTGATTCCTTCGGTTGTAAATCAAATTCATAATCGTTTAAAAGAGCTGGCCGATGAACATGCAATAAAAGTTTTTAGCGAAAATTTGCGCAAGCTTTTAATGGCATCTCCATTTGGAAGTAAGTGTGTATTAGGAGTAGATCCAGGATTTAAATCTGGGTGTAAAATCGCTCTTATTGATCTCCATGGAAATTATATTTCTCATACGGTACTTCATACAACTGGTGATGGCGCCGAAGAAACCGCGAAAAAATTAATCGGCGACGTGATGAAGCAATTGAAAATCGAGGCCGTTGCGGTTGGCAATGGTACCGGCGGCAGAGAAGCGGAAGCATTTTTTAGGAAAATTTTAAAGGAGATCGGCAGTGAAACTCCGATAGTGATGGTCAATGAGGCCGGGGCTTCTGTTTACTCAGCGAGCGAGGTGGCGCGGGAAGAATTCCCAGAACTTGATGTAAGTGTGCGCGGAGCGATTTCTATTGCGCGTCGGCTCCAGGACCCTCTCGCTGAGCTTGTTAAAATTGATCCAAAAAGTATTGGTGTCGGTCAGTATCAACATGATGTGAGTCAAACGGAATTAAAGAACTCCCTCCATGGCGTGGTTGAGTCCTGCGTGAATCAAGTGGGTGTGAATTTAAATACCGCGAGTTCTGCTCTTTTGAGCTATGTGGCAGGAATTGGTCCCGCCATCGCCCAGGGGATTGTGGCCTACAGAAAAACAAACGGTTCTTTTAGTGAGCGTGGAGATTTAAATAAAGTTTCACACTTTTCTTCAAAAACTTTTGAACAAGCTGCTGGTTTTTTGCGAATTCCCGGTGGTAGTTCGCCACTTGATAATACAGGAATTCATCCAGAGCGCTACACTGTCGTGCGCGAGATGGCCAAAGATTTGGGATTAACAGTTGGTCAAATGGTAACCGCTGAAGGCGCAACCCAACTAAAGGCAAAAAGAGATAAATGGGTTGAGTTAATAGGTGAATATACCTTTAACGATATCGTTAATGAGTTGCAGAAGCCGGGGCGCGATCCTCGCCCTGAATTTAAAAACTTTAGCTTCCGCGAAGATATTCACGATATCAAAGATTTGAAAAAAGACATGGTTTGTCCCGGGATTGTAACGAATGTTACAAATTTCGGCGCGTTTGTGGATGTTGGAGTTCGTCATGATGGACTCGTTCATATTTCAGAAATTAGTCATGAGTTCGTTAGTGATCCACGGCAAAAATTAAGTCCTGGTGATTTTGTACAAGTCAAAGTTTTAGCGGTTGATTTAGATAAACCCCAAGTCTCTCTGACGATGAAACTTACGGAAAAACCGGTGAGGCCCTCGCCAAGAGACCAAAATAAAGAAAGGCGAGATGAGCGCCCGCGTCCGCCGCGTCGAGATGCGCCGCCTCGGGGAGACGGTAAGAGCCGACCGTCGATGACTGCTAAGAGTAGCGGTAAGTCGAGCGGCCGGGGACCTCATAAACCTCAAAGGCCAGGTCCACAAAAAGTTGTTCTTAATAATCCTTTTGCGGCCCTTGCGGAATTTAGAGATAAATTAAAGTCTAAGAATTAGTTTTTGGGCCTTTGATTTGCATTTCTAATTTTCAACAAATTTCTTAGAGGCAAAAACTCATATAGGAGAACCCGTGAAAGTTATAATTACAATCCTGGGCACACTGTTAATAACTTTGACATCGCTCGCTGCTGCAGATTCAAAATCCTGTATCGAAGCTCTTAATGGCAAAAGCGTGAGTTTTGAGTTCGGTGGCAATGTGTTAAGCGGTCCTGACATAATATCTCTAAAATTTGATTCTAGCACTCGTGGTGGCAGAGTCACTTATTCGAATGACGATGGACTTAACGCCGTCTTAGAAATTTACCCAGTAGCAAAAATGTTAGTTCGGGAACTTAGTTTGGTGCGTGCCGACCAAGAAATCGGGGAGCGTAATGTTAGGTTTCTTGACTGCTATGCTGAGAAACAAAAAAAATCTTGTGAGTCTTCGGTGAAAGTATTTTTTAGTGACCTTATAAAAGCTCAAAGTACCGCGCTTACTCATTCCGATGAGATCGATCAAGCAATTGCCTGTACGCTCGAATCTTTACAAAAAATTGTATTTTGAGTACCTCTATTGAGAATCGAGAGCAGTTTTCAACGTCAATGAAACTTTGTATCCGCCCGAAGTAGTGGCATTAACGCCGGTACCAATCCCTCCGACACTAAGTCTCACTTTGTGTCCTGCACCCGTGGTCATGTTTTGATGTGCACCCGAAGCAAGGCCTAGCATTTGACCTCTTTTGGGATGTTCAAACTCTACGATTTTTTCCAAACCGACTTTTGCGTTTGTTAATTTAAAAGATTTCGGACCTGCGGATGTTGATCTGAGAACGCAAACAGATATGCCGTTATCGGTAGAAGTCGAGCATTCACTGGTGATAAGGCCATTGCTTGGCGTAATGTTATAAGTGGGTTTGTAGTTTTTAACGGGCGAATTGTTTGAGTTTTTTAAGTGGACCACGACGAGCATTTGGGAGTTGCCGTCGGCGAGGTTTGTACCGCCAACAATGATTTCGGTCTTTAAGAAATCCACCGTGCCCGAAGGTAAAGTCAGATCTAAGTTTCCGCACGCAGAAAGCAATAAGAAGGAGCTTAGAATTAACACTTTACGTACCATTTTCAACTCCACATTTATATTAACTTATCGGTTTTATGCGAAAAGAAGTTTAGTCCAAGGTCGGGAGTACTGTCTCACGCTGAAACGCTCCAGTTTATTTACATATTGGGGCGCCAGGTTCCTTAGCACAAAGATAAGCTTTAAGCTCGGCATTTTCTTTTTCAAGCTGTTCGAGCCTCGCATCCGTAGTTACAAACATGCGGTAGAGTTCTTGTACCGCCTTTATCAATGGCGCGATAAGTTCAGAGTAACGCACGCCATAGCGATCTGTTTTTTCATCGTGAGTTACGATCGAAGTAGGTTGTCGATCGTTACGAGATTGTGTCACGGCTTTTTCGGCTTCTTGGGCAATCAAACCATAGTGGATGTCCTCGTCAACCCCGGTATTCCAACGATAAGAAACGGGGCGAAGGCTGTTGATAAAGTCTAAACCAAGATCGGTGTCGAAAATATCTTTTTTCTCTCGGGCGTCAGAGGTGTTGATTGTCCCGTTGGTGGCATAGACTTCAGTGAATCGATAGGACGCATTCCCAAGAGTATAAGTATTATTTGCTGAAGGAGATATTACGCCAGCGACTTGAAGAGTTGTTTGGGGGGAGGCCACTCCGATGCCGACGTTGCCGGTGCTGAGATTTCCATAAATCGAGTTACCAATATTTAAATGGTTACTTGTTCCAACTGCGGGTGTATCGGTATTGTATCCGATGAGAATATTATCTGAACCTGTTGTTAAGCTATCGCCGGCCAAAGCGCCAATCGCGGTATTATGAGTTCCAGTCGTCGAACTCAAAAGGGCGTTGTACCCAACGGCAACATTGTCATTATTGCCAGAGACATTAAGATTCGTTAACGCCTCTTCTCCGATAGCGATATTATGATTTCCTTGTGTCTTTTTTAAAGCGCCGTAACCGATACCGATGTTACTACTACCGATAGACGAGTTATATAACGTCCATGAGCCAATTGCGATATTTTCTCCTGTTGTGGAGATTCCAGCTCCGGCCCCAAGACCTATACCAACGTTGCCCATACCCGTGGTGACGCTGCTTAAGGTTTGAATTCCAAGCGAAGTATTTCCTGAACCCGTTGTGAGTGCTGTGAGGGATTGGTAGCCGACAGCAGTATTGTTATCAGTGGCGCTAGTACTTGCTGCGGTCGTTGCACCAGCCCCTTCACCGATGAACAAATTACTCACGGCACCTGAGGTGAGTGCGGCGGCGGATGTTCGTCCTAATATTAAATTGTGGTTTGTGGCATAATCAGCGAATACATCAGTTAAGCCATCGAGAGTAGAACTCCCACTCCCACCGATCATATTTGTCCAGGCACCATTTTCATAAGCCTCAAATTTATTGGTGTCGGTGGCATACCTCATCATACCATTCACGCCGGTAGTTGGGCGGTTGGCGACGGTATCGCGAGGAATTATAATTGAACTCGCGGCGGCGCCTGTGCCGGTAATGTCAAGACGAGTTCCCGTCGTGGGAGAGGTTGTGCCAATGCCGACGTTTCCAGCGGAAGTAATTCGCATTTTTTCAGTACCATTTGTATAAAGTAGTAAAGGAGCAGAAGTAGGTGTAGTTATTCGTAGGGCATTCGGATCTGTTGCATTAGTGGAACTTAATAATTGAAACCCTCCATAGTTATCGGCATCGTTATAAAGCGACAAACGCGTATCAGCGGTTGCTCCATTATTGCTATTTTTTAGTTTAATTTGGCTAGTGCCTGCATTGTTGTCTAAAATATCGAAAATAAATGAAGGTGTAGTTCCTATACCCACTCTGCCCGCTGAAGTAATCCTCATTCTCTCAACTCCTCCAGTACTCGCAGCAATTGTACTTGCCGCAGGTCTCCACCATCCTGTACCCGTGTCACCAGCGAAACTAAACGTAGGAGCACTCGCTGTGCCGTTACCTGAAGTAATAAGAGCCCCGCCCGTGGTAGGCGATGAAAGAGTGGTTGCAGAGATATTAAAAATATTGGTACCACCCGCTGCTATTCCAATTGTATCTGCGCCATTGCTGTAAAAACCTGTGTTGGTGTCTCCCGAAAATGAAATTGAAGGAGCGCTGACAGTTCCGTTACCAGCGGCCAGTGAACTTGCCGTTCCAATCATGTCAATCCAAGTTCCGTTTTGAAAGGCTTCAAATTTATTGGTGTCGGTGGCATACCTCATCATACCATTCACGCCGGTAGTTGGGCGGTTGGCGACGGTATCGCGAGGAATAATAATTGAGCTTTCGGCAACGCCAGTGCCGGTGATGTCGAGGCGTGTGCCCGCGGTAGGTGATGTTGTCCCAATACCGACGTTGCCTGATGAATTAATTACTGTTATTCGAGTGGTGGTTCCCGTTTTTAAACTTAAATCTGTGGTGGTATAGGATCCAATTGATCCAGTTACATGTATTGGTTTATTAAAAAAGAAATTCGAACGATCTGTATAGAAATGAGCCCAGGCGGTGTTTTGGGCGCCGATGTCCATAGTCCCATTCCCAGAATCTATTCTTATCGCCCCAAGCTGATTTCCACGCACGCTACCGTTCACTTCAAGTGACACTGCTGGTGCCGCTGTTCCAATGCCAACATTACCCCCTGAAGTGATACGCATACGCTCATTTGAAGTGCCGGCAGAGGTTGGAAGAAATACTATATCTCCCGTATTATCTGCTCCAGCCCGAACAGCACCAACTGCGCCGATTCCATTTTTTACTGCGGCATCGTCTTGAATTTCAAATGTCAGAAGACTTCCAAAGCCATCAGCCATGTTCGTGGCCTTAGTGGCAAGAATGCGTGCTCCTGTAACAGCTGAATCAGAATTATGAGATCTTTCAAAAAGAGCAGAGGAGGCGTATGAACTTGTCAGGGTGTGAAGCACTCCGGAAGGGGAAGTCGTGCCTATACCGACGCTTCCACCATTAAAAAAAGAATTTCCAGCTGAGCTGAGCGCAATTCCTTGATTTAGATTTTCGTCCCAAAAACTCACTTGTGGTGATCCCAAAGCGCCGCTTCCAAAGTGAATCGATCCGTTTCCACCAGCGTTTGTGTTGATAGTTAGGGCAATATTGCCAGCTGTACCCTGCACATGGAGTGGAACGACTGGATTTGAAGTCCCGATACC
>FRDC01002711.1_pt1 | contig 28428 bp, 21 predicted proteins | sample 1106171 | NCBI WGS metagenome assembly FRDC01 (sample SAMEA3930566, study PRJEB13176) | freshwater metagenome | biome: Drinking water system; feature: drinking water; material: water | place: Singapore | collected 2014-12-20 | reverse complement strand
TGACCCTCCGGACACCTACCTCTGAAACTGCACTTCTCGCAGTGCTTGGAGGGCTGGGGCTTTCCGGCCTGGCCATTGACGATTCGATCGGCGAGGGCGGCGAGCTTTTCGGCGTCGAAGGCCCCGCCCAAGGGAACCTCATACTCCGCCACCTGCGCGCCCGAGATATTCACCAAATATCCCCGAAGGCGGCCTTCACTCAGTAGCGCAGAGTCTCCCTCAATCTGACTGATGGCCCACGCATAGAGATCCATTTGCGATTGGTAAGATGCGAGCAGTTCTTCTGAAGAGCGAGGTCGCTCGGTCACTTTAAAATCCACCAAGCGCAGGATGCGACCTTCATCAGAGCGTTCTTCAACCAGCCGGTCGATCGATCCCACCAAAATCTGACCGGCCACCGGGATTTCAAAACTGAGCTCGGACCAAACATCCCGATCGGCATCAGCAGTCTTCATCAACGTCGACGACTTCGCCCACTCCAACACTTTCTGTGCTGAAAAACGTCTCTCGTCGTTCACATCTTTTTCCAACCCGCGTAGGGCCGCTTCGTCAACGTTCTCAAGACAGGCGTGAACTCGAGTTCCAAGCTCACGCTGGCTGATGGGTGCATCGCCGTCTGCAGAAAGCAGCTCGACTTGATCCACACTGCGCTCGTCACTACTCCCCTGCGGCGGCCGCACATAGCTCCACTCATAGAGGCGCGCGCATCGAGCCAGATTCAACCATTCGGTGACACTGTGGCGAGCGCGCTTTAATCCCACTACTTGAGGAGTCTGCTGACTGGGATGAGACAGCTCTGGCTTCTCAACCCCTTGCTGAGTGACCTGAGCAAATTCCCCCGGAATTAAAATTTCGGCTGCAAGAGGATGTGTGACTTCGGTTGCGCGCTCAATCCAACCTCGCCAGAAATCCTTTCTAAACACGTCGTCGACATTCACCGGATCCGGAGCATTCCGAGAGTTGCGATCTTCCTCGGGAAGATTCGGATAGACCAACACTAAACGTTCCTGCGCGCGCGTCAGCGCAACATAGAAGAGACGCATGCTCTCAGCCAAGTTCTTGTCTTGCTCTAGCCTACGCCACCGAGCTTCCTCAGGATTTTCTTTATCACGATCACCTTCTTCATTTCGTTTACCGAGATAAATTCCAGCTTCCCGATCCCAGAACAACAGAGGTGCGCGCGTGGTACGTTGCGCTTTCTCCGGAAGGTCGATCAAAATCACGTGCTCAAACTCCAGCCCCTTTGCTCCGTGCAAGGTCAGAACTGAAAGCTGCCCCAGGTTCTTAGGAGGAGGCACATCGCGATCGCGAGGTTTTCCTTCGACGGCTGACGAAAGATCCATCACCGTCTGATGAAAGTCCTGACCGGCTGACGCGAGTTCTTCGCAGCGGTGCCAAAGCCCCAACCACGCCGTTCCCAGCTCGTCTTCGACTTCGGGGCTAGTCAGAACCGCTTCCAAAACCTCTGCAGGACGAACCGATTTTTTCTCGCGGATTTTTTTCAGCGCCAACGCTAGCGGATGCTTCGAAGAGAAAAAGCCCGTGCGCAGATCTGAAGCAATCCATTGATCCAAAGTCTCATCGGGAATTCCAACCCAAGGAGCGCGTAGAAAAATTGCCGCCGAAAGAGTATTGGATTTATTGTCCCACCACTTCAATAGTGCGACGAGCTCTCGAACTCGAGGGTCTTGCCAAAAAAGTCCGCCGCTGCCCACCGCGACAGGAACTCCTGCGGCAGCAATCTCCTTAATCCAATCTTCATTTCCACGAATTCGCCTGAGAAGCAGCGCCATTCGATCCAGAGGAATTCCCTTTTTCACCTCGCCCAAGATCCAAGCAGCAAGCGCTCGAGGCTCGGTGGCTTGAAGCTTAATCACCGGAGGCATTTCAGCCACCGCTTCGCGTGCTGGAGTCAAAGGCAAATAGGTCATCCCCGCTACTTCAAAAGCGCGGGAGCAAATCTGGTTGGTAAAATCCAAAATTCCCGGACGGCTTCTAAAATTCTTATGTAGCGCCAATTGCACCGGAAGTTTCCGACAAAACTCTTCGAACACACTAACGTCTGCATCTCGGAATCGATAAATGGATTGCTTGGGATCTCCAACGACGCAGAGATTCGAAAAATCAGGACGAGCGAATCGGGTCAGGATTTCTGCTTGAACCGGATTAGTATCTTGAAACTCATCGATCAAGACCAAATCAAACCGTTTCTGGTAAGCCTCACAAACCGCACGATTCTCGAGAGCCTGACGAGCACCGATTTCTAAATCGTTAAAATCCAAAGCCCCTTGGCGCATTTTTAAGCGTTCGTATCGATCAAAAACGAAGCGAGCCACCTGGGCCAGAGCCTGCGATTCGGAATCGGGGGCTTGCTCGAGTTTTCCCAAGGCGCCAAAAGATCCGAGGTCCTTTAAACGTCTGAGCAATCCTTTAAGGGAGTCCCAGTTCTCACGGTCCAACAATTTCTCAACGCTGGCTTGAATTTCGGGAGCGAGATTTTCACTCCACAGATTTTCAAGTGCCCGCTCCCACAACAAGGAGGCTTCTGTTTCTGAAAGAATGGACTCTTGCCCATCGAGCTTACGTTCCTGATCTCCAAATCGGAGCGTCGGCGGATTTTCCCTCAGAATAGACCCGCAAAGACCGTGGATCGTCATCACCCAGTGAGGTCCCAGGGGCGTTTGCATCGCCAAACGTGTCTTTAAATCGCTGGCTGATTTCTCCGTAAAAGACACGGCAACAAAACGGGCCTCCGGATTCCGGCGGATCAATTCCAAACACTTTTCTACGAGAGTGGTCGTTTTTCCCGAACCCGCTCCAGCCAATACGGCAACACCCTGTCCCCAGGTGTCGATGACAGAACGCTGCTCTTCAGAAAAGATCGGAGGCTTGCGCGTTGTCATGCTCGCTCCACCTCGTTCACCATTCGAGACCGACCACAGAGATCCGAGTAACGACAACTCCCGCAGTCAGTTTCAGGATCCTTAGGAACGGGATCGTAAATTCCATCTAAGTAACGGCGGGCCGTCACTCGAATCTGCGCCGTAGCCTGAGCCCACACGGATTCAGGCTCGAGTTCCAAGACGCTGGTCTTAGAACGAGTGTTGGTCAGCTTCCCCGGCTCTTTGCCATTGAAGGGTTTGAAAAAGATTCCCCGAATTCGAGACCCCTTCGGAGTCAACTCGACAAACTGGACGCCAACCACCGGCTTTCCTAATTGCTTCTCAAGCGCGACAGCATAAAAAGGAAGTTGGAGGCGATAGCCTTCCTCAACCATCTTAGTTCCCGAAACTTTTTGAGTACCGGATTTATAGTCCATCACGAAAATTCCCTTTTCGTGTTCGTCCACGCGGTCAGGAATTCCGGTGACATCAAAATCTTCAAACTCCAACCGAAGCAGCGGGCCTTCTTGATGAAGAACCTGCGTCCCCGAACGCTCGATGTACTCTTGCTCTTGCTCAATAAATCTCTCGAGCACCGCCACCATTTTCGATTTCACGTAAGCAGCGTGTCGCTCCCCACGAAAAAGTCCCTTCGGCCGTTCCAGCAACCAGGCCTCTTCTAAGGCCTCTCGAGCGCTTCGCTGAATCTTGGATCCACCCCCTCGCGACTCGGTTAAAATCTTTACCGCTCGGTGCAAAATATTTCCGCGCACTTCGGGCCAGACATTCATTCCGGGCTCGCGCAAGTCATAAAGCTTCCAGCGAGAAGAACTCAGTGCCCGAAACTGACAAGTGCTGGCGTGATCTAAGGCTGTGGCAGCAATGGTGGGCTTTCCCGAAACCGAAACAGGGGCCAGACGAACCGTCTGAGGAGGAATGGGGCGAATCGCTCCGAAACTTCGGACCCAGCGCGCATGGGCCATTTCCTTCGAGCCCTCGTCAGGTTGCAAACCCAACTCCGCTAGCAACGGCATCAACGACTCCCGCTCCTTTCCATTCCATCCGTAAGCCGAATCTAAAACGTGCACCTGATCCGCTTGTTTTGCCCAAGCTTGAATCGAGGCAATTCGTTCCTGCTTTAATTGCGGTGCCGACCGAACTGCAAACTCGGATGCTAAAATTTCACGGTCCCGTTCACTAAACCAATAGTCCCCCACCTGATCTTCCAACCAGTTCGAGGCGGGATTGAAAATCCAGATTTGAGAAATTCCGTCGACAGGAGCCTGACCCAGGCGGTGAATTTTCACGCCGTGCTGAGGACGAAGTTTTTCGAGAGCCGGTCCCGAATCCCGAATTCGAATCATCAGAGCTTCGAGCCAAAAAAGCACCGGAGCCTTTCGCGAAGACTGCCCAATCTTTTCAAAATCGCCGACGAGATTTTCCCAGAGACGTTCAAAAATCTGAACAGTCCGAGACTCCATCTGACTCTGAATCAGATACTCGAGGTGGGCCTTCCCGATTTCTAAAGCCGTCTTCTTTCCCTGAAATCGCGCCTGGAGACGCTTCAACTTGTCGTAAATCGGGCTCAATACTCCGCCCGCGTAGGAGGGCAGCCCCTGAGTGACGCCGCGACTATTGATCTCTCCAATCGCATCACTACTTCCTGTCTGTTGCAGCCAGGAAATAACAGCACCACGCTCAAATCTTCCGGCGACGACTTCCATCGGCAGGAGCGCCGCCTTCACCGATTCGTCCCAGCGCATCTGGGTGGGATCTCGGGGATCTGCCACCGGGACTCCCCACTGGCGAAGCCCCCTCATTAAAGTTCTTCGAATTTCGGGTTGGTCGGGAACCAATACAATGTGCTCAGCCCAGTTTTCTTTGGGAATGGAAGCGAGCTTCTGACCCAAGAAATCGGCAGCATCGTCGGCCGTGTGCCAGCGTTGATAGGCGCACGAACGAATCTCTAGTTTTTCATTCAAATCAGAAATTCGAATGACCGAAGTGTGTTCAGCTAACGCATCCAAGAAACTGGCCTCTAAACTTTCTACATGAACACCGTGAAGATAAAAAATCTCGGCCGGGAGTTGAAAAGAATCCTGGGATTTCAAAACACTCGCCGCTTCTCTTAAAAGAGCGGGAGCATCCCAAACTTGATAAGTTTTCAGCCACGATTCATAGGCTCGGGCGAGCAGGCGGACTTCATCCTGAACGGGCCGGAGTTTTCCCAAGCGCTCGTAATAGACAGACTCTTCTTGATCATGAGCAAAGGCCATACGCCCCGACTGAATGGACCGATCGAGCTTCTTGAGAAACGACGTTTGACGACGAAGTTTTTTGATCTCGGGAAGATGAACCAGAATTTTTCGATCCGCGATCAGAATTCTCAAAATCTCCTGGCGGGCAGAATTCGACAAAAGTGAATCAGGAGAAATGGTGTGCCCCGCCCCTGCTAGAACCCGGAGGCAAATATCTTGAACTCGAACAACGGAGCTTCCGAAAAACCCGCGTCCTCCGTTCTTCGGGGAGAGGAGCGCATCCTTTAAATCTTCTCGGGACAAGCCTCCGCCCACACAGACCCAAGCCTGCGGATGAAGGCCCCAAAGTTTTTCTGCACCGATTTGAGCCAGTAAGCTCAACGAGCGCCCCCTTTTTCTCGATTAATAATCGAGAACGACCTTTTCCTTCCCGTGGTGAATGATCACCTGAGACTTCTGGCCGGGGGCTTTCTTAATGACCTGCCCCAATTCCCAGACTCGCTTCTCCCCTGAAGCGCGAAGCTGCTTGAGTACCGCAGCTTTCTTATTTGCAGCAACCACTAAAACCATTCCAATGCCCATGTTGAAGGTGGTGGTCATTTCCTCAAGCGTCATTTTGGCGCGCTTAAAAACCCATGGGAAAACCGCAGGAATCTCTGAGAACAGCGGGAGCTGAATTTCATAGCTCACCTTGTCAGATATACGCGGCACGTTTAAAAAACCCGATCCGGTAATATGCGCCAACCCCTTTAACGCCCCCTTCTGAATCAGTGGCATCAGAGCTTTAGTATAAATCCGGGTCGGAGTCAGAAGCTGGCTCGAAATTTCTTCGCCGGCTTCGCCATGAGGAACCAGTTTTCTGAGCAAGCTAAAACCATTGCTATGAAATCCACTCGAAGCAAGGCCGAGCAACACATCCCCGGGTTTCACTTCCTTTTTGGGTAAAACCTTTTTGGGATCCACCGTGCCCACGGCAAAACCGCCGAGATCGTATTCGCCTGCCATGTAAAAATCGGGCATCTCGGCCGTCTCACCGCCCACCAGGGCGCAACCCGCTTGGCGACATCCTTCGACGACTCCTGCGATTACTTGCTCGGCAACGTGAGATTCCAATTTTCCGGTGGCAAAGTAATCTAAGAAGAAAAGCGGCTCGGCACCTACGCAAAGCAAATCGTTCACCGACATCGCGACCAAATCGATTCCGACCGTGTTGTGAACATTCAGAGCAAAGGCGAGCTTGAGCTTGGTGCCCACTCCATCCGTGGAAGCTGCTAACCAACGCTTCTTATCCAACTCAAAGAGAGAGGCGTAGCCGCCCACGGAACTCTTCACTTTTTTGTTATTGGTCACCTTTGCAAGCGACGCGATCTTTTCGACGAGTTTATCGGCAGCTTCCCGGTTTACTCCAGATTGTGCATAAGTCAGAACGGCCATTCGAACCTCTTCTAATGTCTAAAATGCCTGATGCCTGTGAAAGCCATCGCAATTCCATACTGATCGCAAGCCGCAACGCTGTCCCCATCTTTTAAGCTGCCGCCTGGCTGAATAATCCAGCGAATTCCCGCCTTCGCAGCGATATCCACCGTATCCCGAAATGGAAAGAATGCATCACTAACCAGCACGCATTCTTCCAAACTTCCTTTGATTTCATTTTGTGCAAACTCCGGCGGCTCGGCGAAAAACTTTCGCGCACGGGGAAAAGCCAGCTTCTCGAGCGCTTCCACTCGATTGGGCTGTCCCTGCCCTGCTCCCACTAACCGCATCACACCAGAACGAGGATCTTCGTGAACCAATGCCACGGCGTTCGACTTCAAAGAACGCGTGACTGAAATTCCAAATCGGCCGAGGAGATTTTTTTCTGCCGGCCAATTTGCTTTCGTCATCGACTTCAACGGATCGTTGACGCCCAGATCGTTGGTTTGAATCAATTCACCGCCGGGTACTGCCACTGTCATTTGAGCAGGAACCTGATTCCAAGTGCGAACGGAAACCGCTTTCAAATTCTTCCGCTTCCCCTTCAGGGTTTGAAGAGCTGGATCCTCAGGAGTCAAACCGGGAGCCACCACCACATCCACAAAGCGCTCAGCCAACCAAGCCGCGGTCGCACTTTCAAGAGGACGGTTGAACACCACCACGCCGCCAAATGCGGAGACAGGATCGCCGGCCCAAGCGTGCTTCAGAGCGGTGAGTTGATCCCCTGCAAGCGCCACGCCACACGGATTATTGTGTTTAATGATGACCACGCCCGAAGAACTGGAACGAAGTTGGGTGAGATCGCTCGCCAAACCGTAGCCCGCCGAAACGTCCAAAATATTATTGTAAGAAAGCTCTGCCGGAGTGAGTTTCAAATCCCATTGAATAGGGGAAGTCTCCGCATCAAAACTGAGATTCGCTTGCTGATGAGGATTCTCACCATACCGAAGCTTCAGAAGCTTTTTGCCGCCGAGTTCACGCGCAATGGCTTTGTCGTAATCCAAGATCCGATCCCAAGCGGATTGTGCGCACGAATGGGAAAGATCCGGCGAAACCCCGCCTTGTTTTTTCAGCTGCTCGATGACCGCAGGGTACTGACCGGGATGAGTGAGAACCAAGACATCCGGCGCATTCTTCGCAGCTGCACGCACCAATGTGGGGCCACCGATGTCCACTTCTTCGATCAGTTCTGGGCGGGAAACACCTTCTTTCGCCGCCGCCTTTTCAAACGGATAGAAATTCACGACGACGCAATCGATCGGAACAATCTTGAGCTTTTTTAAGTCCTGCTCGTCATCGGCATCGCCCCGACGAAAAAGAATTCCGCTACAGACGTTAAAAGACAACGTCTTCATTCGACCTTTGAAAGCCTCGGGACTGCCCGTGATCGCTTCGATCGGAGTGACTGATAAACCGGCCTCCCGCAAAATGGAGGCAGTCTTACCCGTCGCAACGAGCTCTGTTCCAGCCTGAACCAACGCTTTCGCCAAATCGACAATTCCTGCTTTATCCGAAGCAGTCAGAAGTGCGCGACGAATCTTAAGCATTCTGAGTGACCTCGCGATACGCGTTTTGGAAAAGAAGTAGTCCCTGGCCGGGACCGCTCGCGCGTCCGGGAGCCATGGTCCACTCCGGGTGTGCCGTCCAACGTACAAAGGCCTCCGGATGCGGCATCAACCCCAGGATTCTTCCGGTGGAATCACTCAGTCCAGCAATCTGCATCTCGCTCCCGTTCGGATCGCCCTCGTATCGGAGACACATCATCTCGGTGCGCTCGAGTTTGCTCATCACTTCCTTGTGACGATCGCGCGCAATCACAATCCGACCTTCGCCATGTCGAATCGGCACATCGATCGGCCCAGCACCCTTCAACCAAACGCTGCGGTTTCCCTGAGGATTAATCCGCACCCAGGTGTTCATAAATTTGCCTTGCACGTTGTGGGTGATGGAAATACCCTGGCCGAAAACACCCAACTTGAGCAGCGCTTGAAAGCCATTACAAATCCCGATCACCATTCCACCGGCTTGAGCAAATTGATTGAGGTCCCAACCCAGACCATATTGAATCTTTAAAGCCAGAACCTGCCCGCTCCCCAGATCGTCACCGAAAGAAAACCCGCCTGGCAAAGCCACGACTTTGTATTCGCGCTGCAAAACGGTATTGTTCATTCTCTCGGCAATCAAATCGTTTAAGTGGCGAATCTCCGGCTGAAATCCAGCTAGCGCAAAAGCTTGCGCCGTCTCTTTTTCGCAATTGATTCCATCGCCAAAGAGCACCAGAACTCGGGGTTTTGTTTTCACTGCAGTACTCATTCCCAGTACCCCTCTTTCTTCCAGGCCGATCGAAGTTTTTGGACTCCGAAATCCCAGTTCAGGTTCTCAGCGCCAATCTGACCGCGAACTTCTAAACGATCTCCGGAGGAAACACTGCCCAGGGAAATAAATGGAATTCCAAGCAGCTTCATCTCTGCTTCTAACGAAGCCGCATCGGATTCCGATGCGGAACCCATGAAGCTGTGGAAGCCCTCGCCAAAACAAAACTCCCAAGCGTTTTCAATCGCACTAGGAATAGTGATGTTGGCTCCGAGCCCTCGTCCAATCATAGACTCTGCTACGGCCACTAAGAGGCCGCCTTCCGAAATATCGTGCAAGGACCTGAGTCGACCCAATTCTTTTCCTTCGGCGCCACCGAGCCACTTGTAAAGCTTCTTAGCAAGTTCCCAATCGGGCCGGCCTACTCGGGGATTAGATCCTACCGATGCGCCGGTAAGTGCATACTCCGAACCTAAAAGCCCGATACAACCCGAACTGGCTTGAGCAATTCCACCGATGGCATAGATTCGATCGCCCACGTTTTTAAAATCGGAACTGCGAGCGCGATGAATGTCTTGAACCTTGGCAACGGCAGTCATCAAGAGCGTCGGCGGCACGGAGATTTTAATCTCTTCATTTCCTCGACGACCTTTGAAGTCATTCTTCATGCTGTCTTTTCCAGAAACAAGCGGAGCACCCAACGCCATGGCTGCATCTCGCAATCCGTAACAAGCACGGACTAGAGCGGCACTCTTTCCGAGATCCCCGACCGGATCGGGCCAGCAGAAATTATCCACTAGCGCCAAAACAGAATCATCCGTGCCATATTCCGCACCCACGCAGAGCACATTTCGAATCGATTCGTCGACTGCGGCCTGGGCCATCAAATAAGCGTCAATGTCGGAGAGCTTGGGATTGATTCCACAACCCACGGCCACACCGATGGGAGCGCCCGCAATGGGCTTGATCACGCCCGCATCGTTCGGGCTACTAAACGCTTCCGGTGTGGCTAAGCCGCAGAGCTGAAGCGGCTTAATGACGGACATTCCCTGCACTTCGTGGTCGTATTGTCGAATGAGCCATTCCTTCGAAGCAATGTTGGGACGACCTAAGAGCCCCAGCAATAAAGGCTCCGCGTTCTCTTGCTTTAATGAAGCTGCAGGAGCTGCTGGAGCAAGTGTCGGTCCGTTCCATTTCGCCTGGAGCTTAATTCGAGGAGCCCCCTTATGGAGAAACTCCAAATCCAAAGAAGCGACAATTCGATCGCCGTAATAAACTTCAAAAAGTCCGGTGTCAGAGAAAATTCCCAGATCGCTCACCTCGACTCCGCGACGAGCTGCGAGGTCCTTAAACTTTGCTAAACACTCAGGCTGCACAGCCACCGTCATTCGCTCTTGTGATTCACTGACCGTGAGTTCGTAGGGTTTCAAGCCGGGATACTTGGTTTTAGCTTTGCTGACATCAATTCGGGCGCCACCAGAAATTCGAGCCATCTCCCCTACACTGGATGACAAACCGCCTGCACCATTGTCTGTAATCGCGCGGTACAGTCCTAGATCTCGCGCCTCGAGTAAGAAATCGGCAGCGCGCTTCTGTGTGATGGGATCTCCGAGTTGTACGGCCGTTACAGGAGACGACTCATCCATCGCAAGCGACGAGAAGGTTGCCCCATGAATTCCGTCTTTTCCAATTCGTCCACCCACCATGCACACGTGGTCGCCGGCATGAATCTCCTTCAGGTGCGTCGAACGCTCTCCTTCTGGAAGCGTAATCTTTCGGGGTAAAATTCCGCCAGTACCACAGTAAATGAGGGGTTTTCCCAAGAAGCGATCATCGAAAACGAGCGCCCCATTGACTGTGGGAATACCGCTCTTATTTCCACCGTGCTCGACGCCTCTTCTCACTCCATCTAAAATTCTACGGGGATGCAGGATACGATCGGGCAGCATTTTGGAATAATCGGGTTCCGCCACGCAGAACACATCGGTATTGAAAACAGGAAGCGCACCCAAGCCGCAACCCAAGATATCGCGGTTCACACCGACAATACCCGTCAGAGCTCCGCCGTAAGGATCGAGAGCCGACGGACTGTTGTGGGTCTCTACCTTGATACAAAAAGCAGTGTCGTCATTCAGAGCAATAATGCCGGCATTGTCATCAAACACCGATAACAACCACGCCCTCGGAAGGTCGCGGGTCGTATTCACGATCGTTGTTTTAAAAAGCCCATCGATCTTCGACGGAATCTTTTCCTTCTCCTGATCGACCCCCGTATAGTCAATTTCCGCGCCGAAGAGTTTATGCTTACAATGCTCCGACCAGGTCTGAGCTAACACTTCCATTTCCACATCGGTAGGATCTGCCAAACCCACTTCTCGCCGGCGCTCTCGAGTCTTGTCGTCGCTAAAATAATTTCGAATGGCTTGCATCTCAGGCAGGCTCAGCGCCCAAAGGCGCTTGTTACTCATGCCGACCAGATTTTCATCCGAAAGGCCGCCCAGGCGAATCACTTCCGCTTCATCATTTCCTTGCATAGAAATTCTGGGCAGATCGCGCTTCACTCGATCTTGCTGAAAGCGATCGTTCTTTTTCAATTCGACTTCATTGTAATGAACCCAAGTCTCAATGAGCTCATTACAAAAAACATCTCTCGCAATGCTCTCGATCAAACCTTCTGAAATCTTCGGGCCTTCCAAAAGCAAAAAGCTGCCACTGGAAACGCGACAGGAGTCATTAAATTTCGCGATCTGATCTTTTCCATCTTGACGAGAAACAATGGCCAACGCTTCTTGAGCGGTGCGACCCACGTTATCGGTGACACCGGGACGGAATCTCTTCTCAATAGCCCAGAAATTTCCTGGACGATTCGGAGCAGCCTCCATCAAATCTTGTATGCTACCGGACTTTCCAGCTGCAGCTGGAATGAGATTCCCGGTGAAAAGCCATTGCACCACCTTGTCCCAAAAAACCGTGGTCACCAACGAAATCGTTTCTTCCCGATGAAAAGGAGCATCAATCCAAAATACATCCAGCATTCGAGCCCAGCGAATGGCCTTGCGAGCATCCGGGTGAGCCAATTCGATTCGGCGTAAGAGTCCGTTTGCAGCGGGATCAGGAAACTCAGGACGCATTCCGACTTCAACTCTGACGAACACAGAACCTCCGATGCGATTTTAACTCGCGCTCTTCGACCTCAAACTTTTCGGGCAGCACCCACTTCAGGGTTTCTGCAAACAAGCGGTGCTCCACTTCCAGCCCGCGCTTTTCAACTTCTTCAGCCGTCTTACAATCCGCGATTGAAAACGCTTCCTGGGCACAAATCGGGCCGCTATCCACTTCTTGTTCCACCAAATGCACCGTCACACCCGCGACCTTATTTCCATGAGCAAAAGCTTGCGCATAACCTGCCACCCCAGGAAACGCCGGCAACAGCGACGGGTGCACATTCACCACTCGCGTGTACTTGCGGGGCGAACGGAAGGCTTCTAAAAGTTTCGAGGTGACAATTCGCATATAGCCGGTCATCACCAAAAACTTAGGAGAGTAAGGCTTCAAGGCCTCTAAAACATTTTGATCATGCTGTTCGCGAGTCGTTTCCTTCGTCGGAACGATTTCCAAAACGGGAATTCCAGCAGCCTTTGCCTTTGCTAATACGGGAGCGCCCTTCTTATCACAAACCAAAGCCACGATCTTGGCATTCAGCTTCTGATTCTGCGTGGCTTTCAGAATGGCTTCGAAGTTCGTTCCGCGACCGGAGGCGAAAACGGCAATTGGAATAGAACTCATTGCCAGCTCCCTTCCAGATACTCCGGCTTGGAATTCAAACCCGCACCGATGTCCTTGCGAAAATGCATTCCTTCAAATTTCAAACGGCTCGCACGCTCATAAGCTTGGGTTCGCGCAGCTTCAAAGCTCTCGCCCATACCGAGAGCCCCAAAAACTCGGCCACCCGAAGTCATCCAACCATCGTCAGAAGCGGCAGCGCCGGCCCAGAAAACTCTGCCCGCTAATTCGCCCTTGTCGATGGGCACACCGTGAATCGGAATGCCTTTCTTGGGAGATTCGGGATACCCCGGCGCCGCTGCAATCACGACCAGCGCGGCCTCCTTCACAAACGGAACAATCTGCATCCCACTTTTCCCACGCGCGAGCTCTCCTCGGGCACTTCTCCAACAAAGTTCGTAGAGATCGGCATCCAAACGCGCCAAAATGACTTGCGCTTCCGGATCTCCGAAGCGGGAATTGAACTCAATGATCCAAAACTTCTTTCGCTCCAGATCGACCATCAGCCCCGCGTAAAGAACACCCTTGAAGGGAATTCCGCGCTTCGACATTTCAGCCAACATCGGAACAAAAACCTGAGAATGAATAGCCTGAGCCCAATTCTGATTCAAACCAGGAACGGGGCTGTAGGCACCCATTCCGCCGGTATTGGGACCTTGATCCGCATCGCCGAGGCGTTTGTGATCTCGAGCGGGTTCTAAAAGTACAGCGGTCTTGCCATCGCAGATCGCCATCCAAGTCGCTTCTACACCGCTCAGCTTTTCTTCAATGACGAGAGACCCAGAAACACCGATTAATTCTTCGGCAGCTGCAACTGCTTCTTCGTGAGTCGAACAAACTCGAACACCCTTTCCCAGAGCTAACCCATCCGCTTTGATGACCCAGCCGCCACCTTTAGGCCACGGAACCTGCTTCAAAATTTTCTGTGCCTCGGCATTCGTCTGGGCCACAAAATATTCCGCAGTAGGAACGCCAGCGGCTTTCATCACTTCTTTAGCAAAGGCCTTGCTCCACTCGAGTTTCGACGCGCCCCTTGTGGGACCAAAAACTTCTAATCCCGCAGCAGTCATCTGATCGACGACTCCGTCTGCCAGCGGATTATCCGGCCCGACGACAATGAGATCCACCTTTTCGGCCTTCGAGCGAGCAATCAAGCGATCAAAATCGGAAGGAGCAACTCCAATCGGCCACCGCTCCCAGGGAAAGGAATCATTTCCAGGAGCGCAGATCACGCGCGCCACCTGAGGCGACAGAGAAAGCCTCCAAGCAATTGCACTTTCGCGTCCGCCAGAGCCTAAAACTAATACGGTCTTGGAAGCGCTCACGAAGCACCTCCTAATTCGCGGAGCTTGCTCACCACTTGATCCACCGACCAAGCCTGTGGAAACCACTTTCGACCACTCAGCTCATTCGCCAAAGTCCGATACATCTGAGAAACCGTCTCACGATAAACTTCGGGAAGTGCTGGAACGGGAACGCTCACGCGCTTCTTCCACTCCACTTCGCCGCGATCTGCGGCTTCCTTCTTCGCCCGAACCACGGCGTCGTACCAAGGCTGCTGGCGGTAAAATCCGCGCAAAAATTCTTTGGAAAGCTGAACGCCATTCTTCAAAAGGCGCAACTCATCAGGACCAATCGCATCCACCAAAAAGATTTGGCCGTTCTGGTCCAAACCCCACTCCAGCTTGCCATCGGCCAATTCCAGCCCCGCATTTTCACACAGGGTCTTGATCAGGCCAGCAACCCAGGCGGTTTTGAAAAGAAGCTCCTGCATTTGTGAACCCGTGAGACCGGAGATGGCTAAACCTTCTACCGAATCCACCGGGCGATCCGTCGGCTCGAGCTTGGTGAAGAGTTCGAGGAGCGGAAACTCCCACCGAGTTCCAGCAGGAATCCCCAGACGCTCAATGGCAGAACTCCCCGGCGGACAGCTAAATCGGAACACGACTTCTAACGGAATTAATTTTGGAGCGGGCGCTGCGCGGGTGGGAGAATAGTCCGGAGTGACCCGACCTTGCACGGTCGTCATCGTGGGCTTCACTACTCCCACGCGTCGAACCGCAAAGCGGCTCAGGGGTTGATCCACATTTCCCGTTCGGAGAGGTTTTACTGGAGAAGTATCTCCCGAAACCAAACCCAAGTAGTGAGTGGGTAATCCTTCCTTCTGAAGACGCTCGCCGAGCTCATTGAACAATCCGCCGAACTTATTGGACTTCCGCAGGCGCTGCGCTTCGGCCGTTTTTGAGAAAGCCTGCCAGGTCTCCGGGCGTTCGATCATCTCGAACCACTCAGCGGCCAAAACAGCCAACGCCTGGCCCTTTCCACTGAGTAGGTCGGGCATGCGGCCCCAATCAAAAACAGAAAACGCGTCACTATACTCGAAAATCGCTGATTCTACCGTGCGTCCACCCTTGGGATCCACCGCCGGAAGCGGCCCCAAAAGGTCTTTGACAGAACCTCGGTAAAGAATAGGAATCATTTTTCAAGCACCTAAATTATCAGATACCGGCTGTACGACGCTGAGCTTGGTTGCGATCCGTGGTTCGATCCTCGGAGAAGCGCGTACCGGCCGAAACATCGGTCGGATACTTCCCATCGAGGCAAGCCATGCAGGGATTGCCACCAATGGCTTCTTTCAAACCCTTCATGTCTTGATAGATCACGGCGTCCGCATCCAAATACTTTTCGATTTCAGCCACGTTCCGCTTCGAAGCAATCAGCTCCTGGGGACTCGGGAAATCGATACCGTAGTAACAAGGATGTTGAATGGGCGGACACGTCGAGACGAAATAAACCTTTGAAGCTCCGGCCTGGCGCACGAGTTCGATGATCTTCTTCGAGGTCGTGCCGCGAACGATCGAGTCGTCCACTAGAATCACACGTTTCCCCTCAATTTCAGAACGCACCGGTGAAAGCTTCAAACTCACGGCTTTCTGGCGCTTTTCTTGAGAATCTAAAATGAAAGTGCGCTTAATGTAGCGATTTTTAATCAAGACTTCGCGGTAGGGAATGTCGAGCTCTTCCGCAAGCGCAATGGCCGCGATTCGGGAGGTCTCAGGAACGGGCACCACCAAGTCTGCTTCAATCTTCTTTTCTTCAATCTGTTTTTTCAACAGTCGCGCTAGACTTTTTCCAAGATTGATTCGAGCGCCATAAACCGGAACTTTATCGATAATAGATTCGGGAGAAGCGAAGTACACCCATTCAAACATGCAGTGACGGGCTTCTTTTTTGGTCAGGACTTTGTTGTAAACTTTTCCTTCGTTCGTGATGAAAACGACTTCACCCGGCTGAACGTCGCGAATGGCTTCGTAGCCCATAAAGCCCAGTGCCACGCTCTCGGAAGCAAACATATGTGCTTCACCAGAATCTAAAGCTCCATCGGTGTCGCCTGCTCGCTCACCCACATGCTTCTTGCCCCAAATCAATGGGCGCAATCCATCCGGATCGCGGAATGCGACCAAGCCATGATCGGCAATCATGCTGATAATGCTGTAAGCGCCATTCACCTGGCTGAAAATTTTCTGAACTGCCGAGCAGATATGCTCAAAGGTCAGATCCGTTCCACCATCGGTGGCTTGAACCAGTCCTTCCGCAAAAAGATTTAAGACCACTTCGGTATCGGAATGAGTGAGCAAATGACGCTTCGATTGAGTGCGAAGCTTCTTCTTCAGATCCGCAAAGTTCACAATGTTCCCGTTGTGGATCATTCCCATCCCGAAGGGGTAGCTCAGCAGGAACGGCTGCACATCGATGATGTCGCCCTTCCCCACCGTACTATATCGCGCATGTCCCAGAGCCGTGTTCCCGGTCAGGGTGCTGATATTGTCGCGCGTGAAAACGGATTCGACCAAGCCCAGGTTCTTGACCCGATGAAAGCCATCGGCATCGTAAGTCAGGATGCCTGCGCCGTCTTGCCCGCGATGTTGAAGAGTCGTCAGCCCCAGAAACGCTTCCCGAGCCGCGTCAGGGGTTCCAATGATTCCAATGATTCCGCACATAAGATGTGGGTCCCTTATAACAGAAATTCCCGAGTAATGCACTGCGTGAATTGACAGAATTTGGGGTATTTTCGAGGGCTTTACCAGACGGGAACACTGCTGGACAAATTCACGCGATTCCCGCTAAACTACTACCCATGAGCGCTGCTATCAGCCCAGTGACGGGCGTGATTGACGAAGATCTGGTCATCATTGACTTCGGAAAATACGAAGGAAAAAACGTAAAAGAGGTCGCAGAACTCGATCCCACCTTCTACGAGCGATTGGCAAACGAGAAGGAAAACGGGGTCTTTGCGATCCGCCGGCATCGGGACAAGACGTTCCGACTCTACGTCAATCCCCTCTCCAACATCGACAACTGACTGAGGTGGTCACCACCTTTTGGTAGCTACGGTGCGTTATTGAGCACGGAGCTTGACTAGTTCAAGAATTCACAGCTTCAGCTGCGTAGGATATCAGATCTAAATAGTCAACTTTTTGGTAACTGGAATCTAGTTCACTTGAGCTTCTTACAAACGATGAAGCCAAAACTGCCTTCAATCCCTTCGTTTGCGCCGTGCTTCTTCCACTGGGCTCCTCGAACATCCACCCAGGGCTTTCCAGATTCTAGCGGGTCTGTCGTGAGGTCACATTGCGCTCGAAATGAACTCCCTCCTTCGCTGCAAACAAAGATGATCTTGGACCAATCTGGAGTAGCGCCCTTTTTGAGCTCCCTCTGACAAATCGCCTGGGCCGAAATGGCCGCAAAGAAAGAGACCAGCATGAGGATAGACTTCGAAGTCAAATTCGGAATTCTCCTCTATAAACCTCGGTGGCAGGTCCCTGCATGAACACGGGGTCTGAGGCTTTCCCGGTCCAGGAAATGGTGAGCTCCCCGCCCGGCAGTTGAACCTGAACGGGGCTATCCACCAGCTTTTGAGCAATCGCCGAAGCGGCTGCTGCGCAGGCACCCGTTCCGCACGCCAGCGTGGCACCGGCTCCGCGTTCCCAAACGCGCACGCGGATTTTGGAGCGGGAGACGACTTCGACAAACTCGACATTGGTCCGTTTCGGAAATCGGGAATGGATTTCAATCGGGCGTCCGTATTTCTCGAGCGGAAATTTTTCTAAATCTTCTTTTAAGAAAATCACCGCATGGGGATTTCCCACGCTGACTTCCTGAAACTGAAAATCACGATCTTCTGAACGAATTTTTTCAGCGGGCTCTCCTAACTTTGCGGTGCCCATGCTGACTCGGACTTCGCCTTCTTTTGGAAACTCGACTTCGAGCAACCCAGCCAAAGTTTGAATCGAATATTTCTTTTGCTTGGGCTTCGGGCCTTCGCGGTAAAGCAGGAGCGCGACCGCGCGGATCCCATTTCCGCACATTTCGGCGCTCGAACCATCGTTGTTCAAAATAAGCATCTCGCAATCGGCCTTGGGAGTATCCTCGGAGGGCTTTCGAATCCAGAGCAGCTGGTCTGCTCCAACTCCAAGACGTCGGTCACACATCCGAATGGCGATTTCTTCGTTAATGGGGCTTTCAAAGCCCGCGGGCTTGGTGAAATCGTCGATCACGACGAAGTCGTTTCCCAAACCGTGCATTTTGATGAAGGGAATCTTCTTAACTGAGGGCATGCTTTACTAGCATATCCCGTTCAAAGCTATCTGTCAGCTCCGCCGGAATTGGTCCCTCTGAGCGCCGCCTCTTGCAGGGGAGTGATCAGCTTCTGATAGTTGGTGACAAACTTTCGACAATCCCCGGACTTCGATTCGAACTTATACTTGTCAGTGCTGTTGGTAACGCCCTTCTCAAACTTATCTTTTTTAGACTCCGCATCTTCGCAAACACCGTTGAGTCCTGCATAAAGAGTAGAAATATCTCCGGCCTCTAAGGAAGCCGAATTGCTATCGAGCGAACGACTTACATCCTCCGTCGCTCGGATAATCTGGTTTAAGGAGTCCGCTTTGGTACCGTCGCACAAAGACATGAAACACTTGTAATCGTCACTGACGATCTTCTCATAGGTAGAATTAAGCTCCGCCTTATTCCGAGCCAGAATGTCTTTAAACTGGGAATTCGCACAACTCATTTTCAACGAAGCTAACTCTTCCCGAATCCGAACAATGCCGGTCTTTTCGGCAGCCACTTCTTGAGCCGCTTTGGCCACAATCCCCTGAGCTTCCGAAAAAGAGGAGTTCGACAAGTCCGCCAAGGGAGGGTTGGTATTTCCTCCGATCAACCCCTTGAGATCGTCGGGAACTTGCATCAATTCATCCCCATCCTTCTTCATCTCACTCAAAGCGACTTTGGTGACGGGGGGAACGCTGAGCTTTCCTTCCGTCTTACTAAACTCTCCCAAACCGGATTGAATCCGTTTTAGCTGCTGATCCAACGACTGAGCCTGAGCACCCATCGAGTTGATCATCTGCTGCGTGAAATTCGTAATACCAGTATTGGCATTTTTTACGAAAGCGACCTTCTGTTCACCGTAATAGTTCACCTGGTTCTGTTTCAATTCGCCGAAAGTCTGCAGCGCCTTGATACAACCATTCAAGCCTGGACAAGAAACGCTTTCCCAAGTTTGAGGATTTGTACCTTTAATCGTAATCGTCATCTGAGAAATGGGAACGCTCTGACCATCCACGGTAGAGCGAGATTCGCCGTTGACCAAAGCTTTCATATTGTCTTCGATTTGGTCAAAGCAGGCGGCCTGAATATTCGGATTCAGATTTTCGCCGCGACAGTTCTGAACATTGAGCGCATTCGGCGACCCCGTCAGAGTTTCCATGATCTGCGAATACGCGCTGGCGTACTTATCCACGACAATGGTGCCCTGTTTTGACAGGGTTTGCTGATTTTGCTGAATATCGGCTTGTTTGCGATGAATCGAAGTACCGGCCTTGTTTCGATCGACGGTGATCTTGGCTTGTTCCGTCGTATAGCAGCGTTTCAACTCTTGCATCACGAAGTCGTGAATTTTGGGATCGATGCTGTTTAGTTTCGCGCCGTAGAGTCTTTCAATATCATCGGGTGAGTTGATCTGAGTGGTCTTCAAGCTTGGATCAGCACCCTCGGTGGCTCCCCGAGCCACCTTCGTCAAAGGCGTCACATCTTGAAGGCTTGGAGCTTCACTGATCAATGCATTCAAAATACTTTGTGCATTGTCACGGGCTTGATCAGAAGCTGCGTTTTTATCGGAAGCCCCCGTACTGGTGTTGTTGTACCCATACTGGGCAGCCATACACACCACATAGTCATAAGAACTCACGTTGCTCGTGGTCTTGTAGGTCTTGGGATCGAAACACATGAGCGACTTCACGTTCTGGCGTTTCACGGCGTTGGACTGTCCTGGATCTTTGAAACAAGAGAGGGCTCGAGAAACCGCTAACTGTTTCAACTCCACTTCAAAAGCGTCTTTTGCGTTTTGAAGGGCGATCTGAGCTTCTTTCTGCTGCGTAATTTCTGCAGACATCTGTCCCATAAAAGCCGGGTCGGCATATTGTTTACTCAAAGTCAAAAGGCCCGGCTTGTTCTCATCGCCTCGAAGTTTGTTGTCGATGGAGTTCTTTTTCTCGGCGGCATCTTTAATGGCACGGTTGATCTGGTCGACGGCTTGGCGGAAGCGCTGGATGTTTTGAGAGTAATAAGCTTGTGTTTGGGCAATCTGGTCGTTCAAAACTCGCGATTGATTCGCCAAGCAGGTCATCTCGCCACGAAGGGCAGTGGCTTTGCTGTCCCGACATTTTAAAACTTTTTCGTAACCTTCATACTCAGCAATTCGCTTATCAATTCGGCCGTTGTCGATCTTTCCGCCTAGAAGTTTAAAATCTTCGCAGGAAAATTTTGCTTTTTCAGAAACAGCGGGAACCATCCCGCAGTTCGTCTCCACACCGACTTTCTGCAGACTCCCCTTCCCCGTTTTGCTCAGATTATAAAGAGAGCCTAGACCTTGGGCGAACTGGTCGTTGAAAGCATTACAGCTGGTGTAGACGTTGGCTAAGCGCTGCTTGTCGAAAGCGCCGAGGCTGGAACTAAAATTACTCATGAAGGCTTGGTCAGCGGGGGCGCCGTCCGCTGCGAGTGTGGAATGCGGTTGATCCAGCATCGCGACTATCAGAAGTGTGAAGAGAAAACGGATCCGAAGCTTCCGAAAGCCAGTTTCGTAAGACTGCGTCATTTTTGAGATCCCCCGACCTTATTATATCTATTATATAGAAAAAAAGGTCTTTGGGAATCCCTAGTTATTGCAAAATGACACAGTGTCGCATTGCGTTGATTTTACAGCGTTTTAAGCGCGCTCGGCGGCCACTTCGCGGATGGCATCCACGATATGGTTCAGCTGTGGAGCACTGGCCATTTCCAGGGTATCGGCCAGACCAATTCCCGGAATAAAGGCGCCTGCTAACAGCTTCGGACGGGCTTCGAGGTCGTAAAACAGCTCTTCCACCGTACGGCGAACCAGGTGTTCTCCGAAGTTGGTCACTTCGGTGTCCTCGTTCACGTAAATCACGCGGCGAGTCTTTCGAATCGACTCCGAAATCATCTGCCAGTCGTACGGCCAAAGGGTGCGCATATCGATGACTTCCACCGAAATGCCTTCGGCTGCAACCTGATCCGCTGCCTGAACGGCGAGAGGAAGCGTGCGACCGTAGCTGACGATCGTGAGGTGCTCCCCTTCGCGAACCTTCGCAGCTTTGCCGATTTCGACCGTGTAATCTTCGAGCTGGGGCCAGCGAGCTTTCCACTTCGAACGATCTCCGAGCGGAGCATCGATCATTTCCTTCAGCTGCTTTTCGCCTTCGGGAGTCAAATCGGGTTCGCCCGGAATCTTTTCCTGACCGCGAATACGAAGGAGTGCCTTCGGCTTCAAGTACATCGTCGGATTCGGATCCTTCAAACATGCGAGCATCAAGCCGTATGCATCCAGAGGATTCGACGGCATGACAATCTTCCAACCCGGAATGTGGGTCATAGTCGCATCAAACGAGTGCGAGTGGTAAATCGAACCACGAATACCGCTTCCGACCGGAGTCATCACGGTCATCGGCATGTTCCAATCGCCGTTGGAAGCCCAGCTCTGCATGCCAGCCAACTTCAACAGATCGATCGTATTATAAATGTAGTCGCAAAACTGAACCTCAGCGACACAACGACGGCCAGCAGCGCCTAAGCCCATGGCCGCGCCGATGATGCCGCGCTCGTCGAGCGGAGAGTTCCAAGTGGTTTTCAAACCTTGAGTGACTGTGAAAACGCCACCTAATGGAGGACCGACGTCCTCCCCAAAAATTTCTTTCAACCCCAGATTTTCTTCACCGTAATGAAGGGCCATTCGAATGGCCTGCGCCATGTTTGCCATTACCAGTACTTTCCTTTCTGGCCTGCATACACATGATCATAGATCGTGGACGCATCCGGAAGTGGCTCTTCCTTCACACGCTTCGCCATCTCAAGCATCTCCGTGTTGTATTTCTCGCGGAGGTCGGCCATTTCCTGTTTCGATAAAATTCCAGCCGATTCCAGCTGATCTTCAAACAAAGTCAGCGGATCCGATTCATTCGTCACGAGATTTGCACCGCTGGCGGAGCTATGACCGTACAAGCGCGAAACACGAGCTTCGATCATGTAGGGTTTGCGTTCCTTGCGAATGTAATCCATCGCTTCTCTGATTGCGAAGAAAGACTCTTCGACATCATTGCCGTTGATCGTGCGCGACTTGATGTTGAAAGCGCGAGCGCGATCCGCAATGTGGCTTTCGCCGTGCTGAGTATTTGCGGGAGTGGAAATCCCCCACTCGTTGTTGGTCACAATAATCAAAATCGGAAGCTCTTCATTCGGACGGGTCGACCAAACCAAGCAAGAAGCAAAATCCCCTTCCGCCGTTCCCGCGTCGCCACCGTTCACGATGGTCAGGCCCTGGCCGCCTTCGCGCATCTGCGCAATGCCGGTGCCAATCGCCGTTTGATATTGAGTTTCGATCGTCGAAGTAATGGGCAACACATTCCAGGCTTTAATGGAAGCGTGATTGGCAAAGTTTCTTCCGCCCGAATACGGATCGGACGCCACGTTCTTCATCTGACGAATAAAAGAAATCGGCTCCGCACCCATCGCGAGTAAGATTCCACTCGAACGATAGTGCAGGTGCAGGTAATCGAACTGAGGACCCTGTCCTTTTTTTACACTCAGACCGAGCGGGATGTTGAAGGCTTCTTCTCCGGGACCGCCGATCCAGAAGTAACCATCCGATTGTTTGTACATTCGGATCAAGCGCTCTTCCAAAACTCGCGACTTCACCATGAGATCGTGAATCTGAATCAGTTGTTGTGGAGCAAGTCTGAATTGATGTTTGGGAGAGCTCGCCGCCTTCGCCTTCGTGGGAGCTAGATGAGCTGCCATCGGCGGGCGCGACGGTTTCGGTGTGTGAGTCTGCGCTGAAGAGCGTTTCAACTGGGTTTCCTCCATAGTCATAAGATCCCTCTGATTAACCGATTTAAGCGATTTTCTCAAGACGGCAAAATTGCGATTGCATCCCATTTCCAGAGAAGTTACTCAAAAAAGATGAGCGCATCTTCAAGTGGCATGGGGAGTCTGATGACAGGTTTCGGGGGCTTTCGAGGCATCATCCAAGGCAAAACACGAATCACGCTGGCCTGGCTTTTTGTCCTATTTTTAGGCTTCTTTTCGAGAGAATTTCCAACTTGGCCAGGAATGGTTCTCTGCTTTATCGGCGCGGCACTTCGCTTCTGGGCGAGTGGCTACCTGCGCAAAGACAGCCGCCCTGCTGTGGGCGGACCCTACGCCTACGTGCGAAACCCCCTCTACTTGGGCACCTATCTCATGGCCGTGGGGGTGGTTTGGTCGATTCAGAACCTGCCCATTTTGGTAGGGGTCACGGTTGTTTTTGCGGTGCTTTATCACTTCATCATTTTAGATGAGGAGACCAAGCTTCGAAAAATTTTCGGCGAACCTTACCTTCAGTACTGCAAAAAAGTTCCGCGATTCTTCCCAAAGTTTTGGAAAAACTCGGCGGCCCTCAAGAAAGTGAATCCAGAAACTTCTCACCTGGCCTACTCTTGGGAAATTTCGATGAAAAATAAATCCTACGAAGCGTTTGCCACTTTTGTGGGGGCGTATGCGTGGGTCGCACTCTGTGCTTGGCTCTGGCAGAAATTCGGCGCTTAAAGAAACCAGAACAGTAACGCAACAATCGTGGTGGGTAGAATTGCGTGCACCAGGAGACGCAGAGGCTGAAAACCCTTAGCTCCAAAAGAATCTTTTAAGATTTGATAACCCGCTGGATTGGGAGCATTGGCTACCAAAGTGAGGCCGCCTCCGATGACGGCTCCTGACATCAGAACAATCTTCGTGGACTCCCCTAAGTCTGGAACTTGAGACCCTAGAAAGGTTAGGGCTGCGTTGTCCACCACCCCTGTCAGAAGGGTTGCGCCAACAAAAATTCCAAGATCATTTAATGATGCGAGCACCGCCTTCAACCACCAGGCCTGCTGCCCTCCCAAGATCACAATCCCCCCCAGGAAAAGACCTACAAGTAGACCATCCTTGATCTGGAGCCTGCGGACATCGCCCTCAAAGAAGAATCGGTAAGCAATGTAGAGCAATAAAATCTCGAGATTGATCCACGGATGATGAATGCATTTAATGACCAGACCCATGAGCGCCAGGTGAACCATCATGGACCCGAGCGACGAACGAGGATCCCGAATGCTGAAGGACGATGGGAGCTGTTTGAACTCCTTCTTGAATCTCAGGAGAAAAATGCACACGAGGACTGCACTAGAAACCAGCGCCTTCCAACCAAAGTGCAGAAACATGAAAGAGGAAGTCCAACCCCAAGCCTTCGCCACCATTAATACGGGAGGTGCTGCGAAGTGAGTGAGCGTCCCACCAATCGATATATTAATGAAGAGAAGTGCAATGGCGGCGTATTTAAACTTCAGTGAACGGTCGCTTGAAAAATATTCGCGCCTCAGTAAGCGGGCAGTTACTGCCATAGCGGCGGGCTCTGTAATGAGGCTGCCTAAAACCGGCCCTGCCACCATCAGAACAAAGAACCGTACCGAGTGACGTTGTAAAGGTTTCTTAGAAAATCCGAGGTTTCGAGCAATCCAATCCCCTACTCCCAGTAACAAGGAAGAAGCCAATTCCAAAACAGGTTCGGTGCACGCCAAAATCAGAATGATGGGAAGGAAAACTACTTCATCAAAACTCAGGCTGCCGATGTAACTTCCGACCCTCGCATCGCGAATAAACAGCGCCAAGATAACAAAGATGAATGCCCAGAAAGCGAAGACGAATTCGATTTCGCCCAGAAGATGAAGGGTGCGGTAGGCAAAGCTACGCTTCTTGAAACGGTCTCCCAGAGCACGAACGCCAGAGACCAAAAAGGAATGAATAAAACCGAGTACAAGGCAAGCCGATCCCAGGACTTCGATGGACTTCGGGGCGGAACTAAAAACCATGCCTTTCCATACATCGAAGTCCTAGGAAACGAAACTTACTTCACGCGGGTCATCAAAAAAGGCGGCATTCCGAGCTCAGCGGGAAGAATCAGAGTGAGCTGATCACCTGCCACAGAATAGCTCATTTTACCTGGGGCAACGCTAATTTCGCAGCTCATGCCCATGCGCCCGACAACAGTGTTCTGGTCCGAACCCGTAACTTCAATTTCGGTATCGGTGATCTTGGCCGGAACTACGATTTTGGCGTCCAACTTCTGACCGTCCGTAAAGGTGCAATGATTAATAGACGTAATCGAATCCTGACTCACGAACTGAAATTCCATGGAGGCCTTCATAAATCCCATATCGGTCTCCGGAGAAATAAAGGAGCTGCCAATGATCGGGTGCACGTTTGCAAGGACACTGCCTACAGTCAAAACGGAAGCCCCTACTAAACCAAAGAAAGTCTTTTTCATAAATCCCCCTTGAATATCCGGCGCCAAGGCGCCGACGCATTCGCTAGCGACCTAGGGCACGGTCTTGTTTATTGAGAGGACTCTAACTGGAGGAAACAGAGGCGAAGGTCAATTTCTATTTTAGATTTTCGTACAGAGATTCTTTCAATTTCTTCGGAGCGGCGCCGACAAAAGCGCTGGCCTCTCGCACAAAAGTCTCTCGGTCTTGCGTCAGGCTCGCATTCATTTGGAGTTGCGTTTTCCAGGTGGTCACGCGACCGCCTTCGCTGTCGTGACCGAACAGGACAAGCGCATCAGCTTTTGCGAATTTTTTAAAAACCTGAAGGCTTTCGTAATGAGCGGACGGATCTCCACCCGGTAAATCATCTCGACCCGTGTCGCCGTAAAGAATCGTGTCCCCTGTAAAAAGGAAGGGACCCCAGCTGACCAGTAAGCCGTCGGGAGTATGACCCGGGGTGTGGGCAAAATGAATGGGCGCAGCTTTCAAAGGGAGACTCATCTCCTGGCTCACGCGCAATTGAACCCGAGTCGAAGGACTTTTGGAACTCATGAGAAGCGGAACGCCAAGCTTTGAAGACAACTCGAATGCCGAAGAAATATGATCGGCGTGAGTGTGCGTATCAATCACCGCAAACCAACGCACGGACTTCAATTCGGCAAGCAACTTTTCGATCGCCTCGAGATCGTCTCGGGCAGGATCGACGATCAACCCCTCCTGCGTTTGAGTGTTCCAAACGAAGTAGGTCAGGTTGTCATCATTCACGACGGCGCGAAAATCCCAGCTTGAGGGAAGTACAGCATCGCCTTTTGCGATTTCACTAAATTTTTTGATCTGAGTGCCCATGTCGTCCTTTACGATGCTACGGCCTGAGTCGCTTCTAAAGTGGTCATATAAGTTTTCAGACTCCGCTCACGCTGGGAAATAATTTTCAGCAGGTCCTGAATTTTTCCAACCGTAAACTCCTCTGAACCCTTAGCACCTTTAAGAATCACGATACCGGGCTGATCGTCAAAGAGAATGTAAGGAATGGGCTCGTACTGGGCACGAAACTGGAGACAGTCTAATAGGTAGTGACCCATCTCGGTCTTCAGTGTCCGCTTGGCGCTGGCGAAGCTCAAGATGTTGGTCTTCATTTTCTCGTCCAGCAGAAGCTGGACGGTTTCATCGGCGGGACGATCATTTTCTCCCAATTGCGTGAAGAGCTGTTTGGAGAGTTTGAACTCATTGCTGAGCACCACCGAGAGATCGACTCCCAAAGAAGCCAAGCTGTCAGACAGATCACGCACTTCACCTCGAGCGTTTTCGCGGAGTTTCAAAAGACGATCCCAATACCGCACTGCTCTGAGCCGGGCACGCAAGTCATCCGAAACCTTCTCAATAGGACCTTCCAGCTTACCAAGGCGTTCCCATTCTCCCAGAGACCCGAGCGCTTTCGAAGCATGGGTATCAAACTCCGTGAGGAGGTTCTGTTGTCTCTGGCGCAATAGGGTGAGGGTCCTCGGATCTCTCACACTCAAGTGAGAGTTTCTAAAGACATCGAGATTAAATGTATAAAAGGGAGAAGCCTCTGAAAGCGTCGCATTAGGGGAAAGGAGCGAAAATCTCAGCCCCGATGCATCCATCTGGCCAATCACTTCGTCCAAACTGGAAAGTTGGTTGCGAGCCTCTGGGGCCGGCTCTGCTTGGCGAGGCCCCTTGGAGTGCCACTCTAACACCGCATGAATATACTGACCGGTCAGTCCAGCATCAGCCCAATTCAAGGTTCTGCGACTGTCGATCATTCCGCTGGATTCGACCTGTCCACAGGCTCCCTCTAGCAAGCCGATCAGTACACAGTATGTATTTAGTAATACGCGTTTCACGGGATCCTTTAATACCACAGCCATTATTTATATATAAGGTGTGTAAAAAACCGTTATATTTCCGACTGTTGTGGTTTTTAAAGCCATCTGATAAACCCTGAACACTGTGCGCGGAGCCGTAGTTAAATGGATATAACGGTTGTTTCCTAAACAGCTATTCCCAGTTCGATTCTGGGCGGTTCCGCCATCGATCCATAAATCCCGTGGTTTATTAAATAAACAGCAGATAATAACGCCGCAAACCAGAGGTACCCATGCCCTTCGTATTCTTGCTCACGTCTTTATTGACCCAAGTTCATGCCGAGGAAGGCATGTATTTCATCTTCCGGGGAGCTCAGGAGAGCGGGTCCATTCAGGCCTCCTTAGACAATGTCTCCACCGAGTTCGAAGTCTACGTGACCGGCAATCAAGAACAAGGACCAATGACCAAAGATGAACGGAAGCAGGCGGCTAGAGGTTAGGGCGCAAAGTACTCCCACGCCTCTACATTGGTATTCTGGATAGAGGATCGGTTTTCTTCAGAACTAATTTTCCGATTAAACTCGTACCTGCAACACCTTATTCCCAGCTGCCTATCGATGATGCAGGAGCTGATGATGCCCCTTGCAGAGCAGAGCAAGGTTCTCGAGCGTCGTTTGGCCTCCCTTGGATAGGGGTTTTATATGGTGAATGTCGAGCCAGCGCCTTTCCCCGCAGCGTTTGCCTTCTTGTTGATGCGTGCACTGAGCCTGATCGCGTTTCTGAACGGCGTGGTTGAGGTAAGCCGAAATGACTCGGGGATTCTTGTTCACTCGCGCCGGCGCGAGTGGTTTCGAACGTTTGGCTTTCTCGAGTGGGTCGTTTTTCTGAAGATATAAATCGGCCATGGCTTCTAAAGCCTGCTCCAGGGACGCGGCGGATTTCTTCGACTCCAGATCTTGAATGCGCTTCAGTTTTTTCA